>SDBU01003202.1_pt1 | contig 21022 bp, 44 predicted proteins | sample 2277071 | NCBI WGS metagenome assembly SDBU01 (sample SAMN10397929, study PRJNA504765) | marine sediment metagenome | isolation source: marine sediment core GS08_GC12, 126 cmbsf | place: Arctic Ocean: Gakkel Ridge, Loki's castle | collected 2008
GCTTTCTTATTAAGGGTTGGATTATATCTCTTTGTTAGAGGAATTCCTGGACAGGCACTATCCATTTAAGGTTTTGGAGCTTTTTCAGCTTGGGTATTTTGGTCAGCACTTATTTTACTCGAATTAGAATTTGCTTATAGCTTAAGAACTGTTTATCAAAATGTGTGGGGAGGTGAAGAAGAATGGTAGTAAGTATTCCTTTAATAATGCTTTTTGCAGGATTTGCTTGGATGATTTTAATTTTATCTCTATGGAAAGATGATAAGATGATTGGATTCATAGCAGGAACTTTTTTAATAGTAATAGGAATCTCTAGTTTTATATATGGGGTTGGAAGTTTGAATGATTATCTAACAAGAGCGTTTGGCTATGTCCATTTTGGAATAGGGATTATAGTCTGCATCTGTTCTGGACTTGAACAGATACAGGAGTGGGGAGATTAGAAAGATGAAATTTAAAAATATTTTAGAAAAGATAGGAAACTTTGTATACTTTGTTGTGTTTTTTCTATCTTTAATTGGAAGGGGGCTAATAGCTGTGATAACAATAGCTACTTTAATATATTTTCTAACAGAATTTGAAATTGAAGCAAACATAAATATCATTAGAATATATGCTCTATCAGTTCTTGCTTGGGCAATTATCCCTTGTTTAGAAATATTTAATTTCAATAAAACTCATAGAAAGTTAAAGAATAAGAAAGATGAAATTTAAAAATAATGAAAGGAGGTAAAGAATAAAGAGTTATGGAAGAAGATTATTATGATGATTATCAAGACCAGATAGAAGACCAAGAAGACCTTGCAGATGTTCCTACTCAGAAGAAAAAGGATTCATTATATGAACTTTTTAATAAAGTTTTAAGATTACCTGATTCAAGTAAGGTAGGAAATTTAAGTTTAGCAGAACTTGGAGTTTTAAACATTAGTGTTAGAGAAGCTCAAAGAATTGCTGTACTAGCTGAAACATTTCATCATCCAAAGTTTGGAGCGTTTTTTAGGAGTCAAGCCGAAATTACATTGCAAACATCAGCATCAAAGAAAGGATGGTTTGTAGAATTATTTGTTTCACAAAAGAAGTTTACTTCAAAATCTTCATCACAATCTTTTGCATCCATTCCTCAAAAACAAAAATCAAAATGGAAACTATACCAAAACAAGGAGACTCAAACGCCAGATTAAATAACCCTAACAAAGTTAATCCTGGCCCAGTGAGTCCTCAGAAAAAGGAGATTGTTAAGGGCAGTGTTCCTTCTAAAAAACTAGTTAGTATAAGGGATGAACTTAAGGAGATAAAGGATATGGTCTCTTATGATAAAAAGAGAGAAGATACTGAAAAGAACCAAAAACCATGGAAATTTCCTTTTAAGTGGAGAAGGATAATGAACCAATCTCTTAAGAAACAAGCAAGAGATAAAGTTCTTTTTATTTATCTTAATAAAAAGAATGAGATTGAACAACCAAAATTACTTCCTATTTATAGTGGTAATATGGTTATTTATAAAAATTCTCCTTATGAAATGGACCCAAGAGCAGTATTGACTATGAGAAGTGGAAGGAAGTTTTTTAAGGTTATGATTTATAAAGAGATTGATAGAAGGCCTGTTTCAAATTTAGATTACACTGAAATCAAAAGGAGAGGGGACGCAACAGATAGTGATGAGTTTTTAATTAAGGCTGCATTAAGAGCACAGCAACATAAATTAACTAAACAACAAGTTAGTCGTGGAGTTATTGTGTTTGTAATCTTAGCAGTTGTTGGAGGAACAATTTGGTTTATGACTAGATAAGTTTAAAATGGACGAAAGACTTATAATAAAACAGAAAGGGAATAAAATTAAGGTTGCAGTATCTAAAAGACAGAAAAATAGATATGCAGAACCACAATATAAAAAGAGTCTCAATCCAATTGACCCCAACGATTTAGCGCTTTTTTTTAATGATTTAGATTTACAGTTTAATTCACCAATTGAAAAAGCGTTTAAAAAGTATAAACGAAAGAAGTCATCAGAACTTGAAGACCAGTTTTTCCTTTGGAACAAAAAGTAATTTTTTCTTTTTTTCTTTTTTTTTTAGTTTGGATAGTCTTTACTATAAAGTAGTAAAATGCCGAAGGGTTTATTAATAGTAAATCTCTATTTACTAGTAAAATGAAAGAAAAAATTAAATTCTTTGATTTAAAAGTCCATGTATTTATTAATAAGAATAACGGACAACTTAGTTTGACTTTACCTAAAAAGAAACTTAAGAATATTCCTAAAGAACTACCTATTAGAATACCTATTAAATTTTTTAAAAAAGAAATGAAAGGAGGAAATTTATAATGGAACACGATACACAAAAATTCATTGATTTGAAAGAAAGGATTATAAAAAGACAAAAGGCTTTAAATAATCTAAACCTTCCTAAAAATAATTTTACTAAAAAGGAATTAAGAACTGGGATAATGGGAAGAGCTCAAAGGAAAGAGAGAGTTAGATTTGTAAAGAAGGTTAAAGCTCAAAAAACAGATTTAGCTATTCAAAAAAGTAAAATAGAAAGATACTTAAAAAGGGTTGATTCTATTCCTGCCCCCAAGATAACTATCTCAAATATTCCTAAACTAAGAAGGATTAGAGGGAGATTTAGAAAACAAATTAAAAGGAGAAAGAGATAGTTAGATGGTAAGTCCAACTGAAATCAAGCAACAGATTGCTCAAAGAGAGCAACAGTTCCAGCAAGCAAGGCAGCAGTTAGCTCAGACTACGGCCCGAATCCCTGTAACTCAAAGACAATTATTAAGTCAAACATTAGCTGGGAAGACTAGATTAAAGGCAGCCGAAGTGGCAAGAAAAAGACAGATTGCAACTGCTAGAAAACAACTTACTCAACAAGAACAATTATTTAAAAAACAAGCAGCACCAATTCAAAAACAAATTGCTGGCTTTGAAGCTGCGGTTGCAAAACAACAAACTCAAATAGCAAATTTTGAAACAGCAAAACAATTAATTAGAAGTGGTAGGGCTTTTGAAGCACAGGGGGCAGTTAAAAGAATTGTTGATGATTTACAAGCAGGAGGATTTACAACTGCTGAAGCTACAATAGCTAGAGCACAAGAATTTGCAGCATTACAACAAATCCAAAGTCAGATAGAAGCACAATCACAAAGTTTAGATTTTCAACCATTTCAAACTCCGGGAGTTTCTGATTTTGAAAAATTATTTTTTGGTCCAAGTTCTTTAGAATTAGCAATAGGAAAAAGATTTGTTGTTGAAGATGGGAGATTTGTTGGAACTATCCCTTTAGATTCTACAAAATTTCAAGTTCCCACTTTTCAGGAACCTACCTTTCAAGCACCAACTATAGAATTTGAAACTAAAAGATTTAAAGATGCAGGATTTTCTCAAATACAAGCTAGAAGATTAGCTAAAGAAAGTGTTAAATTAGGAGGAGTTAGTTTTACTGCAGAGGCAGCAACAGAAATAATAAAGCCACCAATTCCTATAAAAGATATTATAGAGAAAACAAAGAGAGTTATTCAAAGAGGAAAGGAAATTAGAATTCCCTTAGTTGGTAAATCTATTTTAGAATTAACTGGAAAAGGAGTTAGAACAAGAACAATAACTCTCCCTTCTGGAGAAAGAGCTATTGTTCCCGAAGATTTTGAAGTAGAAGAAGAAGTTCCAGTTTTAGGACCTGTTCCAGAAGGAATAGGGAGATTTGTTGAAACAGAAACAGGAAAAGAAATTTTTGGAGAAGATTTTGGAGAAGAAGTAAAGGAACCACCTCCTTTAGCTATAGTCCCACTTCCTTCAAAATTACAACAACTTAAGGATAAAATTTCAGAATTAAAGTTAAGAGGGAGAATCCTTTTTGGAGATATTTTTATTAGAGATGATGATTTGGATACCTTATCTAAAAGAGAAATTGCTGCTGCAATTTCAGCAGGATTCTTAATAAGAGCTCCAAAAATAGCAGGACAATTACCAGTAACTGTTGCAGAGCAGTTAGGATTTGAAGGAATTACAACTATTGTTCCAGAAAAGGAGATTCCTGTAACTAGGACAATTTCAGAGATACCAGCAGTAGATATAACAGGAATAACTATCCCAGGACAAGCGCCGGTATTTGGTCCACAAGAGCAAATTACTATTAGTCCTAAAATTCCCACTCCTCCTGAAGATATAACAGGATTAACTATTCCCGAACAAGAAATTGTAGCAACGCCCGAACAATTAAAAGCTTTTGGAGGATTTATAGGAGAGGCTGCTGCAATAACAATTGCACCAACAGCAGCATTATTATTTGGAGGTGCTGCTATCGCAACAGCACCATTTGATTCAGATATTACTCCTCAAGAAAGAGCTGAAGGAGCATTTATATTTGGAACTGGAGCTGTAATTAGTGCTAGTAGATTAAGAAGTATAAGGAGAATAAATGTTGCTAGAAAGACAGGAGATTTTTCTAAATTAAAAAATAGTGAGTTAGAACAATTATTTTTAACTAACCCTGAATCAAAGTTAGCAGATTTAAAATCAAAAAAAGTAACTGAATTATTATCTTCACAACAAAGAAAAAAGATAGGATTAAGAGCAGACCAGTTTGATGATGCTGCAACCTTTGAAATTTCAACAAGGCCTGGTGGGAAGGTTGTAAAAACTAAATTTGAACCAACAGAAACATTAGTAGGGAATGTAAAGGAAACTAGAAAGATTAATGGGGTAGATAAAACCTTCTTTGGAAAAGGGGAAATTACAAATACTGGGGAGTATACTGAGGTTCTTAATCTAGGAAAAAATATGAAGAAGATTACAATTGTAGATGATACTGGAGAAGGAATTGTTAGAATAATAAAAGATGGAGAAGTAATTATTGAAAAACCAATCAAAATAAACTTTGCAAATGATTTAGCGAATGTCAAACCTGAAATTAAAATTGATAAGATAACAATTGACCAAAAATCAACCCCTTCAAAAACTATCTTAGAATCTAAGATAAAAGTTAATCGGGGAACTGTGGAGACCTTTCAAGTTACTGATGATGCTGGGAATCTCATAATTTCGGATGTTAAAGAGGATTTAACAGGAAGTTTTGTTAAAGGAGAATTTAAAAGAAAGGCAAAAATAAAGAAAGACCCAATTACAGGAATTTTTGGAGTAGACGAAGAGTTAACTGCATTTTTAGATATAATAGAGACAGGCCCTAGAAAGAGTTTATTGGAATTAAAAAAAGGTGGTGAGAGTATATTAATTAAAAAAAGAGTGGGGCAAGAGATAGTTTTTGGAGCAGACCAACCAATAGATGTTATCATAAGAAAATCAATTAAAGATAAATCATTATTAAAAAAAGCAATAAGTCCTACAGTCAGGAGAGAAATTCAAGAAGGTGCTGAAAGAAGAGTAGTCGCAGGATTTGTAACTCCAGACCCAGAAGATATACTTAAGACAAAGAAGGCACAAGAGAAACTAATAAATCTTATAAAACAAGACCAGAAAAAAGAATTAAAATTATTTGATGAGGCATTAAAAAACAAAAAAGAGCTCATTAAAAAATCGTTAAAAGTAACTAAAGAGGTTAAAGAAGAAGTGGTAGAAAGACCTTTAGTTTCACAATTCGCAGGACCTAGCCAGACATTTGCAGATGATGTAACAACATTCATAACAGAACAAGTTCCAACACAAGTAGTGGTTCCACCAACACAACAATTTTTAACACCTACTCCTCTTCCCACTCCTATACAAATCCCATTAGTACCTACTGTAAAATTAACTCCAAAATCAATACCTCTTGGAGGATTAGGTCCAGCCTCATTAGGAATCTTAAAAACAAAACAACCAGAGTTAGAATTACAGGAAGAGATACCTTTATTACAAACAGATTTACAAATTGAACAAAGAGAAATACAAAAAACAAAAATTAAGTTAAAACAACAACTAGGTTTACAACAACCACTTTTACAACAACCAAAAATATTACAACAACAAAAAGTATTACAACAGCAACAATTAAAACTACAGCAAAAATTACGATTACAACAAGTTCAGGTAGTTAAGATAGCTCAAAAAGAAAAAGTAATAGGTAGAGAACCAACACCAAGACCTCCAATAACTCCTACTAAACTAAGACCAAAACCAATAATTTGGATTCCAGGAATAAGTAAGAGCGTCCTTAAAAGAAGAAGACCTATAAGAAAACCAAGAAGAAAAAAAGAAGTATTCACAGCAGAAGTAAGAAGAAGAGGTAAATGGGTTTCAGTAGGAAAGTTTAGAAAAGCAAAACGTGCAGCCGCAGTTGGTAAGATAAGAGCATTGAACACTGCAGCAGCAAGTGTTAGAGTTAGAAAGAATGGGAAGATTATTGAATTAGCTCCATCAAAATTATTTAGAGAGTCTACAAAAGAGCCAGGAATCATTATCCAGAAAAAACTTAAGAGAATTTTAACTCTTGGAGAAAAGAGAGAGATTAGTTTAATCGGGGCAAGGGCTGCTAAAGCCAAAAGAATTAAGAAATTAAAGAAGAAAACTAAAAAGGGGAGAAAGAAAAAATAAAGATGGCATCAATAACAGGAGTTGTAAGAAGGGCAGATACTCCAAAATTAGAAATTCGAACTACTAGGATTCCTCAAAAAAGAGTTATTGTTACAACTACTTTTGGTCCTCCAAGAAGAGTTGGAGGTACCGGTGGGGGAGGGAGAGGTTCAAGTTCAGTAGCTCCTAGTGTAAATTTAGAAGCAGAAAGAGCTAGAAAGCTGGAAGAACAGAGATTGGCTACAGAGGCTAAATTAACTAAAGACTTAGAATTAAAAAGAGAGAAAGAGCTTAGAGATGTTAATCAAAAAATACAACAAGAACTTTCACAAAGACAATTATCCTTACAACAAAGAGTTGAGATTAAGAGGGGTGCTCAATCTAGAAGATTAGAAACTCCTTCTTTTGAAATTCAACCAACAAAGGTTATACTTAAAAAAAGGTTTAAACAGCAGAAGACAAAAATAGGAGCTCCCTTAGTTAGTGGAGGAGTAAGAAGACCTATAAGAAAACCAATTTTTACTCCTGAAGCGAGAGTTACTAAAAAATGGGTTAAATTAGGAAACTTTGAGAGATTTAGAAGAGCAGAAAGAGTTGGTAAAGAATTTGTTCTTAGAACTTCTGCACGGAGTTTAAGAGTAAGAAAGAATGGGAATATAATTAATTTAATCCCAAAACCAGATTCAAAATTATTTAAAGCATCTAAAACAGAACCAGGAGTCTTAATTGAGAAAGGGGTTAAAAGTAAAAATGGAGGACAAGCAAAGTTTTTTTAAATGACACCGCAAGAAGCAAAAACAATAAGGATGCAACAAAGATGTGGAGGATGGCAATCTCCTAAGATTAAATTAATAGGGGTTCCAAATACTAGAAATCCTTATTGGTATCCTGGACAAGATAATGAAGGAGATAATATAGACTATGAATAAAACTTTTAAATTTAAGTTTCCTTGGTATTTTACATCTCACTCAAAACCAGAAAGGCTTAGAGGATATATTTTTGAATCAAAAAAAGAAAACGAGAACTTTTTAAAACTTAAAAAAATGAAAGGAGGGAATGGAAAACTATGAGAAGTGTACTAAGTGAAGATAAAGGTGGACAGATGATAATGATAAACTTACTGTTTCTTTTTATGACTATCACTATAATGATAGCATTTATACCCGCTCTTAAATCTATCTTAGATATTGCAAAGCAGTCTGATAATTTGAACTGTCCGGGGTTTGACTTTGATAAATCTGGAACTGTTGGTTCAAATGCTCTTGATTATAATTCAAGTCTTAATACGGATACAGTAGCCTGTTTAGCAATAAATTTATATCTACCATATATAATATTAATAATTTTGATAGGAGGAGTTGCGAAACTATTATATAGTCAGACTCCTGGACAACAACCAGTTGGGGGGTTTTAATTAGTTTTCTAATCCTAAACTAATGATGGAAGATATAACTAATAGTAAATCTAAAAAAAAAGGCATTCTAATTTTATTAATTGGAATTTTCTTAATTCTTAATATAGCTTTTGTTTCTGCATTCGCAAATGTTAAAGGAGATTTAGAAAAAGGTCCTGAAATTTCTAAGTATGGAAAGATTGAGATTAGAGATTGGTGGGGACTAAGTTCTTTAGCAGAGTTAGAATTAAAAGAAAATACAGATAAATGTAGTTCAAGTTGTTCAGCAGAGACTGAAATAATTATGCACCAAGATGGAGTTCTTATTGATGATGTTAGATTTATGGAATTACAAGATGATGGAAGTTGGATAGAGAAATCAATTAATAATTATCAATTCTATATCCTTGATGGAGAAAAGAAAATCCCTTATAAATTAGGAGAAGAAGTTGAAGAAGGAACTTATATTATTTTATTAGATGGGAAAAAAGATATGTGGAAAACAGTTGATTGGCAGATAACTTCACAAGGAAAATTAATTGATGAGTGGGCAATTTGGGGTTCATCAATCCAGGATGGATTAGTTGCTTATTATGATTTTGAAGCAGGAAGTGGGACTATAGCTTTTGATAAAATTGGAGATAATAATGGAGTATTAAGTAATGTTACTTGGAATACAACTGGGAAGATTGGAGGAGGATTAGAATTTGGTTCTGGAAAAGGAATTTTAAATATCTCTGATTCTCCGGGATTATCTGGATTAACTGATATGAGTGTAAGTTTTTGGGCAAGAGTAAATGGGGCATCAACAACTGTTGATTTTGTTAGAAAATATGAATTAACTCCTAATGGATGGTTAATTTCTTATGGTTCTGGAACAGAATTTTGGTTCAGACAAGAACAAAATGATGGGAATTATAGATATTTAAGGAATATTACACATGGTTTAGTTGATGGGGAATGGCATCATATTTTAGTTACAGCAAATTCAACTACTATAGATTATACAGGAATGATGATTTATTTAGATGGTAATCGATATTCAGGAGATGGATTTAATACTGCATTTGTAGGATTAGAAGATAGTGCAACAGATATAATTGTTGGGCTTGGAGCTTATAATGATATAACTTATGTTAATATGACCTTTGATGAATTTGGAATATGGAATAGAAGTTTAACAGAAGCAGAAGCTGCATCACTATATAATTCTGGGGCAGGATTAGAATTCAAAGAATTAACTGTAAACCTAAATACACCTTCAGATAATTCTTTAGCTAATGCAGAGATTATTGATTTCAAAGCAACATCAATTTCTAGTCCGGCATCTCCAACTTTTGAATTAATAAATACTACTATTAGTGTTTGGTATGATAATGGAACATTATTCAATAAAACTTCTAAAGTAATCTCTGGAAAAATAAATATAACTATATTTAATATTTCCAATTTTATGATTGGGGATTATAAATGGAATTATGAAACTTGTCATAATGATTCAACTCCAACTATATTTTGTACTTTTGCTAATAACAATTATACATTTACTTATAGTGCTGTTGTAAATAATATAAATTGGACAACAAAGGCTTATGAAACAGCAACAGAAAGATTCACTTTAAATATGACTCCCCCCGCAGGATTTACTCCAACATTAGCAACTTTAAATTATAATGGAACTGAATCAACTGCTACAATAACTTCCTCAGCAGATGATTATATATTTACAGCAGATAAAGACATCAGAGAAATTGGAAGCAACTCTCAGAATAGAAGTTTTTATTTTAATTGGACTTTAGGTGGAAATACTTATGGTTCAGATATTAATTCTCAAAATATAACTAAAATAGTTTTTGGAGAATGTAATGCTACGTTTCCAACTGCTTTTATTAATTTTACATTTAGAGAAGAAGAGAATGCTTCTGTAATGAGTGGGAAACTAGACTTAGCTACTTGGACATATTGGTTAGGAGATGGAGGAGTAACTAAGACTCTAATTTATACAAATAATACTATTTTAAAAACATTCCCATTTTGTTTTAGTCCTGCTGGTGAAACATTAAAGAATAATTTAACTCTTCAATATTCTAATACTGGTTATCCTCAAAGAATTCATGTTAGAAATTCTGATTTGACTAGTACTATTACCAACCAGATTCTTTATTTACTTAGTACTTCTGATGGGATATATTCTTCAATACAAGTAGTAGATACAATTGGAACAGGGGTTACTGGAGTTGTAGTTCAAATAGAAAGAGAATTTAGCGGGGCATGGACTTTGATAGGCCAAGATACAACAGATAGTTCTGGACTGGTTACTTTCTGGGTTAATCCAGATTTTGAACATAGACTTACATTCACAAAGGTTGGATGTACTGGGACCACTCAAACAATAAGACCTACTCAGGCAACATATACTCAAACACTAACCTGTGAAGGAGCTACTGAAGCAGTTTATGTTTCACAAGTAGAAGGAATAAGATATACTCGTGGGCCTCGTTCAGGTATATTAAATCCTGGAGTGATTAATTTTACATATACTTTGTTTGCAGAGAATAATAATATTGTAGATGCGAAATTTGAAATAGTTAATGCTTCAGATATTAGTAGTGTTTTAAATTCAACAACTTCTGCTTGTACTACTTCCGGGTGTGTTTTATCTTTTACTTATAGTGCAATAGCTGGTGATGAAATTAAAGGAAGGTATTATGTTGATATTGGTCATGGGGATATTCTATTGGAAGCAGACGCTTTCTGGAGATTAATTTCAACAAATGTATCTGATACTGGGACTATAAAACAATTTTGGCAAAACTTTAGAATTTTATTTGATGAGTGGGGTGCAGATGAAGTTGATTTAAATAATAAATTAGAATTTTCAAGGATTGTATTTATATTTATGTTTCTTGCAATAGCATTAGCATTATTTAATAAATCTACTGGAAATTATGATGCACAGTATCCTGGAGCATTCGCATTAGCAATTACTGCTTTGATTTGGATTGGTAGTCTAGCCGGAGGATTAACTGGACAAGGGTTCTTTTATTATTCAGGGCTATTTGGTAATACTGCTACTGCAGAATTTATGAATAATTATATCCTAGCAATTTTATCTACCTTCATGTCTGCAACAATTATAATGGCAACAGCAAGGAGGGCATCATAATGAAATTATTAACACTAGCAATGATATTAGTAATAATCCAATTATCTATTGGGATGTTTGATAATACTATAAGTATAGATGGAGAGGCGGCAGTTCCAGAAATGTATGGAAGTGATGTTAGTTTAAATTCTACAACAAACTATTTATTTGATTTTGTTACAAATCCTCGTCAATGGTCTAGGTCAGCATTAATAGTATTTCTTTTAAGTATAACTGTATTTATTAGTGCGTCATCCATAGCTGCAGGGTTCTTTAAGTATCAACCATCAGATACGGTTTACTTTGCAGGATTATTCTCAGTTTTAATTGGATTAGGGTCAATTCCTATTATTGGATTATTTAATGTTATAAATAGAGAAATAGGAGCTTTTGCTTGTTCAGCAGGTAGTTATTGTACTACAGCAATAATCTTTGCTTCATTAACTGCAGGAACATTAGCTTTAGCCTGGGTTATGGCTTGTATTAATTGGTGGAGAACAGGGAGCACAGGTATTTAAAATGGAAAAAGAAAATAAAAATAAATTAGAGCAAATGAATACTCTTTGGGTGGTGAAATAAAATTTTAGATTTATTCACATTATTTGTTGAAAATATATTTGGAGGATTCTGGATAGCAGTAGGTGGGCTTTTAATAGTTATGGCTATAATTTTAATGATGGGAGGAGTCAGCTTCTTAACTGTTATTATCTTTGGATTATTTTTTATATTATCAATGGCGATTGGATATGGACATCCAATAGTAACTATCCCGATAGTGATTGCTATCTTTACTAGTTTTGTATTAGAAATAATTGGATATATGGAAAGTGGAGGAGGTCAGTAGTAAATTGCCGAAGGGTATTTAAATAGTAATCTATTAATAAATCAAGGACAATTATATATAAAATGTCTAAAAAATCTAAAAGCAGAAAGAAAAAAAGAAATAACTCTAACAAGGTATTTTCTTTTTTAGGAAATAATTCTAATAATAGCGTCCCTTTCTTAAGTGGTAATTCTACTATTAGTTTTTTAAATAATAAAAAAGTAATGCCAAGAGGGGCAGATTTAAGTCTTAATTATAATAAAGCAAGGAAGAAGTATAATTTAGTTCCTTGGGGAGATAGAGACTTAGATGGAACTCCTAATATGTTTGATTGTAAACCTCTTGATGCTAGTAAGGATGGATTTTTTTCAAGAGCATTAGGAGTTATCACTGGTGGAAGGAAGGGGCAAAGTAAAGAAGAGTTTGTTGCAGAGAGAGCAGAAAAGAAATTGAGAAAATTATCTCCAGGTAAATCTATAAGAATTAAAAGAGGATTTTTAGTAAAAAGACCAAGACTTAGTACTGCTGCAGGAGTAATTTCTGAAGTAGGAGAAGAAGAAAGAAAAGCAAAAATAGAAAGAAGATTTAAAGCGTTTACATCAGGAACTAGTTCTGGAAAAGTAATTGTACTTCCCTCTATATTAGAAAGAAGAAGAGCTAAAAAAGAAGGAAGGCTTCCTGTTGCTAAGGAGGTTAAGTCAGTTCTAGGGGTTACTCCTTCTGGAAGGCCGATTAGAAAATTATTAACAAAAAAAACTAAGAAAGGAGTAGTATTGAGAAGACCAAAAATTGCAGAAAGAGTAGTTAAGGGAGCAGTAACTCTTGCAGGAGTTCCCGCACAGTTTCCAAAAACAAAAGGTAAAAAGGGAGATACAATACATAAAGGAAGAGGACGTCCAAAACAAAGTTATAAATATTCTATTCCAGGGAAAGGACCAGTACCAGTTCATATTTGGAAAAAATATTTAACAAGACAAAGAGCATTAGCTAGATTAAAAGGAGAGATTTCTCCTGAGCAATTAGCTGTTCAGCAGTTAGCTGTTCAACAAGTAGAACCGGCTCCAACAGAAGAAGAAGAGTTTGGACCAGAGGAATTCGAAGAAGCTCCTCAAGCCCAACCTATCCCGCAACAGGTTCAACAACAAGTTCAACAACAAGTTCAACAGCAAGGAGTTCCTCAGTCTAATTTAGATTTTAGTTCTAGTACAATATTAACTCCTCAAAGAAATATTTTACAGGCTCCAAATATTGCAAGAGGAGAACTTAGAAATGTAGGGAATGTTCCAGTAGTTACTTTGGGTGAAAGACCAGTTACAAATCCTACAGGAGATGTGTTCACACAGATAGACCCTGTAACAGGGAGACCAATATTACAAAGAAGAATTTCTGAAAAGTTTTTAACAAGGGGAGATGATTTATAATGGATTTTTTAAATACTAAAAATAAAGATAGTGAAGAATTAAAAAAGCTTTTAAGTGAGAGCTTTCCTGCAACGTTAGGTGTAGGGGAAAGAACTGTAAATGTTCAGTTTAAAAACGTTCAAAGAAAAAGAAGGTTATTAGAAGGAGGAGGATTCCATCCAATAGGTCATGGATTTAATGGAGATAGAAAGGTTCCTCTCTGGTTTATAAGAAGGGGGAGCTTATAATGAAAATAGTAATCACTGGAAATGATAAGTATATAAAATATCTTTTTGGGCATCTAAGAAAAGAACACCCTTCAACTAAGAAAAGGATGAAAGTAATCAATGGGAAAAAGAAAAAATGAATAAAGAAAATAATGAAATTAAATTTGGAATAAGGCCCGTGAGTTCAAAAGATATAGTTGGAGCAGGGTTTACCTTGGTAGTAGGACATTTAGTATTGCCTTTTATTCCATTTAAAAAAGCTAGAACATTTAGGGCTTTTGGAGAGATGAAAAAAAATGAGTAAAGAAATAGTACTTGGAAGGATACCAGAACATATTAGGAAAGCTAAACCAGATAGTAATTGGATTCCAAATGCTAAGATAGATGATGAATCATGGGGAATTAAATTAGAGGAGGAAAAAAGATGACTAAAAAAATGTTTAAAAATTCAAAAATTGATATAGATTTAGATGATAGGAAGATAAAAATAAAAGAAGCAGAGCTTTTGAGACTTCGTGAGTCAAACTTATTGAAATTTAATAAAATGGATAAATTAAAATTAGGAAAGGGATTATAAGGAGGTAAATAAAATATGGAAGATATAAATTTTGGTTTGGATAAAAGAAATCAGGATATGAATCTTGGTTTAAATAATAAGCCTAGTAAAACAAAAATTAAGGATTCAACTCCAGATGGATTATTTATTAATCCTAAAATAGTTTGTTCAGATAAAAGCGCAAAGGTTTGCTAAGAATCTTTTTAATTATAAGGAGGTAGATAAAAAATGGATAATAAAAAAGGAATACAAAACCCAAATGTTAAAAGTGTTTCAGCTTGGACTCCGATAGATAATAGACATAAAGTTAGAAAAGTTAAGAAAGGAGAACCAACAACATATGAACAAGATATAGATAATCTTAGAGAACATATGAGAAAGTCTTGTGATACTGGTACTTGCAATTGGAATTAGTATTCATTGGAATTAGTATTAAATAGGTTTATTTAAAAAAATGAAAGGAGGTTATAAAATGATTGATAATAAAAAAATACCAAGTTTTGAATTAGATTCAAAAACAAAAAGACATCCACCAACAAAATCTGAATGGATTCCAGATTCTTGTTCAGGAGATGAAATATTATATGGTGAATGTAATAAGGTAAAAAAGTAAAATGCCACAAACATCATATTCAGATGGACACACCCATAGCTATAACAAGGGGGCAAAATTCACAAGTGCAGATGGTGGAATGATGTCAAGTGTTCATAGGCATCCAATAGATTGGAAAAGAAGAATTGCTAAAGCATCAACATCTGACAGGCACACACATAGATTACAATAATAATTAAATAAAATGGGGGTAAATTAAAAATGAGTACAGCAAAAACAATAACTGGGATAGTTCCAGGATTAATGGCAACATCATTATTAGCATATAATGTTGGAGCTTTAGATTTTGGATTAAATCCAAAGAAAGGGAAAAAGAGAGTTAATCATACTAAGAGGATTATTAAAACTGGGGTAACTACTTTAGTTGCGATTCCTTTAATTGGTGCAACTGCATCTATGATAAACACTATACCTTAAAGGAGTAACTAAATGAAAAAAGGAACAAAACATTCAGAAGAAACAAAAAGAAAGATTAGTATAAAACATAAAGGGAATAAACTTAGCGAGGGACATAAGAAAAAAATAAGTAATTCTCTTATTGGTAAATATAAAGGAATAACTATTGAAGAAAGGTATGGTAAGGAAAAAGCAAAAGAATTAATAAAGAAAATGAGCAAAACTTTTTTTAAGAAAGGATTCATTCCTTGGAATAAAGGATTAAAATTAAGAAAATGGAGTGAAGAAGAGAAAAAGAAGAGAAAAGGCCAGGTCCCTTGGAATAAAGGTTTAAAAGGTGAAGAATTTAAATCTCATTATCTTAATGGATTTATTGTACCAAGTAATCTAGGTAAACATCATACTGAAGAAGCAAAAAGAAAAATAGGATTAGGTCATAAAGGTATGCGTCATTCAGAAGAGTCTAAAAGAAAGATGAGTAAATCTCTCAAGGGCAATGTTTCTTATATGAAAGGGAAAAAACATACTGAAGAAGCAAAAGAAAAAATGAGGATAGCAAGAGCAAAACAAATCCTTCCAGTAAAAGATACAAAAATAGAAGTAAAAATTCAAAACTTCTTAGAACAATTAGGCATTGAATATTTTACACATAAATATATGAAAATAGAACATGGTTACCAATGTGATATTTTAATTCCATCAATGAATTTAGTAATTGAATGTGATGGAGATTACTGGCATAAATATCCAGTTGGTTTAGAAAAAGACCACATTAGAACAAAAGAATTAATTGAAAAAGGATTTAAAGTTTTGAGGTTATGGGAGAGGGAGATTAAAGCAATGAGTATTATTCAATTTAAAGAGGTATTATGATAATATTACAAGGAGGAATTAATTAAAATATGGCAGAGAAATTAAAATTTTATGATTTAAAAGCAAAGAAAGTTTTTTTTACTAATAAGTGGAAAACCACAATAAGAGGTAAAAGAAGATTCGCAGTTGCTAAAGCTCCATCTGGATGTCCGGCTTGGAGAATTTTAGGTTCAGTGAAAAAGAAAAAGTAAGGAGTAAAAAATAATGGTATTAAAAAAGGTTGGAAGAAGCTGGTGTGTTCTTCATGGAAAGAAAAAAGGAATGATAGGTGAGCCTATTAAATGTTTCTCAACTAAACAATTTGGAATTAAAGGTGCAGAGATTAAAGCAAAGAAGATGCACACTGCGATTATATTATCACAATTAAGAAAAGAAGGCAGGATAAATTAAAATGGGACAAACAACAAGTTTTTTAAAAGGAATGGGAGAGGCAGGAAAAGATACAGTCAAGGTTTCAGGCCAAGCAATAGTTGCATGTGCTGCCTTAGTAGTATTTGGTATTGCAGCAGGAGCTGCCGGAGCAGCGATTGCAGGAAGTTAAGTATATGACTATAAAGTAGTAAAATGCCGAAGGGTTTATTAATAGTAAGATATTAGTAATCTAAGAAAATAAAGTATAAGAATTCTAAGTGATAAGTTTTGAAGAAACTGAGAACTAAGTTTAATCACATTAAAACTGATTGAAAGGAGGAAAAAGTAAAATTAAAAAATGGTAGATTCAAGCATGAGCAAATTAATTGCCGCTTTTGTATTGTTAATTATAGGGATTGTTTTAGTTGCTCAAGTAGCAACAATTGGTTTAGAGGTTACTGGGAAGGTAGGAAAAATTAATGATTCTGTTATTTCTCCAGCAGCAGGATATGCAGGAGGAGGAGAAATGAATACAAGTTATGTTCATACAGTAACAAATAATCCTACTAGTTGGAAGGTTGACGATTGTCCTTTGACTAATATAATTTTAACTAATAGTTCGGGATATACATATGCTGAAACAACAGATTATGTTTTCACAGATTCAACAGGAACATTTACTCTTGTTAGCACAAAAGAAGTTAATTCATCATTGATATCAGATAATGCAACTTACGTATCATATGTATATTGTGGAGATGATTATATGAATTTAGGTTGGGGAAGAACAGGAATTAATTTAGTTCCAGGATTTTTCGCTTTAGCGTTATTATTAGCTTCAATAGGTTTATTCTATAGTATTGCAAAAGAGAACGGAATAATTAATTAAATTCCAATCAGTTTTAATATAGAATAATTGTAAATAATGGTCTGGGTGATTCCCAGGCCTTATAAACTTAGTTTTATTTTTTTAGAAAAGATTACCAGTAATGGTACTCTTCTAATTCTTTTAAAGATTTATTATAATTGATTTCAAGAACCTTATATCTTCTGTTAGAGTTTGATATTCTTTCTATCCTTTCTATTAATTTTCTATAATCACTTTTAAGTATTTTATACTTTTGTTTTTTATCTTTTATTTCTTCTAATTTTCTTATAATTTGTTCATATTCATATAAGGGAATTTTATATTTTTGTTTATTTATCCTTTCTATTAATCCAAATTCAACCATTTCTTTTAGAATCATATTATTATAAATTGGAGGGACATTATAAATCACCATGTGCATTGTTTCAAGTAATGGTTTATATCTTATAACTTCTCCAATCTTAAATTTCTCTCTAAACTTTTTATAGATAAAGATATATAGAAATGGAGGATTATTCTTCATCTTCTACAAAAGTAATGCCCAACTCTGGTGTAATTATTTCAGGAAGAAATTCTACAATAGAGTGCTCTTTAGAATTATTTAAGTTAAATTCTTGTTTGCAATAATCTCCACTTGTGTAATAATCATTTAGAGATGTTATGTCTTGTTTATAAACATATCCTGCAAACATAACCATTAAGATTATAAAGAGAGTTATGAAATCATCAAAAGTAGGTTTTCTAAATAGATTTTTAAAATTATGTACTCCTGTTTTAATTTTTATTTCTTGTTTACAATAAGGGCAATTTCTATTTTTCATTCTCCATCCTCAACCTTACATTTTCTATTCTTTTTTTCAAATTCTTTTTCCTCACAAATAGGACATTTATGTGGTTCTTCTTCTATTTCATCAGAACCATATCTTTCTCCACATTTACATTTATAAATATATTCATAATATTTCTTTAAATCTTTTGTTGTTGGTTTATCAAATGATTGTTTTTCCATTTTCATTTATTATGTCTTCCTTATAACTTGTTATATCTTAATCATAACTTGTTATGTATTAATCATAACTTATTTCACTTCCATAGTATGTTACTTCTTCAACCTTCTCTTTACTCGAATCAAATGCCCCTATGATTAGATTTTTTAATCCCTCTAGTGCAGGGTCAATTACATGTTTTAGTTTAGCATAAATTATAAAGACAAAGAAAAGTAATACTGAGATTGGCATTACAATATTCATAATTGAATCTAGAGTTGCCATTATTGTATTTCCTCTCTCCAATCTTTATTCATTTTTCTTTCCTTATCATTTATTCTTTCCTCTGTTTCTTCTAATTTTGGAACCATTAGTTTACACCCTTTTCCTAAAGCATCTTTCTTTATTACTTCTGCAAGCTCTTCATCTGTCTTTGCTGCATCATATTCTTCTTGTTCTTTATCTGATAACTTAAAAAGATTTATAAGAAAAGAAGGTAGTCTATTTCTAGACATCCTTATTTTCATCATAAAATTTGGGTCTTTTGGAACACATTGTATCCACTTACCCCACTTTCTATCAGTATATTTTATAACTTTATCTTGGATAGCAAAATTAAGGACTTCTCTATTAATTAAAAAAGCAAGTCTTATCATCCTTTATTTTATGCTATTCTAAGCCGTCTTCAGTTTCTGATAATCTTCAATAAAGCTTTTAACAACTATAAATTGAAAGAATAGTAGAACTGCCTGAATCATAACCTTAACCCATAAGATAGTGACTGATGAAGCCATAGCTATTAATAATGAAGGAATCATTATTATCAATAAAGTTAAAACACTTTTGTCTGATGTTTTTCTTTTACCTTCTATTTTTGTTTTTTCTTTTCCCATTTTAACCAGTTGTTTTTTTTATTTCTTCAATCTCGTTTAAGATTTTAGCTAGTATTGTGTTACCACTCATTGAAGTTCCAGTTTCTCTATCTATAATTCCTTCTACTGCTTTTTGTTTATAAGCCGCGTATCTAACCTGAATTCCAGTGTCAGTTCCTTCTACAGCTTCTGTAGTGTCTTCTAAAGGTACTTCATTGCTTTCTGTAGGGTTTTCATCAGGAATCATAGATTCTTTTTCTAAATCCTCTATTTCATCTTCTTCAGTAATTTCTTCAATTTCTTGCTCTTGTTCGTCTTTTTTAACCATTTTTGCATATCCTCCTTTCAATCAGTTTTAATATTAGGTTGTTTAATTTGTTTAATTTGTTGAGCTGTGGGTCCAAAAGGTTCATCAGTTCCAATTGCACCTATGATTTCCATACTCTCCATATAATTTACATACTGTTGGTATACTGTAACTAAATATGAGCTAAGGAAAATAAAACCACATAAGGTATTAAAGATTGTCATTCCCTTAAACCACCAGCTAAAGTCTCCCCAGACTACTAGGTATACTGATAGTGTAATCATACCAACTAAAAGAAAAGACATTGAAAGTAAAGAAGCTTCCATCTGAGTTCTATCATCTACTTTCTTCATTACCTTAGCCATTATGTCTGGAAAGCAATACGAATGTTTTTCTTTATCTTTTTTCATTTTGTTTTTTCATTTTTCCACTTCTTTAATGTTAAAATAAATAAGAAAAAAGCTCCAAGGCCCATTAAGAAAATATTTTTCCAGGCGTAACCATTTAAAACTTGATGTTTTGTCCCAATTATTAAAAAAATTAAACCTAAGAGAAGAACCGTAAATTTTTCAAGATTTACCGGATTTGATTCTTTCCAGGTTTCCTTCCTTTTATCTTTCTTTTGTTTTCTTTTTTCCATCATTTAAAATACCCGCAGTTATAATATTTATTGCAAGACATAATACCCAAAAACAGGAAACTATTCCTACTATCCAATATAGTTTTGGATTGATGTTTTTTACTTTTTCTAAGTAATATACAAGAAATAATGTTGTTGAAAAGTAGACTACTAAAAGCATCCCTCCAAAAGAGAAATCATTTAACATCTCTCCCCAACTTTTTTTCTTTGGTTTTATCATAATATAAGTTTATACTTATATCTAAGGACTTATAATATCTAATTGTATTTCTTCACTCATCTCATCTAGTTTTTTTTCAACAAGTTCAAACATATAATCTCCTAATGTTGTTTCATTAATATCTATAGTTACTTCTAACCCATTTGTTTCAATCATATCTTCCATCACAGTTATCCCAGCATATATTGTAGCAATAGAACCACAAAGGAATCCTAAAGATAGCCCTATGATTAAGGCAATAAGAAATATTATTGAACCACCTAATTTACCCATTATTCAAATCCTCCGTCACCTTCTCCTAAAAATAATCCAATTAAGAATCCACCAATTAACATAGAGACTAATCCTATTATGAAAGCCCACTTCATAGAACAAGATAGTGTAATTGTTATAAGGTATCCCATACCTAAACCAACTGATGCGAATAAGATACTAAATGGAACTCCCATTTCTTCACCAATCCATTTTCTAATAAAAAATAATATAAAAACAAGAATTACTGCCCCTACCCAAGCCATTGTCCATGAGCCTCCCATGGCCATCTCAAATCCAGCTCCTGTCATAATATTGCAAACCATCTTTCTGTATTCATTTTTTCTGATGGCTTAGAACTTTTTTTGTCATTATTAAATGGCAAATAATAAGTAACTTAAGAATCTACCCTTTATAAATCTTTCTAACCACTATAGAGTAGTAACAGATTATTATTCTTTACAACAATCTAATAATTTTTTCATTATTTGAGATAGATTAGATAATTTAGATTTCTTAACTTTATCTTCTTTAATATTTAATTTAGAAGGTTCAAGTTCATTTATTTTATCCATAGTTATTTTAAATCCTCAT
>SDBU01003203.1_pt1 | contig 21021 bp, 18 predicted proteins | sample 2277071 | NCBI WGS metagenome assembly SDBU01 (sample SAMN10397929, study PRJNA504765) | marine sediment metagenome | isolation source: marine sediment core GS08_GC12, 126 cmbsf | place: Arctic Ocean: Gakkel Ridge, Loki's castle | collected 2008
CATTAGAGCTTCCCGAGGCGAGAGATAACTGATACAGCGCTGGACCGCGCATCTTCAGCGAGGCGGCAGTGTCCGAAATAGCCGCGTAGCTTCGTGTTTCAGGTCTGATCCTGACGTTCGAGATTCGACCCATGCCCGCTGAGCGTCTTTCGTAACCCCATGCGGCTACTCAGTCAAACTGGCTGTTGTACTCGTCAACGATCTTGCCGACGATGCGGATGCGTTCGATATCGCCCGTGGAGGATATCTCGTCGGATATGCCGAGAACAAGTTTGGGAGCGAATAGCTCGATAAGTCGGCGCGTGCATTCCACGAGATCGGACACGGGAAATGTCTTGTCGAAATAGACGGCGGGGATGCCGTCGATCAGGAACATGTCGTCACCGAGGGAATCCTTGATTTCATCGAGTGTGACGTCGCCCTGGGGTTTCGGGGTTATGGCCTCGATTCCGTCGAGGCTGGTTTCACACGCGTATGGGAGGAGCGCTTTTGTGTCGCCGTCCCAATGTGCGTTTACGAACTTCCCGGCGGAATGAAGTCTCTCGCACCGTTTCTGGTAGACGGGCAGGACGTACTTGCAGAAAATGTCCGGAGGCAGAGTTCCGCAGTGGACGTTGTCGCCGAAGTTGATTATGTTGACGGGAGAGGAATTGATCACGTCGATGAGTCTGTTGTGACATTCCTCAAGGGCACGGAAGTAGGCCTCGACGGTATCGGGCCAGTCGTAAAGTGCGTAGATACCGTTCTGCGAGCCCATCTTGTTCACGTAGAGGTCCTGGACGCTTACTCTGGGCACGCACATTGTAGGCGCACCGAGATCGCCCCATTTCTCGCGTATTCGGTCATACGCCTCCTGGTCCCACTCCCACGTCGTGTTCTCCTCACGCCACGCGGCGACCTTCAGCTCCTCTTCGGTAGTGACCTCCCATTTGACCTCGAGTATGTGCGGATTGCTTTGGCTTTTACGTCCTATGAAGACCTGTTTGCCGACGGGAGTCTGTATACTCCGCTCGGTGTCGGTCTCGTTGAGCTTTCTCTCAGTCGTCTTCACGGAAGGATGCTCGATTCGCTTGAAGCTGGCGCCGTAGTCGTACACACGGTTCGAGCAATTCAGCTTACGGTATATCTCCGGGGGAGTCATTCCCGTAAACGGCGCGGGCAGTTCCTCGCCCATGAACATCTTGTCCGAGTACCAGCAGCCTATGCGAGGCTGCCAGATTATCTTGCCGTTCGACTTTCCGAAAACGACCTGGTTGTTGAGCTCTTCGAAGCTGATCTTCACACTTGCTCCTTTCGCAGAGATTACTGGAGCCCGGCTGAAGCGCCGCATCCGAACCAGTGTGTTCGAATATGGCGAAGCCTTGACCGGGGTCCACTGAATACCGGTCAGTCTATCCGGCCTCTGACGTCATTGACCACTTCGCCGGCTCTCGTGGCCAGGTCCGCGCCTTTGTCGTAGTATTTCTGGACGGTATTGACGCCGTCCACGAATCTCTTCACCCTGGGCGCATAGTTCTCCATTGCTTCATCCAGTACTTTCTTGCCCTCTTCGCCCTTGTCGTCCATGTAGTTCTTTGCGTCGTTGACGGCTTTGTTCCCCACGCCCTCGATCGCCCTGTTGGCGCAATCGCGGATGCCTTCCTTACCCCCGAACTCGCCGATCAGCACCATCGCTCCCTGCCAGAATCTAAGCTGCGCCGCGTAGGAATCATATTGGTCCGCGTTTTCTTCGAGGAACTTCTGGCAGTAGTCCAGTGCGTGTTTCGCCATAAACTCCTTCCACTCCTCATGGCTGAGCGCGGCGATGGAGGGGTTGCAGAAGGTCAGGGTGACTCCCTCGAGGAGACCGCCGGCGGCTACGTACATCCCCGCGGTCTGACTGAAGAACCCCTCGACGGCGCTGCTCCCGACCTTTTTCACAAGCTCGTCCCGCCCTTTCTTAAACAGGCTTTTCTGGGCCTTGGGTATTTCGTCGGACATCCCACCACGGGTCCCGCTCGGCAGGACGCCGACCATCCGGCCCGATTTCGGATGCACCTGAAGCCAGGCATACATCGCGTAGATAGGTTCGTCGTCCTCGTAAAAGGTGACCGGCTTTTGCGGGATGATGACCTTCCAGTCGGGATTCTCATCGAGAAACGCCGCAATCTCATCCTTCACAGCCGGCCAGAGCCGCTCGCATTTATCAAGCAACCGGGTGGTGTGCGCGTCTACTGTCACAGCGCTGTTGCCGGAGTCTCTCAGGGACATGTTCTTCTGCATTTGGGAGAAAACGATTGTCGCGGTCAGGACCCGTCGCTTGCCTTCACTCGCCTCGTAAATGATCTTCCCCTCGAGCATATCGTTCCACACGGAGCGAGCGGCGTGAAACCCGTTGCGATATGTCCCTTTTGCCTCCAGCCCGTCCAGAAGGACGTCGATGCTGTAGATGGGTATCTTCGTCGGCACCACCTTTTTCTCGCCGGCAATGTCATCGGCGAGGTCATCCAGGGCTCCGCCGAATATGCCGCCCGACTTCTTCTTTTCTTCCATGACCTCTTTCGGAATGTCCAGCCATTCTTCGGCGACCAGTATCAGTCGCGGCAGGCTGTGCCGCGTTTGCACGTCCAAGATCTTTTTGTACTCGATGGTCTTGGCGTCGGACTGGACGGCATAATTCATGGCCAGCCGATGCGTTCGCCAGAACGGCCCGGCCCAATCCGGTGCGGGTACTTCGTCTTTGTCGAGCGAGTCGCGCAAGGATCCTGCATCGACAAAACCGTCCAACACCAGCAGGTGGTAGACATTGTCGGGCGCGGCCATCTTGCTTCCCAACGGACGGGTGTCGCTGAAGATTACGCTCCGTCTGGTCGCCGAGCGGGTCTTGCCGTTGACCTGAACCACAAGCTCCAGCGCCTTCATCTCCTCAATGGGAACTTCCACAGGTGTGAATTTTCCGCCCAGACAAACGCCGGGGTAGCTCCTATCCCCTTCTTTCTGAAAAGCGACCCATAGGCCGCGGCCGTTAACTTGGGTGATATCCACCTCAGCAACGACTTCGCGTCCTTCCGTCCCATCAACGCGTTGCCATTCCATCGCCAGGGCGAGCTTCTCGTCCCCGGCTTCAAGACGCGGCGCCGCCACACACAGAACAAAGAATACAATCAACAAGAGATATTTAGACATTATTCGTCCTCCTTATTTAACTGACATGTGAATTGCATTTCGCCGGCGTAGGTGTCGGTGAATTCGGGTGCGGCGGAGAGCTCGTAGAGCTCGATGTGGTCGCGGAGAGTCTTCGAATCGCTGCGCACGACCGTGGAGAGGAGGTACATCTTGGCTCCTTCGAGCGCGGAGTTGCCGACACCGGTTATCTTATCGAGAGGCGTTGGGGGGATCAGGCCGAAGGCCACGGCCGACGCGGGGTTGACGTAGTTGCCGGAGCCGCCGGCTATGAAGATGTGGTCGACATCGTCGTGTGAGATTCCCATTTGCTTTTCCAGTATCTTGATTCCGGCTGCGACGGCGGCCTTCGCGTTCTGCACCTGGCGGACGTCGCGCTCGCTCACGTAAACCCTGTCAGTGATGTAGAAAGCCGTCTTGCCGTTCTCTGTCTTCACACGGCTGCGGATTTTCTTCGGCAGGTCTGATGGCAGCTCTTTGGGAGGCAGCAGTCTGCCGGAAGTATCGATTACGCCGACTTTCAACAGCGCGGCCGTGATGTCCACGAGACCGGAGCCGCAGATGCCGGAAGCCTCGGCCCCCTCGACGGTGGTGTAGCTGATGTCGCTGTCACCGCATTGGAATCTGTCGATCGCGCCGGGGATCGCCCTTGTGCCACACTCGATTCTCGCGCCCTCGAATGCCGGACCGGCGGCCGCGTTGGTCAGGAGGAGCTTCCCCTTGCCCGCGAGCACGATCTCGGCGTTGGTGCCGATATCCACGAACAGCGATATGTCCTGCCGCCCCATCAGGTCGAGGGAGAGGATGCCCGCGACGATGTCCGATCCGATGAAGCCGCTGAGGTTGATCGGCACTTCGACCGGCACGTCAAACGGGACAGACCTGCAGTCCGGCGCGAGCTCAACGGCATCGTCCGTCACGGGCGCGTAGGGGAGCTCGCCGATGAATGACGGGTCAAGCCCGAGGAACAGGTGAGTCATCGTGGGGTTGCCCACCGCGACGATCTCATTTATTTCGTCAGCATCCGCTTTCGCCCTGTCACAGAGTCTGCGGACTATCTCATCCAATCCCTTGTGCAGGGTCGATTTGAGTTCCTGAACGCCGTTGTTGTTCGAGCGGCAGTGCTGGATGCGGCTGATCACGTCGTCGCCGTATTTTCTCTGCGGGTTGAACAACGGCTCGACTGCGAGCTGCTTGCCCGTAGTCAGATCCATGAGAACGCCGACCACGGTCGTTGTGCCGATATCGAAAGCGATCCCGAAATTCCTCTCGCTGGTGTCGCCCTTCTCTACGCGAATGACCTTGTTGCCCCAGACGGTGGCTGTAACCTTGAACTGAGCATCACGCATGAGACGCGGCAGGTATTCGAGCGAATGGGGCGTGATAGTCGTGTGCAGCTCTGAAGCAAGGGCCTGCTTGATCAGCTCAGCATCGCCAGTGGGTTTCTCGACGGTCGGCGGCGTGAGTTCGAGGTAGCGCTTGATCACGTTGGGCTGGAGGATGAATCCGGCCTGGAAGCCTTTGGTGAGTATCGCGTTGGTTTTGCCCTCGGTGGCGATGCTGCCGGATTCGGGGAGGCAGATTGTCACGTCGGATTTGACCTGAGCCGTGCACGCGAGACGCCAGCCCTCGGCTATCTCATCCTTCGACAAGAGGTCACTGTCCGAGTCGGAAACCGGCATGTCGGCGCTCACGAATCTGACCTTGCACTTGCCGCAGACGCCGTTTCCGCCGCAGGCACTCTCGACGGGGATTTCGTGTTTTTGCAGGTTGTCGAAGAATGACAGGCCGGGGTCGGTCTCGACAGTCCTCTTCAACGATTCGATCGTGATGGAGTAGCGTCTCACGGCGGCCTCTCTGTTTTCTCAGATTCTGAGGGAGATCAAGGGCGTTCAGCCGAGCTTCCCCTCGCGGAAGAGCTCGAGCCAGTTGGCGCAGTACTCGTCTTTGTCGCTCAGCGCTTCGGCTGCGGCTATGTTGCGCATGGTAACGTCGTCGTTGGGGTCGATTATTCCCGTGTCCATGCCCGCCGCAATGCACATGACGATGAAGACCTGGTTCAGGAACTTCCTCTTGGGCAGGCCGTATGAGACATTGCTGACGCCGCAGGAGATGTGCACATCGGGGAAAGCATCCCTGATTTTTCTTATCGCCTCGACGGTCTGGAGCCCGAGCTTCGTGTCGGTGCCGATGGGCTGCACGAGCGGGTCGAGGTACACGTCGTCGTTGTCAATACCGTCCTTGTTGAGTTTCTCGAGGAGTCTCTGCGCGTTTTTGAACTTCTCTTCGGCCGTCTCGGGGAGTCCAACGTCGTCGAGACAGAGCGCGATTACGCCTGCGTTATACTCCTTCACGAGAGGGACCATGCCGTTGTACCTCTCCTCCTCGAGGGAGATGGAATTGATTATCGGCGATCCTTTATGAATTTTCAGGACCTCGGCTGCGACCTTCGGGTCTGGCGTGTCGATCGAAAGCGGCGCGTCGACGGTTTCCTGCACAAACTTCGCGAGCCAGACGAGGTCTTCCGCCTCGGTATTTATTCTGGTGCCGACGTTGACGTCGAGATAATGAGCGCCGTTCTCTATTTGGGAGGTTATGAGTCCCCTTATCTCGTCGAGATTCTCTTCCCTGTTTTCGAAAAGCTCTCTGAACTGTTTCCGCGAAGTGTTCAGTCTCTCGCCGATTATCAGCATTTTATATCTCCCTTGGGGCTGACAATCCCCTGCGCATCAATTGAGCGCGAGGAGCTCCTTGACTATGTCGACTGCCGAGGCGGCGTCGGGCGCGAAACCGTCGGCGGTAATCTCGTCGGCGTATTTCTGTGTGACGGGAGCGCCTCCTATGATGGTCTTGACCTTGCCCTTGATATCCGAGGCGTTGATGGCATCAACGACGGTTTTCATCTGCGGCATCGTTGTGGTAAGCAGTGCGGACATCGCGATTATGCCGCCATCATTGGACTTAGCGGCGTCGATAAATGTTTCCGGCTTGGCATCGATCCCGATGTCTACCACATCGAAACCCGCTCCCTCGAGCATCATGGAGACGAGATTCTTGCCGATATCGTGCAGGTCGCCCTTGACCGTGCCTATGACGATGGTACCCTTGGGCTGCACGTCGCTATCAGCGAGCAGGGGCTTGAGTATGGCCATACCCGCTTTCATGGCGCGAGCCGCAATGAGGACTTCGGGCACGTAGACTTCGTTTTTCTTGAAGCGGTCGCCGATATACATCATCCCCTCGATTAGGCCTTTCTCGAGTACGTCCTTGACGGAGACGCCCTGGTCGAGCGCTTCCTGTACGAGGACATCGGTTTTCTTCTCGACCTTTATGTTTCCCTTGATTACCGCCTGTGAGATGTCTTCCAGGATGCTCATGACTTCCTCCAAAAATGTGGATTCACACTTGCTGTTTTCGATGCTGATAACAATCTTATCGGATATCGGCAGATTGAGCAAAAGATTAAATCAGCGCCCGGCCCGGAAGTCAATCCTTTGCTGTCGAAAAATGAGGCGCTTGCGACGCGGAGGTCCGGGTTTTCGGGAGAGTTCTGCTCTGGGTGGTCTGGATGGCGTAAGAATTCTGCATATATGCAGAAAAAAAGCAGAAAAAAGCAGAAAAAAGCAGACTTTTTGGGGCAGAGCATTTTTTGTAAGTAAGGAATTGATAGGGAGTTATAGATTTGGTGGAGGAGAAAAGTTTGCAAAAACGGGGCTTTTTTGTGACGTATTAAGAGCATGAATCGTGCCATGTTGCCGGTTTTGCCAACATTTCCGTAATTTTTCATGTTATTTCTTACCGAATTATGGTGACAGAAACCTAAAGGGTCACGTGCCTTGCTTGTTCTTCGGCTTTCTTGCTTGCAGAGCATAGGTTTTCTTCAGTTGTTCTTGTGCTTCGCTTCTTGTGCTCTGTCCTTATTACTGGTTATGGAAGCGGGGACAATTACCATTCTGGCGGGAACATAGCATAATTCTGTCAGAGTGTCAAGAAAGAAGTTGGGAAAATGAAAATTCGTATCTCTGCAACGCCCCATCGATGTTTGGTGAAGAACCAAAGCGGCGGGGATATTTCAGTACACCCATTTCACGACTTCCTCGATCAAGGGCGCGAGCTGTTGAGCACTGAAGGGCGTCAACTCGTGCTGGTATATGTGCGTGGCGCCGGAGGATACGTGAGTGATTTCGTGAGGCAGCTCGTCTTGGCTCATAGGAAACGGCTCGGGACGGTTATCGCGGGGCTGTGCTATGGGGCTATGCTTAAAGCTCAAGCTCATCCAGGAACCGTAAGGGTCGTCCTCGCTCTGGGCGAGAAGAACCAGATTAAAGCCTCTGCCACTCGGACCTTGGACATGACCCCAAGCCTTTATTGGCTTGTTGTGCAAGCTCTGGTGGTGATAGACGGGAAATACAATAGCATTGACGGAGGGTTGCTCCAGGGGTTCCTCAATAATGAAGAACTGCACGGCCGATCTAACATTCACCTTCAGCTTCTTTAGATCCTGGGCTGCATTGAAATCCTCTACGACTTGCTCCGCTGCACCAATGATCTCCTTGAAACAGAATCTCATCGCCTCCTCGCACTCCTGTCTTTTTCGTGCTTCCTCCTGCGCCCCAAGGCTCTTCTGCTGCTGCATTCTATCGGTCTCTATCGCGGCCTCCACGAGTGAGGAAACGTCTATTCCTTTGCTGTCCTGTTTCTTGGGCTCCTTCAGTCTGGCTATTACAGCATCCCAATCCGCATATCGATCCTCCGCGCGTTTTGACATCATTTTCATTATCATTTGCGAGATGCCCACATCAAGCGACGGATTGATTGCTCTAGGTTCTTGAGGTGTCTGATAAAGGTGGGCCTCATACCATTCAAGTGATTGATCCGCGTTGCATGGAATTCGGTATGGGTGCGAGAGAGTAGCTAACTCATAGAACACAATGCCCATTGAGTACATATCCATCGCCGGAAGGTTCTTCTCCATTTTCCACGCTTCGGGAGCACAGTACATCAGATTGTTGATCCCCTTGAAGGACTTGGTACGTGTTAGAGCACCCACTACCTTCGAAAGCCCAAAGTCCGAGATCTTGAGAGCTCCCCCTGAAATAAGGACATTGTTTGGCCAAATATCTCTGTGGACAACCTTCCCGTTGACGGCCTTCATTCCTGAAGCCAGTTCCATCATGAAGGACCGGAGTTCCTTGAGGGTTAAGAAGGATTTTTGTTCGCGCCTCCTGCCAATAATGTCTTTGAGAGTGCCCCCGTCTGCATACTCCATTACGATATAGGGCGGTAATTCGTCGTACGTGCGTCCATCGTGGAAGTAGTATACGCGTATCACGTTCTTATGCTGGATCTCTGGCATGAGGCTGCCTTCGTTCAGTAGAGCTCGCAGCTCCACATTTCCCAACTGTCCCGTGGGAACAGTCTTCAGTGCGTACCTCTCCCCGTCTTTGTCGTGTATCTTGAATACGTGGCCAAAGCTGCCCGCTCCGAGGCTGCTGACAATGGTGAAAGGCTTGTTGTCGGCACCATAGACCGTGTCTCCAGGTCTCAAATCCATAATTCTTTCCTTTCGCCCGCCTTGTTTTCTTCAGCCATGTTATCACGGCTCAGCTCGTGTAACACTCTTTAACTTGGGCGGGTTTGTCACATCAGCCGGATTTGGCGGGGGTTTGGTTATTTACGTATATATTCATTTCTCTTTATGTCTCTGACCCTGAAGTAAGTGTCAAAGTGTCAATAGTGTCAAAGATAAGAGTAAATCGGCGCGGGTTGATTTCACGGAGAGAAGAAGAAGCATGTGGTCGCAGAATGCGACCAGCTTGAGGAGACGTAGCTCGGGGCTACAGAGTTGTTGATGCTTCGGAGAGGGATATGAATGCTGCGAAGGCGAGGAGGCCGAGAATTATGGTGACGGGCGGGGCGACGCCGGAGACGGCGGCAATGATCGCACACACGAGAGCGACATAAGCCAAAGCTTTGAAAACCCTCGCGAGCGCGTTGCTTACGGTGAATCCTATCGGCGGGCGTTTTGGCCGATCGGACGGGGATGGGTCGGGCTTCTTTTCTTCGTTCACCATTCTCTTGGTTCCCCGCTAAATGGCCCTCTGAACTCATTCTTACCACAGCTATATCGGGTGCGCAACGTACATTTTGGTGAGACCGTCAGTGCCTGAGCTTGTCAGATCAGCCGGATTGGCGGGGAAAAGGGTCTCACGCCCGGCAGTGGCCGGATGCGGCTGCTGGCGGACAAAGGCGCGAAGGACGCCAAGTCCGTAATGAGGAGATTTTCTCACGCCAGGGCGGAAATGGCGCGAAGTATTGCTTAGTCTGCGACTCCAAGAGTGTGATGGCTGCTCCGCTGCAGGATTGGGAAGAACTTCCCGTATATCGCCGCCCATGTTCGTCTGGCGTCTTTCTCCATGCCCTGCCAAGCGTATTCAAGCGCCTTGAGGGCGAGAACATGAGCCTCCTTCGCCTTTGTCTCAAAAACCTCCTTTCTGTAAACCCGCTCGTCACTGCCCGGGGCATACCAAAACATCTGTGCTCTGTCCTGGCTCATGAGGAAATGGAAGAAAGCAGTGACCATCACGTCGCAATTCGCGATGTCCATGGTCAACCGGGGCCTTTGCGTCAGAAAACCGTAAGCTAAAGTATCGATCAGAAATGCAGAGATTGAGACCTTTCTTCTGACCTGCCAGGCGCGCGTCATTCGACAAAGGCGTGTCAACGCGGACTTGGTGTCGTGATTGCACTTGCGAATTGCCTGCATTTCAGATCTCGGGTCTATCTCCTTCCAGCTTCCACCTTCTTTTGCGTCCGGGTGGACATACCGGCCACCAGCTACTGCGAAAGCCGGCAGCACTTCAAAGTTCATCTTGTCCGGAAACAGAACCACCACGACCTGGCGGTCAGCGCCAATGGTTGTCGTCCGGTAAGTTACTCGCAGCGATCTTCTGACATGTTGAAGGAGTGCTGATTGACCATTGCCCTTATATCGGTCATATCGGCCGTAAAGGCTGCCGGGCAGCTCGAAAATCATGTCCAAGTCCGTTATGCCACGGATAGCCGTTCCGCGTCCATAGGATCCGAAGTAGAGGCGATGCTGTGTTCGTGATGTGCTACCCCAAAAATCGCCATTAAGCGCCTCCGTTATCGACCTATAGCGAGACGCTATATCGTCTCGGTTGTCGATAGTCAAATTGGCGTCGAACTCGCGGAACGCATCCGCTACTGTCATTATTTCGTCTCTTCTTTTTCTTTCTCGGGTTGGCGATGTGGCTTCAAAGGGGCATCGGCATACTCAGGTCCCTCACCTCTCAGGCATACTACCACACTCCGCTCAAAGACAATAATTTCTTCACACGATTCACATTGCATCCTTTTCTGGCGAATCTGCCAGATAAACCAGGGATTTGGCATCTTATATTCAGTTGTCTTCTCTCTACAACTGTGACGCAGAGATAAGTGTCAATCTGTCAGAAGTGTCAAAAATCAGAGTAAATGGGCCGGGGAAGGCTTGACGGATTTGACAGAAGAGGGGACCTCACGCGAAGTCGCCAAGGAAGCAAAGGTCGCAAAGGGATAAGAGCATTCGCATTGTGCTGGAATTGGAGGTATTGTGTAGATGGGTGCAGGGGAGTTATTACCTTGTCAATAGCGATTGCTCACTGGTTGCTGTCGAGGTTGTCATCATCCCACATTCGCTCGAGGCCTTTCGGGTTGCTGACTATCACCTGCTTGGTATTGATGTCGTAGTACATTGTGCCTACGAGGTAATCGACTTTGTACCATTCCGAATGTCCGTCGGCGAAGACGACATTTGCGCCCATCCGATGCCTGTAGCCAGGGCCCTCGCCGATATTCACATCGAGCAGCGGGTCCACGGTTGAATCCCAGATACCGACGCAATTGCTGTCAAGGAAGGCTATCATCTCCGATGCGTTTTTGATGCAACCTATTTTTTTTCTCCAAATATTGTCGTCCCAGCTGCGGTCCATGCCGCCGATCCCCCTGTTGAAGTTCACCGGATCGGCGGGATTGAGAGATTCCCTCCATCCCCAGGCGTTGAGCCCGTATGTGAAAAGCCTGGTTGAATGCTTGAAAGGAACTCCGTCCCACATAGCGGCCCTGGGGCCGGAGGGGCACCAGTACACTTCGAGGTTCTGGAGGTAAGGCCTCAGCTCCGGCACCCAGAGAATGTCGCCGGAGAGGTTATGCTGCACCGTCATGTATTCGTCCCATCGTATGTATATTGATGCAGCGCCTGTGCAAGGTTACGCGTGTTGGTCATGCACTTCACGGAGCGTGCCTTATCCCGTGCTGCTTTCAGCGCCGGCAGAAGTATGGCCATTAAAATGGCTATGATTGCCACGACGACAAGTAGCTCAATCAGTGTAAACCCTTTTCTTTCCCTTGCAGGATCCATCTTCTTCCTCCAGCAATATCAGAATTAACTTCTTCATATCGAAAACACAATAGCATTATACGAAAGGAGTATTATATCACCATGCATCATTATAGCATATCATAGAACCATCCGATGCAGTAATTATCCCATGCGCTAATGCAATATCTATTGAGCTATCCTTAGTTGGAGAAGTAGTGATGTTCTATGAATGCCTGGTCGTTTTTCGAAGCTTAAGCTTGAACTCGGGGCGAAAGAGGGTATGATGTGGAATCCAAACTGAGGATTCATGGGTAAAGGACGGGGCGTTATGGTTGATATGGACAAGCTGGTGTCGCTGTGCAAGCGGCGGGGTTTCATTTATCCGGGCTCGGAGCTGTACGGCGGCATTAACGGGTCGTGGGACTACGGGCCGATGGGCACGGAGCTCAAGCGCAACATCAAGGAACAGTGGTGGAAGGATATGGTGCAGAACCGTCAGAACGTTGTCGGTATAGACTGCGCGATACTCATGCATCCCGACGTGTGGAAGACCTCGGGGCATGTGGACAGCTTTCACGACCCGATGGTCGACTGCGTGGATTGCCGGAAGAGGTTCAGGGCGGACCAGCTCGATGAGATGAAGTGCCCGGAATGCGGCGGCGAACTCACGGAGCCGAAGCAGTTCAACCTGATGTTCAAGACGCATATCGGCGCGGTTGAGGATTCGCAGTCGCTGACGTACCTCAGACCTGAGACGGCGCAGGGCATTTTCGTGCAGTACGTAAATGTGCTGAACGACTCGCGGCAGAAGGTGCCTTTCGGTATCGCCCAGATAGGCAAGGCGTTTCGCAATGAGGTGAACCCGCGCAATTACATATTCCGCTCGCGTGAGTTCGAGCAGATGGAGCTCGAGTTTTTCTGCCACTCGAGCGAGGCGGACAAGTGGTTCGAGTACTGGGTGAAGGAACGGCGCGAGTGGTACGCCTATATCGGCATCAAGCCGGATAATCTCAGGGTGCGGCCGCACACAGAGGACGAGCTCGCCCACTACGCCAAGACGTGCGTGGATATCGAGTACAAGTTCCCGTTCGGCTGGCAGGAGCTCGAGGGCATAGCGAACAGGCAGGATTACGACCTGAGCCAGCACCAGAAGTTCAGCGGCAGGAAACTCGAGTATTTCGATGACCAGACGAAGAAGAGCTACCTTCCCTATGTGATCGAGCCTTCTGCAGGCGTCGACAGGACGCTGCTTGTCGCGCTGTGCGACGCTTACGAGGATGAGGCTGAGCCCGAACGCACGGTGATGCATTTCTCGCCAAGGATAGCGCCGATCGAGGTGGGCGTGTTCCCGCTGATGAAGAAGGCGGCGCTCGTCGAGAAGGCGGTCGAGATAGAGAGAACGCTCAGGCCGCATTTCCGCACGTTCTATGACCAGGTCGGCTCGATCGGCAGGAGATACCGCAGGCAGGACGAGTGCGGCACGCCATGCTGCCTGACCGTGGATTTTCAGACGATCGAAGAGGACAATTGCGTGACTCTGCGCGATCGCGACACGCTGTCCCAAGACCGGGTCAAGGTCGATACAATCGTTGGCGAGGTGAGGAAATTCCTCGACGGTCTTTGCGAGAAAAAGGCCTGATGCTTCTGATAGGCATATTCATACTTGTCATACTCGATATAGTCGCGATATTCGACTGCCTCGAGACGAACAGAGACACGACGCTGCGGCTGATCTGGATACTTGTGATAATCGTTTTCCCCGTGATGGGGATGCTGGTGTATTTTCTTTTCGGCTTCTCGACGGACAGGCAGATCTCGGCGTAGTCTTATCGCGACAGCTTCCGGCTTTTTCTCGACCCTATAATGTGCTTTACTTGATGTGAGCGGGGAAGTAGGATATCCGGAGTAAGGGGTGTTTAGTTATGGAGGACCGAATAATGGTTTTGCGAGCGGCTGTCGCGGCTTTGGTGGTCATATTTCTTCTCGCCTCAAGCGCTCTTTGCGCGGAGAGGGAAGTGTGGGCGAAACTCAAAGAGAACACGCCGATAACAACGGCCTATGGATACGAGCTTGGGCAGGGGACCAAGGGCGATACGTTCGTAGTCCAGGAGGCACGGGGCGATTTGATGTTCGGGTTCTATCCGATGGCAACGGGGGGGATACGCGGCTACGTGCCGTTGGCGAGCCTTGACGCCACAGACGACCTGAATGAGTTCGTCGAAGCCGAGGAAAGCCGACGCGAAAAGCTGAAGGTCGCTATTGAAAAGAAGACCGAATTGAACAAGCTGCCCCAGCCGCCGGGCAGGACTTTCACCGAATACGTTGAGGAAAAAGGGAAGGATTTTACGGCCGTAAGCGGCGTAATGCTCGAGTCGGTCACCTGGAGCGGAGACAAGAGCCCTTACCTGATTATAGGTCCCGTCTATATCCCGTCCGGGGTGATTCTCTTTGTCGACCCCGGGGTGGAAGTCTATTCAGAGAAGTCGGAGACGCCCGGGGCGGGGGTTTCGTCAGGTCAGGTCAACGGGATCATAGTCGCCGGAAACGTGCTGGCTATCGGACGGCCCGATAAGATCATATCGTTTCGCGGCCTGGGCTCCAAACCGAACGACAGGAACACGTGGGGGGGAATACACATACTCGATACCGCCGATCCGGGCAGTATGTTCCGCTGGGCGAGCTTCGAGAATGCCGCGACGGGGATCTCCTGCGGCAGAGGCCCCGTTATCTCGAACTGCATTTTCCGCTACAATTATTCGGGTGTTCTGCTCAACAGAAGGGCCGATGCATCGAGGATCTTCAACAACGTTTTCATATCGAATACGACAGGACTCGAGGCGCGGAGCGCACCCTTGACGGCGGTCGTGTATAACAATATCTTCGCATACAATCAGCCCAACGGAGGCATACGGGCGTGGGAAAACGCTCGCGCGCTGATCACCTACAACGACATGTACAAGAACACTCGGGATTATATCGGCTGGAGCCCTTACTCCAGCGATCTGAGCGTCAACCCGATGTTTGTCGACATGGAAAACGGCGATTACCACCTTCGTTCGAATTCACGCCTCATAGGTAAGGGGCGCGGCGGATCAAACATCGGGCTCTATGGCGGCCGCGATGCGATTTATGTGCCGCCTGAAAAGGCCCCTGAAGACGAGGGGAAGAAAGAGGAGAAGGGCGAGAAGAAGCCTAAGGAGAAAGGGCCTGACAAATCGTGATAGGGTCCTGTCTTCTGATAGAATCCGCAAAAAAACCGGGCGCCCCAACGATTGGGACACCCGTGAAGTCTATGTTCAACGCCAAACGGCTTATTCTTCGAGTAGTTTTTCCAGTTCGGAGATCTTTACTTCATCCTCCATTTTCTCGACGTCCTCTATGAAGATGGCGTTGCCATTCACTGTCAGGATGAGGTTCGTGCCGAGAGCGAGGTAGTCTTTCAGCTCAGGCTTGAGCTCGAGCAGCTTGAAGTACGCTTCTGAACCGTAGCGGACCCTTATCTTCGTCATTTCCTCTTTGTACTCGGAATCGACCCAGGTCTCGCCGATCTTGTAGAAGTTGCGCCTGTTGATGTTCCTTGTGGCTGCGTTCCGGGCTATCTGGTATTCAGAGGACGAATCTTTCATGTAGCTGGCTTTCTTGCTCATCTTGACGCCTTCCCAGCCGTCGGCGGTATTTATTAATTGGCCGGCGTAGCCGAACGTGATCTGTTTTTTCTCACCGGCCTCTCTCTGGGCCATCTCAGATATCTCCTCCGCTTCATAACTCTCGCGGTCGAGGCCAATATTTCCGTTCCGATCGCCTCTTGCGATATTGTCGAACACCGGCATGATGACTGTGTCGTCATGTTCAGCTTCGCTATTGCCCGCCGCATCCATGGGGCCGGACTTCGAGCGTGAGGGTCTTGTTGCGTGTGATCGGCCTGCCTTACCAATGCTCAGGACTTCGCTGGCGGCTTTCTCGTGGATTTCCTCTCTTACTACACTGCGGCGCATGGCGGGCTCACCGGCAGCGCCTCGGGTGACGGCCAAATCCGTCCTCTCGTCCTCGACGATGAGGAAAGAGGTGTACGGGGTGATGATGCCGTAGCGGCGGCTGAGGTGTAATATCTCGTCGACCAGTTCCTTTTCCTCGCCGTTGAGGCGTATCTCTTCGATGAGATAGCCCACACGCCGCACGGCCCACAGCCGTTCGATGAACTCGTTGTCCTTTGCCTCGTCGGGGAATGTCGCCTCGTAGACGTATTCCTTCGGCTCGCCGTTAACCTCGCCCGTGAGGGTGACGCTGTAGTCGCCGGAGCCGTTGTACCGTCCGAAGACCAGGAGCTGTGTGCCCTTGAACAGGTCGGGCATTTCTCGCGGGTACATGTCGTAGACGCGGAGCTTGTCGCCGAACGAGAGCTTGACGTTCGAGAGCACGGGGTGGCTCGCCTTGCCATAGAAAGATGTCACCTTGTGGTCAATATCCTCCTCCGGTTCGACATATTCCACGACTCCGCGCGTCTCCCTGGCTATCGCGTCGAGCAGGTCAGTATTAACACGGTAGCCGACCCCGAAGACGAATATGCGAGTATTGGCCGTATCGGCTTTCTGAATGTTGGCGATGATCGACTTGGTATCCTTCACGCCGATTGTCGGTTTGCCGTCGGTGATAAAGATGACCATGAACGGCCTTTTGTCGTCCGTGCGCATATCGAGCGCTTTTTTGAGCGCGCCGTTGATGTCGGTAGCTCCAAGCGCCTCGATTTTGTCGACGTATTCTTTTGCCTTACCGATATTCTCGGGGCTTGCCTCGACGAGTTTGTTCTCGTAGGGTTTGACCTCGGTGGAGAACTCTATGATGTTGAATCTGTCCTGTTTGTTGAGGCTGTTGATGCAGAACGCCAGGGCTTTTCTGGCCTGTTCGATTTTCTCATCCTGCATGCTGCCGGACGTGTCGAGGACGAAGACGATGTCCTTCTTGACGATCATCTTCTCGTCGAAATCGCGTTTGGGCGCGAGCATGAGCATGAAGTACCCGTCCTCGGCGGTCATTTTCTGTGTCAACACGTTGACGCCGAAATCCTCCTCGCTAAAGGACCAGTAGAGGACGAAATCGCGGTCGAGGGGGCTTTGCTCCTCCTCGAACCCGACGACAGCCTGTTTTTCGCCTTTGAAATCCGTGGAGACTTTGTGGGTGGGGGAGTAGACCGTCTTGATGGGGATATTGGATGAGAGGTTGACGTTCATCGAGAAATCCTCGAGGGTGCGCGAGTACTTCTCGCCGACCTTGAGGGGGTAGACATAGCGCATCATACCGTTGTCGTAGTCAACGACCTGCGAGTAATCGAGCTCTATTTTCTGGTCGCCATTCGGCGGTATGGGGAAGACCCTCATTTTGAAGAGTTTACCGTCCATATACTCGAGGAGGGCGGGGTCCTTCATTCGGCGCACTATGTCCTCGTAGACCTTTTTGGCCTTGCCGGCCTCGACGAGCTCGGCCTTTGTCCTCTTGCCGTTGATATATAGGGCGAATTCCTTTATCGCTGCGTCCTTTGGCAGAGGGAATATGTACGTCGCCTCGAGCTGGCGGTTTGTGCTGTTGGTGAATGCCTGTTCGATGTGCGTGTGGGCGACGCTGTCCTTGATCTCCGCGCTCACACGCTGGTACTTGATGGCGAGCGGCGGGATGCTTTCGTCCTTTGGGATGAGCACGCCTGTCGCTGAGGCGGTTCCCGCGAGACCGATAGCTGTGATCGCGACGATGACAGTTAGTAGAATGGTTTTTGTCTTCATTTTTCGTTCCCCTGATGAGAGTTGTCTCAAGTTATGTATTCCTGATTATTTTGGTATGTCTTTAGATGTCTCGGTTTTCGGTTATGTTCCAAAGTTTTTAGCGCTCAAGTATCACATATTCTCTCCCGGCGAGATTGAGGTGTATCACAGCCCTCCTGAAGATCAGTGCTTTTCCGGAGATGCTCCGGGAGATGTTGAGCAGATATCCGGCGTCGATGCCCCTTTCCTCGGTGCAGCGGGCGTTGTATACGCGGTCGAGGAAGCGGCGGGCATCCTCCCTCGTGATCTGCGGCACCGGGTAGCGATAGCTCTTCTTCCGCACGGGTATCGGCAAGATGGCATCGAGCGAGTAGCTGCGAAGCACCTTTGACCACAGGTCGTCGAAAAGGTCCTCGTTGCAGAAGATCTCGGCGCCGACTATTCTTCCGTTCACCGCCACGACTGCCCCGACGGTCCGACGCGGCATGCGCCTCAGAGAATCGTACTCGGCTATTCTGCTCCTGACTTCCTTGTCCTCGTAAACTGCCTGGAAATTGGCGGTCGATGAGCCCACTTTGTTTGCCCTGGACAGCCTGTCGACCTCTCTCCACACGCTATCCTGACCTGTATCGCTCTGTGTGAGGGCCCTGATGGAGTTGGGCGCGAGGGACCTCTCGGAGCCGAATTTCATCGAACCCTTTGAAGCCCACCTGCGCTGTTCGACACAATACACCGGCACGGCGACAACACCGCCCCAGGGCCTCAGCAGAGCATCTTTTGATATCACGCGGTTCTGCTTGCCTCCGCCCAGTATCTCGCCCGCCATCATGAAGATGTATCTGTCCGAGCGGTTCTCCACCTCTATTTCCGAGACTCTTGCGGACCCTTTCTCGTATATCTTGAGGTATCCATGGTCTATCGTGTCGTCAAGGGTCAGGTAACGCCGCGAATCCTCATCCCGCGATAGATACAGCGGGAAGACCGTCATGTTGCGTTTGGCATACGGCCTGCCTATTGTGATCCGGTCGATAAGGTCCGTTACCTCGTTGCGCGGTCGCGGAGGCAGGATCCTGTAGCGGGGCCTAACTACCGGGTCGGCCTGCTGTGTTTCATAGTCCTGCTCGAGGTACGCGCCGAACGCGGCGCTGGTAAAGAGCAGAAGAGTAATGATCCCGATTATCCATGTTTTCGTCATTGTTGTGCCGTTCTCTCTGTGTGGAAAAAGTTGTTCATATTTGATTAGACAGTGGTATTGCGGGAAATGTTCCACAATATGACTGATCATTTCATGGCCTCTGTTCCATTTCCGGTTTTTGCCCGGATTTGCGATGCACCACGCTCCGGGCTTTCTCCGATCGTCTCCCGGGTAAGTTTGTGATCTTCAAGAGGTCCTTTTCCTATTTGAGCCAGGGCTCGAGATGGCTGCGCAATTTCTCAGCGATGATATCGGGATGGAGCTCCTTGGTGCGGCGGAGCTGTTTTTCGACTATTCTGTTTCGGAACTGCTCGTCTTTGGTGACCATGTCGATGATCTCGGCGATCTCGTTGTAATTTTTCTTACGGATAAGGATTCCGGTACCTCCCATAGTTTCTTCCACTGCGCCGGCGGCATATGCGATGACGGGGATGCCGAAGTGCATGCTCTCGATAAGGGGTATGCCGAAGCCCTCGTGCTCGCTCATGCTCAGGAAGACGTCGGCCAGCCTCCAGTAGGCGACGAGCTCGGGGAGAGATGCGTGGCCGGCAAACCACACGTTCCTGACGTCGAGCTCACGTATGAGGCCGCAGAGGTATGTGTAGTAGGGATCGAGCTGGTCGTATCCGCCGACGAGAAAGAGGCGCGAGTTGGCCCGGCACGTCTTCTGGTAGATGTAGAAGGCTTTGATGATGTCCTCGAATTTCTTGTTGGGAGCGATACGGCCCACGAACAATACGCCTATGTAATTGCCGCCGAATTTCTCCATTATCTCGGGATCAGGCGGTGTCCGATCGAATACTTGCAGGTCGAGCAGCAGAGGGAGGACGCCCGTCTTCCTGTATCCGAGCTCCACAAGCTCCCGGACGTTGTAGTCGGAATCGCCGAGCGCGAGGCCGGGCACGTCCGAAAAGGATTTGAGTTCCTCTCTGCCTTTTGCGAGAGCTTCTGCCGCCCGCGGGTTAATTCCCTGGTAGTACTTGGCGGGCGTGATGTTGTGGTATATGACGACCTTCCTGGCCCTGAGTCCCCTCACGAAATCCGTGAGCTTCGAGCCGACCGAGAAGTGGAAGATGATGATGTTATCGGGCGAGTCGTGTTTCAGGTATTGGCGGTAATCCCTGCAGGCGCCCCTGAGTTCCGGGCTGAGAAACTGTATGTTGACGTAGATTTCCGAGTTGTAACCCCAGGACCGGAAGAGCTTCCTCAGTTCACGCGCCTCATTGCTTATGGCGTCGCCGCTGGAGTAACCCGCTACAAGCTGGCTTATTTCCATGAGCTTATGAAAATGAGGTTGAGAAAGTTGTGATAACGTGGGAGGTTAGGCTATCGTTGTGAGGGAGGGGTGTCAAGCAGAAACCAAAGAGGAGCACGTTCTGCATGGACGATTTCGAGGTTCAGAAGAAAAATGCCGGCGGAGATATAACCCCGCCGGCATGTTCATTCTTTGTTTTAGATTAGACTTCCACCTGTGGGAGATCTTTGAGAGCTTCCTCTATTTTGTCCATCGGGTATTCGTAATCGTGAAGTTTTCCCTCGAAGTACGCCTCGTACGCGGCCATGTCGAAGTGGCCATGTCCGCTGAAGTTGAACAGGATTGTCTTCTCTTCTCCCGTCTCTTTGCATTTCCGCGCTTCTTCGACAGCGGCGAGTACGGCGTGACCTGTTTCGGGGGCGGGTATGAAGCCTTCCGTTCTGGCGAAGAGAACCGAGGCCTCAAACATTGCTAACTGGTGGTAGGCTCTGGCCTCGACGATTCCCTCTTCAGCCAGTAGCGATACAATAGGCGACATTCCGTGGTAGCGCAGTCCGCCCGCATGAATGCCCGCCGGCACGAAGTCGTGACCGAGCGTGTACATACACACTATCGGAGCGGTTTTTGCTGTGTCTCCGTAGTCGAAAGCGTATTTTCCCTTTGTCATTGACGGACAGGCGTACGGTTCCGCGGCGATGAATTTGATGTCTTTACCACCGAGTTTGTCCGGCACGAACGGCAAAAAGAGGCCGGCGTAGTTGCTGCCGCCGCCCACGCAACCGATGATGAAGTCAGGCGAGTCGCCCACCATTTCGAGCTGTTTTTTGGTTTCGAGGCCGACTATTGTCTGATGCAGAAGCACGTGGTTCAGGACGCTGCCAAGGGAGTATTTGGTATCGTCGTGTGTGGCGGCGTCTTCGACGGCCTCACTGATGGCTATTCCAAGGCTCCCGAGGCATTCCGGATCTTTCTCGAGAATTGCCTGTCCCGCATGTGTCTTATCTGTTGGACTGGGGAAGACTTCTGCACCCCACGTATGCATAAGCATTTTGCGGTATGGCTTCTGCTCATAGCTCACCTTTACCATGAAAACAGTGCACTTTATATCGAAAAAATTACATGCAAATGAAAGTGCACTTCCCCATTGCCCTGCGCCTGTTTCAGTCGTTATGTTTTTTATCCCTTCACGTTTGTTATAATATGCCTGAGCTACAGCAGTATTTGGCTTATGAGAACCCGGAGGTGACAAGCTTTCATTTTTGTAATATATTCT
>SDBU01003204.1_pt1 | contig 21020 bp, 14 predicted proteins | sample 2277071 | NCBI WGS metagenome assembly SDBU01 (sample SAMN10397929, study PRJNA504765) | marine sediment metagenome | isolation source: marine sediment core GS08_GC12, 126 cmbsf | place: Arctic Ocean: Gakkel Ridge, Loki's castle | collected 2008
TGACACGGTCAACTTCTCGGGTACAGCCACCGACGCCGGAAGCGGAGATACATTGAGTTATGGTTGGCAATTCGGTGACGGGAACACGACATCGGGGAGCCTGACGCCGACACATATATATGCGGATGACGATATTTACTCGGTGACGCTGACGGTAACGGACGATGATGGCGATGTAGGTTCAGACACCCTTTTTGTGGTGGTGGCCAATGTAGTGCCAACGGTCGACGCCGGTGCGGACCAGACTGTTAACGAGGGTGACCTGGTTGCTTTCTCCGGTAGTGCATCAGATCCGGGCGCCGACACGCTCAGTTACGGTTGGCAATTCGGTGATGGATCAACTACATCCAGTGGCCTCACGCCATCGCATGCCTATACAAATGACGGTAACTATCTTGTCACGCTTACGGTAGATGATGGCGATGGCGGTTCAGTTGCGGACACACTCACGGTAACAGTGAACAACGTGGCACCCGTGGTGGATGCCGGACCGGACCAGACTGTTAACGAGGGTGACCTGGTTGCTTTCTCCGGTAGTGCATCAGATCCGGGCGCCGAAACGCTCAGTTACGGCTGGCAATTCGGGGATGGATCTACAACATCGGGCAGCCTGATACCATCGCACACTTATACGAACGACGGCAGCTATCTTGTTACACTCACGGTAGATGATGGCGATGGCGGTTCGGTTGCCGACACTCTCACGGTAATCGTAAACCCACTGTTAACAATAAGCGGTCAGGTCACGGGGATTCCTTCAGGGTTCGTAGCGACAGTTGACCTGTCTGGAGAGGCTTTTTTCACAACTACTACCGTGGGAGGTAGCTACTCCTTTCCAGACCTTCTGCCAGGCACTTATACTGTAACACCCGCCCTCGGCGGCCAAACCTTCAGCCCTGCAGATTCAACGTTCGCAATGTCTTCAAATGTATCGAACGTAGATTTCGATATTCCCTCCGTCATCTGGTTCGTTGACAAGGATTCGCCAACCAGCACTCCCGACGGCATGTCATGGGCGACAGCATACCTCCATCCTCAGAACGGATCTGATTTTGCGAATTCAGGCGAGCAGGTATGGGTAGCAGAGGGGAGCTATTTCCCGATGGATACATCTGTAACCACTGTGCCTGTTCTTATTATGGGTAATGGAGTGGAGTATTATGGCGGGTTTGCCGCTACCGAGACTCTCCTGTCCGAGCGAGACCTGAGTGCACATACGACAACTCTGGACGGTCTTGGTGTCACTGAACGGATCGTTACAGGTGCCAATAATTCTCTGTTGTCAGGGTTTGTTGTTACGGGTGCCAATGTACCGCTAAGCGCGAACAACGCTGCCATTGTGGCCGGCACACCGGTTGTAAATTTCCTCCTTTATGATTCTGTAATAACCGGTAATGCAACTACTACGGGTTCTGCGGGGAGTTCTGGATTAACAATTTCGTCCGGCGAAGTGAAAAATTGTGTGTTCAGTTACAATGTCGGTGAAAATGGACCCATATATGTAATAAGGGGAACTACAAGGGATGTAACAATAAACAACTCACTTTTCTATAGAAACACTGCGATACAGGGAGGAGGAATCGTAGTTGCAGGTAATGGCAACACTTTTACAATCAACAACTCTACCTTTGCGTACAATGAGGCAGGGTCTGGAAGAACCATTTTTATTGATCAAGGTGGCACTTTACCAATTAGCACTAATATCATTAACAACACAATTATTTGGGGAGCTGTGGGCGCAGACCAGATCGCGTACTTCGATAACCCTGCGGTTTCCCCGGCAATGGTGCCAGTGATAAATTATTCTAATATCCAGGGAATAGCAGCATCACCTTTATTAGGAAGCACCATGGTTGATCCGGCATACGGTAATACGACTACCGATGACTACCGTCTCTCAAGCACCTCGCCGTTAATAGATGCCGGCAGCAACACTCTTGTACCTGGAAATATTACAACGGATCTGGACGGCAACAATCGCTTCCTGGACGATCCTGGTACAACAGATACAGGTGCAGGTACTGCCCCTATTGTGGATATGGGAGCATATGAATATGTAGCTCCGTAACTCATTCTGTCTGTATCCAGTTGAAAGTTCAGTAGCTGATAATCTTATTTAACCGGAATAATAAAAAACGGGGCCAGCAATGGCCCCGTTTTTTATTCTGGTCAACATTTCTAACTTTTCTATCTAATGGCAGCTATCTTTTAGAAAATATATCTGATTACTTCGTTAATTCCCAATCAACAGTACTCCTCCGAAAGACAATGAATAACGCTCTTCGTGCCGCCTTCTGAGGCTACCGAAAAATGCCGTATCTTACCACCATTCCATCCTTCCCTCTCCCCGGCCTACCTTTGGTCGGAGTCCCTCGTTCCTTGTCCCAGGTTCCAGGTTACGATCTATAAGATTACTTCATCACTGCATTCCTTCCACAGTCGCTAAAGTTATGGCGTAACAAGCGCTGTAACTGCCTTTTGATACTTCGACTTTGACATCCCGTCTTCGCTAAAGTTACGACGTGGCAAGCGGACTTCAACTGAGTTTACCCATCTCCTTTACCAAAATCAAAAAAAACCCTGACGGGCCCTGAATGTAATAATGAAATATATAACAATATGGGCAAAAATATACCACTTCCCTATATTTTCTTCCTCATCAGTGCATTCATTTACCTATTTCCAGCTCATCTCCTAATGCTCGATATCTATCTTTTTGAAGGCTTCCACAACCTTCGTATCGAACTGATTCCCGCTCTTCTGGTCCAGTACGCTGATGGCCTCCTCGTGGGTCATGGCCGTACGGAAAGGTCTGTCTGTGGTCATGGCGTCATAAGCGTCCGCTACAGCCAATATACGGCCTCCCAAGGGGATTTCTTCGCCCATCAGGCCTCCTGGATACCCCTTTCCATCAAAATGCTCGTGGTGGCACTTAATCGCCTCCAGATCCACAGACAGGCCCGGAATAGTCTCCAGAATTCTGGAGCTCCACAGGGGATGTTGATTAACGATCACCCTTTCGCTGTCCTCCAGGGGGCCTTCCTTACTCAGCATGTTCTCATCAACTGCGATCCTGCCCAGATCGTGATACTTGCCCGAATCTCCCATGACCTTTGCCTCTACTTCTGAGAAATTCATCTGCTTTGCCAGGCCGAAGGCAAGGCCAGACACCCTTTCGCTGTGACCCGCAAGATATGGGCTTTTGCTTTCCGCAATACCCAACAGAGCCTCCGCTGTGCTGGTGAAGAACTCACTCTGCGCAGCCGTAAAACGCCGTCCCTCAGCGAGGAGCTTCGCGATTATCCTTGTATGCGGGATCAGCTTGTGCAGATCATCCTGGTTAAAGGCTGTGCCGCCTTCCTTGTTGCTGAAATTTATCACTCCGATCTCCTGGCCGTTATGGATCAAAGGGATACTGATAAATGAAGGAGACGTGTAGTTTAGTTTTCGCCTGGGCCGATCAGGGATCGCCTGATCGATATCGGAAATGATCAGCGGGCGCCTGCTCTTCATGACCTTCCCGGAAATGCTTGCCTCAGGATCTATAGAGATGGAACGCACATCATCCTCAAAGCCCTGAAAGCCGATCCCGTGTTTAAATAGAAGCCTCTCGTTCAGTTCGTCCGATACAAGGATCGACACTCTCTGGGCACCGCTCAGCCTGGAAAAGAACTCCACAAGCTGCTTGATCAATATATCAATGTCGAAGAAGTTACCAATGGTATCGAGCAGGTCATATGCATCCAGGGCCACAGGTTCTTTTTCACGCTCCACACCTGGAGCCTTGTATGTCTCAACCCTGTCTCCGCCTGCGTCTCTGGCAGCCTGGAGAGCATATTCACAGCCAAGAAGTAGGTCAGGTACAGTGAGCAGCTTTGGAAAGGAGGCAACGCCTGTGCTGATGGTGACTCTGGTACCGGCCTGATCCGAAGAGCCTGTCAAATTTGCGGCATTGACAGCGGAATTTATCCGATTTGCAAATAAATAGCTGCTTTTTTCATCAGCCTCAGAAAGAACCATGGCGATCGAGCTTTCCGAGAAACGAGCTACAAAATCTATGCTGCGTTTCACACTGTTGATTATAGAAATAACCTCATTAACAAGCAGATCCACCTCTAGGGACATGAAATCCTTTGTCTGGTGATCCAGATGGTCTATCTCTACCAGTAATACGCCGAAGGGCCGCTTACTGCGCCTCGACCGGACAAGCTCCTTTTCAAGATTAGCTTCAAAGAGAGGACGGTCGGGAAGCCCTTCGATGGTTTCCCTCCCGGGTGATGGCGCATAGGCATTCTGTTGCATGCGATGAAATAACCCCTCCATCTGCATGGTCAGTATCCAGAGGAGCCGGACAGTTTCCTTGCTGAAATGCTGCGTCGTTATACTAAAGAGCTGAAGAACGCCCAGGACCTTGCCCTCAACCAGGATCGGGATCGATACAGCTGAACGACACCCCACCAGGCTCATCAGGCGTTCAAGATCTACGGAGTCAGCTTCATCTATCCCGACAGGCTGCTTGCTCTCAATCGTCCAGTCGAGAATTATATTCCCTGTATTGAGGGCCTGGGGCAGCGGCTCGGTAAAACCATTTGTGAGCACTGGGTAGTATTGCCTTCCATCTTCCTCCAGAAAATAAAAGATGGCCTTACTGTAGCTGATAATATCCCCCGCAAGGTTCATAACTACCTTCAGCGCGGAGTTCATCTCCAGGTTCAGGCTGTAGATCATTGTGGACTTGAGGAGTACGTTAAGGCTCCGAATCCAGTCCTGGGCTGATGAGGCATCCAGTTCAGGAGCCACATCAATTATGTATTTCTCTCCCCTTTTCATTGAATCACGCCCTTAAAATGCATACTTTGCAACGTTATTACCTACAATATTCATACCAAAGACGTATGTTTATACCAACAAAATCGTTTTACAACACTCTGATCGATAATAAATACAATATATATGCTTTTTTCGCCATATTCGGCCTGAGGTTCGTACAAGACCCCAATTTATCCTTATCTGCCGGCCAACTTCCCAGAAAACAGCTAGTTCCCAGGAACTGAAACCATACGTCATATACGTCTGTCCCGCATCAGGAAAGGAGGCGGGATAGAGCCACTACTACCAGTCCGCCAATCATGCTTAACAGGCCTATTAACCGCAGTGTCCCGGACGGCAGCTCCTGCATTCGTACTGCCATCCTCTTGACGGTATCGGGGGCAAGAAAATACGGGAGCCCCTCTATGACCAGTGCAAGGCCCAGAGCAGCCAGAAACAGATTGAGTTGGAATTTCATAAATCCCGCTCGATTCTAATTACTTTATCAGTTGATGACTTCGCAAAAAGTCATCAACGCACCTATTGAGGGGCGCACAAATCAATGACTTGCAGCGCATTACAATCGCGCCCGAGCATGGGCGCCCGAATCCATAACCTTAATATATAGTTATGGATTCGTGAGGGAAGGGAAAACGACACTTTTCCCTTCCCGAGGAGCAAAAAGCCATGATTGGACTTTTTACGACACTCTCATCTGTCAATCCAGGTAAAAGTACCCACCAGCCAGGCACCAGCACGGGCAGACCTATAGTACATTGTAAAGATAGGCGCAACAAGGTGTATGAAACAAAACAACCCTTTATATGTGAGTTATTAGTACGCAAATGTAATTGCCAGCAAACAGAGCCGGGGGAATAATTGGGAGCCACTCAAGAAATATAGTGTTTCAGGGGCCTGAACCGAGATATTCAATCGTATTGTGCACATTGAATTTTTTTGTTAGATTTCATCTTGAGGTCCCGGTTCAGAAAGGAGCCATTTGATTCTTTACCATTGCGGTAACATACTTCTCGATGATTCCTGCGGAGATTCCGTCGGATGAGCGAGCCTGTTGTTCTCATAGCACTACTACTATTGATGACTTTGCAAAAAGTCATCAATGCGCCCATTAGGGGCGCCCAGATCAATGACTTGCAACGCAAGTCGGTGATTTGTGAGGAAAGTGAAAATGACACTTTTCGCTTTCCGATGAGTAAAAAGCCATGAATGGACTTTTTACGACACTAACAAGAACGATGACTTTGCAAAAAGTCATCAATGCGCCCATTGGGGGCGACCAAATCAATGACTTGCAACGCAAGTCGGTGATTTGTGAGGAAAGTGAAAATGACACTTTTCACTTTCCGCGGAGTAAAAAGCCATGAATGGACTTTTTACGACACTAACAAGAACGATGGCTTTGCAAAAAGTCATCAATGCGCCCATTGGGGGCGACCAGATCAATGATTTGCAACGCAAGTCGGTGATCTGTGAGGAAAGTGAAAATGACACTTTTCGATTTCCGATGAGTAAAAAGCCATGAATGGACTTTTTACGACACTATTAATATTAACCGCCGGTATTTCCCTGATCCTCCTGGTCATATACGCCTTTAGCCTCCACGCTCTTAACAAGGCTGCCAAAAATCTTGAGAGTGGAGACCTCCAGACATCCATACCCAAAACACCACTGCCCTTTCTCGGGGAGATCTCCAGGCACTACAACTTCCTCTCAGGCGCTGTCACCGACCTCCAGAGAGTAGAGGAATACCAGCAGCGAATGCTGGCTTACGAAAAAAATGAGATGTCCCATCTGCTGGAAAAGGAAGTCCTCTCCAGGCAGCTGAGCCAACAGCTTTCAGAAACCAGGGGTGCCAATCAGACAATTTCTGAACTGAACAAAGATCTGGAGGAGAAGAACCGCAGCCTCAATGAAGCCATTAACAGACTCTCCTCACTGAACCAGTTGAGCAGAATGCTGGGAATGGAGCACGACCGGAAGAAGATCTACAGAATGATAGTCTCCCTTTCCAGCGAGCTTCTCCAGGCCGAGATCGGACATCTGCTTTTGATGGACGAAGATGGCAAGAGTCTTTCTCTGGAGTACTCCCAGGGGCTTGGAGAAAAATCAGACAGCAGAAGAAAAATGGCAGTAGGTACAGGAATGGCAGGCTGGGTAGCCAGCCACAAGAAGCCCCTGTTAGTGAGAAACTTCAAAAATCAGGAGATCTTTTCAGTAAAAAGCGCCATGGGCTACGAGAGAAAGACCGCGATCTCGGCACCCATCGCTATCGGTGAGGAGGTTATAGGCGTTATCTCCCTCATTAACAAGACCAACGACAGATCTTTTAATGAGGATGAGCGGACACTCCTTGCCACGATAGCCTCGGAAACTTCCATGGCCCTCCACAATGCCCTTCTCCTTGAAAAGGTCCAGACAGGTTACTTTAACATGGTCCAATCCCTTATCACGGCCGTTGAGGCCAAGGATATCTATACAAGAGGCCACTCGGAACGTGTAACCCAGTACAGTCAGCTCATCGCGGAACAGATGTGTCTTTCGCCGGAACGCATGGAGATAATTCAGAAGGCGGGCGTTCTACACGATATCGGCAAGATCACCATTGAGTTGGCTATTCTAAACAAGCCTTCCACCCTGAACAAAGATGAGTACGAAAAGATAAAGGTCCATCCCTCAGTTGGATACAGGATCCTGGAGCCCATCGATTTTGAATACGATATCAAGCTGTGCGTTCTCCAGCACCATGAGAGGCCCGATGGGAAAGGTTATCCCAACGGTACAAACGCAGAGGAGATCCTTCTGGAAGCGAGGATAATGGCAGTAGCTGACGCTTTTGACGCCATGACCACCAAGAGGCCCTACCGTGACCCTATGAGCGTTCAGGTTGCCTTGGAGGAGTTGGAGCGATACGCAGGCAGCCAGTTCGACCCAGATGCAGTTGTGGCTCTCAAGAAGATCATCGACATGCTCGTTTCTACTGATTCGGTTTCTCTTTTACATTCCTAGTGCGTAACGCGTGATGCGTGATGAGTAAAAACAGGCGCTGGGCGTTGGGCATTGGGCTCTGGGCTAACAAACAGCACCACAACCTTACTCTTCCTCTCCCCGGCCACGCTTGGGCATGGAGTCCCAAGTCTCTAGTCCCGGGTCCAAGGTTACAATGACTCACCCTCCCCCTTCCCCTCCCCTCAAGGGAGGGGCGTAAACCCCGATACCCCCACACTCCCTTACCCCGATACCCGTAAACCCTGTGTTCAAAGCATTTATCTCTTTACGTAAACCCAAAGCCTTACTCTGCGGTACCCTGCGGTCAGGGCTGAATAGCCCTGCCTGCGACCTCTGCGTTAAAGGCTCTTATTCCTTATCGTGAACTAACTTTCAGAAATTTCTAAAGGAAGAGTAAACGTAAAAACCGAACCTTCATCAGGGGTACTTTCAGCCGAAATCGTCCCCCCGTGTGTTTCAACTATCCTCTTGCAGATCGCCAGCCCCAGCCCTGTACCCTCTTCTTTACCGGACGGCCCCACCTGGGCAAATTCTTCAAAAACATGGGGAAGGTCCTCGGAATTTATCCCGATTCCAGTGTCCTGAACCGAAACAGAAAAGGCCTGTCCCCCGTGAGCTTCTACGAGCTTCCCGAAAATGGTGACTTTCCCGCCTTCCGGTGTAAATTTGATCGAGTTGCCTATCAGGTTGACCAGAACCTGGGAGATCCTCTCCTGATCAAAATAGACCTCCGTTTCAAAGCCATCATCTATGACCTCAAGGCTTATGCCCCTCTTTTCTGCCATGGAAGCCATCTGGTGTGCTACCGTCTCGACGACATGGATGAATGACAGATGCTGCCTGTCCATTGGCAGCTTTCCAGCCTCGATCTTCGTGAGGTCCAGCATGTCGCTGATAAGATTATCCATTCTGTAGCACGATGCCAGTGTTTGTTGAACAACGCCCTGTTGATCTTCAGACAGCTCCCCTGCAAAACCGTCTTCGAGACTTTCCAGATAGCCTTCTACAACCGCCAGGGGAGTTTTTAACTCATGCGTAGCGATTCCCAGAAAGTTTGATTTCAGCTTGTCAAGCTCCATTAGTTTTTCGTTGGCGGCTTGAAGGGATTTATTGATATCGCCGAGTTCGGTATTCGCCCGATTCAGTGAAGAGGTTCTTTCTTCCACCATCTCCTCCAGGTGAAGTTGATATTCTTCTACTTCACTCCTGGATTTGTTCAGATCCTCTAACATCTTGTTAAAAGCACTGGACAGGGACGCAATTTCATCTTCTCCCTCCACTGCCAGGGGACTTGGAAACTTACCCGACCCAACATCCTGGATCCCTTCTGTAAGATGGTCAAGGGGCCCTGCCAGCCGGTTCACCGCTGTGAGGAGGATCATGAGACCCACAAGATAGACAATGAACCCGTTTATGGCTATGAGACGGGTTACCTTCGAGATGATGGTATGAACTTCGGCGATATTGAATCCCATGAGAAAGAAATGGCGGGCCCCCGTCACGGGGTTTGTAATAGGACGGTAAACCTCAAGGACATCTTCGTACACATGAAATCTGGAGCCTTCCGGCTCGATAGTCAAGAGCTCGCTGAGAGGAAGAGCATTACTGTGATCAGGCTCCACCTTGTTACAGCTACTGACAAGAAGTTTCCCATCCTCTCCCAGCAACAGGGCATACAGGACTGCGGAATCAGAACAGACGCGATCCATCACACCGGCTATCTCATCAAGACTTGATTCTGCATACACAAGGCCCGATAGATCATTTACAACAAAGCGGCTTGTGGACGCTGCAAGCCGCTTCGATTCATCCACAACAAAATATCTGGCCCAGGAAACTATGGAAAGACCAATAAGAAAGATCGCGGACAGCAACAGGAGGAGCAGGCTAACAATAGCTTTCCTGCGAATACTGGATCTTATCCATCTAAAGGGATTCATCATCTGACTTAAACTTGAAAGGGTCGTAAAAAGTCCACTCTTGGCTTTTTACTTTGCGGAAAGCGAAAAATATCATTTTCTCTTTCCTCACAAATCGATAACTTGCATTACAAGTTATTGATTTGGGCGCCCTTAAACGGGCGCTTTGCAGGCCGCTATCGGATAGCTACTTAACTCAGATGCCGTAGGACCTTATCAACAACCTCTACCGCCTTGAAGGGTTTTGTAATATATTCAACAGCGCCGAGTTCTCTGGCCCTGTCCATGTCATGTTTGCTCTTCCTTGCTGTAAGCATGATAATCGGGATTCCGGCTGTGTCCGGGGAATCCTTCAGTTTTTTCAGGACCTCAAACCCATCCATTTTCGGCATCATAATGTCGAGGAGGACAAGGTCAGGACGTAGAGTATTGATTTTTTCCATAGCCTCAATGCCATCATAAGCTATCTCCACATCCAGTCCCTTGGACAGAAAGAGGAACTGAAGCATCTGAGTAAGTGATACTTTGTCCTCCACAACCAGAACTGTTTTATTGGATGCTGTCATTAACGGATCTCCCCTAAACACTCCGCCGTAAGGCATCTCTTGAGGGTTTTATTCATCATTGACATTCAACGAGTAGTGTACAGACTTTGTAAACTATATCACAAGTCCTGTGTCAAGTTAAGGTTTTATGCGTGTTTTTGGAATTATCCATTGGAAAGTGGAGATTAGAAATTGGATATTGGAACATTGGAACGTTGAAAAATTTTGAGAGCTCTAACGCAGAGGGCCGCAGGCCACTCATTCGGGCGGACCGCAGAGTATCGCAGGGAAAAATCCAGACTTGGATTTCATTCAAGCTATCAATTTCTAGCAACTCATTTTCCTTATATGTTTATGTTCTAAACTGGAAAAGTTTTATTGCTTTTTGGTTTTCCCCGCGGTTCCCTGCGGTAGGGCTGAATAGCCCCCCTGCGGCCCTCTGCGTTAAAGGTTTTTGTCTCCTTCTGGTCAAATCCAAACCCAAGTTTTTCTTAGCGTTCTTTGCGTCTTGAGAGACTGTAAGGAGCGGGCATGAGGCAGAGAATTCCCCCTCTCCTCGGTCCTCTCCCGCCAGGGGAGAGGAAGATTAAGCCGGTTGCCTAATCATCAACTTTCCAGTAGATTTGGGACGGTAGAAGAACTTGACAGCACAAATTTATAAAATGAAAAAAATTCTAGCGATAATTCTTAAGGCTTCTGAAACCATCCGGGTAAGGGTTCTGGGACTTGTCGTCCTGAGCATACTCATTCCATCCCTTGCCAGTGGTTGGCTTGCATTAAAATACCTGGATGAAACGATCAAGGCTCAGGTCCTGAGTGATGTATCAGTCCACACTAAAAGGATCGGCTCCCTCACATCGGAATGGTTAAACAAACGCTCAATGGATGTTCGGGCTTTTACCTCCTCCCCCCTCCTCAGGGAAGAGGTGGAGGCCTTGCTGAAAAAAAAGCGGGGAAGGGAGATTAACAGGGCCCGGAATTCCGTCAATAAATATCTATTCTACCTTCTCGAGGACAATCCCTTATTCACGGAATTCACAGTCGCCACAATTACAAATGGTATTCTGGCTCACCAGCCTGGAGATGGCGTCCTGGATACAAAAAACCTTCAGGGTAAGGATCTTGAAGGTCCAGAACCAGTAATGGTTGAAGTTGAAAGAGAGGACGGCGGTAAAATACTTGTTATCCAGGCCCTGGGTAACGGGGAATCAACAAACACAGCATTCTTCATCGGCATCCTGGATACTGGAAACCTCCTGAATCACATTGGAGTCGAATCACCTCCATATTCAACAGCTTATCTCATCAACAGTAAGGGCATATTAAAAGGCATGCCCGTCCCTGCCGTTTCTGACCCCATTGCGCCTAAAGGCGTCAAAGCACTATTAAACTATACAGGCCTGCCCAGGGAGTATACGGGCATCACGGGAGACATAGTAATCGGAACAGGACGCAAGATCTCCAACCTGCCCTGGTCCATAATTCTGGAAACTTCCAAGGATCGCGCATTCGTACCCTTAAACAAGTTCCGCCGCCAGGTTATTTTCCTTGCGCTCCTGATATCTGCGGTACTTCTGGTGCCAGCCCTTCTGCTCGCCCGAACAATCGTTCTTCCTTTAGAAGAGCTGTCGAAGACATCAAGAAAGATCAGGGGCGGTGATGCTGGACTAGAGGTCTCTTTCAAGGCAAGCGGCGAACTGGGTGAACTGGTAGACTCTTTTAACAGCATGTCACTCAGCCTGAAAAACAGCATGGAGGAACTTTCAGCCGTCAACAGCCAGTTAATGATCCTTACTATCACTGATCCTCTCACCGGCAGACATAACAGACGTTACATCGTTGACAGGATCGATAGTGAACTCAAACTCGTCAAGAGGACAAATCGACCCCTGTCCATCATCATGCTTGATCTGGATTATTTCAAGAAATACAACGACAAATACGGCCACATTGCCGGCGATGAGGCACTCAGGAAACTGGGTGATCTTTTCAGAGAAAGCACCAGGGAATCAGACGTTGTCGCGAGATACGGAGGGGAGGAATTCCTTATCATGATGCCGCACACAGACAAAGAGGGTGCACTGAAAGCTGCCGAAAACCTGAGGGCGGCAGTTGAGGAGGCCGTCTTTACACCTGGAGGGAAGAAAACGAAGATAACGGTAAGTTTGGGAGTAGCGGCAGCGCCTTCCGATGGCATGGCTTTCGATGATCTGGTCGAAGCAGCCGACCTGGCAATGTACGCGGCAAAAAAAGCCGGCAGAAACAGGGTCTACTCATTCAATGAGCAACTGACTCGTGGAGCCAGCCCTCGAGCCCCTCAGAAGTCCTCACGGAAAACCAGGGACCCTTCTTCGAAAGCCCCTCCACAAAAACGCCGTAAGAAAGCAGACCCTTCCTCGCAGAAGACTTCGAAGGACCGGCCCTCAAAACGGCAGAACGAACCGAAATAGACAGGGTACGTGAATCTATCCCCCTGAAATCCTCGTATGTAGCGGACACAAGATCAAAAAGGTAAGCGGCACCACCCGGGTTGTTGCCGTCAAGTTCAGCCATACCATCCTTCATGAACTTCCTGGCAAGAGATAGATACTCCTTTGCTTCAATGTTGTAAGCATCCTCAGTCATCCTGTCGATGATAACCCTCGCTTCAGCGAACATTGCAGCTGCTTCCGTTGGTGAGGCCATACCCTGCATCCTGGACCTTATCCTCACAACCTCCTTGATGGCATCGTCTCTACCAGCTTTTGTTGACTCGAGTCTTCTGGCCTGCAGTCTGTTCGCAGTCTTCAATCCCTCTACTTCAGAAATTAGCATGGCCATTTTGGCTCTGTACTGTTTAGGATCGCTTTCCCAGGTAGAAGAGGGATGTTTTTTTATGTTTGACTGAATTTTTTTTATCAGTGGCTGTACTTTCTTTTCGACTCTCCAGGCGTCGTCGGATTCACTTTCGGATACATAGTGCTTCATCTCACCTACGAGGCCAACTGCCTGACCGTATTCATACGGAGCAACACGCAGGGCATCATCTTTCACATTATCCAGCAACGTTTTATTCTGCATTACAGATCGCGCTAACTCATCATCAGTAGGTTTTTCTTTAACATTCTGCAATATCGTGCACCCACCCAGAACAACCGTTAACGCCAAAAACACAACCAGGCCACGGAAATGTGATCTGACATACTGCCTGTCCGCTGGAATACAAGTAGAAACATTCATGTATTTATCCTCTTTTTTAAAAACTCCATTGCCTCGGTAAGTTCACTCCCGGACCTGCTCCTCAACACAAGCTTCACCCGAAAGCCCTCCTCCATTATCGGGTAGGAACCGATCTTGACCTTACTGAACTTTTCCTGCGCTTCTGAAAGAACTTCGGCTATCTCTGACTCATACCGGTCGGTAAAAAGTTCACTCCTCGCCAGAGTTTCACCTCTGAGCAGTTCGGTCAGTTCACCGAACATTGATTGTATCAGTTTAGGGATCCCCGGGAGAGATATTATATTCCCTGCGATAAACCCGGGTGCTGCGGTGACTGGATTGGCAACCAGTCGAGAACCCACAGGCAGTTTGGCAAGATCCCTTAATTTTTCCGTCAGAGGCCTTTTGACTTTCTCCTCCAGGAGCAGTATGACCTCTGCGTTCTCTTCCAGTTCCACACCCAGCACATTGGCAACAGCCTGTCTTGTGAGATCATCGTGTGTAGCTCCGATCCCGCCGGTTGTTATAACCCACTGAAACCGCTCCCGCATCCAGTCCAGGTGTTCAACTATGAAAGACAGGTCATCCGGCAGCACGCAGGAGTAGCGCAGGTCAGCGCCGAGCCTGAACAGTTCGCTGGATATCCAGGCAAGATTCTCGTCAGCCACTTCTCCTAGAAGAATCTCGTCACCGATTACGGCTAATCCGATTGTTGGTGATGTTTCTTCCATAGTTTCGGGTCTCGTGTCTCGGGTTGCGAGGTAATTCAGGTAACAGAACCGGGGATTCGGCGAAACGGTGAGTCGGAGATGATAAATACTTACAGCGCACTACGCCCTTCGCCCTGCGCACTGGTCAGCTACCTCCTGCCTAGCGATACTCTAGCACTATAACCACAAAAACTTAATTAATTTGACAGTCCGGGCAATAGGGGTTAATTTGGTTCTGCCCTGGATAAAACCACGCAACATAACTAATGACTAACTCTAACTATTCCACCTATGAAAAAGACAAGATACGTTGACGCCGGTGTCGATATTGCAGCCGCAAGTGAGGCCAAGAAACGTATCTCCGGTATCGTAAAATCTACGCACGGAGCCTCTGTTCTCGGGGGAATCGGTGGGTTCGGGGGCCTGTTTTCCATGGAGGATCTGCCTCACGATCCCATCCTGGTATCCAGCATCGACGGGGTTGGAACAAAGCTCAAACTTGCTTTCCTCCTTGGCCGCCATAGCACCGTTGGTATCGATCTCGTAAACCACTGTGTTAACGACATTCTTGTTCAGGGCGCCCGGCCCTTATTCTTTCTGGATTACCTCGCAACCGGACGTCTGGAGCCTGGCGTTGTGGAAGAGGTTGTGAGCGGCATTGCTGTCGCCTGCCGGGAGGCGGACTGCGCCCTCCTGGGTGGCGAAACCGCTGAGATGCCCGGCTTTTATGCTGAAAGTGAATATGATCTTGCCGGAACGATAGTGGGTGTAGTTTCCAGGGGAAAATTGATCACTGGCAGCAGGATACAGGCAGGCGACGTGATTCTCGGACTAGCGTCATCGGGTTTGCATACCAACGGCTACTCTCTGGCCCGCAAGGTCCTCCTCGAGGACGGAGAACTGTCCCTATCAGACTTACCCGGGGATCTGAGACAACCCCTTGGAGACGAACTGCTGGAGCCTCACAGGTGTTATGCGCAAGCTCTGTTACCTCTTATCGAAGATTCGGCCATCAGGGGAATGGTTCACATTACCGGCGGAGGATATGAGGGCAATATTCCCAGGGTGATCCCCGAGGAACTTGTTGCCTCGATTGACAAAAAACTCTGGCCAGTGCATCCCATATTCCGACTGATCGCGCAAATGGGGAATGTGCCGACAGAAGAGATGTACAGGACCTTCAATATGGGTCTCGGGATGCTCGCTATTGTTTCGTTGGATGATTCGAAACGGGTTTCAGATGCCCTTGAAAAGGCCGGGGAACAAGTTTACGAGATCGGGACCGTGAGGGATCGATCCGGGGAAGATCCGCCTGTATTGTTTGGCTGATCATGGAGGGGAAAGTGAAAAAAATAGGGGTTCTGGTTTCGGGAGGCGGAAGCAATCTTCAGTCAATCATTGATTCCATAGAGGCCGGTAAGATAGATGGCGTGTCTATTTCGGTAGTGATAAGCAACAAGGAGGACGCCTTCGGTCTTACCAGAGCACAGAAACACAACATACCTCCTGTTGTTGTAAAGCATGGCGACTATACTGATCGTGAAGAGTTTGAAACCGAACTTATCAGGGTCCTTGATGAACATGAAGTGGATCTTGTTGTCCTTGCCGGATTCATGAGGGTCCTGACCCCTCTTTTCGTTAACTACTACCACCACAGAATAGTAAATATCCACCCTGCGATCCTGCCCTCATTTCCAGGAACCCACGCTCAGCAGCAGGCCTTCGACTACGGAGTCCGGTTTTCCGGTTGTTCCACTCATTTTGTTGACGAGGGAACAGATACCGGTCCCGTTATCCTTCAGGCCATAGTGCCCGTTCTCCCTGACGATACCGCTGATACTCTCGGGAGCCGGATCCTTGTTGAGGAACACAGGATCTTTCCGGAAACTATCAGGCTGTGGGCCGAGGGAAAGCTGTCGATAGAGGAAAGAAAGGTCAGGATTCTCGAAGACTGACCGGGTGGGAGAGAGGAACAGGGAAATTTATTATATGAAGGATACCTATCATCTCATCCTGTTGGGAACCCGGCTGCCACAGTTGGCTCTCGGTACCCTGATGGCCCGCTGGGGTCATAAAGTTCTAATAATAGATCAACGCAGGGAAAAGGATTCAACCACTGTCAAACGTAAACAGGGCTATATTTTCAGCAAGAGGCCGGCTCCCCTGTTCGGCCTTCATTCTGCCGGTCTTTTAAGACATTTCCTGGACGAGATAGGCATAGGAAGGGTTCTCATCCAGAAGTCTTATCCCGCAAATCCTGTGAGCTACCAGGTCGTTCTCCCGCGTTCCAGGATCAATATAACAGCAAGCAGGGAACAGCTTTTCGATGAGCTTTTTCGCGAGTTTCCGGAGAGGATCGATACATTCCGGAAACTCTACAGCGAATGGGATCTCCTTGCCCGGAACTGGCATGACAGCTACCCTGACCTCGACTCCTTCGTTGAAAAGCGTCATCTGATAGCGGGCTTCACTACCCGGGTAAGGAACAGAATGAATGCCAGCCGGACTGAATCCATGGCAAAATCCCTGCGACAGAATGGAGGCGCCGGAAAATTCCTGTCTGTCCAGAACCACTTTCTGGGCTCATATCCCCTGGATGGGGCACCTGAAGCCCTCGCTGCCTCACTGATCCACAGCATCGGTCGCAGAGGAACATTTGAAGAGTCCACAGGAAGTTCCTCTCTGACCTCGCTTCTGGCAACAAGATTTCAGGAGTTCGGGGGAAAAATTGAGTACGGCGTAGCGATAAAAAAAATCAATATTCTGTCCAGATCCAGCGTTGAAGTACTTCTTGATGGCGATGAAAAACGGCAGGCAAAATGTCTTGTGACCACAACCGGAATCGCTGATGGGCTCAAGGCTATTTCTGAAATATTCAACAAAAGGAAAGTGTCACCATCAAATCCGCTTGTTCCCGTGAGGTTTTACCTGGGTATAAAGGACTCTCTCGTTCCTGTGGGAATGGAAGACAATCTTCTCTACATGCCGGAAAAAGATGATGTCCTTCCCGGCAAAGGGGGATATTACCTTGCCCTGAGCCCAAAGGACTCCGAGATGGCACCGGAGGGTATGAGGGCAATGACTGTTACCATCCTTACCGAACCGGCAAGGCTTTCCGAGCTTGCCCAGGCACCGGGCAGCGACCTGAAAAGAGAGCTGATAAGTGCCCTTGAAGCTGTAATACCCTTTATAAATAAAGGATTGACATTTGTCGGCTCGGATATGAGCGATTCAGAGAAGGGAATGGTTCCGAGACCCCTTGGTGGCGGCACGGTAGCCTGGAGTCCTGGTCTTGTCGGGAAGACCAACGTACAATTCCTCTCCAGAAAGAGGATCGCACTTATCTCACCAACACCTTGGGAATTGGGTATAGAGGGCGAAGTTATAAGTGCTCTAACAGCTGCCGTAGCCCTCAGGAAGCTTGTCGGTTCCAAATAGCGAAATGGGTTCCAAAGCAGATTCTGAAAAAGTCCGCCAACCTGCTGTAGCGGGACAATTCTACCCCGGAGATCCGGATAGCCTCCAGGTCCAGGTGGAATCGTACCTGCAGCCGGAGCCGCCTCTTTCCGGGGTCATCGGAGCAGTAATACCCCATGCTGGATATATCTACTCCGGAGCTGTGGCTGGCGAGACCGTGTCTGTCCTCAATGTCCCGGACCGGGTTCTTATCCTGGGACCGAATCACACCGGCTGGGGCCCCGAGATTTCCGTATATTCCGGAAGATCCTGGCAGATGCCCTTCGGCGAAGTGAAGATCGATGTGGATCTGGCAGACCAGATCCTTGAACACGCACCGGGCGCCACAGCCGATATCATGGCTCACTCTCAGGAACATTCCATTGAGGTACTGCTCCCCTTTCTCTATTACGCCAGGCAGGAAGAGTTTACTTTCGTTCCAGTGACAATATCCCGGATCAGTTCTGAGGCATGTCGTGATCTTGGTTCCTCCCTTGCCAGGATCATAGAAAACTCCGGTGAAGATATCCTTGTAGTCGCAAGTTCAGATATGACGCACCATGAAAGCCACTCTTCTGCCGAAAAAAAAGACGGGGCGGCCATTGAGAGGATACTTGACCTTGACCCTGATGGTCTAATCGATATCGTATCCGCCAGGAAGATAAGTATGTGCGGTATCATGCCTGCAGCAGTGATGCTGCATATTACTTCCGCCCTGGGTGCCTCCAGGGCAAAGCTCATAAAGTACAGTACTTCAGGCGAGGTAAGCGGAGATTACGATCAAGTGGTGGGCTACGCAGGAATCGTAGTGCAAAAGTAACGTCCAATGTTCAACGTTTAACGTTCAACGTGAAAAAGGCGCTAAGAAAAACTTGAGTTTGGATTTAATATAAATAGACAAAAGCCTTTAACGCAGAGGGCCGCAGGCCGCCCATTCGGGCGGACCGCAGGGGGCCGCAGAGAACAACCCGGACTTGGGTTTTATGGAAAGCGATAAACGCCTTTCACACAGGGTACACAGGGTTTTGAAATTAGGACCACAGTGCAGCCATTTCAGGCTGCTCCACAGGGTTTCACGAAGTGTAGTGCAGTTGAAGTGCGTAGTCGAAGACGAAGTTTAAAAGGCAGTCATTGTGTGGAATACCGCAAGTAGCGGAATGACGAAGCAATCTTTTGGATCGTTGATTTTAGGTTCTCACGTTGGACATTGGACGTTGGTCGTTGGACCCTGGCAAAGGCTGGCCAGCGAACGGGCGTGAGAAATTTTAGCTTATTCAGAAAGGTTAACAATGGAAAAAGACGTCCGCGTAAGGTTTGCTCCCAGCCCCACCGGTTATCTGCACATCGGTGGTGTCAGAACCGCCCTTTTCAACTGGCTTTTTGCCCGTCACCACGGCGGCAAGTTTATTCTCAGGCTCGAAGACACGGATTTGGAACGCTCGACCGAAGAAGCTATCGGGTGGATCCTCGATGGACTTGAGTGGCTGCACCTTGACTGGGATGAGGGACCTTTCAGACAGACTGAGCGTTTTGACATCTATCAGGAGCACATTGACAAGCTCCTGTCAGAGGGGAAGGCATACCCGTGCTATTGTACTCCTGAAGAGCTCGAGCAGAGGCGGAACAAGGCCATGGCCAGTGGAGAGCCGACCAAATACGACAGCCGCTGCTGGAAACTGGCCGACGGCGAAAAAACCGGCGAGCACACAATCCGGTTCAAAACACCCCAGGCAGGGAACATCATTGTAGACGACCTTATCCGCGGGACAGTCGTGTTCGACGAAGATCAGATGGACGACCTGATCATCCGCCGCTCGGATGGAAGCCCAACCTACAACCTGACAGTTGTTGTAGATGACTCGCTGATGGAAATCACTCATGTGATCAGGGGAGAGGACCATCTTTCAAACACACCCCGCCAGATGCAGATGTACTATGCTCTTGGATTTGAGCCCCCAAAATTCGGCCATCTACCCATGATACTGGGACCAGACAAGGCAAGACTGAGCAAGAGACACGGCGCAGTATCAGTTACCGCCTACAGGGATCTTGGCTACCTTTGGCAGGGGATGACCAATTACCTTGCGAGGCTGGGCTGGTCCTTCGGTGACCAGGAGATTTTCAATCAAGAAGAGCTTATCGAGAAATTCACCCTGGAAAAAGTCAATAAATCAGCGGCAATTTTCGACACCGACAAACTGTTATGGGTAAACTCCCATTACATCAAAACCCTTCCTGCCGATGAAATCGCCCAACTTCTGATAACACATTTGAAGGATCATCTGGGCCCTGATCACCCGCTGCAGGATAAAGACCCTGAATGGCTGAACTGGCTGGAAAAAGTGGTAATGACCGTGAGAGAGAGAGCCAGAACACTGGATGAAATGGCAGCAAAGGCGATATTTTATTTTGCAGAGGAAGTTGAATATGAGGAGGAGGCAGCTGAAAAATTTCTTACACCTGAAATAGTACCGCTGCTGAAAAAAGTGAAGGACCTTCTTGAAAACACCGATGATTTCGGGGAGAAAGCTCTCCACGAGGAAATAAAATCATTCCTTGATAGTGAAGGCGAAAAGCTCAAGTCCATCGGCCAGCCACTTCGCATAGCCCTGACTTATCGCAAGGAAAGCCCCGGTATTTTTGAAGTAATGGAAGTACTGGGTAAGGAGAAAGTGCTCACTAGAATTGACAGGGCGATAAAGTGGATCGGTGATCGTGACGCGTGATACGTAATGAGTGATTAGTAATTGGTGATTGGTAAAAACAGGCTTTGGGCAATGGGCTTTAGGCTCTGGGCTAACAAACAGCACCACAACCTTATTCCTCCTCTCCCCTGGTGGGATAATAAAATAATCCCTCCCCCTTGAGGGGGGAGGTTAGGTGGGGGTGAATTATTTCTAACCTTTCCAAAACCAATACCAAACTCGCAAGCGATTTACGCTCGAAAATGACGGAAGCAGAGAAACTTCTCTGGTCCCACATCCGTGCACGTCAGCTTGGTGGTTTGAAATTTCGCAGGCAACATCCAATTGGAAAATACATAGTCGATTTTGTCTGTCTGCCTGAGAAAACAATTATTGAAGTGGATGGTGGTCAACACGCAAATGAATCTGAGAAGGACCTGCTGAGAGATAACTGGCTAAAAAAAGAAGGATATATAGTTTTGCGATACTGGAACAATCAGGTCTTGAAAGAGATTGATAACGTGTTGGAGGACATTCTCACGAAAATGGTAACTCACCCTCCCCCTTCCCCTCCCTGTATAGACTTGGGACATAGGTAACACATGTTTTGGGACATGGGTAACACATTTACCAGTAAGTAACTCTTTCTTTCATGTTCAAGGTGGCGATCTT
>SDBU01003205.1_pt1 | contig 21018 bp, 16 predicted proteins | sample 2277071 | NCBI WGS metagenome assembly SDBU01 (sample SAMN10397929, study PRJNA504765) | marine sediment metagenome | isolation source: marine sediment core GS08_GC12, 126 cmbsf | place: Arctic Ocean: Gakkel Ridge, Loki's castle | collected 2008
CACACGTTCATCGACGACTGTGAAACGCCTGTCTCCGCATTCTTGAAACTCAGAGGCGAAGAGCCTGCCTTTCTTTTGGAGTCCGCCGACCGGGGGCAGCGGTTTGGTCGTTACTCATTTCTCGGCTTCAACCCCAAGGCTATTCTCAGCTTCAAGGACAATAAGCTGTACGAGACAATTGGAGGCGAGAGCAGGGAGTTGGAGATGGGGTCTGACCCATATTCAGCCGCCGCCCAGTACGTGTCGAGGTACAGGATGGCGCCGCTGGAGGGACTGCCGCCCTTTTCAGGCGGAGCGGTGGGGCTATTCTGCTACGACCTCGTTCGCACCGTTGAACCACTGGGCGAGCCAAACAGGGATGAGTTGGGCATCCCGGACATGGTGCTGATGATGAGTGACGTACTGGTTGTCTTTGACCACCTCCGTCACGAGATAACGGTCATAGCGATGGCGGACCTGACCGGCGAAGGTGACGTCGACGAGGAGTACAAGAATGCGTTGGAAGTCGTGAGTGACGTTCGAAGTCGGCTGGACCGGTCAGTACCACATACGGAAACGGAGGGGCGGGCCGAGCGCATACCGGAGCCCTTCGAGTCAAACATGACCAGGGAGCAGTTTGAGGGTAATGTCGAGCGGATCATCGAATACATCCGTGCCGGTGATGCCTTTCAAGTTGTGCCTTCTCAGCGCTGGTCGGCGCCATGCCCGGTGGAGCCATTTTCGATCTATCGTGGGCTGCGTGTAATAAACCCGTCTCCCTACATGTACTTCATGGACTTTGGCGAGTTTTCAATAGTCGGTGCCTCACCGGAGCCGTTGCTCAAGGTTTCCGGCCGCACTGCGGAGATGCGGCCGATTGCGGGAACCCGTCCCCGTGCCGACAGTCCGGAGGAAGATGCAGAGAGGGCCAAAGAGTTTCTAGAAGACGAGAAGGAACGAGCCGAACACGTGATGCTCGTCGATCTTACGCGCAATGACCTGGGCAGAGTGTGTGAGTTCGGAACGGTCAGGATCACGGAGTTACTGGAGGTCGAGTACTACTCGCACGTCATGCACATAGTCTCCGAGGTCACCGGAGAGCTGAGGGAGGAAATTGGCGCGATGGACGCTCTTCGATCAGTGTTGCCGGCCGGCACTCTGTCGGGCGCGCCGAAGGTCAGGGCAATGGAGATAATCGACGAATTGGAGCCGGTGAAGCGTGGCTCTTACGGAGGAGCGATCGGTTACCTGAGCTACAGCGGCGATCTCGACACCTGCATCCACATTAGGACAGTCGTTGTAAAGGATGGCGTGGCGTACGTTCAGGCGGGAGGTGGGACGGTAGCCGACGCCAAGCCGGCCTACGAGTTCGAGGAGTCCCAGGCGAAGGCGAAAGCCGTCTTCAAGGCGATAGAGCTGGCGGCCTCCCAACCGGATTGGGCGTAGACACTGTTCCACAATATGCAAACACGCGCATAATCGATCGGGACGCTATACCCTTCAGTATCAATTGGTTTTGGTAATCGACAACTACGACTCCTTTACCTACAACCTGGTTCAGTACCTGGGTGAGCTGGGCGCCAGCCCTGAGGTTGTGCGCAACGATCAGGCCACGGTTTCCGAGCTGGTGGAGAGAAAGCCGAGCCATGTGGTCATCTCTCCCGGCCCCTGCAGACCAGAAGATTCTGGGATTTCGATCGAAGCGATCAAACGATTTGCCGAGACGGGAACTCCCCTGCTGGGCGTATGCCTGGGGCATCAGGCTCTGGCCGAAGCCTTCGGTGGCAAGGTGAATGTTGGCGAGCCGGTACACGGCAAGACGGCGGATATTTCACACGATGGCAAGACTATCTTTGCCGGGCTGGAGAGCCCCTTTGAAGCGGCACGCTACCACTCGCTGATCGTTGACCCGGATCTACCCCGGGAGTTCGAGCAGAGCGCGCACTCCGGTGATGTCGTTATGGGAATAAGGCACCGCGAGCTGCCGCTTGAGGGCGTACAGTTCCATCCAGAAAGCTTTATGACGGAGACCGGTAAGAGCCTGTTGAAGAACTTTCTCGAACTTGGATAACGGTGTCAAGCTCCATACTTAAAGATGCGATAGATCAGGTTGCCGACGGTAAAGACCTCGATCGCCCGCAGGCTTCTGAGGTGCTGCGAGAGATAATGGAAGGCAGGGCCAGTGAAGTGCAGACGGCAGCTTTTCTGATTGCGCTCAGAACCAAGGGCGAAACGGTCGATGAGCTTGCCGGTCTGGCGCAGACGATGAGAGACCTCTCGGACAAGGTGAGCTGCTCGCGAGAAGACCTGCTCGATACGGCCGGTACGGGCGGCGGCAAGACCACATTCAACGTATCAACGGTTGCGGCACTGATTGCCGCAGGAGCGGGAGCGGCGGTCGCCAAGCACGGTAACCGGTCCGCAACGAGCAAGTGCGGCAGCGCCGATGTCTTGGAGGCACTTGGAGCGAATATAAATCTGGGGCCGGATGCTGTATCGATGTGTATCGAAAAAGTGGGCTTTGGCTTCATGTTCGCTCCGCGTCATCACGCAGCCACCCGCCACGTAGTACCGGTGCGGAAGGAGCTGGGTGTACGGACCGCATTCAACCTGCTGGGGCCTCTGACCAACCCTGCCGGTGCCTCCTATCAGCTTGTCGGAGTATCGGATCCGGCAAAGTTGAAGTTGGTGGCAGAGTCCCTTCAGGCGCTTGGAACTGAAAGGGCGCTGGTTGTGTCCTCTGAAGACGGGTTGGACGAGATCAGCGCTTCGGCGCCGACGCACGTGGCTGAAGTGCAGTCCGGTAAAGTTGAAGCGTATTACGTTGATCCGGGCGACTTCGGCCTGGAGAGAATTGATATTGCGGAGGTTTCTGGTGGCACCCCGGAGGAGAATGCAGCGTGTATCAAGGAGATCTTCGAGGGTGCGAAGGGTTCGCGGCGTTCACTGGCCGTGGCGAATGCGGCGGCGGCTCTGTATGTAGTTGGCCGGGCATCGAGCCTGAAGGAGGGAGCCACTCTCGCACAGGAGAGCATCGATTCAGGCGCCGCTGGCCAGACGCTGAACCGATATATAGATTTGACAAATGAAGTTGGTTAGCGATCAATCGACTGAAAAGCTGATATCTTGAGTGGCTGGTTTTGAGTATTTTGGAACAGCTGGTTGAGGCGGCCCAACGCGAAGTGGAGTTGCGTCGTGAACAGGTTCCCATCGAGGAGCTGGAGCAGGCCTTGGAGCGTCGGCCTGAGGACCGTCCGTTCAGCGAGGCACTCACGGAGTCCGGCGTCTCTCTGATCGCGGAATTCAAACGCCGCTCGCCCTCGGCTGGGTTGCTAAGTGATGCGCTAGATGTATCAAAGACCGTGAAGACGTTTGAACGGGGAGGAGCCGCTGCGCTTTCGATCCTGACCGAAAGGGCCAGCTTTGGTGGGTCGCTCGACGACCTGCGAACTGCTCGTGAAGCCTCGAGCCTCCCGATTCTGCGCAAGGACTTCACGGTTGACCCCTACATGCTTTACGAGGCCGCTGTCGCCGGTGCGGACGCCGTACTGTTGATTGTTGCTGCACTTGAGAAGAAGCGGCTGGAAGCCCTCTACCGCGAGGCACAGGAGCTGGACCTTGACTGCTTGGTTGAAGTTCACAGTGAGCCCGAACTTGAAGTTGCTCTGGAGATAGATGCCGATGTGATAGGGATCAACAACCGGGACCTGAGTGACTTCTCCGTGGATCTTGCGCGAACATTTGAGTTGATGGCCGATATCCCAGCGGGTAAGACCGTGGTCAGCGAGAGTGGCATCACAGACGTTAAGCAGCTCGATGAGCTGGAGCGTGTGGGAGTCGATGCCATATTGGTTGGTGGGGCGCTTATGCGATCGGACGAGCCGGAGGAGCTGTGCCGTGCACTGAGCCGAGTCGAGGAAGGTACTCAGGCGTAGATAGAATCTAAAAGGTTGATAAAAAATTGAGTGATGAAGCTGGAACAGCGAACAAATTTAAGGTTTTTTCACGATAACGTCGTATAAAGGGAAGACATGCAAGAGAACAAGAAGACGCTGAACCCCATACTGAGCGCTGTGATCGGCGGCTTGATCGTGGCCATCGTTGGAATCGTGGCGATCTCTGCCGGTTGGATCAAGTCAGAGGACGGCGAAAAAACAGTTGTCAGACAGGGACCGATATCGGAGTCTTCAGACAAGAAAGCCGAAGGGCCCACCGTTGCCGAAGTCTACAAAAAGGAGTCATCGGGCGTCCTTTTCATCCGCGCGGAGATTACGAGAGAAAGCAATGAGCCGAGTCCGTTCGGCCAGCCGTCGCCGAGAAGAGGTACCGCAAGCGGCTCCGGGTTCGTGATCGACGACAAGGGGCACGTGGTCACGAACGCACACGTCGTTGGCGACGCGAAAGAAGTGACAGTCGAGTTCGACAATGAAAAATCCGTTGATGCGAAGGTTGTTGGCAAGGATACGAGCATAGATATCGCTGTGTTGAAGGTAAACGGTGGGAAGAACAAGCTGAACCCCTTGCCACTTGGCAACTCGGATGATCTCAAGGTGGGAGACCCGGTGATTGCGATAGGCAACCCGTTCGGGCTGGATCGCACAGTCACTACAGGGATCGTCAGCGCTCTCCAGCGACAGATAACGGCTCCAAACGGGTTCACGATCAAGAAGGTAATTCAGACCGATGCGTCTATAAACCCCGGCAACTCGGGCGGCCCTCTGCTGGACGCGGAAGGCAAGGTTGTCGGCGTGAACTCACAGATCGCGACCGCGGGCGGAGGATCCGAGGGTGTGGGCTTCGCCGTTCCAATCAACACGGTTCGTAAGGCGATACCGGATTTGAAGAGCAAGGGAAAAGTTGATCGTGCCTTCATGGGCATCACGGGAATGAAACTCGGTGTCGACGAGCTCAAGGACCTCAACCTTCCAACCGATGAGGGTGTGCTGATACAGGAGGTCTCAAAAGACGGACCGGCCGAGAAAGCTGGCCTCAAGGGCGGCGACACTCAGGTTACCGTGAACGGTCAAACGGTGATGCTGGGCGGCGACATTATCAAGGAGGTCGACGGAAAAAAGATCAAGGACATGAAGGAAGTCGTGAATATCGTCGACGCGAAGAAGCCTGGCGACAAGATCGAGGTCAAATATATCAGGGACAAGAAGGAAAAGACGGCTACGGTAACGCTGGGCAATCGGCCGGATAAACAGACAAACGGTTGAAAATACTTAACTAATTAGTTCCTAGTTCTCCCGCCTTCTGCACGCACTCAGCTCCTGCTTGCCCGAAGAGTTTCCCCTCACGGGTCCTGTCGCCGATGGGGCCCATCGGCTCCGGGCAAGTATGTCCTCGGCGATCCGACCCATCGGCGCCACCCGTTCGACAGTCGGATTGGGTCAGCAATGGAGATCTGCTCGGCCTTCTGTTAAAGAACTGACCCCTATAGTGAGTGCTGTCACCTATAGGGATAGGTTCCTAGTGTGGGGACTTACTAGATTAGAAATAACATTCATGTATGGACTACGTAAATAGGGCGCGAATATGAAGGTAAAGATCTGCGGTATCACCAACCTGGAGGATGCGCAGTTGGCGCTGAAGGAGGGCGCGTGGGCTGTTGGGATGGTTCGCTTTGAGGGCAGCCCCAGGTTTTGTGAGCTTGAGGATGCGGTGGCAATCGGAGCGGCTCTGAAGCGGAAGTGTGAGCTCGTTGGTGTGTATGTGAACGCCACGTTCGACCAGATTGCGCACGATGTCGATCAGATTGGGCTGACCATGGTTCAGTTGCATGGCGACGAGGGGCCCGCGTTTGTCGAAGAGGTCAAGCGTCGTACCGGTGTGAAAGTCATAAAGGCAGCGAGGGTTAAGGACCGGTCGTCCCTTGCTGACCTTAAGAAATTCAATGCCGATCTGTACATGCTTGATGCATTCAAGGAGGGTGTATACGGGGGTACGGGAGAGGTTTTTGATTGGACTCTCGCAGGCGACTTGACGCTTGATTCCCCCATAATTCTGTCCGGCGGCCTCACTCCGGAAAGTGTGGGCAAGGGTATTGCCATGGTCAAGCCCGACGCTGTGGATGTTTCAAGTGGCATCGAGCTTGAGCCGGGAAAGAAGGATGTGGACGAGCTGAAGAGCTTCTTCGCTGCCGTCGTGGAGGCGACTCCGGACGCTGAGGATCACGATACGGATCGGCAAGAAGCGTTATCGATCGATCCGACTGTGGCCACTGAGAAGATTCAACAGAGATTTGGGCCGTACGGTGGGCGCTACGTCCCCGAGACGCTGATGCCTGCCCTCGAGGAGCTTGAACGTGAATTCAGGGATGCGATGTCGGACGGGGTGTTCAGGCAGAGGTTGGACGCCTACCTTCAAGACTACGCGGGCAGGCCCACTCCCCTATATCGGGCCGAGAGACTTTCCGATGAGGTTGGTTGCACCGTCTATCTGAAGCGCGAGGACCTGCTCCACACTGGCGCTCACAAGATCAATAACGCGCTCGGCCAGGCTCTGCTTGCCAAGCGGATGGGCAAAGGCCGGATCATCGCCGAAACCGGCGCGGGCCAGCACGGAGTAGCTGTTGCGACCGTCTGTGCACTGTTCGACCTTGAGTGCGTCGTATACATGGGGGTTGAAGACATGCGCCGGCAGGCGCCGAACGTAGAGCGCATGAAGATGCTGGATGCCACGGTTGAACCGGTCGAGGCTGGAACGAAGACGTTGAAGGATGCAACCAGCCAGGCGATCAGGGACTGGGTGGCAAACGTTGAAAGCACGCACTACCTGATCGGGTCCGTTGTCGGCCCCGCTCCGTTTCCGGAGATCGTACGAGATTTTCAGAGGGTGATAGGTGACGAGTCACGCGTTCAGATTGATAAGCATGAGGGAAGAATGCCGGATCTGGTTGTTGCTTGCGTTGGCGGTGGAAGCAACGCAATCGGGACCTTCACAGCATATCTGGATGACGAAGAAGTCGAGCTTGTGGGTGTCGAGGCGGCCGGTAAAGGGCTTGACTCGGGCGAGCACGGTGCTTCGCTGGTTGCGGGAAGCGACGGTGTGTTGCACGGTTCTTTCACGCGGGTTTTACAGGACGGTGACGGTCAGATCATCGAGGCGCACTCAGTCTCGGCCGGCCTCGATTATCCGGGGGTCGGTCCGGAACACGCATTCCTCAGGCAGTCCGGACGGGTGCGCTACGAAGCGGTCACCGACGATAAGGCCGTCGCTGCGTACAGACGCCTCAACCTGTTGGAGGGGATATTGCCGGCGCTCGAACCGGCTCACGCGATTGCGTGGCTGTTTGAACAGGCCGATCTCGAGGGAAAGCTCGTAATCCTCTGTCTGAGCGGTCGCGGTGACAAGGATTTGGCAGAGGTGCTTGCATATGGCGACTGAGGCCGCGACCGATCGCATAGCGACGGCCTTTGCAGGTTGTGGCAGGAGCGCAGCGCTTATGCCGTACATGATGAGCGGGTTCCCGGATATGGAGACATCCGCCAAGATTGGGAATGCGTATGTCGAGGGCGGAGCCGACCTGATCGAATTTGGCATCCCGTACTCAGACCCCCTTGCCGATGGCCCGGTGATCCAACTGGCAGGGCAGGAGGCACTTGCCGCGGGCGCTACCGTGAACGGTGCGCTCGAGGTAGCGGCTGGGCTTGCCGGGAGAGTGCCCGTAATGATCATGGCGTATGCGAACACGGTCCATGCGTACGGGCTGAAGGAATTGACCGAGAGGTTGGCTTCGGATCGTGTTGCAGGGCTGATCGTGCCCGACCAGCCGGCCGAGGAGTGCGGGGAACTACTGCAGCTTTGCGATAACGCGGGCATCGCCCTGATCCAGTTTGTTGCGCCCACGACTACGGACGAGCGACTGAAGTTGATCGGTGAGATCGCGAGGGGCTTCATCTACCTGGTTTCGCTCGTGGGCGTTACCGGAGAAAGGGCCGGTTTCTCACGCGATCTGGGCGCCATTGTCAAACGCGTGCGGGAGCACACGGAGCTGCCTGTGTCGATCGGCTTCGGCATCGGCACACCGGAGCAGGCTGCCCAGGCAGCGGATATTGCAGACGGCGTGATCATCGGTAGTCGCTTGGTTAGGGCCGTGGAAGAAGCGGCGTCTGTTGACGAGGCAGTCCAGAGCAGCCGAAAACTCGTCTCCGAGTTTGCTGCGGCGCTCTAATGCGCGGATTGTCTAAAGTGGAGGGCAGATGAGAGGGGGAGCCGCGTGGAAATAGTTATTGCACTTGCTATTGCGATGATCTTTCATGTTGTCGCTTGGGCGATATGGCTCCCACCGGTTACAGCCCTGATTGTCTCGGTCGGGATTTTGATGGTGGGTGTAACGATCCGGGCCGTAAGGTCATGGAAAACCTGAGCGAGAGGTCTGCAAACGACATCCATGTCGATTTTCGTCCGTATCGGAAAACGGCGGCGCGTGCCAGGCTTGGGCAGCCTAGTACTAGCCGAAGAAGGTCTTGGCAAGCTCCAGGAAGCTGAGATCCACCTTCTTTACCCCGTCCACCTCTTTCAGAGGCACACTTGTCATTTCTGTGCCCTGAAGTGAAGCCATTCTCCCGAATTCACCGGCTCTCGCCATCTCCGTAGCCTTGACCCCGTACCTCGTTGCCAGAACACGATCAGTGGCAGTCGGTGTTCCGCCACGCTGAACGTGACCGAGCGTTGTCACTCGGGTTTCGAACCCGGTCCTGTTCTCAAGCTCCAAGCCGAGAGCTTGTCCAATGCCCCCCAGGCGGGGATAGCCGTAGCCATCGGTCTCTGTTGATGCCCTTACCTGTCGTTTCTCACCCGATTCGAAACTCAGGTTTGCACCTTCCGCGACCACGACTATGCTGAAGTTCTTACCGCGCTCGTGGCGCTTCCTTATCGATTCAGATATCTCCTCCACGGTTGTGTCTACCTCGGGTATGAGAATCGCGTCGGCACCACCTGCGATGCCACTCATCACTGCGATCCAGCCTGTATTGCGGCCCATGACTTCGACGACCATCACTCTGTTGTGGGACTGCGCCGTTGTGTGCAGTCGGTCTATTGAAAAAGTTGCGACCTGGAAGGCGGTGTCGAAGCCGAATGTGTAATCGGTGCAGGGCACGTCGTTGTCGATCGTCTTGGGCACTCCGATGACAGGGATGCCATGCTCCTCGTAAAGGTCACCGGTCATCTTCATCGTATGTTCGCCTCCCGCCGCTACCAGTGCATCCAGCTGCAGTTCGTCGACCGCTTTCTTCACGAGCTCGATGCCATTCTCCTCGCGGTAGGGGTTGTAGCTCGACGTGAAGAGGATCGTGCCGCCCAGGTGAAGTATCCCCGAGACACTGCGCATATCCAGCTCACGGTACTCTTGATTCGCGACGCCGCGATACCCGGATGTGAATCCCAAGACCTGATCATCATGGGCCAGTGCGCTGCGTGTCACTGCCCTGATTACAGCGTTAAGGCCCGGACAGTCGCCTCCTGCAGTTAGGATTCCGATTCTCATGAAACGAATATACCCTCATTGGAGGCTGGCATTCCGGTTGTCGTGCGCATTGGTGGTGGTGCCGGTCCTTACACTGACCGCTTGCGGGCAGCAAAACGGGGATGGACAGAAGGTTCAGGGAGACTCACTCGCTGTCTTTTCAAGTATGCCGCTTGACGGCTCCGCAACCGCTCAAGCGAAACGAGTGGTCAGAGGTGAGAAGCTTGCAGTTGAGCTTGCCGACGCCAAGGTTGGAAAGTTCAGCATCAAGTTCGGTTCTTTGAACAATGCGAACGGCAAGGGATGGGATCGAAGGCTGACTGCCGATAACGCTCGCAAGGCTGTGCGCGAGGGGAAGACCATCGCCTATGTAGGGCAACTTGAGTCAGCTGCGTCTGCGATCTCTATCCCGATCTTGAACCAGGAGGACGTTCTCGAGGTGTCACCAACAAGCACCGCCGTAGGACTTACGAAGGTATTCCCTGGCGCGAAGGCCGGTGAGCCAGATCGCTATTTTCCGTCGGGCAAGCGTAACTTCGTCCGTCTCATTGCCACAGACGATGTCATGGCCGGCGCTGCGGCGAAGTGGTCCAAAGATCTGAAGGCCAAGAGGGTTGTTGTATTCAACGATGGAACGGATTACGGGGAGGGCTTGGCCCAGCAGTTCAGGACTGCCGCCGAAGATATTGGTGTGCAAGTTATGGACACCCCCAAGATCAAGCTTCCCGCAGGATCGGTCTACGAAGCGGCAGCGACGAAGTCAGCGCGGGCGGACCTGGTCTTCTACGGCGGCCGGCAATCGCGCCGTTCGGCAAAGATCTTCCGGGCGATTCACGGGAAAGCACCAGGTGCGCTGCTGATCTCATCTTCCAGCGAAGATGGTGTTCTTGCTCGCGAGTTTTATTCAAATCTTGGCGCAGCCGCTGGGCGCACACGCATGGTTTCAGCCCTGTTGAACACAAGGCAGCTCAGCAAGTCTGGAGGTAAATTCCTCCGCGCCTACAGGAAGAAGTTCAATCAGGCACCGGACAGTTACTCGGCATACGGCTACGCGGCTATGGAGTTCGTGCTGGACGTGCTGAAGCGGGCGGACGATGGTGCAAACGACAGGTTGAGAGTTGTACAGGAGGCGCTTGACACCAAGGGCTTCAAGAGCGTTCTGGGAAAATTCAGCATCGACCAGAACGGTGACACTTCAATCAGGAAGATCGCCGGATACAGGGTGAGCGGCGGCGAGCCGGTCTTCAGCGAAGACCTCAAGGGGTAGGCATAATCTAAGGTACGGTAATCAAAGATGATGGACGGAGGGCAGGCCCATGGCTTTCACGGCTGCTAAGGCCATAAGAAACGTTACGCTCATCGGACACCGCGGCTGCGGCAAGACATCGCTGAATGAAGCGCTTCTGTTTGAATCGAACACGATAAATCGACTTGGCTCGGTAACGGGCGGCTCGACTGCTTCGGATACGGAGGAGGATGAGAAGGTACGTGAGATGTCGATCCAAGCCAGCTTGGCCTCGATTGTGTGGCGAGACACAAAGATCAACCTGATCGACACTCCCGGCGATCCAAGTTTTATGGCGGATGTATTGAGCTCACTGCAGGTCTGTGATGCCGCAATCTTGGTGGTCAACGCGGTGACGGGCGTTGAGGTTCAAACCGAACGTTTTTGGCAGCGATGCAAGGAGCTCGGCCTGCCGCGCCTCGTCTTCATAAATATGCTTGACCGCGAGCGAGCCGATTTCTATCGCACGTTGGAGTCGCTCCGCGAAGCGTACGGAAACGCGGTCGTGCCCACCGAGATCCCGATCGGTTCGGAGCATGATGTATGCGGCGTGATTGATCTGATCGACATGCAGGCATTTGAGTACAAGAGTGGCGAAAGAGCCAACGCCAAGCCCGTGGATATACCTGAGGACCTGAAAGAACGGGCGCAACAATATCGAGAGCAGCTGATGGACTCGGTGGCAGAGAACGATGACGATCTGATGGAACGCTATCTGGACGATGAGGAGATCTCGCACGATGAGATAGTTGAAGCTCTCAAGAAAGGCGTCACAGAAGGCAATATCTTTCCCGTCGCCTGCGGAGTGGCGACCATGAACCTGGGCAGCGACCGGCTACTCGATTCGATCGTGGAGGATTTGCCCTCGCCCGCGCAGAGGGGGGCGGTTACGGCCGAAGATGAAGATGGCGAGCCGATCGAAATCGCATCGGACGAGAACGAGGACCTGATTGCCTACGTCTTCAAGACGCGAGCCGACCCCTTTGCCGGCCGTATCAACATGTTCCGGATCTACTCCGGGAAGATGCAAAGTGACTCCTCGGTAACCAACGTCAGTGAACATGCCAAGGAGCGGGTCGGTCAACTCCTTGTGCTGCAGGGCAAGGATGTGGAAAATGTGAAGGAGTTGGGACCCGGCGATATCGGTGCGCTGGGTAGGCTGAAGCAAACCAAGGCCGGTGACGTGTTGAGCTCGGGGAGTCGGATAGTCAAGTTTCCGAAGGTCGACTTGCCGGCGCCGGTGATGGCCTTTGCAATCGAGCCCAAATCCAAGGGTGACGAGGACAAGGTATTCACTGCGCTCAGGCGCCTCATGGAGGAGGATCCGACCCTGGACATTCACCGAGACCCTCAAACCGGCGAACAGATCGTCGCGGGGCTGTCCCAGATGCATGTGGAAGTAATCGTCGACCGCGTGAAGCGACGGGTCGGGGCGGAGGTAAACCTCAAGCCACCGCGGGTGCCGTACCAGGAGACGATTACCGCCTTCGCCAAGGCTCAGGGCCGCTATAAGAAGCAGACCGGTGGCCGCGGTCAGTTCGGTGACTGCCACATAGAGATCGAGCCACTGGAGACGGGAGAGGGGTTCGAATTCGTCAACAAGATCAAGGGCGGTGTGATTCCGACGAGTTTTATTCCCGCCGTGGAGAAGGGAATCATTGAAGCGATGACGCAGGGTACTGTCGCCGGATACCCGGTCAAAGACGTTCGTGTAAGTCTTTGCGATGGCTCCCACCACTCAGTCGATTCCTCCGAAATGGCGTTCAAAATTGCCGGATCGATGGCTTTTAAGAAGGCCGTGGGTGACGCATCGCCGGTGCTGCTGGAGCCAATAATGGTGATTACAGTTTCCGTGCCTGAGGATGCTGTCGGAGACGTGATCGGTGATCTGAACGGTCGGCGGGGCAGACCGCTCGGGGTGGAGCCAAAGGGCTCGACATCCGAGGTCAAGGCCGAGGTGCCTATGGCAGAAGTTCTTCAATATGCGCCCGATCTTCGCTCGATGACGGCCGGGAGAGGCGACTACACAATGGAGTTGGGGCGCTACGAGCCCGTACCGACCCATATTGCCGAGAAAATTGCGGAATCGGCAAAAGCGGAGGAGGAGCAGGTCGAGGCCTGACTACTCAACCAGGTCCGACAACGCCTGTCCCAGGTCGGGCCAGGAGAAGTTGAAGCCGAGCATGCTCGCAAATTTCGGCACGGCTCGGGCTCCCGTTGTGATTATCTGTGACATCTCGCCGTAGACGATGCGCAGGAGTAGCGTTGGCATTCGCAACAGTGCCGGACGCCCCAGCGCTCGGCCGAGCTTCTTTGAAAACTCCCTGTTTGTGACCGGGTTGGGGGCGGTGGCGTTGACAGGGCCTACGTAGCGATCGTCCTCCAAAGCCTCAACAAATAGCGAGATCAAGTCGTCAATATGAATCCACGACATGTAGTGCCGGCCACTGGCGATCGGCCCGCCGAGCCCGAATTTGAACGGCGTGATCATTCGAGCCAGTGCGCCGCCGTCAGGTGACAGGACAATTCCGGTCCTCACCGCAACGACACGCACGCTCAGATCACCTGCTCTCAACGCCTCTTGCTCCCACCTGCTTGTGAGGTCGGACAGAAAGTCATCACCTGGCTCGGCGTCTTCGGCAATCTCCTCATCGCTCCTTGGGCCGTAATAACCGACCGCTGAAGCATTGACCAGGATGCTCGGCTTGGACTCGTGCTCACCGATCGCTTCTACCAGCTTTCTCGTTCCCGTGACGCGACTTTCGTAGATCTCTCTCTTGGCTCTCTTGGTCCAGCGTTGATCGATCGGCTCGCCCATCAGGTTGACAACTGCATCGACCCCGTCCATAGCCTCACCGGGCAAGACCCCAACAAGGGGTTTCCAGCCGAATATCTCAACACTCTTCTCGAACTTGCCCTTTGCTCTGTCTGGGTTGCGGCTGGTTACCGCAACCTTGTGTCCACGGTGGGTCAGCTCGGCAACCAGTTTGGTCCCAATCAGCCCGGTCGCACCTGTGACGAGAATGCGCACGCAGTCAGCCTAGCTCAGCTCTGGATGCTCCAGAACTTGGTTTGCGTTTTCGGTACGTTCAGTCTCATACATTCGCATCGCAAACTTGCCTGCCGGGTGTGAGCGGAATTCTCGGATATTTTCTGCCATCGACTTGGGAAACTCATCCAGCGTTGGTAACGGGACCCCGTACTGCGGTGGGCCCACGACGGCAGCAGACAGCGCGGCGAAGGTTAGATCTGCAGCAGTGAAGCGATCTCCACACAGATACGGCCGGCCGTCTTCGATCCGGGCCGCAACTTCATCGAACACTTTCTGTACACGCTCGAAAGACAGCGATGCCGTTCGGGGGTTGATGTCGAGATATCTTTCGATCAGTAGCGATGCGACAGGAAACATTGGTTTGAAGATCCGTTGCTCCCAACGTGACACGCCCGTGTAGTTGTACTTGCGCACAAGGTCCGGGCAGTCCAAGATTTGAAAGTACATCCAGCGACGACCGTGCGGGCCCAGGTCCTCATCGAAATATCGTTCCAGTTCTTGAACCTCTTTGCATATGGTGGGATCGTCCGGGTAGAGGCGGTTTCTGGCAACAGTTTTTCGATCCGCATACGCCAGAATATCGGCTGACTCCGGGAAGACCCCTTCCCGGCACTTGAGTACAGGTGCAGTCCATCCTCCACCTGCTACGCGAACGTGAAACCAGTGCACAGCCTGGATGTGCCGTTCCTCCGAGTACTCAATGCCTGCGCGGTCGAGTGCCCAGCGCGCCTTCTCGCAGTAGTGGCTTATCGGAATAGTGATCAGCCGAGGCTTTTCATTGGCTGTCATCGCATAGGGATTTTACGCGCGATGCACTAAGGGCCCGTCTATAAACACCTTGCACATTTGGATGACGCCCAGACCCCACCACCTCGGCGTCCTCGAAAGCCGTCAATACCAGCAAGTATTAACGGCTTTCGACTCCTTGATCTGGCGGCGTCTGCACGCCCCAAACGCACAACTTGTTTATAGACGGGCCCTATCTTCGGTTACCGCGGGCCGGGTGCCTATGATTCAAGCCGTGTCGTTGCCCCGTCGCGAAATAGAGCTAATCGACGGAAACAGTCTGGCCTACAGGGCTTACTACGCCTTGCCGGAAAACATGACAACTTCAAAAGGCGAGCCAACAAATGCGGTATTTGGATTCGCGACGATGTTGACGAAGCTGCTGACACGGCAGGGACACAAAGCCACGATCGTAGTTTGGGACGCAGGCATGTCCGGTCGGGAGCTCCAGTATGAGCCATACAAGGCCGACCGCAAGCCACGGCCGGATCTTCTGGTTGAGCAGTGGCCCCATCTCGAGGAGCTGGTGGATGCGCTCGGATATAGAAACGTAGCTGTCGATGGATTCGAAGCTGACGACGTAATCGCGTCAATAAGCGAAGACGCAAAGAAGCTTGGAATCGCCGTAGCAATACTCACAGGGGACCGCGACGCCTATCAGCTTGTCGAGGATTCGGACCCTCCGGTCACTGTCGTTACAACGACAAAAGGTGTGAGCGATACCAAGACATACGACGAGAGCGCCATAGTCGATCGATATGGAATAAAGCCTGAGCAGATAACCGACATGATGGGCCTGAGGGGCGACACATCGGACAATATCCCCGGCGTGCCGGGAATCGGGGAAAAGACAGCGACATCACTTATCCAGGAGTACGGATCGTTCGATGGAGTATTTGAAAATATCGACAAAATATCTGGCAAGAAACGTCAACAGAACCTGCGCGAATTCGAGGAGCAGGCACGCCTTTCAAAAGATCTGGTGACCTTAAAAAGGGATATCGATCACGGACTGAATCTTGAGTCAGAACTCGATCAGGAGATCGATACGGCAAAAGTACGGCAGACGTTCATGGAGTTCGAGCTGCGCGAGCCGCTGCGGCGGTTTGAGGAGAGGTTTGGTGAAAGTCAAGCCAGTGATGAAACTGTCGAAAGCAGTGAAGAAATATCGGAAGAGGGAACGCTCTCCGACCTGAGCAAGCTGATTGGAGAAGGCGGTGCGGCTCTGGCAGTAGAGTCAAGAGACCAAGAGATCGCTTGGGCAGTTTATGGGGATGGGACGTGCGAGCTCCAAGGAAGTGCGAAAGGGGCAGAAGACGTCTTTGAAGCGTTTGGCGCCAAACCGTTGATAATGCACGACTACAAGGCATCGGTAAGAGCGGTAGCAGCTACCGAAGGAGAGTCAGGCTCTCAGGCTGAGAAGCTCGCGCATGACACCATGCTCGCCGCGTATCTACTAAACCCCACAAGACGGAAGTACCCGCTTCTCGAGATAGCGGAGATTGAGGCCGTAAACATGGCGGAGAGCGCTGAGTCGGATATCTGCAGTGAAGCCAAAACTGTCTGGAAGCTGGCGTCGAAACAGCGGGAGCAACTCGAGAAGAGAGGATTGGAGAAACTGTTTGACGAGGTCGAGCTGCCGCTGGCAAAGGTCCTTGTCGATATTGAAAGAGTTGGAATAAAACTTGACGTCTACCGTTTGGGAGAGATCTCTGACCAGGTGAACGACCAGGTCGAAGAGCTATCTCACACGATCGTGGAGCTGGCAGGGGAGGAGTTCACAATCGGATCGCCACAGCAGCTGGCGAAGATTCTCTTCGAAAAGTTGGGTCTGTCGCGAAAAAGACGAGGCAAGACGGGCTATTCGACCGATGCGCGGGTTCTCAGGTCTATTCGCCATGAGCATGAGATAGTCGGCAAAATCGAAAAGTGGAGGGAGTTGTCGAAACTTAAAAATACATACCTCGACGCCCTGCCAGAGTGGATATCTCCCGAAACCGGACGCCTGCACACGACCTTCAATCAAGCTGCGACCGCGACTGGCAGGCTGTCAAGCACCGATCCAAACCTACAGAACATACCCGTACGAACACCACTCGGCAGCCAGATACGCGGATGCTTCGTTGCCCCTGAGGGCTCGGTTCTACTTGCCGCGGACTACTCACAGGTTGAGCTACGCATTCTTGCCGCGATCGCCGGGGAAGATGAGCTGAAGAAGATATTTGCGCGAGGCGAAGATGTGCACACGATGACCGCTGCCGAGGTGTTCGAGATTCCACAAGAAGAGGTGGGCACCGCCGAGCGAGCGAGGGCCAAGGCAGTCAACTTCGGCATCGTATACGGGCTCTCCGCGCACGGTCTGTCCGAACAGCTCGAGATCGGCTATGAAGAGGCACAGCAGTTCATAGACAGGTATCTGGGACGGTTTCCTGCGGTAGAGGCATTTATCAAGAGCACGGTTGAGCGGGCCGAGAAGGATGGCTACGTGACGACGTTAATGGGCAGAGTACGGGACATTCCCGAACTGCGTTCAAGACAGGGCCACACGCGACAGTTGGGGCAGAGGCTTGCCGTCAACACCGTAATTCAGGGAACTGCTGCCGACATCATCAAGATCGCGATGATTGGCTGTCAGCGCGAGCTTAAAAAAGGCAAATATAAGGCCAAGCTCGTGCTGCAGATTCACGACGAGCTGCTCTTCGAGGCACCGGAGGATGAGTCCGATGAGGTTGGCCGGCTGATGTGCGGGATTATGGAATCAGCCTACGAGCTCGACTCCCCACTGAAGACGGACTTGGGCGTTGGCAAGACTTGGCTTCAGGCGAAGGCATAGGAGGGGTCAGGTCGTGCAATCATGCATGATTGCACGACCTGACCCCATACTGTCCGCTGTAGCTAGTAAAAAGACTACGAGTGGCAAAAGGTATAGCTCTAGCACTTACAGTGTTCGTCGGCGCGGCCGTAGCGTTACAGGCTCCGATCAATTCAACTCTGGGCCGTGCGACGGGGACGTTTCACGCAGCATTCATATCCTTCCTGGTCGGTACCGTGGCTCTCCTGGGGGTCATGGTCATAGTGGGTGGCTTAGCTCCGCTCAAGGGCGTCACAGATGTCTCATGGGTGTATCTGGCCGGTGGACTACTTGGCGCCGCCTACGTCGTGACTGTCCTTGTGACTGTGAGGTACCTGGGCGCGGGAGGTGTAGCTGCTGCCACTATCACCGGAATGCTCGCAACAGCCGTGGTTATCGACAAGCTCGGCATCCTGAACCTTGAGAAGATCCCGATCACTTGGCCGAAGGTTCTTGGAGTCGCGTTACTTGTCGTTGGGACTCTTCTAGTAGTTCGGGACTGATCTAATGGCCCATCCTGCAAATACATCAATGCATCACTGTGCTTACAGGATGGACCACTAGTGGCAAGGTGGAGGTATATACCGGGTTTCGAGCGTCGCAGGCGAGCTCGGTCCGATGAGGAGCACAGGCTTGGCCAAAGGCTGAGAAAGCTCACGGGATTGGTGTGGACGCTATGTGCAGCTATTGTCGTCGCATACCTGGTAGCGGCCCTGACCGGGCTGATCGACCCGTCAGAGCAGGTTGCGTTCACCCTGATCGCGCTGATAGCGGCGGCTGCCTGGCTTGGCCATGCAGTTCTCGTGCTGTATCGAAGCACACCGATGGGCCCCGACCTCGGGCGCAAGGATTAATCAAGCTATCGCTGCCGTGGGTCTTTTCTGTTTCTCTTCATGTGTCGGCCCGGAAATATCTCCCGCGTTCCACGCATATGAAGGGTGCGCGATATTCAAATAGTGGCTGAAAGCCCAGTGACAGGGTTTCTCGAATGCCGCGGCACTTATTCCGTTCTGTAGTAGTCGCGGGTGCACACGAGGAACCAGTCGCTGCACCCGAAGCATCCATTTGAATGCCCATTCATGCCGGTCGCAGAACGCCTGATAGCGGCGCAGCGCTCGATCGGCGTCGCTACGTCCCTGGAACACCGCTCCAATTTCTCTCGCGCATGCGAGCCCGAAGTAAAACGCAGTCCTGATGCCTTCCGCTGTCAGCGGAAGGCACTGACCAGCTGAGTCACCGACGAAGAAGACACCGTCCTCGGTTGCCGTGTCAAACCGGTGCGGGATCCAGCCGCCCTGGTGGTCTGCCTCTCCAACGCCAAGCCTCTGTGCCAGCCTTCTCGTTGGCTCGCGCACATGGAACCGGGGATCGAAGCTGCCGATCCCTACCCGGAGCTTATCTTTTGCCGGAAAGCGCCAGCCGTAGCCGGCGGGTACGAGCGACCGGTCGATCCAGACCTCCATCTTCTCGCTCGATCCACTGGGACTGACCTCCAGGCCCCTGGACAGCGGTGCGTGGAGTGGTTGCCGTGTGTGACGGCGAAGAACACCGCGCCAACCGAGGCAGTCCACGATGAACTTCGCCTTTATATCGCCTCTGTCGGTATGGACCGTGTTGCCGGTACGGCCCTTCACTGTTGCCCGCTCGAACTGAACTTTCGCGGTGGACGAGAGAATGTCACAGAGCGCTTGGTAGTCAAAGGTGCAGTAGGTAAACGGCAGTGGCATTTCGTTGGTTCCCAGAGGCGTATGTATGGTCAGAGTTTCGAACGTCTGCCGAATAGAGCGCTCGCAGCCGAAGGCTTCGAGCCACGCGGTTGGCGCGGCGCAGGCAGAGGTCTGACGTTCACCGATGTCGTACCTGTCGATTATGAGAATCCTGCGGTCAGTCGATTCATCCTGCTGCAGGATTCGGGTGAGCTCCCAGGCTATTGCCAGACCCGCAAAACTGGCGCCACAGACAAGCAGGTCGTAGTCGCTCTCTATTTTCAGAGCCGTGCGATCGTCATTGCTTCTGCTTGGAGCCATTTTTTCAAGTGTAACTGCAGGTCGGCGCTATAGTTACCGTCTTCTAAAGCCATGGACACTGTTGAAAAGGATGAGAACGAAGCGCTTGTAGGCGCTAATGCCGCAACGGCGACGGTTGACAGACCCGTGCCGGACTATGAGGCAACCCTTGTCCTTTTTGAAGAAGGAGATCTCGTTTCGGGCGATATCGTGCGCATAGACAAGGACGAGGTGCTCGTTGATATCGGGTTCAAGACAGAGGGAGTCATCCTCGCAGGCGAGCTTTCGATCAAAAAATCCGTGGATCCGTTGAGTGAGGTAGAGCTTGACCAGCAGGTCGAGGCGCTGGTAATCACCAAGGAAGATCAGAACGGCAGGCTAATACTGTCGAGGAAGCGCGCCCGCTATGAGCAGGCCTGGAAGCAGGTGGAGGAAGCTGCAAACGCAGAAAAGGTAATGAGCGGCAAGGTGATTGAGGTGGTAAAGGGTGGCCTGATCGTGGACCTTGGAGTTCGAGGGTTTCTCCCTGCAAGCCTTGTTGACATTAGAAGGGTTCAGGATTTGCGCGAGTTTGTAAACACTGATATCGAGTGCAAGGTGATAGAGCTCAACCGCTCTCGAAACAACGTTGTGCTTTCCCGTCGAGCGGTCCTGGAGGAGGAGCGCAAGGAAGTGCGGCTGCAGACGCTCGACAAGCTCAGCCCAGGGGACATCGTCGAGGGAAAGATCTCAAACATCGTCGATTTCGGAGCCTTCGTCGATCTGGACGGAATTGATGGGCTGATTCATATCTCGGAACTCTCGTGGAAGCACGTAGACCATCCGTCGGAAATTTTGTCATTTGGCGAAGATGTCAAAGTCAAGGTGCTTGAGATAGACCGGGAACGCCAGCGGATTTCTCTCGGACTCAAACAGACGCAGGAAGATCCTTGGCAGAGCGTCGTCGACAAATATGGCGTCGGAGACGAGCTTGTAGGAAAAATCACGAAAGTAGTCACATTCGGTGCATTTGTTGAGGTTGTGAGTGGGGTCGAGGGGTTGGTACATGTATCGGAACTTTCCGATATGCATATCGAGAATCCGCGCGATGTGGTTGGTCCTGGCGATACCGTGAGTGTTGTCATACTGGAGATAGACGCAGATCGCCGCCGCCTTTCTCTAAGTGCAAAGCGCGTGGAAGGACAGAATCTGGTTCCGAGCGGAGATACGGCTGCGGATGCAGAAAAGGGCGAGGGACCCGGCGAGGATGGGGTAGAGCAGGATACCGTGCCCGAACAGGTCCCGGATTTGGAGTTGTCAGACGAGGTTTTCACCGAGCAAGCTCCGGAGGAAGCTCCCGAGAAGCCAGAGAGCGCAGAGGATGAGGGCGAAGAAAGCGCCGAGAAGACGGAGAGCGCAGAAGATAAAGGCGAAGAAAGCGCCGAGAAGACGGAGAGCGCAGAGGACGAGGGCGAAGAAAGCGCCGAGAAGTCAGAGAGCGCAGAGGATGAGGGCGAAGAAAGCGCCGAGAAGCCAGAGAGCGCAGAGGACGAGGGCGAAGAAAGCGCCGAGAAGCCAGAGAGCGCAGAGGACGAGGGCGAAGAAAGC
>SDBU01003206.1_pt1 | contig 21018 bp, 13 predicted proteins | sample 2277071 | NCBI WGS metagenome assembly SDBU01 (sample SAMN10397929, study PRJNA504765) | marine sediment metagenome | isolation source: marine sediment core GS08_GC12, 126 cmbsf | place: Arctic Ocean: Gakkel Ridge, Loki's castle | collected 2008
GTCCAGCGCTGGCGGAGCCCTCCTTTTCTTCATATAATCGCGACCGAGGCGGGCCTCGCACCGGACTGGGCCATTCTGGATTTCGGCGAAGAGGCGGTGCTAAGACTAAGGGTCCAACCGACAACCTGCAGCGGCACAGTGGTCGATGCTGAGGGGAATCCGATTCGAGGTGCTGAGGTCCGGATTGTCAAGCTCAGGCGTGCCGATCAGGTGGACCGGGGGCGGCAGGTCCTTCTCGTCCCGACAGGCAGTTTTCCGGACAGCGTTACCCCCGACAACGGACGATTCACGATCGTGGGTCTGCCAGAGGACACCTGGGCCGGGCTACAGGTGAAGGCGGACGGCTGGGCTAGCCTCTACACGAGGTTGATACCCTTCATTGGTCGCGACGTGCAGCTAGTTATGGTGCCAGAAGCCACTATCTCGGGACGGATAACGTACGACGGCCAACCCGTGGCCAATGTCGAGGTCAATGCCCACGGCATGGGATCCGGCATTGGGTCGTACGGGCTAGGCGCCAAAAGCGTATCGGGCCCAGATGGGAGCTACCGGCTTAGGCAGCTCCACGTTGGCTATTGCTTGCTCAGTATCGAACCGCCGAATGACTTCACGCCCACGGTAGTCGCGCGGGTCGCAGTGGCGGCCGGGCAGCATGTTACCGGAGTTGACGTGAAGCTTAGGACAGGAGGCGTGATCGAGGGCACCGTGACCGAAGCAGAGACGGGTCGCCCTGTCCCTGGCCTCGTGGTGAGCGCTGGCAATTATTCTCGGGGGGGGATCACTGACGAGGCCGGAGCCTACAGTTTGCGCGCGCCGGCAGGTAAGAAGATGCTGCATGCCCTCCCTAGGGTGGAGCGGCGCTGGGAGAGCGACTACCGGCAGGTAGAGATCGCGGAGGGAGAAACACTGACCGGTGTGGACCTGGTCGTGCGCGCGAGTGAGCCGAAAATGTTGCGCGGCCGGGTGCTGCTGCCCAGTGGTGACCCGGCAGCAGGCGTTGAGGTCAGGCCCAGTCTGATCGGCGGCGGTATCCTTGAGCCCCGAGAGCCCAGGGCGTTCAGTGATGGCCAGGGTCGATTCGAGTTGCCGGCGGTCACGAGTCCAGTTTCTAGCAATCCGTCACGGTTCACCATCTATGCGCATGACACAGAGCGGGCACTGGCGGCAGCGGCAGTCGTTGTAGGCCATGGCGGCAGGAGCGTCGAGGGAATAGAGGTTCGCCTGGAGCCGGGTGGCTTCTTGGTGGGCGAAGTTCTCGACACGCAAGGCAGGCCAGTTCGTGACATTCCCGTGCGTTGGCACGCCCGGACCGCGGATAGAGGCCCGGGTGAGGAATCTGTCGGCTTCTCTGGCATTGAGCGCAGCGACCGAGAAGGCCGTCTGAGCGTAGGGCCGCTGCCTGGGGGCGCAACGGTGTCAGTGGTACCCGATCGCGAAGTCGAGTACCAGCTGGTGGATGACACGTGGCAGGAAAGGCAGCAGTTTACGATCACTGCCGGCGAGACGCAGGAACTATCCCCTGTGCGGATAGATACACAGGGACGCACTGTGCGCGGCTGGGTCGGAGACCAGCAGCAGGAGCCGGCGGCAGGCGCACTTGTCTTCGGCATCGGCGGATGGCTTTACGGCGAGGTCCATGAGCCGGCTCTGACAGACGAGCGCGGCTACTTCGAACTCACCGGGTTGCCCACCCGAGGCGTGGTCCCCATCGTGGCCGTGCATCCGACCCGGCCGATGTTTGCGATACAGGAACTTGATCCTGACTGGGGCTTTGAACCGAGATTGGTTCTGCAGCCAGCTGGGAGCGTTACCGGTCGGGTGGTAGATGAACAGGGGCAGCCGGTGGCGAACGCAACCGTGGCCCTGGGGAGCCATCTTGTCAGCTCGAGGATGTCCCCAGATCTGCGCATGCGGCTACATGCGGATGGATTCATCACAGAGACTTATCCAGACGAAGATGGCAGGTGGCGGGTTGGCGGAATTATACCGGGCGCTGCATACCGTGCCTTCGCCCGTTATCCAGACGGCGACGACGGCCGCATTACCGTGGAGTTTGCTGCGGGGCCGGGCGAGACCGTTGACCTGGGGGAGATGGTGCTGAGGAAGGACCAGTGACGACGGCAAGTTTGAGCTGGCGGGTGTGCCTTTGGTGCGAAGTGGCGCTCGCCCGCAGCGGGGCTACGAGGCCCTGCTGCTTGCAGGCAGGGCCCGAGACGGCCTGTTTGCAGCTCAGCCAGTCTCTGAGCCGGAGTGGCGCTCCCCCATTGAGCTGGTGCTCGAGCCGCTGGGCTCGGCGGCGGGGCGTGTGATAGCGGCTGACGGCCAGCCACTAGCCGATGCCCGCATGCAGGCTATAACGATCGCGTGGCAGCGCCAGCCCGAGGTAGATGTCCCGGCGCGCTTCAATCGGCTTGAGACACAGCGTACTATCACGACCTGCGCTTAGGAGGCATTATGTTGGGAAACAAGACGATACCGAGCGGCAGCACCCCTCTACAGACCACTGCTGTGCCACTGATGATGCTGGCCGTTATCCTGCTGGGGTGGGGCTGCCAGGACCAGGCAACTGAGACGGCTGGAGCCTCTGTCAACACGACACCGCAAGAGGCTCAGGCAACCGAACATCCTCCCGTTTCAAAGGAAGCCGAGGTCATTGCCGTAAACTCGGACAACTTTGACCAAGAGGTCTTGCAGGCTGAGTTACTGGTAGTGCTGGACTTCTGGGCGGAGTGGTGTGACCCGTGCAAGGTCATCGAGCGGATGCTCGAAGAATGGGCCGAAGAATACGCCGGCCGGGTCAAGTTTGTCTCAGTGAACATAGACGAAAGCGGTGAGCTGTACGACCAGTACAAGGTTCGGGCTCTGCCCTGCGTGATTCTCTTCGAACACGGCAAGGAGATAGGCCGCCTGATCGGTGCGAGAGCCAAGACAGACCTGAAGGACCAGATAGACCAGTACCTCCAGGGAGCTGAGTAGCAACTGATATCAAAGCTGCTCCAACAAAGGAATTGAGCATCAGAGCACACGCTGCGTACCCAGCAGACACTCATGTCCCTGGGCTGTCCGCCCGGCAAACGGTGCTCTACATGCTCCGAGCGCTGTTAGACTGACCTGCCCCCATTTGTGGTACCAGTTGCTATGTCAGTCCCAGGGCCGCTGCAGCCTTTCGGGTGCATCGGTGCCTACCACAAAGCCAGCTCCAGTTCTTGTCAGCTGAGCAATAACATACCGCCGACACAGGGTCTCCTGACGGCTTCTTTTGTACACTTCGACATCACGCGTCCCTTCTCCTGCCTAAAACCCGTTTGCCTCGGTGTGCGCCTGGGACGGCACTTGCAATTGCATCAGTCATCGACGGCCTTGCCACCAGCTCTAGCCCCGACGTTTGATCACAGCCTATCCTGATTCAAGGGGCGCCGAGGCCAAACATAGAGAAGCCCAAGTTGGCCGTCGCGACGCGGAATATCACTCGTGCCTGGAAGGTAAGACATCTGGCAAAGGCGAAATGGCCTGCGAACCTAACCAACGCCCGACACACCAATCGCACGTGAGATTGGGTTTGATTGTGGAAGGGGAGATAGAAAGTATGCCCCAAGTCGAACGGCAGCAATCTGTACTTGAACTGCTGGAGAACTTTCGCGGCTTGGACTCCTTGAGGGAGTTGTTCTGGACCGAGCTATCCTACAATCGCGTCAATCAGTCGCTTTCCCGGCGACAGTGGACGGACCGGCAGCGGGAGGCATTGGCTGAAGATCCAGTTCTTTGGGCCAGTGCGGGTGCCGACGGCGGATTCCATGTCATATATTCGCAGTTCGATGATGAGAAGCTGCTGCTGACCAAGGAACGGCTGGTCGTCAACAAACTCGTACAGGAGCACCCTTACGCGCTGTTCCTCTTCTCAAACAAGGACCAGGACCTGTGGCATTTTGTCAATGTTAAGTATGACCGCGAGCGGGCCAAGCCAGACGACAAGAGGCGCCATCTGTTGCGGCGGATTACCGTCGGCCCCGAGGAGCGCCTGCGCACCGCGTCTGACCGGATTGCGATGCTGGACGTTGAGAAAATTGCTTCCTCAACACTGTTTGAGCCAACACCGCTGAACATCCAGGCAGAGCACGACAAGGCCTTTGATGTTGAGGCGGTAACGAAGAAGTTCTTCGCAGAGTTCAAGGACCGGTTTGCTGGGCTTCAGGCGGATTTGGTGGCGCAGACTGGCGACAAGGTGTGGGCGCACGATTATGCCCTGCGTTTCCTGAGCCGGTTAATGTTCCTCTATTTCGTCCAGCGTAAGGGATGGCTGGGAGAGAATGCGGAATTCGTTAACTCCTTCTGGCGCGAATATCGGAAATCAGATCAGCCACAGGACACGTTTTTCGACAAGTGGCTCAAAGTGCTATTCTTTGAAGCATTCAATAACAAGTTTCAACTGCGCGCAGAATATAGCTACTTCCCCGACGAGGTCAGGACAGCTCTATCCAAAGCTCCTTACCTTAACGGTGGCCTGTTCAGCAAGGACGAAAAGCTCGATGGCAGGCAAGATTTTGCTATAACCGATGCTCAGTTCCGAGATATCTTCGACTTCCTCGAGGGCTACAACTTCACCATAGCTGAGGACACCCCGCTAGACCAAGAAGTTGCTGTAGACCCGGAGATGATTGGCAAGGTCTACGAAAGCCTGGTCAATATCGGCACTGAAGAGGACCTGCGGGGCGAGGCCGGTATCTTCTACACTCCACGTCTTGAGATTGACCTGATGTGCCGTCTGGCGCTGGTGGACCACCTGTCCAATCATCTCGGTGAAGAGCACAAGCCTGCTCTTTATGAAGTCGTCTTCGCCCTGGACGAAGAAGAGAAGGAAGAGGCCGACCGCCGCCTGCTGAATCAGGGTTTGTGGCAGCAGATGAACGAGTTGGTGGAGAATGTGAAGGTGGTAGACCCGGCGTGCGGATCGGGTTCGTTCCTGGTGGGCATGATGCTGCTGCTTGCCGACTTGCGTCAGCGGGCGCAAGGGCAGTTGGGCACGGGTGAGGGAATTGCTCTGGATCGCTATCGGCTCAAGGAGCAGATCATCGCGGAGAATCTGTACGGTGTAGATGTAATGGAGTGGGCGGTGCATGTGGCTGAGCTGCGTCTATGGCTCCAATTGGTCGTGGACGCCGAACTGCCCTTTGAGCAGCGCAAGTTACAACCCCTGTTGCCTAATCTTTCCTTCAAGGTGCGTCAGGGAGATAGTCTTATCCAGGAGGTAGCCGGGATTGACTTAAGTCATATCCACGGGCGTACGCAGCTTACTCCGGATATGAAGGGCCGACTGACTAAGCTGCTCAGGGAGAAAAGGCGGTATTTCCGCAATGAGTCAACACTGAACGAAGGCCAACTCAAACACGAAGAGCGGCGTTTCTTCCAGGACCTCCTCGCTGCGCAGGAGAAGCGGCTCCGCGATAAGCTGCATACACTTAAGACCCGACTCATAGACGTCGAAGTGTCCCAGAAAGAACTGCCCGCCGCGCAGGAACTGGAAGAGGAGATCGAACAGGCGCACGACCTCGCAGCCAAAGTAACGCAGTCTCAGGAGGTGCCCTTTATCTGGGACATGGCTTTTGCCGAGGTGTTCGAGGGGGAGCGGCGGGGCTTTGACATAGTCGTTGGCAATCCGCCCTACGTCAGACAGGAGAAGATTGCCGACCCGCAACAGGAGAGCCCCACGCTTAAACAGCGCACGGCCTACAAGGACAAACTGGTCGCTTCCGTTGACGCGCTATATCCACACTTTGCCGCCCGGCACGGGGCCCTGGGCAAACGCAATGATTACTATGTTTATTTCTATCTCCATGGCTTGCATCTGCTTAATCCCCAGGGTTCGTTTTGCTTTGTTACGTCCAATTCCTGGCTGGATGTGGGCTATGGCAAGGACCTGCAGGAGTTCCTGCTGCGGCATGGTCACGTCAAGATGATTCTGGACAACCAGGTTAAGCGTACTTTTGCTGCCTCCGATGTCAACACCATCATCGTGCTGCTGGCGGCGCCGGATGATACCAGCGACAGGGGTTTGGATAAGACGGCCCGCTTTGTGATGTTCACCCGCCCTTTTGAGGATGTGTTCCATCCGGTTATCTTCCAGGAGATTGAAGAGAGCAGCAAGCACATGACCAAGGCTGATTATCGGCTGCGGGTGCTGGACCAGCAGGAAATGCTGGAAGCAGGCATGCAGGCGCCGGAAAAGAAGGCCGGGCCGATTATCAAGGTCGGCAAGTACACCGGCGATAAGTGGGGTGGGAAGTATCTGCGCGCCCCGGACATCTACTGGAAGATTCTGGAGAAGGCCGGCGACAAGTTGGTGCGGCTGGGCGACATCGCCGAGGTGCGCTTTGGCATCAAGACCGGCTGCAATGAGTTCTTCTACCTGCCCAGCAAGCACTTCGACCTTCAGCCCGAAGGCGACTACTACCGCCTCATCCCCAAGCACGAAGGGCTGCCGGATGATTTGAGGATTGAGAAGGAGTTTCTGAGGCCGGTCATCAAGAGTCCGCGCGAGGCAACCACCATATACTCTCCCCAGGATGAACTTGATACTAGAGTCTTCAGTTGTACTCTGCCGAGAAGCGAACTCAACGGAACTGGTGCGATAGCGTATATTAGGTGGGGTGAGACGCAGGTGAGCACAGGACATCAGAAGCAGGACAGTGGCATCCCCTGGCCGGAGCTTCAGACGGTCAGCAGTCGCCCATACTGGTATTGGTTACAGCTAAAAGAACCGGGAGACTTCTTCTGCAATCGTTTCTTTAACGACCGATTCTTCTTCTGCTACTCAGATGACATCGTCGAAGATCAAACATTCTATGCCGGCAGGTTCGTCAAGCGTAACCTACCGATGGAGTTCTCCATGGGAGTTCTGAACTGCACGATTGTATATCTGACTGCAAGTCTTCTCGGACGTGTTGCTCTTGGGGAGGGTGTTTTGCAGTATGCAGTTTACGAGATGCAGGACTTAGTTGTCGTCAACCCATGGTCGTTGGGCACACAATTCATCGACCGCATGTGCACTATCTTTGACAGTCTAAGACTACGGCCGATACAGGCGGTAAGGCAGGAGGTAGAGCAAGCAGATCGTCTGAAACTCGACGAGGTAGTCTTCGATTCGATGCGTTTGACGCATGGCGAGCGGCAGGCCGTGTATGAGGCGGTTATCCAACTGGTGGAAAGACGCCTGGGCAAGGCGGGGAGTGTGTGACGTATGGAATCCCCTCGGTGAACGGAAAGCAGGTTAGGCACATGGTTGAGTATATCGCATTGGTGATTGCTGGCATTGCGCTAGCGTGGAACATCATTGCATGGTTTATTGGCCGAATGCGAAGAGTACGGGTGATATCCGCGCACGATGCTTGGTACGCAGTGACCTGCGGTGATCGACGTGCAATCTGGGTTCACTGCGTTGTCCGATTCGCGAACACAGGGAGCTTGCCGGCTTCCATTGTGAGCACCCAGTTGAGTCTGTCTCGCGGGTCCGAAGTATTCCGGAACTTCACTATTCTTGAGCCCTCGGGGAAGCGCATCGCATACGAGAATCAAGACGACGGGACGGTGACCATGGGCCCCACGTATCGCGCACAGGCACCTTGCCTGGGCCGAAACGACGAGACCGTGACCGTGGATCCTGCGGCCCCACAGGACCGGGAAATATGGGCGAAGGCAGATGGTGAGTTTGACCACCAGTTCGAGCCTGTCGAACTCCGCGTGGATTGCGTGGACAGCCGTGGCGCATCGTCGTCATTCACCATTACTTGTCGGCATGTAGCAGTCTAGATCGCAAGAATCCAGGTATATGGGCCGAGCTAGTCAATAACCGCCTGGCGAAGGCGCGGAGTGTGTAAATCATGGAAGAACAGATTTCCGTCAGTGACGAGAGGGAGCGTCGATACCGGAGGCTGGCCCTCGAGCTAGGAGACGCCCTGAAATGGGATGTGCCGGTCAACGTAATCCACCGGACGGCTCAAGGGATCCTCGGTATCACCGACGTAAACGAATACGATGTGGAGAGCATAACCTCATCGCGCGCGCAAACGGTCTATGATTGGGTTATGACTCTCTTGGAAGCACCGATGGAAGCAGAGGAAGCCGACCGACGCCTGCGGGAGTTTATCTGCGAACTACTTCCGGCGGAAAATGAGCAGCGTGCTGGAATCCTGCGGCTGCTGCAGGCATCGCCGAGCGCCACCCCGACCACCGCTTCTCTGGACATTACGGATCTCCACTCCCGAATCCGGCAAGCTGCTGAAGCACTCTACACGGACGGACACTATGACCAAGCAGTTTTCGAGGCTTTCAAAGCGGTTGAAAACATGGTCAAAGAGAAAGCCGGGTTGACAGACGACATTGGCCAAGCTCTTATGTTTAAGGCTTTCAATGAAAATGCCCCACTACTGATTCTGGACGATTTATCGACTCAAATCGGGCGGGATCGCCAGGAGGGATTCAAGTTCATCTTCGGCGGCGCGATGCGAGGAATCCGCAACATCGCGGGCCACGGCGACCTCGAACTCAATCCTGCCGAGGGATTGGAGCACCTCGCGTTGGCAAGCCTGCTTGCGAGGGTGGTGGATAGTGCAGAGGTTGCAGACGATAGGTAAAGATGACGTCGGACAAGTTCCGGGGATACGGTAAAGTTTGGCGATAAATGAAAAGACCCCTTTCGGGGCCATTTTCACGCCAGCCCTTACGGGCTGTCCACCTGCGGACTACCGCATTGTTTGTATTATAGCTCATCAGTTGAAAAAGTCAAGTGGTAATTGCGGAGCCGCTAGGAGCGGGTATTCTCAACGCTTGACTTATGCACCCCAAAGAGGTACAATTGCACCCGATATGGGTACATCGCGCACAGACAACAATATTGCCTCTGCCCTGTTCGGGACCGTGCGCCAACGCGTGTTGGCACTGCTCTTTGGCCACACCGACCAGGCCTATTATCTGCGAGAGATCACGCGGGTTGTTGACGCGGGGCATGGCGCAGTCCAGCGCGAACTGAAACAACTGGTGGCCAGCGGCCTGGTCACCCGCACGCCGCGGGGTAACCAGGTGTTCTATCAGGCTAATCAGCAGTCCCCCGTGTTTGCCGAGCTGCGGGGGTTGATAATCAAGACGGCTGGTGTGGCGGATGTATTGCGTGAGGCCCTGGCTGATCTGGCCGACCGCATTGAGGTGGCGTTTGTGTACGGCTCCATCGCCGAGGGCACCGACCGGGCGGCCAGCGATGTGGACCTGATGGTAATCGGCCAGGTGGGCCTACGGGCCCTGGGCCCACCACTGCGTCGGGCCCAAGAAACATTGGACCGGGAAATCAATCCGGTGACAATGACGCCCAAGGAACTGGCCGATCGGATCGCTCAGTCAGAGCACTTCGTTGGAACTGTCCTCGAGGGCCCCAAAATCTTCCTCATTGGTGGCGACGATGACCTTGACCGACTTGCTGGAACGGAGACGACTTCGGAGACATAAGACCTCGGCCCAGGAGATTGCGAACCTACTCGCGACGGCGGAGCGAGACCTGGCTGATGCGAGAGTGGAGGCAGTCTCCCTGGATCGGCGCTTCATGGCCGCTTATGGTGCAGCTCTGGCACTGGCCACTGTTCCGCTGACCTGCGCCGGATACCGAACCACCGGCGAAGGCCGACATATGACGGTCTTTGAAGCGTTGCCGGTGACCATGGGCGAGGACTATGAGGACCTATCAACCTATTATGACTCGTGTCGCAGAAAGCGACACACAGCTGGATACCGCCGCCCCGGCGAGGTCTCCGAGAGTGAAGTGGAGGAGCTAATCGAATCGGTGTCCGGATTCATGGATCAGGTTAAGGACTGGCTTCCGACGAATCACCCGGAGTTGCTGAGGGAGTGAGCAATGCCCAAGCATGACATCATAGATAATCGCAACGAAAAGCTCGTGGACCATATCAACCGTATCCTCGAGTCCACCGAGGCGGCGCGGTTTGCGGTAGGCTACTTCTTCCTGTCCGGTTTCGAGAGCATCGCCGAGAAATTGGCCGGCGTTCAGGAGCTACGCTTGCTCATTGGCAACACCACGAGCCGCGAGACTCTGGAGCAACTGGCGGAGGGCTACCGCCGGCTGGAGCTGGTCGCCGAAGCCGCCGAGGAGCAGGCATATCCTAAGCGTACTCAAGCCCGGCAAATGGCCCTCACCACCGGCGAGAATCTGCGCGAGGCTATTGAGCTAATGGACCAAACTGACGAAGGGGAAGCGCTCATCAAGACGCTTGCGCGGATGGTCGAAGAGAAGCGGCTGAAGGTGCGCGTGTACACCAAGGGCCGGATGCATGCCAAAGCGTACATATTCGACTACCAGTCTGAGGGGCGTTATGAGAAGGGCATCGCGATCGTGGGCTCTTCCAACTTAACCCTATCAGGCGTGACCCACAATACCGAACTCAATGTGGTCGTGCAGGGCAACGATAACCACGACGAGCTGGTAGGCTGGTTTGAGCAGCTATGGGACGAAGCTCAAGACTTCGATGAGACGCTGATGCACGAGATGCAGCAGTCGTGGGCCATGGCTCCCGTGCGCCCGTACGATATCTACATGAAAACGCTCTATGAGCTGGTCAAGGACCGGCTGGAAGGCGCCGAGGACGCAGAGATTCTCTTAGACGATGAAATCACCCAGGAGTTAGCTGACTTCCAGAAGGTCGCCGTGCGCCAGGCCGTGCAGATCATCCGTGACTACGGGGGTGCGTTTGTGGCGGACGTCGTGGGGCTTGGCAAGTCGTACATGGGTGCAGCCGTAGTCAAGCACTTCACCCGGACCACTGGTGCCCGGCCAGTCATCATCTGCCCCGCCCGACTGGTGGGCATGTGGGAACAGTACAACGCGACATATGACCTGAACGCACAGGTCGTCTCGATGGGGCTGCTCAAGGAAGACGACGGGAATCCCAATTATCTGCTGGAGAACCCATTGACCCAGGGACGGGATTTTGTGCTGGTAGACGAGAGCCACAACTTCCGGCACTCCGATACCCAGCGCTACCATGTGCTACAAGAGTTCCTGAAGATTGGCTGCAGATGCTGCTTCTTGACCGCCACACCCCGCAACAAGAGTGCCTGGGACATTTACCATCAAATCAAACTCTTCCATCAGGATGATACGACGGACCTGCCCGTTGACCCACCAAATCTGAGGGACTACTTCAGACTTGTCGAGCACAGTCAGCGGAACCTCCCTGACCTGCTTTCCAACCTCCTGATTCGCCGCACTCGCAACCATATTCTGCGTTGGTACGGATACGATGCAGAGACGCATGAGTCTGTGGACCCGGCGCAGTTTGAGCAATACAGGCGCGGCGAGCGGCGCGCGTACGTCATGGTGGGCGATCGTCATCAGTTTTTCCCGGACCGGAAGCTGAACACTATCGCTTACAGTATCGAAGATACTTACCAGGGGCTGTATCAGCAAATTCGGGATTATCTGGGTAAGTCGCGGAAAGGTCCGCCCGCGGAGCCATTGCCGGAGGCCTTGACGTACGCCCGATACGGTCTATGGCACTACGTGGCCAGAAGGAAACGGAAGAAAGAGCCGTACGCCAGCCTGCAACGCGCTGGGGCCAACCTGTGTGGCTTGATGAAGATATTGCTGTTCAAGAGATTCGAGTCAAGCGTTTATGCCTTTCGACAGACGATTAGCACTCTTCTGCGGATACACGAGTCATTTCTGAAAGCATTGGAAGACGGTATCGTGCCAGCGGGGCAGGATGCACGAGCCATACTGTACGAGTCCGATGAAATGGAGGAAACCCAGCTTCTGGACGCGCTGCGCGAAGTTGCGGACCGCTACGATGCTGCCGACTTCGATACAGAACTCATGCGGCGGCACATCCAGCACGACATTCGTATCCTCCGCAAGATACTAGCGCTGGCCGAGCCGATTACTCCCGAGATGGACGCCAAGCTGCAAACGCTGTTCGCAGAAATGCAGAAGAAGCCTCTCACTGAAGGGAAGTGTCTCATTTTCACACAGTACGCTGACACCGCCCGCTACCTCTACGAGAATCTAAACCCAGGTGAGAACCGCGAAGACATCGATGTCATTTACAGTGGCGATAAGAGCGTGGCGCGCGTGGTAGGCCGGTTCGCGCCCAGGGCTAACCCAGAGTACAAGTTGAGGGCCGGCGAGTCAGAACTTGATATGGTGGTGGCCACAGACGTGCTAGCCGAAGGCCTCAATCTGCAGGATTGTGACAAGATCATCAACTATGACCTGCACTGGAATCCGGTACGACTAATTCAGCGCTTTGGCCGAATCGATCGTATTGGAACTGAATATGATGACGTGTACGGCTTCAACTTCCTCCCAGAGACTGGCATAGAGCGAAACCTAGGACTGCGTGAGAAGCTGCGCAATCGGATTGATGAGATCCACGAGACCATCGGTGAAGATGCACCCATCCTCGATCCCAGCGAACAACTCAATGAGGAAGCCATGTATGCGATTTACGAGGAAAAGGGCGAGCAGTTGAACCTTTTCGACGAAGAGGAGGAGGAATCTGTTGACATCAACGAGGCTGAAGAGTACGTGCGGCTGATGCGGCGAGAAGACCCCGAAGAATTTGAGCGTATAGCCAATTTACGAGACGGCATTCGGACAGCCAAACCCAGTGATACGAAGGGGCTATACGTGTTGTGCCGGGCTGGGCGATACCAACAGTTGTTCCTGGTGGATGAGGACGGCGAAGATATGTCTCGAGATGTTCCGCGTGTGCTCGGAGTCATAAGGTGTGAATCCGAGCTCGAAGGTGTGAAGTTACCCGATGGATACAACGCACAGGTAATGCATATCAAGCGATTGTTTGAGGAGGAGGTTAAGCACCGCCAAGCAGAACGCGAGCACACTCTGTCTCTAACGCAGGGGCAGCGATACGTGCTTCGCGAATTGCGTCAAAGCTTTGCCCAAGCAGACGACGAGGAATTGAAAGCGAGAATCAACATCTTGAACGAAGCATTTCGCACCATCAACACAGCCGCAATCAACCGCGAGCTTAATCTGTTGCGCAGAAATGGCGTGGCCGGAAAGCCCCTTGTGGACGCACTGGGGCTCATGTACCACCAGCACAACGTGAGTGAGGCTTTGGACCGCCAGCGGTCAGGCCAAAAGGAGCGGCCGATTCCCAGAGTAGTGTGCAGCGAGGCGTTGGTGTGATTCATTATGAAGCGCAGTTGGGGACGAGGTTCAGAGTGGATGAGCAATGGGTGACGACCTATGAAGCAAAATTGCTTGCCCGACGGCGAACAAATCGACGACATACAAGGGCGGCACGAGCCTGTATCTCTTGACGCCCGGCAACGTCTCGTGTTTCGAGCGCTTGCTGATGTTCACTCCAAACTCGGTTCGCTCTATTTGGGAGCAGTTCACGTACTTCGCGATCCTCTGAACCCGGTGCGCGGACGTCAGGCCGCTTATAGTCTCCGTGATATCTGTACCCGCATCCACGAATATCTGGGTGATTCGGAAGGCAATACGCGTGCAAAACATCACGCAAGTATGCTCAAGGTTACGCCAAGCGACCCGCTTGTGCGACATTTCCTCGGTGTGTGTAAACAACTCGAAGAACTCGCCCACTTTGAGGGCCCAGACAAGGAGCCGCCGAAGCTAGAAGATGTCGTTCGGGCTCTACGCAACGTGGAAGACATTCTGTTAGCCCTACTCGGGCCCTTCTATGAAGTTTTTCCTGATATTGACGAGCTCTTAGCCATTGATGTTCCCACTGACGATGATATCCAGAAGTTGGAGACCTTGCTTGCCCGGCCGGGGCCAGCGCGGCGAGCGTACTTCTTCGACAACCTGCAAAAGCCCGGGTGGTTGGGACCCCTGCGCGAAGCCGGTTTCTTCTCTAATCCACCTGAACCCGTGCACAATAAGGAAGAAGGCACAATCGCTTTTCGCCCATGGCCGGAGTCTCGGTATCTGGCGAGAATGGCTGAACACGAACCTAAGGCAGTGCACGACATAATCCTGGGAATCCTGAGCAAGAGAAGCGATATAGAGAACACGCCTGTCCTGGCGGACTTCGTAGATGCAGCCATGACTATGCCCGCGGATCAGGCAGTCAATATCGCCGAATACGCCAGAAAGTGGACCAGGCGATATGATTTTCTCCTGCCTGAGAAACTCGCTCAGCTAATGAAGAAGCTCGCCGAAGAAGGCCAGAAAGATGAGGCTCTGCGACTGGCTGGCTCGCTGCTTTCGCTACGGGCTGATGACAGCCGGGCCAGAACATGGCGCGAGAAACACCAACACGTCAGTCAGAGCGATCCCTGGGCTGATTATGAACCTCCACCAGAAGCGAGAGCCAGGGTTGACGAACATCAATACCGTCACGTCATAGAAGAGCACTTCCCGAGTGTGGTTGAAGCGGTAGGGCTCCGTGCAGTTGAGCTCCTATGTGACCTATTGGCAAAAGCTATCAATATTGGACTAGTGGAGGTCGGCGGGCCAGATTACTCTCATGTGTGGCGGCCTGCTGTTGAGGACCATCAGCAAAACTTGCGCTTCACAATGAAGGAGGACCTGGTCGAAGCCATCCGTGATATGAGCCAATGGCTCATTGAGAACCGACCCGACGAAGCTAAAGAGGTTCTGGAGAAGTTGGAGGCCCGGCCCTCCTCTATCTTTCAACGAATTGCGCTCTACATGCTGTCGTGGAAGCCAGGGGTGGACCCACAGCGAGCTGCTGAGCGCCTGTGCGACCAGAACGTATTTGAGGACCATGCGTTGCGGCACGAGTACTATCTCTTGGCCCAGTCTTATTTTCACCGACTTGAGCCTCAAGAGCAGGAAAAGATTATTGGCTGGATCGAAGCTGGCCCTGATGAGCAAGAAAGTGCTACTAACTGGGATGGCACGCGGCGATCGCAAGAAGAGATAGACAAATATCGTCAATGGTGGAAACGAGATAAGTTGGCCCTTTTCAAGGGCGTATTGCCAGCAGAATGGGAGTCGAAGTACGAGGCCCTCGTGGCAGAGGTAGGCGAGCCGGAGCATCCGGAATTCATCTCCTACCAAGAAATGCGAATGGGGATACCCAGCCCCAAGTCAGCCGAGGAACTGAACGAAATGACGACCCCCGAGTTGGTCCAGTTCCTGGCCGACTGGGAGCCACCTGAAGACGAAGTTTGGGGACCTGCACCCGAAGGCCTCGGCCAGGAATTACAGCGTGCAGTAGAAGCGGACCCGAATCGGTACGCACAAGATGCTGAGCAATTTGAGGGTCTATACCCAACCTATGTCCGCAATCTTCTCGAAGGCCTGGTGAACGCGTGCAGAGCAGGCAATGCTTTTCCCTGGCAACCTGTGCTGAACCTGTGCGCTTGGGTGGTTGAGCAACCTGACCTCGAATCAAGGGGGCCTACAATACACCCAGGCGATGCTGACCCGGACTGGGAATGGACTCGAGGGACGATTGCGTCGTTGCTGAGGGAGGGGCTTGGGGGGCGGCAAGACGAAATAGCATTTCGCCTGCGAGACCTTGTGTGGCGAATCCTGTATCCTCTTACCAACGACCCCAATCCCACCCCAGAGTATGAGGAAACGTATGGCGGCGCCAATATGAGTCCTGCAGGCCTGGCCATCAACACGGTTCGCGGCAAGGCGATGCACGCAGTTGTCGCTTATGCCCTCTGGTGCACGCGCCACTTGCGTCCGAATGACCAACATTTGACAGATCGGCCCCCAATCTTGCAGGAGATACCAGAGGTCGACGAAGTCTTAGACTATCATCTTGACCCCAAGAATGATCCTTCGGCTGCCATCCGGTCAGTATACGGGCATTACTTGCCGTGGCTAGTGTTGCTAATCGCTGAATGGGTCCAGGCTAATCTGGCGAGAATCTTCCCGAAGGAGCCTAAATACCGGTATCTCTGGGAGGCAGCGTGGGGTTCGTACGTGATTCTCAATCGTCCTTATGATAACGTGGCCGACATACTCAAAGATGAATATGGAGTAGCCGTGGACAAGCTGGGCGAGCAAGGAGTAGGTGCATGGAGGGGTCCGGGGCCAGAGAAGAGACTGGCGCAGCACCTCATGTTGCTGTACTGGCGTGGGAGACTATCGATAGAGGATTCACTGATAGGCCAGTTTTTTCTGAAGGCCAGCCCGGATGTTCGTGCTGCTGCGCTCACTTTCATCGGACGCGGTCTGCAGCAGATGGATGAGGCAATACCTCTTGATCACGCCCGCCGCCTGTGCGATCTATTAGAATCACGCATTGCCGCTGCACAGCAAGATGAAGACAAAGAGGGAGTTCAAGAAGAGCTTTCTAACTTCGGCTGGTGGTTTGCCAGCGCACGGCTGCAGGATGAATGGGCCGTGGAGCGACTTCGGCAGGTCCTTGAGCTTACGGACGGTGTTATAGAACCTAATCGGCTCGTAGCCGAAAGGCTTGCACTTCTGGCTTCTGATCAGCCAAGCGCCGTGGTAGCTTGTCTTACCAAGATGGTTGACGGCGACCGTGAGGGCTGGCGCATACTGGGTTGGCGAGAACACGCTCGGACAATACTGAGTGCTGCATTGAGTAACGGCCAAGAGGAGGCACAGAGTTCAGCCAGAGACATAATCAACGGCCTTGGCGAAAGAGGCTTCCACGAGTTTCGAGACCTGCTTGAGTAATAGGCAAGTAGCTGGACAACAGACTCTCCGCATCTCGGGTGCGGGCAACCGATGTAGGCACCTGGCTCTGGCTAGCGGCGGCCAAGACAGAAGTGCAAGAAACGAGTGGCTGGTAGCTGGTGATCCTCCGAAGCCGACGGCGGCTTGCTTATGCCCAAAAGGCGCATCTTTTGCCACTCCCCACACATCTCCCGATATCCACAAATCCCACACATAAAATTGTCGTTGGGATAGAAGACCTCGGCGTTGATCGCACGTTCCACATGCTGCGCAAGCCGTAGGAAGCGGTCGATATCGGCCTGCGTTCGGGTCGTTTCCAGCTGCTGTACCTTGGCCTGCTTGGTGCGGACTAAGGTGTCCAGTCGGAGACTGTTCTCATTCTGCCCGTACGGTGTACGGTGTGCCAAAGCATAAGCAGCGAGCTGTAGGTCCTGTTCAGCAGCGTCCGCCGGGACGCTACGTTATGCTATTTTGCCTCAATGCCTTTGTGAAAGGACTTGTCGAGGTGTGCAGCAGCCGCGGCTACAACGGGAATAACCGACAATCTTATCTCAAAAGCGGCTATTTCTCCCTACCTAAATATACCCCCTCCCCTGGTCAAACCGGGCCGTCTACGGGCCTCCTGTGCGTTGCGGTGAGTGTTATAAGCCCCTACAACGCACCTCAGGACCACGGCCAATTCCAGTCATAGCAAGGCCATCGGAAAGCGGTCGAATTAAGGGCAGGGGAACGTGGTATCGCCGTGGATTAGCTTTATCGCATTGTTGTAGAACAGGTCCTCGATCTTCTGCTTGTCCCACTTTTGGCTCCGCAAGGCGTAACCCAAAGCCTGGAGCTGGTAGTAGAGACAGAAGGTAGTTTGCTCGTCACTGCCTGACTCATCAACGGGGCGCGTCCAACCGAAATAGGGGCCGTCACTGCCGTACATGATCCGATGGCTGGGCACTGTAGCCAGGAGCAGCTCCATCACTTTTGCAGAGCGGATAGCCGAGATGTCGTACCAGATGTTGGGCAACTCCTTGATCTGCGCGAAAACCTTCTCCGCCGTCCGTGGGTCCCAGCAGCAGGCACAGTGAGCAAGAATCCACCGGATACGCGGGTATTTGGCCGACAGTCGTACCAGATCCTTGATGCGCTCGATACGCTCATCATTTAGCAGTGGCAGCTTTCGGATCTTTTCGGCCAAATGTAGGGTTACGAGCAGGCTCCGGTCATTAGCCACTTCCAACACAGGCGGCGGCATCATTTCAGTGATGTGAACGCAGTCCTTAGGGTCTTCCGCATAGATGTAGTATGGTTTGAGCCCGACAAAATGATATCGGTCAAGCTGTTTCCTCAGCCATTCCGGCTGTGCTTCTGGCGTGACCAGCATGGAAGCCGCCGTCAGCGGTTCCTTGGCGGCTTCGTCGGCCAGGAACTTCAACTGATCCTCGGCATCACGGTTGTACACACAGGGGTGGGAAGGGCGGGATAGAAGTAGACGCCCATACACGCGGCCACGCAACAGGATATTGTCACATTCCCGGATGAAATCCAGCCCGACGGTTCCCTGTATAAGGCCGTCCGAATCAATCAGGGCCGGTGATAGCTTCCGGGGGCAGTGAGGGTTCGGCTTCTTGTAAGCATGCTGATGCACATCATGGACGCGATCCGGGACCCACTCCACCAGTTCCTCTTTCCAGATTTGCTGATCCATCTTTCGGTATTCAATGTCCATGACCGTGATAACTCCATGTCAATGCCGTCCTGCACAGCAGCCGTAGCCGCAAATAACCGACAATCTTATCCTATCAAGAACGGCTATTTCTCCCTACCCAAGAATACGCTTCCCCTGCTTAAAACAGGCCGTATACGGGCCTACTGTGCGATTTGAGGCTATTCTGGTTTCTTACTGCTGTCTGTGCTGGTGGGTGTCAATATGGGGCTTCTCCGCGTTCACGTCTCTTATTACAGTAGTAGCACATTATCCTCCCTGGCAAACTATCTCTTGCTGCTTCCTCGGTTGGGAACTTCTCCCACCTCTTGGGGTCATTCCTGTAACTCTTGCAACGGTTACAGTCGGGGTAATGGTAACACTTGTGTGGGTCCCTTGCTATGAACTTGACTTCACTCATATACCTTGCCTCCCTTACCCCCTTGGCGCGTTTTGGGGCTATTCTGGCCACTCTTCACCTGGCTGAGCCTCCACTTTACGCATGATGTCCTGTATTTCGCTCCCACTCAATTCCTTGTGTTGAAATAACGCCTCTGCAACTGCGGCTAAGTAGTGCCCCTTGCTGTTCAATAAGGGCTTGACCCGTTCGACTATCCAGTGGCGAAAAGCTTCCTGCTCTTCCCAGCCCATCTCCTCGCCTGCTTGACCCCATAAAACGACACAATAGTCGCTATGTGCCCATCGTGGTGGTGTGGGCCCAGTAATCACTTCCTTAGCTAGAGGCCCAGCCACGCGAATCATGCCCTCCTCCATCAGCAGGACCATTTTAGCCAACGGATGGTTACCGAGTTCTTCTATATGTTTATCTTGCGGAGCGTCCCCTATCACGCGACCCCTACTCTTGGTCTCCTCATCATGTAGTATACTAACCTCTTTGATATCCAACCCCAAATGTAATCTTAGTAAGGTGTGGCCTGCTTCGTGATAGGCAAGTGCAAGCTCCTTGTTATTAGTCATTCGCTCCCTCCTTTGCGCTCTCGGCGCGTCTTGTGGCCGTCTACGGGCCTCCTGTGCGATTACTCATTCGGTAGGTTCGCCCATTTCCTCGGCGAATTCGGCCAGAAGCTCCCGCACCGCCGCCACAACCATCTGTTGGCGCTCGCGCAGGATCGCCAGTTCCTCGGTGCTGGGATCAGGATTCGACAGTTCCTCATTGAGTTGCTCGGGGGCCTCCCGGCGACCACTGCGCCGCAGCCAGTTGCGGTTGACATTTAGGGCCACACCGTACAGCCACGCCCGCGGTGATCCCTCACCGGAATAGCGCGCGGCGCTCCGGTAGGCCTCGGTGAAACTCTCCTGCGTCAGGTCGGCGGCGGCCTCGTGGTCACCGCACGTGCGCAGATGCAGATTAAAGAGATGAGCGTGTTCGTCAGCAACGAGCCGGTTCCACGTCCGCCTATCCTGGCGTCTGAGCTGCTCGCGCATTTCAGGGGATTGGTCCGCTGGCGATTCCCTGTTTGCCGAGAGCAGGCTTAACACCACGGGTCCTCAGCCCCATCCGGATCAATTTCGCTGCGTTGATGCATCAAAAGGATCCTCTCATGCCTATCACTCTTATAGTGGTCACAGCGGCACCAAACGTTGGGAGGTCCGGCGAAACTTTGTAGTTCTGACTGGGGCACCCGGCGTTTGGTTCCCGGCCTTCTGGCCCTGACTGCAGCGTACGAGACAGTTGTGGCTACGGAGTGGCCGGACCAGCGACCCAAGGGGGACAGCCTGCTGAAAAGACCTGGGCAGCGAATCACATTGGAGCGATGACCGCCATCAGGGCTATGCATCCCATAATGGCCCATATGTTCTATTGGTACTGTTAAGATTCCCCATCCGCCGCAGTGATTCCTCTCTGGCTCAGGCATTCATCTGCAGAATGTGAGTTTGGAGCCCTCTTGACGGTCATATTACCCCGAATTAGGTAACATGCACGGCCTGCGGGCAGACAGCAGGCACACTGCTCCCCGCGCTCACTGGAGGGCCAGCCCTATGAGATAAGTGTTTAGGTAAATTATTTTTTGTATTTTTACCAGAGGCAGACTAACACAGAGATACCTGAAGGAAAGGTCAAAAACGAAGTCTCCCCCCTGCCTGCGAGGCTACAATACCGCCAGAAGGCCCAGGGGGGTCTCTGGAGGCCCCAGGACGCGCTGCGAGGGCTTGGGTATACCTTAACCTATCCAGGGCAGGAAGGGCCTTAAAACGGCACTACGAGGACGTTGCCGGCAGAAGGTCTATCCCGACCCTGGCCGGCCTGCGAGAAGACCGCTATATGCTACACTAGCGCAATTGCACAAAGCCGTAACGCCTACCTCCAGCGCCGCCGCACCGACTATGATCTGGCCAAAATCGCCCAGGCCCAATACCAACAACTAGTCGCACTTAGAGCCAAATCTGCCCAAGGGACTTGACTTTTATTCCGTATCACCTTTGGGGCGGCTGTCTCTCCGGCCATTGTTGGCATCACCGCACCACTTAGTAGCCTTTCCCTTGTCCAAACGACAGAGCTCGAGCCCCGGCGGGTTGCTCGGGGGGACCGAGTTCGCTATGACCTTCGGGCGGGATGTGTAGCTGTGGAATCGGAATCGGTCTCGGGCTCTGCAATACGCACGAGGCACGAATCCGCTACGGCGAAGAACGGCGA
>SDBU01003207.1_pt1 | contig 21017 bp, 13 predicted proteins | sample 2277071 | NCBI WGS metagenome assembly SDBU01 (sample SAMN10397929, study PRJNA504765) | marine sediment metagenome | isolation source: marine sediment core GS08_GC12, 126 cmbsf | place: Arctic Ocean: Gakkel Ridge, Loki's castle | collected 2008
TTTACTGGTAATTACAGCTTCTGCTTCACCATCGAGGACTATTCCCAGAAATCTCCCGGGTTGGCCGAAATGGATAATCACTTCCTGGGGGGCAAAAGTTTTTACATGACTTTTCTCTATCAACTTTTTCAGCTCTGTTGGGGAAAATTTCTTAAATAACGGTAATTCCACTAAAAACTTCTCAATATGTTCCATCGTTTGTTTCCTCTCGAATTCAGCCGAATTAATTCTTAAACTGTTCTCGCTAGTGGCTCAAAATATATCTACTTCAGCAGTGGTTGTCAAAAATTTTAAGGAAAATAAGTCATCTTCAAAGATGATATTGAAAGTGATTTTTTCTCACCCATACGGGGAAGCAGCCACAAGAGCCTTGATGAAAGATGGCTTGCAAGGCAAAATAGATGTTAGCCTTTTTTAGAACTAAAGGATGATTTATTGACTTTTACGTAGGAGAATGTGCTCCTGCTCTTATCTCGCTTTATGACAAGATTTGTAAAAAACGATCCAGCCCAACAATAAAAGTTCCTCTCTCTATCTGTTTGAGATAGCCTGGCGCATCTATCACCTGAAAAGCTGCAGGAACTTTAATCCGATTTTTAAAATATATTAAGTTGCGTGCCAGGTTTTTATCATTCCTTTTGCATTCGATAAGAAGATATGGTTTAGCCCTTTCAGTTATTACAAAATCTACTTCTCTCCCATCTTTAGTTCGGACGTACATCAGTTGATAATCTCCTTTTCCCCAATCATTCCAGGCCGAAACCGCTCTTTGTAATTGGACTGCTATAAAATTTTCAAATCTTTTCCCCGGATCTTCCAGAAGGCCCCAATCCCAGAAGTAGTACTTATGTTCCTTGCGGACAGACCTTGCCAACCGGGCAGCATATGGCGCAACATCAAATACAAGATATACCTTTTTTAAGGCCTCTAACCAATTCTTAACAGATGCATGGGCGCATCCAAGGATACTCTTCAAATTGTTTAAACTAAGGGGAGATCCCACTCGCTCAGGTAAAAGAAAGACAAGGGTCTGCAATTTTTGGATATGTGTTATCCTGGAAAGATCCCGGATATCTTCGCTAGTAATTAAGGAAATGTGGTCGTTTTTCCAGCGCTCATAAAAATCTTTTGTACCAACACTTAAGGGTTCAGGAAACCCACTAAGATCATACAGTTGGGTAGTCGCATCCTGGAAAGTTTTATCAGGTTTATTAAATGGAATAAGAGGCTCTTTGGGATGCCAGGCCGAATCACGATTGAGGATAAAACCGGTCAGGTCATGCGGATTCAATGGGTTCATTTTAAATAAAAAATACCTTCCCACGAGGCTATCGCCTGACTGACGCAGATAATCGAGGCGTGCGCTTCCTGTTATTATAAAATTTATGCTGTTTTTCCATTCGTCATAGTATCCCTTCAGGATGTTTTTCCATCGTGGATATTTATGGATCTCATCAAATACCACCCATTGACGCTTCCCCACCGGCAGCCTTTTTTCACGTGACAAGGGCAGGGACATATTCTCAATAAAAAAGAAGGAGTTAGACGCAAATTTCTGTCTGAGGGAAAGGCTGTCCCAGTTATGATAGTTTTCACTCTGCTTGATTCGTTCAAGGTGGTTCTGGACAAGTGTGGTTTTTCCAATCTGGCGAGGTCCACATATAAATGACATCCTGCCATAGAGGAAATTTTCGTCAAGGGCCCATTGTTTTATTATATGATTAATGCTCATATGTCTATTTTCTATAATAGTAGAAATAAGTCAAGTCCATTTTTCACTAATGTAGAAATTAGACAATCTATTGCTTTCCACTAAAATTGGGGAGCAGGCCTCAATATTCAAGATTGCTGGATAGATGCGTTTTTAATTTATTTTAATAAGGAATATAAAAAACGCTTATCCACATATTCTGGGTGGTTGCAATAAAAGGCAATAAAGCAAGAGCCATGATCAAGATTGCACATTTTTTCATCTCTGCCTTCCTTTGCTAATTCATAGGCAACGTTTGGATTCATACTCCCAACTTCCCTGTTTTGTACTATACCTAGGCCCTTAATTCTTAAGACATCTATTTCGTTTTGCTCAAGAAACTTTTTCTCAAGCTCGTTTATCTCCTCAATATAGGGAGTGGCGACACACAGTTTTTTTATCTGAAGCTCACCAAGTGTTTCGATCACAGCTTTGGCCGTAGCCACAGCAGCAATCCTGGTCTTCTCCGTTATTCTTTCCTCTATCTCTCCCCCGTGATCCTTTCCCTTTAACAGGCTACCAGAAGTGCAGCCGTACCCTATGACGTTGACTGCTGCATCAGCAATCCGAATTGCAGCTTCTAACATCTGATCTTCCATTTCTTCCAGCTCATCAACTATAATCTTTTCGAGTCTCATTCGTGCGATATGCACCGTCGCCAAGCCCGAGGCCATCCTCCAGAACTCAGCCTCCATCGTAGTATTTGATGAAGGAATTATTAATCCGAATCTCATTTCACTCCCTGGTGGAAAACTCATATTAGTTCGAAATAGATAAAGAATACTTTACTGTCTGATTTTATGCTTAGCCCATTTCTGCATTTCTTTGAGAAGTGCGTCACGGTCGACTATGTTGCCGTCTTTTATTACGCTGTGAATCTTTTGCGTATTCCGGATGTCATCCAGGGGATCAGCTTCCAACACTACAAGGTCGGCGATTGCTCCTGGAGCGATTATACCAAGCTGCCCTTCAAGGCCAAGGGTTGCGGCTACATCCTGTGTTGCAGCACGAAGCGCTTCGAGAGGCGAGAGCCCAGCCTCGACTAAAAATTCCATTTCCCAATGTACGGCAATAAAACCTAGAAAAATAGTATAATCAGTTCCAACTACGATTCTTATACCAGCATTACGGGCGCCAAGCACATTAGCCTTACTCGCTTCCTGAACGCGAGTCCATTCAAGGTTAATCGCCTCTGGAACTTTTCTCTCAATTTGCCTTCTTAGCTTTTTAATCTGTGCAGGTGGCAAAAAGCTAGAAACGTCTGGCAGAGAAAGAGCATTAGCTACACGCTCACGCCCTTGTTTAGTTGCGACAAAGGAAAAGGTAATCGTTGTAGAAATTGTCATATTAGTCTTGCGTAAAATTTCGATGACATCCTGTTGAAATCTTACTCCTGCTCCACCATGCCCGGAAAAGTAGAAAGCGTGTTCTTTCCGGTCCTGACCAGCTGCTACACTCGCGGGCCGGATAAAATGCGAAAGAGTAGGCAACCCGCGTTTATGAGCAGCACTAACTGCTACGGCTTCGACCCAAGGATCGCGTCGGTTGAAACATTTTACCTGTGTAGCCTCCAGGCCAATCAAGTGGTCTAGGTATCGCTCGAGCTGGTCTTGAGTTTTTATTCGGAAGAACTGAGGAAACGCATTCATCGCGCTCGGCACGACAAACCCACAAGCAGGAAATATTCTCGGGCCAAGCCGTCTTCCACTCCGGATTGCTTCCTGCTGCGTAACAATCCAATGTCCTGGCCCCCCTGCTCCACCAACCGAAGTCACGCCCCAGTAAAGATGCCCCTCAGCCGGAAATCTGCGGAATATGTGGCTATGAATATCGAACAATCCAGGGATAACAGTCCTTCCCTCTACGTCAAGCTCACGATCCGCTCTTCTACGATTATCACTACTTTTCTCGATCGACTTTATCCGACCGTTTTCAATAAAGAGATCCCATAGACCTTCTTTAGGTTCAGGCGTAAGTAATCTTGCATTTCGAAGGAGCAGTGAACCCGCCAAACGTGCGACTTCGTATGAGAGGTCTAGGGAAACTTGTTTTATTTCTCCTGTGTCCACATCAACACGCATCAATTTCCCTGCGCTAACGAACAAAATCTGGTTATCTCCCGACCAAGATGGAAAGAATGCTGGGCCTGGAATGAGCAGCTTACCAATTGCATCTTGGCCAACTGGACGAACCCATAGTTCTCCATGAGAGACGTAAGCAAGCTTATCGCCCTTTGGCGAGAGCGAAGCAAACGCAGCTTGCCCAGGAACATCCACCTGTATTGGCAAGGATTTCCCGTCTAAACTTACCCGCTCAATGGTCGTCTTCATCTCATATGTTTTCTGGTCGTAGGACAGTCTAGAATAAACAAGGCTCTTGTCATCCGGCAGCCATCCAATCGGCCTAACATCCATGCCAGAGGTCTTGACGACAGGCTTCGGTATCCCACCAGTTGCTGGAACAATTTTAAGCGGTGGTCTGGAGCTGTGGGTGAAAACGATACTTTCTCCTGAAGGATGCCAAAGCGGTGTTTCAGCATCACCACCGGGCGTATCAGTCACCTGCCGGAATTCTCGATCCCTCACTTCCACCACCCACACCTGGTAGTCCCCAGTTCTATTGGATACAAAACAGATACTTCTGCCATCAGGTGACCATGAAGGATCACAGTCATCCGCACTTCCAGATGTGAGTTGCCCAACACTACCGTCCTCGTGACTCATCCAGATATCGCCAAGAGCAGCAAACGCAATGCGCTTCCCGTCAGGAGAAGAAACAGGGCGGTATATCCCGCGGACAGGTAGTCTCTCGCCAGGCCTGGGAATCTTTGGGCGCCTGCGCTTGTAAGGCTTCCGAGAAAGGGTGAGACGAGCAGTGAACGGGATTATGTCTTTAGCTCCGGTATTCGGGTCCAAGGTATGGATTTTTCCGCCAGCCGTGTAGACGAGCACCTCTCGTCCGGACAGCCACTGCGGAGCAAATATGTATAAGTCTGACTCCTCAGTAAGTTGCTTAGGCTCCCCATCTTCAAGAGAGACTGACCAAACTTGAGGTAGCCCTGATCGCTCTGAAATAAAAAACAAGTTCTTGCAGTCAGGTGACCATGAAGGCGCTCGGTCGCTATCGCCCGTAGTGACCTGTTTGATGGAGCTTCCGTCCGGAGAAATTATTGAGAGGTGGCCACTCGAGTTGAATGCAATCCATTTTCCATCCGGAGACCATGCAGGATGCTGCGCCTGGATGGTATCGGCTGTTATACGTTCTGCAGTTCCTCCTTCAGCCGGGATTGTATAAAGACCTCCCCCTCGTTCAAACACAATTCTCTTGCCATCAGGCGACCAACTTGGCCAAAAGTCGAATTCACCTTCGGTGAGCAGGCTGGGTGTTCCACCAGAGGCAGGAACCACAAATAGCCCTGCATCTGAACGAAGAGAATAAAATACGACTGAACTTCCGTCTGGCGACCATCGAGGAAACCAGTGTTCATCGGGTGGCGTTATAGGATTGGTAAGACGCCGAGCTTCACCACTATCCACATCCAAAATCCAGATGTGCTGCCAGAGTTGTAGCGCAATCTGGCGGCCGTCTGGCGAAGGAACAGCTTCCATGTCTGTACCTTCGTGAAACTCTAATTCTATGGCTTTTTCACGGGGACCGCATGCCCAAAATGAGAGCAAAGCAGCCATTAACAGCATAATAGCTGCCATAATTCCGCCTAATCGGCACCAATTTTGTCTGATCATTACCCACCTCCAATAAACCTCCCCGATTTTAAAATGACGGGGGAACAAAAAAACTATCACCCATACACACAAATGGAGTCAAATTTTTATTCTTAACTGATTATTTGACACAATATGACGATCCACTAACTTTGTCAATAATAAGGATTTGACTCAATTTTTCCTTTTTTTTGCCCTATTTTCTCTGACCTTATTTTCCCTTACACATCTGAGCATTAATCCAGAAAAGTAAAATATTAATATTGCACTAACTAGAAAGACATGTTGATTTATTACTAAGAATGGAGACATGGAGCAAATGAAGTTAGGCCTTTTTTAGAATTCAGGGATGATTTATTGACTTTTACACAGGAAAATTTGCTTCTGCTTTCATCTCGCTAAAATACTTCTTTTTTCTTCTTTAATTCCGAATTATATAAATTAAGACTCAATCCGACAGTTTCAGAAGGATATTCTCGAATATCGCTGCTACTTGGATTTATTCTTGGTTTTCTCCTCAGGAAGGAAGTTCTCCATCACCCAGATTTCAGCACTCGACCTTCTTGACCTGAAGGCGAAGCCTCGGCCGTCGGGATGAACTCGCAATTCTGATAATCCGCCCGTTGTACCGCCACAAATCTTATGAGGTTCACCGCCCTCAACAGAAATTCTCCAAAGCTCATATCCCTTTGGAGTTCCTCCTTTGTTTGGAGTGCGTAAGTTTTTACCAAAGAATAATTCACGACTATCAGCACTCCAAGTCATAGTCCAGCAATTGCCTCCAAGTATTTCAGCCACTTTGCGAGGCTCTCCACCAGCAACAGGCAAAATTTTCAGTGCCTGCAAACCAGTTTTCGAATCTGGATCCTTCTCCCACGAAACAAATGCAAACGTCCTTCCATCAGGAGAAAGAGCCAACCAATTAAGATTTTTAGCTTGATGGTGGATTTCTTTCTTTTGTTTGGTTTTAAGGTCATACTTATAAATACGAGAAATCCTTTTTTGCCAGTCCCTCTCCGTAAAAAATATTGCCTTTCCATCTGCAGACCAGGTGGGATCCATGATCTGCGCTTCGCCGTAAAGAGCAACGGATATCTCTCCAGTTTTTACATCAACTATGTAAATACCTTGGCCTTTCTTATCATATCCAGAGGCAAGAATTGCGCTACCCTCAGGAGACCAACGGAGTCCCCTTGAGACCCCTCCAAAGGAACGGATTTGTTGAGGACGAACGACCTCACGTTCCTCACCGCTCTCCAAAGAGAGAACATAAAGACTATTAGCTCCAAAACCTTTGCTAAAATCTTTACCAGCAGCAGGGCGTTTCGAAATATATGCTAAGTACTTTCCGCCAGGCGACCATTCAGGTGAAAAATTATTACCTACAAAGCGTCCTGTGAGTTTCATCGGTGGAGCAAGGAGTTTATCTCTTCCCTCATCGAAAGTTGCTGTATAAACATCTCTTACCTCAATCCGGCGTCCGTAGTAGAAGGAACCATCTGGTGCGAATTCCATCGGGCTTACTGATCCTATTTCTTTTTTGACCAGGATTGGATCTCCCTGAGGGTTTCCTTCCTTGACTAAAATGACCCATGCATCAAGAGTTCCCAAGCGGTTGCTGCCAAAAAGGATATATTTCCCATCAGATGTCCAGCCTTCTGAGCGGTCATCGGCGGGGTGCTGAATCAATGGAATTTCACGTTTTTCTTCAATCGAGTATAAGAAAATGTCGCGATCTTGAGAGCCCTCTTTCTGTGGATAGTCATAGGTGATATAATGCCCATCGGGGGAAAAATACATGTAATAAAGGGTACGTCCTGCTAGGGCTTCAAGGATGCTAACAGAACCGTCTGCAACGGAAACTAATCCAACTTGGTTGATTTTATCTTTATGATAATTGTCAAAGATTGTCAAAATGTACTTACCATCAGGCGACCAGTCAGCAGGCTGAGGGTATACGTCCTTATCTCGATAGAGAACGCGAGGCTTTGAGCCGTCAATCCCAATAATGCGCATGTCCCAGAAGGCGTCCTTGTTATGCCAGTTGTAAGCTATTTTTTTACTATCAGGTGACCAGGGGGAACGGAGTACGAATCCAAAGGGCTCCTCCTCAGTTGGCTTTGTAATTCGTCGCTTTCTCCCAGTGGCAATTTCGTAGATTGCGAGATCGCCTGTTCCCCAGTCTGTATAGGAAATATGCCGGCCGTCAGGAGAAACCTCTCCAAGAATATCTATATCTGGGCCTTCGCAGACCTTCCGGATTTTGAATTCCTTATCGCCTACTTCGACAACGGCTTGAGCCTTTAAAAGAATGTTTAGCTTTTCTTTGGCCACCTTGACTGCTTCGGTTTGATCTGGATAATTATCGATCACATTCTGAAAAGCTTTTTGTGCTTGTTTTAAGCCTAATTTTTCATAGCAGAGACCAATATAGAGTTGAGACTTGGCGGCGTATTCTCTTTCATCTGGATATTTTTTGATAATCTCGCTAAACAGTTTAATAGCTCCTTTGAGATCGCCTTTTGTTTCCATGGTGAATTTCGCCTTCTCGAAAAGGACTTTGTGTTCAGAGGAATTCTGAAACGCGAAGGCCATGAGTATAGCTGCTGTAAAGGCAATGAAAATAAGAGTCTTTTTTGAATTCATGATATTTCCTCCTGCGAGTGATTTTTTCATTCACCAACAATGTAAGTCTTTTAGTTTCCCAACTTGTCAAATAAAAGTAAAAGAATGTAAAACATTGTCATAAGGTGAAGAAACCCCGCAGCACATAATTCTCTCACTGACCTTATTTTTTTATTAAAGACAGGAAGTCCTCCATAAGCCAAAGCTCGTGGTCTCCTCCCGTCCAATGCGCGAAAGCTATCTTTTTACCGTCAGGAGACCAGCCGATTTTGGCTACCTCTGCACTCATACCCGTTTTAACCTCAAAAGGCTCTCCTCCATCGGGGCCAACAATCAAAATTTTTCCTTTGCAGGTAAAGGCAAGCTTCTTTCCGTCGGGTGACCAGGCCATTTCAGCATAGTTGGATAATTTATCCACGTGGACCATGACTCTAGGTTCTCCGTCTTCTACAGGTATAACCTTAATATTATTGTCCTTAGAAAAATAGGCAATCGATTTTCCATCGGGAGACCAGTCTATGCATGACCAAAAAACCTTATCTGATTCAGATGTGATCTGCCTTACATCTCCGCCTTCCGCAGAGACAATACAAATGTTCATTATGTGGGTTTTTTTATCTTTTGAAGGTTCAGAATAGCGTATAAAAGCTACCCGCTTCCCATCAGGGGACCAACAAGGGAAGCGATCCTGCCCAGGACTTTTTGTAATTTTAATCGGCTCTCCCCCTTCAGTTGGCATAGTATAAATATCTACTTCGTAGCTTATTATATTATCCTTATGGACTCTTATACCTCCAGAAAAAACAAGCTTTTTCCCATCGGGGGAAATATCGTTTCCGCCTCCCGGTGCAGATTCGTAGGCCTCTTTACCTGAGCGGAAAGGGAGGACTATGGTAACTTCACCTCCACCAGCAGGAACTGAGGAGATATTGGGTCCGTCCTTAAAGCCCCTAAAGTATATTCTTTTCCCGTCAGGCGACCATCTCGGGTTTTCCGGCCAGCCTGCTGGGGTGATCTGAACTGCCTTGCCACCGGATGCAGGTACTGTGTAAAGTGCATTATGCTCAGGGTTCATTAACTGGAGTCCAATCTTGCTATCAGGTGTCCAGCCGGCAACCATTTGATATGTCTCCAGTGGAAGTTCTATTTTTGAAGGAGGCGCCAAGGGCTTCCCGTTCTCTGCAACAGGAACAATCCATAGCTCTTTGCTCATACCGTCGATCCCGGGCGGAATAAAGGCAATCATCTTGCCGTCAGGCGACCAGACAGGACTTCTTGCTCCTCGCCCGGAGGGAAAATTGCTGACCTGAACAGGACTTCCTCCTGAAGCAGGTATTACCCATACGTCCGTCTGAGTTTTCCCGGGTTCTGAAAGATATCGTTTTACATAAGCAATCTTTTTTCCATCAGGAGAGAAAGCAGGCTGAGTGGACATGGCATCAGTCAATTTCTTTGCAGTCCCTCCCTCCACAGGAATAGTATAAATGTAATTTTTTTTAGCTTTATCTGGTTCTTCTTCCTCATACGAAGCAAAAGCCAAAACTTTCCCGTCGGGTGATAAGCTGAGACGATAATCATAACCATAACCATCGCGATCAATATCAACAAGGACTTTCTTTGGCTCGCCACCTGAAGAGGGGATTATATATATTTCCATTTTCTCATTTTCTAGTGCATTAAAGGCTATCCACTTTCCGTCAGCAGACCAGGAAAGGATATTACCTAAATTGTTTACTCCTATTTGTTCGGTCAGCTTAATTGGTGCTCCGGCAATATCAGGATCCACCTTGCCGCGGATGGGGACAATCCAGAGACAACCTTCAGAGGCAAAGGCGAGTTTTTTACCATCCGGCGACAACACTCCATTACCAGGGTTGGCAGGGATCCGGATTTTTCTAAACGTGGGCTTAGAAGGAATTCTTTCCAATGCCCTGGAAAGTACAGAAATCCGTTCTTTGGCAACGGCAACTTCTTGCTGCCGCTCTGGATAATTATCAACGACTTTTTGAAATGCCTTTTGGGCAAATTTTGCTTGTTCTAATCCTAATTTTTCATAACATAGTCCGATATATAGTTGAGATTTGGCAGCGTATTCTCTTTCATCTGGATATTTTTTGACGATTTCATTAAAAAGTTTAATTGCTCCTTTGAGATCTCCTTTCGTTTCCATGGTGAATTTCGCCTTCTCGAAGAGCACCTTGTGTTCAGAGGAATTCTGGAAGCCAAAGGCCATTAATATGGCTGCTATAAAGATAACTAATATAAAGATTTTTTTTAAACTCATGATGGGACCTCCTGCTGGTGATTTTTTCATTCACCAACAATGTAAGTCTTTTAATTTTCTAAGTTGTCAAATAAAAGTAAAAGAATGTAAAAGATTGTCATCCGACAAATCGATATCCTTCTCCGTAAACTGAAAGGATATATTCAGGATGAGAGGGATCCCCCTCGATCTTTTTCCTTAATTTCAATATATGATTGTCAATGGTTCGGGTGGTGGGATACTTTTCATAACCCCAGACTTTATCCAGCAAGGCCTCTCTCGTTACCACTTCTTCCTTATGAGCAATGAAGTATTTTAAAATATCTATCTCGAGCGAAGTAAGGTCCAATTCCTTATCTTTACGCCTGACTTTGAAGTGAGTGAAATCAATCTCGACATCGCCAAAGCGATAGACTTCTGGGGTCGTCTTTCTCTCCCTCTTCTCGCGTCTTAGGTGTGATTTTATCCGCGCTAAAAGCTCCCGGATGCTGAAGGGCTTGGTCATGTAATCGTCGGCTCCTATTTCAAGCCCCAACACTTTGTCAATCTCTTCTCCCTTGGCTGTGAGCATAATAATCGGAGTGCTTATATTTTTTTTCCGGAGCTCCCGACAGATATCCAGGCCATTCATCTTGGGAAGCATAATATCAAGGATAATCAGGTCGGGTCGCTCTTCCAAGGCTTTGCGGAGACCCTCCTCACCATCGGCTGCCCAGTCCACCTCATATCCCTCGTCTGCCAAGTTGAGTTTCAACCCCTTTACCAGGTCTTCTTCGTCTTCTATGATTAATATTTTCTCTTTCATCTTGATTTATCCTTTTTTTGGGCCAGAGAAAGGGAAAATCACAGAAAAGACACTGCCCTTACCCGGCTCGCTTTCTACCTTAATGTGACCCCCATGAGCTTCGGCGATGTGTTTAACCAGGGTCAAGCCCAGGCCGCTCCCCCCTGTTTCAGAAACAATTTCATTTTTTGCCCTGTAGAATCTATTGAAAATTCTTGATGTATCCTTGGGCGAGATTCCTATGCCTCTATCAGCAACCTGGAGGACTGCATTTTCGTTATCTCTGAATAATTTTACTGCCACTTCTTTTATCTTGGGCGAGAATTTCATGGCGTTGCTTAAGAGATTAACCAGAACACTGGCTACGGCTTCTCCGTCAAAATTCATTTCCGGAAGATCTCCGGCAATTTCCTTTTTTACAGAAAAACCTTTTTTCTCTAAATGATAACGGTATGACTCTAATGTATCACGAACGATCTGGGCCAGCCTGCCTTTTTTAAAATCGAATTCTTTTCTTCCCATCTCAATACGGGAAAAATCAAGAACATTGTTTATCAGGTGCGACAAGCGCTCGCTTTCCTTGGTTATTATCTCATAGGCTTCTTTCTTTTCGTCTTTCTTAAGGTCTTCTTTACGCTGGAGCGTCTCTCCGTAAAGGCGAATCAGAGTAAGGGGTGTTTTTAGTTCGTGGGAGATATTATGAACGAATTCGGTCTTTAAGCGTGTAGTTTCTGATTCACGGGAAATATCACGCACTATGAGAAAAACACCCATGAGCATTAGAACCACGATAAAAGTCAGAAGAGCTCCGTAGAGAAAATTCTCCCGGCGTGCAGTCAGTTCCAGGTCACTGAATGCAGGCTGAGAGACAAGAAGTTTCCAGGGAAAAGGGAACTGGCGATATGATAAGCTAAGAGAGTCTTTTGAAGTTAACTCCTCTTTTCCGGTTAAGATATTCCTGCCTCTCTCATCGATGATTCGAAGAGAAAGTCCGGTATCTTTTGTTAGATTTTCTAAAATTGTTGGGAATATTTCTTTTTTCAGTGAACTTAGATCCCAGCAAAAACCACCATAAAAAGTTTTTTCTGATTGAAAGTTAGGCAGGACAGAGTAAGAGACTAGGCAAAACTCTTCTCTCCTAGCAGCAAGCAAGCGTCCTTGCTGTACCTCCCCTCCCATGCGAGAAAGCGTCAGCTTTTCTTTTATCTTGGGAACGGCCTCTCTCTTTAGGAAATCTGAAAAAAGAAGCACTTCTAAATAAGAAGGTTGTTGTTTCTGGAGAGCCAGATAAGATTCTTGAATTTCAGGAAACCTTGCTCCAGAAAATTTATCATCGAGAATTGACTCTATTTCGACAATGAAAAAATCATAGGTAGGAGGATTAATCAGCCAAACTCCGTTCCTTATTTTTCCGTAGAGTGAGAGCAAAATTTTCAGGCTGTTCTCTTCTCGCTTTCGGCGCTGCTCAATTTCATATAATTGAAAGGCAGCCAATATGCCGTAAGGATGCCCCGCTTTGTTTAGAGATTGCCCGTATTTAGCAGAAAGTTCGCTGTACACTTTATAGGCTTCACCATATTTTTTTGAGTATAAAAGACAGCGCCCCAGAGCTTCCAAGGCTAATGCTTTGTGCTGGTTTGTGGGGGCGAGCGAATAACACTTCCGGTATAATTCAGCAGCCCGGGAGTAATTCTTTCCAGAAAATTCAAGAGATTCTGCTTGCTTAAGAGCCTGAGCAAATTCGGTATTTTGTACCTTCTTTTCCCCTGGAAAGATCGAAATATCTTCTTTTCCGGTTTTAGGGAGTATTATTTGGTACTCGGCATTAAGCAGAAATAGTTGGCCTTCGATCTCCTTTGATAATTTGGAATAATCGGAGAGGATTTGCTCGGTGTCTTTTAGCTCGGTTAAACGAGTGAAATTTTCTGGTTTTAAAGCTCTTTTTTCATGCTCAAGAAGAGCACCCTCGATAGATTTCAGGGCGGATTCGCCTGAAATCCAGAGGTTCGATTCAAGAAGTCTTCTGACAGATTCCCGCCTTTGGGCAAAAGTGCTAAAGCTCAAATAACCGATAATTAAGGAAGGAAGTAGAATAGCTAAAAGAAAAATAAAGACTATTTTCCTCCTGGCCAATATTCCCTGGCTGAATATTCTCATTGCTTATGCCGTAACTGGGCTTTGATTTAGATTAACTCATTTAGATTTTATCAGATTCAATTATTAAAATGTCAAAAAAATGTAAAACTTTGTCAGCTAATGTAAAAGAGGATTTGATGAGCGAAACGAAAATTTGAAGGAATCCGGCTTTTTTAAAGCAGAAAAAAACTCTTGACAATTGCCTGTATATGCATTATATATACTTTATAATAATTCATTTTAACGCTTAATTAAAAGATGGTTTTATCTGGAGGCAATAGTGAGTGAGATGAAAAACTTATGTTTACGTCTACCAGTTGAGGAATATATTGCATTTGACGCTATATGCAAGGAGAAAGGATATAGCAAGACTGGGAAAATTAGAGAGTTTATACGGAATCTGGTAAAAGAACAGCTCGAAATTGTAAAACTTAGCGCAGAAGAATGGGCGAAAGTAGAAAAAGGAATAAAAGAAATAGAGAGAGGAGAATACGTTACACTTAAGGAACTGAAGCGTGATACTGAAAAGGAAAAGATGGGTCGTAAGTAAAATTGCAAAAAGTGCTAAAAGAAATATCGATAATCTTGAATTTGAATTTAAAGAACATGTAATAAAAAGATTTGAATGTCTTCAGGACAATCCATTTGAAGGCGATATTAAAAAGGCAATGGGGAAGAAAAATATTTACAGGGGAAGAATAGGTGATTATAGATATTACTTCAGGATATTTCCCGAATCAAAGTCAATTGAAATAGTAGTTTGGGCTCTCCTTCCTCGATAGATACAGTCCAGATATGTGCCTTGGAAGTTCCCTTTTCTCCCGCCGGAAAAGCAATTTTTTTGCCATCTGGCGAGACACTCGGATAATACCAGTCTATTTCCAGATTTCATGTAATAGGAACGATAGAAACATCTCCGCCTTCAGCAAAATTGGCGCAAGAATGCTCGTTCAGCCAACGCAACAGAAAACGAAATTCTTATTTTCTAAAAGGCCAGATTTACACAAGTGACGATAAAACTCACACTCAAAGCATAGAGCATTTTTCAATAAGAAAGTGTTAAGGCCCTCTTTGGATTTCGTTGCGATTTGATTTCGTTTTTTCAGAGGCTTAATGCTTGGGGTGTTTTTGCTCAGAAAAGCACATCCAAAATATAATAAAGATTGCTAAAACAAATAAAACTGCTATACAAAATCCAATCATCTGGAAGTATGTTTTCAAAAGACTCAGCAGAATCCCTTCCGTACTCACTTAATTTATCTCGCTTAATCTTAATTTATTTTTTCTTGCTTTTCTCTTTGGGCAGGAAGTTCTCCATCACCCAGACTTCGGACTTGGCCGGTTGCTCGCTGGCCGTGAAAGCTATTTGCTTGCCGTCTGGGCTGATCCGAAGAATTAACAAATGGGACATGGACAAACCAGCTTTTTGAGGTTCTCCTCCGGCCGCCGGGATGCGCCAAAGATCCCCGATGTCCTTACTGCCGTTTTGGAGTTTTCCATAGAGGATGTTCTTCCCATCCGGCATCCAGGCCAGGACCGTTCCGCTGTCAGCCTCTGTCAATTCCCGGGACTCCGCGCCATCGCAAGATAAAATTCTGATTTTCCCTTCTGCGTTGACCGCCAGCTGTTCGCAATCCGGAGATGACGCCAGCCAGAAGGGTCCCGAAGCAATAGGAAAACGATAGATCTCCTTCTCGATGCCTGTCTCCAACTCGAGCTTGAGGACCCTCCGGAATTCATTTCCTATCCGGACGAAATAGATGTACTTGCCGTCAGCAGACCAATCGGGAGCGATGATGTTGCCCTCCCCGTCTACCCCAGAGTCCGCCCGGGCTACGACCTTGGCCTCGCCGGTCCGGGCGTCGACCGAGAGCAGAGCGCCTACGTGCCCCTTTTCGTCCCTTCCGATGCCGAGGAAGGATCGCCCATCAGGCGACCAGCGAAGGTAATAGCTCATTAGGCGTCCCCCAGGTGTTTTGGGAATTAGTTCGCGGACCTCATTTGTCTGCATGGAGCGAATGAGCAACACCGGAGGCTCATTAGCCATCTTTCCTCGAGAGGAGCGGCAAACCAGGAATTGGCCGTCAGGCGACCAGTCTGGCGTGGAGTTGAAGGTTTCGTATTTCCGAATGGCCTTGACGGGGGGAGTCAACACTTTTCCTGTTGCTGGATCAATGGAGGCGATAAAAACATCACTCGATCCGGGGGAGATCCCATAATACAGCTTCCCGTCGCGTGTCATTCCTAAGGGCTGGATGTTTCCCATATTCCCCCTGACGAACTCAGGCGTCCCTATGGCCTTCCCATCGGATACGTGCACAGTCCAGATTCCGATGCTTCCTGTCCTGTCGCTCGTAAAAAGGACTTGCCTCCCGTCAGGTGACCAACCAATAAGAACATCATCCGCCGGATGCTCGACAAGCGTCACTTTTCTGCCTCCCTCGGTAGAAAGAAGGAAAATATCCTTATTAGCTGAATCCTGGCGGGGAAGATAGCTGCCGGCGATATATTTTCCGTCCGGAGAAAGGCTCATTTTCGCCTCCCCCCATTCCACCTTGAGCGATAATGCCTTCTCATCGTTGACCGACCCATCCACGGTGGAGATAAATGCGATTCCGGAGATATTATCGCGTCCAAAGAAAACCGTAAGGATCTGTTTTCCGTCGGATGTCCAACCGAAAGGGATCGGATCCAAACTGTCCTTGCCATCACGCAGAATTCGGGTCGAAGTCCCGTCGATGTTGATGGTGCGCAATTGGATAAGCCGGTCTACCCGGTCTTTGACCACCAGACATGTGTAGGCGATCTGGCTGCTGTCAGGGGAGAATATGGGATAGAAACAGTACTCTGCATCGAACCAAGACTTGTTATGTGTCAGAAGCCGGTTTTCTCCTTTAACGAGGTCACGCACCCCTAGACTAAAATAGTCCTGCTCGCCGGAGTAGCTCAGATACCTTCCATCGGGAGATGGTGAGATGAACGGGGTGTTGATTGCAGCGTCCCAGACTTTTTGAATCCGGAATTCCCCCGAGTCTTTTTTGAGCGCCGCCTGCACGGCGGGCAGAAGAGAGAGTTTCTCTCGCGCCAGCTTGACGGCTTCTTTCTGTTCCGGGAAATCGCTGATGACTTTCTGGAAGGCCTTTTCGGCCTCCTTGAGACCAAGCTTTTCATAGCAGAGACCGATATGGAGTTGAGCCTTAGCAGAAACTTCCCGATTTTCTGGAAACTGTTTTAAAATATTCTGATAGAGATCAATCGCCTCCTGTAAATCTCCCTTCGCTTCTTCCATGTATAAGGCTTTCTCGAAGAGCTCTCCTGCGGTTTGCTGGGAAGATACGTCATTGGAAATTAAGAGAAAATTAAAGGCTAAAACAAAAAAAACGAATAAGATTGTTTTTATGTTTTTCATTTTGTCTCTCCGTCTCATTGTTTCAGCTCTAATATAATGCTTTTTCTGTTGAGATGTGTTAAGGAAGTGTGGAAATATGATGAAATTTCATCGCAAATTTTACTCGATGAATTTATAGCCTACTCCTCTGATGCTGATTATGTGTTTTGGGTTGGATGGGGCATCTTCTATTTTTTTTCTGATATTGGCTATGTGGCTGTCTACTGTTCTAAAGGAAACATACGTGTTATCTTCTCCCCAGATTTTATCAAGAAAGTAATCTCTGGAGAGGACCTGTTCTTTTTTCTGAATAAAGAGTTTCATCATTTGAAATTCCAGAGGAGTTAGGTCAAGTTTTTTGCCTTTCTTTTTTGCCTCGTATTTTCTAAAATCCAGCTCTACCTGGGCAAAGCTGTATGTAGCTAAATCTTTAGCTTTTTCCTCTGTTCTCCGAAGAACAGCTTTCACTCGAGCCATAAGCTCCCGGAGGCTGAAAGGTTTGGTGACATAGTCATCGGCACCCAGTTCTAAGCCCAATACTCTGTCGATCTCTTTATCTTTGACAGTCAACATTATTATAGGTGTTGTATCACCTTCCATTCGCAATCTTTTGCAGACCTCATATCCATCCAGTACAGGCAGCATGATGTCCAGGATGATAAGGTCTGGCCTCTGTTGTTTTGCGATCCCCAAGCCTTTCTCGCCATCTTCTGCTGAGTAAACTGTATAACCTTCTGATTCAAATTCATCCTTGAGACTCAGTAAAATGCCCGGGTCGTCTTCTATTATTAAAATCTTTTTTAGCATAAAAGCCTCACTTTTCTTTTCCCTTTAGGGGGAAAATTAACGAAAAAGTACTCCCTTGACCAACTTTACTTTCGACAGATATTCTTCCTCCATGGGCTTCAACAATATGCTTTACCAAAGTTAATCCCAATCCCGTGCCTGTGACTGAGTGCCTGAGTGTATTTTTTCCTTGATAAAACTTGTCGAATATTTTGTTGATTTCGTCATGGGGAATGCCTAGGCCTTTATCTTTAACTTCAATGATGACATTTTCTGCATCGCTTTTAAGATTAACACAAATTTCATTTTTATCAGGGGAAAATTTTGAGGCGTTATCGAAAAGATTAATTATGGCTTGGGATAAAGCATCTCTATCCACAAAGAGATGAGGAATATCTTTAGGAATTTGGGCGTGGGTTTTCAGATCTTTTTGGAGCTCACCTTTTCTGAAATTTTCTAATTGCCCTGCTACCAACTGACCCACATCCGTGTCCTCAAATTCATATTCTTTTTTCCCTTCTTCCATTTTGGAAAAATCCAGTATATTCCTTACCAATCTAATTAGCTTTTCTGTATCCTGGGAGATAACCGAAAAATACTGCTCGGCTTTGGATGTATCTTTTACCTTTCCTTCTTGTAATCTTTCTGCGAGAGCTTTTATTGATGTTAAAGGAGTTTTAAATTCGTGGGAGACAGAGGAGACAAAATCAGATTTAATTCTTAGAATCTCCACTTCGTGAGAAATAGTTCTTACAATAAGAAAGGCGCCAAAAATCAGGACAATGATTAGGGTAAGGATAGTCCAGAAGTAGTAGCTATTTTTTAATTCTACCAGCCCCAGCCCTCCTGTTTTACTGGCAAAAAGTTCTACTCTCCAGGGAGGAAAATTATTTTCAAAAAATTCAGTAATTGTGGGGGGTGGAGTTGCTTGATCTTTATTCCCCAATAAAACCAGGCCCGAAAGGTTGGAAATAACTACATTCGTATTCTCACCGAATTGAATATTTTCGATTATTTCGCCTAATACTTTTTCTTTGAAATATTCATTTTTAATTTTAAGACCAAGCATTCCAGAGGAATTATTACCTGATTCATCAGGAATCATGACAGCTGAAATAAGAAAGTTTCTGTCTTCCATGGCTTTCGAATGCCGAATTGGGGATGGGTTGTATCCTTTAGCTTGAATCAGTCTCCTGCGGAGTTCAGGAATAATTTCTTGCTCTATATCATTAATAAGTTGCCACTGCTGAATTTTTTCTCGATGGAGCTTTTTTAGCTGTTCAAATTCTTTTCCATATTCCTCCAGGGGGAAATCCTCGGGATTTTCAGAAAAAATTCTTGTAATGGTTTCTTCTGCAAGGGAAGAATAGGTTCTGAACTGGTTTTCGCTTAAATTCCACTGCGCCTGAAGGATATTCCTGTATAAACCTAAAGAGCTATTCAATGAATTTTCAAAATCTCCCAACTTTTGATAACAATCTATAATCTGCAATCTGGCAATTAACGCTAAGGGGAGACGAGAAGAAGTTGTGGATTCAGGATAATCATTACTGATTTTAGAATAATTATTTATAGCCTGGCGGTAACTTTTCGATTTCGTAAGGCAGCGAGCTATATTGTTGAGCATCTGAGCTTGGTGGTTTTTCTCTTTTAACAGATTGAAAAGCTCCTGATAAAGTAAAACGGCTCCTCTGTATTCTTTCTGTTTGAATTCATATTCTTCAGCTCTTTTTAATTTTTCCCTCTGATAGCTTTTTAAGAGAAGGGGAGAAAAAGACAAAGTTTTGACAGAGGCGGGCTCGAATAGAGGAAACTGAGACTCTCCTTTCCTATAGACAATAAATATTTGCTCAATTAAATTATTATCAGCTAATTGACTGCTTATTAAATCTCTGATCGCTTGGCGATTTCTCCCAAAAATAGAGGGGTGTTTAGCCAATTTTTGAAGATCTGATTCAAGCTCCATAAATCGGGAATTTATTTGCCTCTTCAAGAGCTCAGCGGCTCCTCTGTTTTCGTTCTCTATTTGCTTTGCCAGTCTAAATCTTTCATTCCTTATTGCTCTGATGCCGAAGATGCTTAGCGAGATAGATGGAAGAAAAATGGTCAGAAAGAAAATAATTATCAGCTTCTTTTGCTTTCTGAGAGCTATTTTAAGATTTTCGAACATTTAATCCCAGGGCAAGCGAGAAATCTCCTTCAATCCTCCCAATGATATTTCCATTAATGCTTTTGTATTAATATATCATAAAACCTTTATTTAAACGTTAAGGAAGTGTTAAGAATCTGTCAAGTTATTGTGAAGGTAAAGAAAGAGATTAGACCTTTCTAATTAATGGACTAAGCGGATCTCCTAATTGTGTCAGATGATTTGTTAAGAATAAAAGTCTAACCTTTCAGTTTATTTATACATTCAAAAAGGTGGGCTTGATAAATCAAGCCCCTACAAGAAACAAATCCAGTCAAGATGTAAATCGATATATAAAGAAGGTGGGCTTGATGAATCAAGCCCCTACAAGAAATATCCCTACAGAAGATAAGCCACATCCATATAAACAAATAATGGTGGGCTTGATAAATCAAGCCCCTACAAGAAATGTCCCTACAGAAGATAAGCCACATCCATATAAACAAATAATGGTGGGCTTGATGAATCAAGCCCCTACAAAAAACAAATCCAGATAAGATGTAAATCGATATGTAAATAAGGTGGGCTTGATGAATCAAGCCCTTACAAGAAAAGAATCCCCTACATAAGAAAAATTAAAACCGTATTTGTTATTAATAATTAAAGCTTGACTGCAATCTCACACCAATTTCATTTTCTGGAGGATGAGATTGAATCTGGAGTCTGAGCGTAGATTAGTGAGGGTTTCATCTACAAGTATAGTGGCTAAAGATATATCACTCTGCTCGTAGGCTTTCACGAGCCATCTAAAGGCCAGATCCTTCTCCCCCAGACCGCTGTAGATTTGGGCAAAGTAAAACGGCCTGATGTACTCTCCTTCTGACCTCTTTTTCAACTCTTCAAGCACCTTCTGCACCTCCGCTTTTTGGCCAGCCACCGCATAGCCCCATCCCAACACTGCTAATATCATTGGATTGTTTCCTGACATATCCAGAGCCTTTTTAACCTCTGCAAGGCCTACATCATATTTTGAATCAAGCAAATAAACCTGCCCCATCATCCGATGCATGTGGGGATGGATTGATCCAATATCCAGTATATTCCGGAACCGTTCTTTAGAATCTTTCAGTCTGTTTGCTCTTAGCAAATACATACCAAGGTTCGCATTCAAATACCACGAGAGCGGATCAAGATCAACTGCTTTCTCGGCTTCTGCAATGGCTTCATTCAGCTTCCCTGTTGCACTCAAATATGCGGCATACCCATCGTAGGCATCCGCATAGTTGGGGCAAAGCTCGATTGCTTTATTTAGCTCTTTCTCAGCACCCTCCCAGTCCCAATCATATAACATTTTAACTACTCCCAGAGAGTAGTGAGCTTCGGCGAGCGTTTCATCGATCTCGATTGCTTTCTTTGCTGCTTTCTTTGCTTTCGG
>SDBU01003208.1_pt1 | contig 21015 bp, 23 predicted proteins | sample 2277071 | NCBI WGS metagenome assembly SDBU01 (sample SAMN10397929, study PRJNA504765) | marine sediment metagenome | isolation source: marine sediment core GS08_GC12, 126 cmbsf | place: Arctic Ocean: Gakkel Ridge, Loki's castle | collected 2008
GACTACGAGAAGAAGAAGCAAGAAGTGGAAGACTACGAGAAGAAGAAAGAAGCGGACGACGACGAGAAGAAGGACGAAGCGGACGACGACGAGAAGAAGGACGAAGCGGACGACGACGAAGACATGGACGAGTCCAAAGGCGGCAAGAAAGAGTCCGCGAAAGTGCGCGACCTTCGTGGCCAGTTGAAAGAAGCCAGGGGGAAGCTGGACACTCAGAGCATTGCCAAATCCATCAAGGAAGCTGGCCTGGACGGTGACGTGACCGTGGAAGAATTGGCCGCGTTTGCTCCGGCACAGCGGAAAGTGATGTTGGGCTGGAAGCGTCAGATGAATGAAGCTTCCGGATTCTCGCCCATCGGAACCACTCAGCGTGGCGCTGGTGCGCGCGGTGGTTCAAAACTTGGTGAAAGCTTTGTATCCGGCGTCACTGCGCGCACGGGTGCGCAGGGCTAAGGGGGCAAGTCATGGCAAACGTGTACAGATACAGCAAGCCGGGGAACCCGGCCAGCTACAAGTATGATTCGACTGGAGGTAACCAGATTGAAATGGGTGATTTGGTGTACTTCGACGTGTCTGCTTTTGTGTTGAAACAGATGACGGCCGGGAACGGTCCGGAGTTTGTTGGCGTTGCATCGGACACTGGCCCTACGCCAGCGTCACAGATTGACAATGCGCCCAACTTGATTGTTAACGGTCCCGTGGAAAGTGCCGGTGTGTTCCGGTTCAAGACCACGGCCGCAGACAGCTTGGTTCACGGGGACATCATGGTGATAGGCGCGGACGCGCAAACGCTGTTGAAGCGTACCGGCGAGGCATTGACGGAAGTCATTGCCTATTTCTGGAACCCCACGGGAAGCGCGGCCGTTGTGGCCGGTGGAGAGGAACAATTGTTCCTGATTACTGCACAGCTTCCTGCCGCGGGCATCCTGTAAGGGCGGGGGGACAATATGAATAAGTGGGTAATTCTCAGAGAAGCGACGATTGACTATTTGATGCGGTCCACGGTGCCGGGTGTCCATCTGAACCCGGCCGTGGGTGCCGCGGCTATGCAACTGGCAACCCTGTACGAGAGCGAGAAGGGCGCCGGTGATGGTTGGAGCTGTCCCGCTTTCCCGTGGAAGGCTGTGATGGCGGAAGCCATGCTGAATCCCGGAAAGCTACACGAAGCACAAGGGCCAGCAGCCTTTGGGCAACTGCTCCGGGCGGGCGTTCAGTTGATGGCCAACGGGTGGTACAAGCGGTATCCGACGATGTACGCACAGGTGGCCCAGATAACGTCCAGCAACAAACGGCAGGAGTTTTATGCACCGCTGTTTGGCGCGGACATTCCGGAAGAAGTTGAAGCCGGAAACCCGTTCCCGGAATCGGAGATTGTCGGTCAAGACCGGGAAATCATCAACAAGAAGTTTGGACGGATTGAATCGTTCAAGCGTGAATTGTTCGATGATGACCAGACGGGCCAGATTTCGACCAGGGCGCAGCGCCTTGGCGAGTCCATGGGACTGTGGGAAGACATGTACTTCAGTCGCCGGTTCATTGGCGCGGCTGATACTACATGGCGTACGCCCATAGCGGCATCCAATTGGAGTGGCGTGAACGCAAACGGCACGACCATCAGCAACGTGTTTGACGTGTTGATGTATTCCACGCTTGTTGGTGGAAACCGTCCAGCCGCGTATGTTCAGTTGGGGTTTGGTGTTCTCTTGCTCGCCGTTCAGCAGTTGCGACGTGCAGTGGATCCGTTGGACGTTTCAATGGTTGTGACGCCCAACAAGATCATGGTGTCCAGCTTCGATGAATTCAACGTTGATACGTTGTTGAATTCGAAAGAACACCCGTCCGTTCCGTTTGATCCGTCCACGGCGGCAAACGTTGGATTGATGCGTGGTGTGTATTCCAAGAACCCGTTGATGGGGAAGTTCACGTCTTGCATGAACCTCCACTTGAAAGAGGGCGTATGGGCCGTTGGCCAGGGCAACACGGGTTACGTTTTCCAACAGCGTGATCCCATGGAGATTGTTCAGGAACAGCCACAGTCCGGGCAATCGTTTGCACTGGACGCTATGCGCTTTCGGTCCCGTGCGCGGTGGGAACAGGAGTGGATTGACCCTCGCTTCTGGTATCTGGGGAACGACGGTTCTGCAAGCTTGACGCAGTAAGGAGGAACGAAAATGACACCGCAAAATAGTAATGAGGATCCTGAAGCGCAAGTAAATGGCACTAATGGTGGGGGGGCGGAAAGCCCCCCTGCCGGTGTGCAGAATGGTGAACTTCCCGGTGCCGCGGCAGAGTTGAACAGCGGTGCCGTGAACGTTTCATTGCCAGATGGCGCCACGGCAGAAGGCCATAATGATCCGACAAGGCCCGCCGCGGCGTCCGCGACGACGAAGCCGCCAGGATTTGGCGACCATAAAGCTTCCACCGGTTCAAACCGCGGAAGCATCGAGGAACAGGACCGTCAAGAAAGGCTAGAGAAGAAGGCACCACCCAAGGTCCGGAATCCGTTGAATGAGGCCGTGGGTAGTGAATTCTATGTTACGAGTGACACCAAGCCTAGTTGGACCTATCCGCGGGGCGGGCAGTTCAGGGTGTCGCGTCATTACGTACACAGCAAAGTGGCTGTGGATTTCCTGGACAGAAGCAACCAAGCGGCTGATGAAGCGGTGCTGAAGCGCGAAGTTTTGAACGTGCAAGGCATCGTCTACATTTCAATTGGTCCGCGGGAAGCTTTCACCACGGAAGAAATGCAAGATATGATCGAGAATCAGCGGGCAACAATCGCCAAGGGGGATCCCAATGCCGCCACTTAATCCACAGGTAGCTTCGCCGCTGTTTGCGGAATTCACGCCAACCATTGCGGCTAACGCAAAGGTCGCGGGCGCGTGTGTGGGCAATGCGTTCCAGTTGAGCGCGAAGACGCCGTTTTCTAGCGGGGAGCAAGGCCCAATTGGAATTGTGCAATCCGCCATCCTCACGGATAAGGATGGGCTGTCCCCGCGCCTGGCCATCATGCTGTACCGGGTCGCCTTCACGGATGCGGGTGATGCTGTCGCATTTGGCGGGACTGATGCAAACTATGCCGGAATGATTCTGGTCAACCCCACGGATTGGCTGGTGATTGGTGGCATTGGATATGCCACCGTGAGCGCCTACGGGCTGGCTTCCAAGATCGTTGGCGCCATTTGGTATGCACAGATTGTGTCTGTGGACGGATTCACTGTTGTCACGCCCAATAGTATCAAGGGGGCGTTGGCGGGAATCATCAGCTAAGATGTTCCCGCTTATATATCAAGCCGGAATACTCCCGGCCGGCAGGAATCGAATACTACCGCCGCGGCTAGCGGGGGGCCAAACGTTTTATGCCCCGCTTGCGAGTAGCTTGTTTGCGCTGGGGAATGGTGATGTTACCCCTACGTTTACCAGGGCATCCGTGGCAACGGCTGTAAATGGGGCTGGATTCCTTGAGGCCGTAGCGTCTGACGTGCCGCGGTTTGGTGGCGCGGGATTGCTGATAGAAGGATCGCAAACCAACCCGGTACTGTGGTCTGAAGATATGACCAATGCGGCATGGATCAAGTATCAATCCACTGTTGCGGGCAACGCCATTGCATCGCCGTATGTGGGGCAACCGGTCATTGCGGACAAGGTGCAGGAAAATGCCGCCACCGATTTTCACGATGTTTACCAGCCGTACACGGGAACGGCAAGCTGGATGGATACGGTGTCAACGTTTGCGAAGAAGGGCGAACGTGATTGGATTTACTTTGGGATGTTTGATGGTGTCGGTGGTATCGCAGATGTATTTTTCAACTTGAACACTGGCACGATTGGGTCAAGTGTTTTGGCCGGAGGGTTCACAATCGTGGGTGGTCCGTGGATGACACCCCTAGTTGACGGATGGTTCCGCATAGGGTTTACAATTCAGACTTTGGCGAACACAGCCCGAAATATTGATTGTGGTCTGGCATCGGCTGATGGGGTGCAATCGTATGCCGGAACGACTGGATGGGGCGCCTACTACATAGGGTCACAGGCCATCAGCGCCCCGCCACCTTTCAAGTTTTTGACCAGCTACATTCCTACCACGACGGTGCCGGTAACGCGTGTCGCTGATCGCCTAATCTATATAGCGTTAGGGAATACGCCGCTTGGGGATGAGGGAACGATTGAATGTAAATACACGGCGCAGACCATTGACTTTGGCTGGACACCATTAAGCACGCAGAGCGTAATAAATAACAATGGAGCTGAGTTGCTAGGAACTCTTACGAACGTTTGGACAACGATACTGCAGCAACAGGCCCTTGGGGGCACCTTGATGGCCGACACTGAAGTATGGGACGTATGGGCGTTCAAGTCTCTTGACGCAGCCTTCTACCAGGATGGCGTACAAGTTGGGGCATCGTCAATCGCTAGCGTGTTGGCGTTTCACGATCAAATTAGTATCGGTGCGGCCGGGTCCGGCGGCAATCAGTTTTGGGGTTGGATACGTGAGGTCAAAGTTTGGGAAATCAGGCGGTACCTGTGAGGGAGCTAACATGTCAACGATGACCGCGGCACAAGTTACAACTTCCGTCCGCACGGAAGTGAATGATCTTGGAACCGATCGTTCCCAAACTATTCGGCGCGAACAGCCCGCGGGGGAAATGGACGGGGTCAACACCCGGTTCACCATAGTCCGGTGGCCTATCCCTGTCGGCACCTTCAAGCTATATAAGAGCGGGGCACTACTGGTAGTTACAACGGACTACGCTATTGATCTGACCACGGGCTTGTTGACCATGGTGGTAGCACCCAACTTCAGTGCGGGGGACCGCCTGGAAGCGGACTACCAATTCATATGGTTTCCGGACGAGCAATATTTAGAATTCGTCATTTCCGCGGGCGGCATGCTTGGAAAAACCAGCACGGCCACGACCGTTGCAGATCGCGTTGACGCAGTAATCCTAGCCACGGAAGAAGGATTGATGGAAGCGTTGAAACTGTTTGCCGCATGCCGGTATTACATGAGTCGGGGCGGTGAGTACACCCACCAGTTCAATGCAAATGCTGGTGGTCAAACTCAATTTAGTGAATCCATATCTCGTAACTTTAGAGATTCAGCCAAGCAAACATGTGACCGCGCTACTCTGGCGCGCGACGACTTCTACAAGGGCTTTGGCGGACGCGAGAAGCCCGCCGCAGCCATTCGCAACTTTAGCGGCATAAGGCGCTACCAGCCGCGCCGGTAACATGTCTAAAATTCTCGTTCGCCTAAAAATGATGGGTCAGAACGGCTTCCAGGAGATTCAATATCGTGTCACGAATTTTAAAGAAGTATGGAATGAAATTATAGACCGGTGGCTGGTGTCTAATGAGGCCAAGTTTGAAAAAGGACGCGGTGCCCAACTGTCTGGTGTTGAATTCGATGCGGGAGATGATCCTGTAAGGTGGATGGGCGTTACAGATGAATACGCGGCGGATAAGTCCGCGGATGGGTACCCAAATTGGTTAATGGTTCGCACGGGTGAATTGAAAAAAGCATTGACCGAGCGCGGCGCTACAGATTGGCAGGAAGCACTAAATCCGATGGAAACCTTATTTGGCACAATAGAAATGGGCTCGTTTGGCATGATGAAAGCAATATGGCATCGTAAAACGCGGCCAGTAATATTTTTGTCTACCGATGATCGGCAGATGATACGGGACATGATTGGGGCATGGTTCAACGGTGATCCACCGTTTAGAAAATATGCGCCAAGTGAAGTGGAAAGCTATGATGCCGTGCTTCAGACACGAATGACGGATCTGCCGGGGGTGTAATGGCTACTAAAGGCGCTGGCATTACCACCAAACTGAATTATGATAGCCGCCTGAATACGCGGATACAGGCCATTATGGAGTTGTTGCAAACCTGGATTGGGTTTAAGTCTGTCGAGAAGTACCACCGGCCACCGCCGTGGGAAAACAACTTGCCCACACCGTTCTGTTATGTGCAGCCCCGCGGGTGGCGTCCGGAAAAAACGTCTACCGGAAAGTATGATTATTATGGAAACGTTATTATCTATCTGTATGCAAGCGGTAATGACCCGGCACGAGTCGGGGAAGACGTGATGGCGCTGGTGGCAATGGTTGACAAGTTATTCAGTGACAACGCGGAAGGTGACTTGATGGGCGGTTCAGCGTCCCACCACTTTCTGTCATATGTACCAAACTGGATTGAAAGTGAGCTAGGGGAAGCCACGATGACCGAAGCATGGCCCATCGAGCTTCAATCGGGTACGCTATGGGTTGCCGGGGCACGGTTTCCATTCAAATTTCACGACGTACTAACACCTTAAGGGGGAATAGAAAATGGCAAATCCAAATATTGGTAGACTACGCCCGGCAGGATTCGCAAAGCGTGGCTTGATCGTTCCGACTGTACCGATTGTTGCGGGTACATTTATAGTGCCGGACCAGTTCCCGCGCTACCTGCCGCCGTGGGCGTGGAGTCTTTCACAACCGCCGTTGGAATCACCGGCGCACAGCGCACAGCGGGAAACGCCAGTAAAGGTGGTGACAGGTCCATCTTCCATCAACGGGAAAAAGTTGACGGTAGAAATTGAACCTACGGATGTTTTTGGCCATCTATGTTTGGCCGGGTTTGGCCAGGATACCGTTACCGGGGATGGCGTCGCTGATGTTAGCTGTCACAACTTTGAATCATTGGATGCAGCCGTTCTTCCGTTGTACGACGTTTGGGATAACGGCGGGGCGGCACCTGCGGGACAACAGAACGGATATGCCGCATGCATGATGGACAAGTGGGAATTCCAGATGAAGAAAGGGGAAATGCACGTGGTAGATACCACGTGGAACGGAATGTTTTACGTGCCCGATCTGGCGCTATCGCCAGCCGTGGTGTATTCCCCATTGCGTCCGCTGGCCTGGAATCAGACGGAATTCCTGTTGGATGATGTTGTCCAGACAGATGCCCAGGTGTTCGTGGCCACGATTGAAAACCAGGTTGTGGCGGATCACGTATTCCGTGATGACACCAATGATCCCATGCAAATATGGAGTGAAGGTCAGTTGCCGTCCACGGCGTTTGAAACGATCTTGACGGACGTGGCGGAAATCAATAAGTTCCGCGCCAACGTTATGGGATTTACCAAGATTGAAGCACGCATCACCAGCGCGGAAACGTTCGTGGAAGGTGTGTTGCCTCCGGAAGCGTATGCCATTCACGTGCAGATGCCGCGGATGTTCTATCGGACCGGGGAAGTTCAGTATCCTACCGGAGTAATTCGAGCGGTCTACACTGGAAGCGGTGAACCGTTGGTGGGCACGATTGGAAGCGGTGGCAATGCCTACACATGGACCACGCCGCGGTCCATGGTGGTTCATTTCATCAACGGCGTTCCGGCCGCGTACTAAGTCATGACAAACACCGCGCAAAACAAAGAAGCTGTCTATACTTCACCTAACGGGCGCGTTCGTGTGTTCTATCGTACGGAAATGACCGCGGCTGATGACTTCAACCGGGCCTTCATGGAAAGCCAGTTTGTTAGTGATGATCGCTTAACTGTCAAAGTGGTGCCAAAGGTGTTGGCACAGTTCTGCTTAGAAACCTTCTGTACCAAGATTGAACTACTGGATGAAACCGGAAAGGTAGAGCGGGCTATTGAACCGTACACGCCAGACACATTGCAGTCAATTGCGGGCGTTCACGCGGAAGGTGGCTGGTCAATTATCGTGGCCCTGGAAATCAACCGGAAGGTGTTGCGCAAGAATTTGGAAAATGCTGAAGAACTAAAAAAAGCATCACCGCCGCCATCAGATCAGGGCAACTTGGTTGGCGGACTGGCGAAGACGCCCGCGGGGCCTACTACCTAGACTTATGGCGAACGGCCAAATGGTTAGACATGGACCCGGATGCTGTGGAACGCATGCCCTTCTTGCGGAAAGAAGGGTTGTTACATGCGGCTGTCATGAACCAACAAATGATGGAAGCGGATCAGAATTTGGAAAATATACGCGGGGATCTAAAGACTTGGGTAAAGGAGATACACCAACGTGGTAATGCCCGCCGCTGAAGCAAAAATCCATATTGCCGCGGACGGTGGCAATCAGGCCGCGGCGGAACTGGAAAAGCCTAGTGCTGCCATGAAGCAGATGGGGAATCAGCATAAGCAAATGTCTCAGGAATTTGCCAAGGGAGTTAAAACCACTGGTTTGATTTCAATGGGACGGGAAATGTCTAAAATCGCTGGCAATTCCACCGTTATGACCACAGGAATAACGAACCTTATGACTACTTTGAAGCTAGCCATGGCCGGTGTTGGTGGATTGGCTGTTGCGTTGCCTGTTCTGGCTGCAGCGCTTGGCGTTGCAAAGATGGCGTGGGATGAATTTGGCCAAAGAGCAGAAAGCGCGGCCAAAGCATTGCAAGAATCCAATATGAAGCTGTTGGCTTCAGTGAAGGCGTTTGACGATTCCGGTGGCGCCGCGGCAGCCTTGACGAAGGCACAATCCAAACTGATAGCATCCACCAAAGAATTACAAGGTTTTGAATTTAAACTATTGCAAGAAACCACAGCATTGGCCGTAGCGGAAAAGGAAGCCACCGCCAGAGGGGAAGGGTGGTTGATGACCTTGAAAAAGTTATCGTATTTCATATTGGGGGACATAGTTGACCAACGGAAGCTAACGTTAGAAATGAAAAGGACTGGCGTGGAAGCTAACGAGTTGGAGGCAGATATTCAGGCCATGGCCTTGGGGTACGAAAATATGAACGAGATGCTGGCGCGTAACCCCCAACTGGTCAATGATTCATCCATAGCGTTGGCAGCCTTGGCAGATGAGGCCGTGAAGTCTGAAGCAAGGTTGGCCGCGTTGGATCCTGAGAAAAAATACGGACTTGAACTGCAAGGAATCAAACGCGTAACAGAGGCCCGGTCACACGCCTACGGGGAAGCCATTGCCGCGGAACGGGAGTTTTTGCGCCAAATAGCAGATCTGTTGAAGAAGCGACCGGTGGAACGAGAAAAGATACTAATAAAGCTCAGAGATTTGGAAGCAAAGTATGCACAAGGTCGAGTGGCTATCAACCAAACGGCAGCAAATGATGTGGCCATTGCGTGGGAATCGGAATCCAAACGTATTGCGGCTGCCACTCAAGCCGCCGCGATCGCCACAGCCGCGGCCTGGAACAAGGCCACCGCTGGCATGCGATCTGTTATGTCTACAACCATGAACAAATTGGTTTCCGATGTGCGCCAAGGTACCGTTACCGCGGCTAGCTTGTTTGAAACCATGGCGGATGCCATTGCTAAGGTGGTTACACAGATGATGATGCAACAAGCCATGACTAAGGCCACGACTGGTGCCGTTGGCGGTTTTGGTGGTGGTGGCGGCGGTTTTGGTTTTGGCGGCGGCGGTGGTATTCAGGCTGAAGGAACAGGCGGATTGAGTTCCGGAGCAGGACTGGCCATTGTGGGCGCGGTATCCGCAGCCATTCCCGCATTGATGGGCGGTGGTGCTGCTAGCAATGTAACTTATTACCACCACGGTGGACGTGTTCCCGCCCCCCGCGGGGAAGAACGGTTAGCTGTGGTTCGTGGCGGGGAACGGATAACGTCCGGAGAAGGGCGCGGCGGTCCTATGGGCGGGGAAGGTGGCAAAACCATCAACGTAACGTTTAGGCAAGGTATTTTGACTGCGGATTCTGTCCGCCAAGCTATGCGGTCCATTAGCGGCACGATTGGAAGCGTCGGAGATCGGGCGTTTCCACGGCGATAGGGGAAAACTGTGGCTGTTCTAAAGAATATTAAGCTAGGGCGTGCGGGTTATGAATCCGTATTTGAATTGAACCCGTCCGCGATTAACTACACACCTACGCGGATTCAAGACCTGGCTCATGGCCTGGATGGAAGCGGCATTGATGTTGGCTTGTCTCGAAATCGTCCCACTGTTCGTATCAATGGCAACTACATCACGCCAGAACAACAGAATCAATTTCTGTCCCTGCTACATGAAGACTATGAACCAATGGTTTTTGAACCAATGGATTTTGTGGGAACCAACGTGTGGGAAAGCTGGCAAGAACGCGTTATCCCGCACAACACAACACAGTTTTATCTTCCGGCCACATCCTTCACAGGTGCCGCCAAGTGGAAGCAGTTGAATGGAAGCACCGCGGTTATCAAGCCCATAGGTTTATGGCAAGACATGGGACGCCAGCATGGACGCATACCTGGCGGCCCCAACAAGATTGTGCCGGGTATATGGGGTCAAATCCAACTGGAAGATTTCAACCTGTTGACCACTGGCCTGTTGTCTGCCACCGGTCAAAACTGGTTGGTGGTGAACGGCAATGGAACCACGCGGGATGCATGGGTGGATACAGTCGCCCCAATTGAGGGAGTCAAAGATTTGTTAATTACCAGTGACGGAAGTGGCACGCCAGTATTGGCGAACCGTTCCACTGGTGGCCTATGGGATCCTTCTTCCTTCTATGCCCAACGTGGCTACGACGTGGACACCTATACCGCTATATGGCAAGCCCAAGTTATAGGCACAAATGCCCCAGACAATCACCAGGTGTATGCATCCACCGCGGTAGCTGGTCCCGTGCCGTGGGTTGTATCCCTGGACGTTACAGGTCCAACCACGGTGGATTATTCCTTGGAAGTATTGGGTGTCACGGTTGTGGCACCAACGGCGTTATCCACACCGTTTGGGGCACACACCTACACGGTCACATACGATGGCACCAACCTGGAAGTGAAGATTGGCGTGGTAACGATTTACAATCAGCCGCATGCCATGCCACCCATCAACACGTTTACATGGATGGGCAAAGGTTGGGCGGCCGGGGATGTGGTCCGGTATGACACCATCAACATCTTTGATGCAGACGGATATGACCCATCCACCGGCCTGTTCACGCTGTTGGGCGGAAGAACGGTGGACGCCAACCGGCCATACTTCTTTACGTATCAATACAATGCCATGTTGGTTGAAATGAGTTCTATTCCATTTACGGTGGAAGGTGGATGGGTGGGATTTAGTAGGTATGATTTCCAGCTAGAGGGTATCTAATGCTTCCCATTTCCGATGATGTGAAGCGTGTCTGGAAAACCGGAGTCTTCCCCTTGCGAAGTCGAGTGGAAATCTTCTTCCCCACACCTGTGGTTAGTGCAGCCGGGTCCACGGAATTTTCCAGCAATTTCCCTGCATCCGCCGTAATGGATGGAGACAGAACCCAAATCAACGCGGGACCATTTGACCGGACGGAACAGGGATATGGTCCGGCGGATAACCTGATCGGGAAAGGGATGTGGATGGGAAAGCACATCAACCACAATCCAGAATTCCGGTTTGAAGGTGCTGATGGGTTTAGCGGCAACGCCTGGTTTTCGTCCAACTACTATGCGGAATTAACCGCGCTAGTGGATCCGCTGGATAACCCGGCTTACGTTGACCCGCACATGATGGCCCTGTGGAGAATGGACAACGTCCACCGAGACACACAGCCGGGTCCAGGCCAGGGTGGCGTTCCAGACGTTTGCGTGGATTCATCCGTTTACGCCAACCACGCCATATGGAATATTGGGCAAGGCATTGGATATCCAACCACGTCATGGTGGTCCAACCACGCCTTGGGATGGAGAAGTATGCTAACGGGAGAAAGAACCGCATCCGCGTATGTTCCTAAAAGCAATTGGGCCTTTAGCGGGGCGCCGGTTCTTACGCATCCTTCTAGGGCAATCGCTAACCGGATTACAGCCTATGCCGCGGGCCGGAATACGTTGAACTTTTGGATAGGGTTTGTGGGTGCCGGTGGAATTGTTTGGAATCAAAGCGGTAACGGCACCGCGCCTGGCAAGCCGGGCATTACCAAGATTGGCCATACGGTGTCTGTCTTGGCGGATCGAGTAGTTGTGACGATTGGCGGAACGAGTAGCAGCGTTATCATAGACACGTTTGATATATCCAATGGCGGACACGGTAACGTGTTGACGCTGAATGATGGGTTGCCGCACATGCTCACCATAATAATGGGGAAGCAAACAGGCGGATATTGGTTATGGGAAATATACGTGGACGGGGAACAAGAAGCGGACAAGGTTGTGTCTGGTGGATTCAGTCCAGAACCTATGCCATCAGAAGCCCTAATGTATATGTGTCAAAATCCGCAAAACTACGCCGATGGCCCCGCCAACACCTTTGACGGATTGATTCAAGCATCTTCATGGCATAACTGGCCATGGTACGGAGTGGACAAACCTGACTATGCCCCTGGTGTGGTGGCATACAACCAGGTGAAATATCTGTGGGGCCAGGGCATCAACGGTATCCTTCATCCAGGATCCGTGGTGCCTCCCGTCTTCAGCGGAACCACCATCTTGGGAGATTTGTTGGTTCCAGATTTTGTCGGTGGTTCGTCATTGGCTGAAGGATTTGATGGTGCGGATGATCCGCAACAATACCAGCTACATGACCCCACATGGGTAAAGCTTCAGGCCACCAACCTTCCGCTTACTAACCAACGATATGATGCAAACCTGATGATTGCACAAGACGATGTTTTGCCACCTGGCGCTACGGGGAAAAGCGCCAAGATGTTCAACAAGCCTGATGCCCGGATTTGGCCTTGGGAGTTGTCGGAATCATTAGAGGCAATGCAGTCAGGGGCACAGGCTTGGTCCAAACTCATCACGGCGGTTACTTCCGGAAGGCTTCTTATACAAGCCATGGTTCATCAACAGGGAATCAATCCCGGCCAAGGCCATGTTATGTATGAGGCATGGGAAGGAGTGCCCACCACCGGAAAGGGTTTCAAGGTGGTCTTTAACGAGAGAACCCACAATTTCCACATTAGCCTGAATGCGGATCCCATTCTTACGTCAACCGATTATTCCGCGTTTGTTTATGCGGGGGATGGAGTGAATACGGGCGTAGCGTGGGCATATGACACCTGGTACAACATCACCATAGAATTCAACGTGACACCTGGCGTTGTCCGGCTGTTTGTAAACGGTACGTTGATTGGAACTATTGGCGGATTAGTCTTGACCACGGGCGTGAACAACCTTTTGATTTGGTATAAGACTGATGACCGGTTGCCTGAAAGCGATTTCCCCGGCGACCTTCCCGCGTTCCTGGCCCAATGGAGTACATACGGGAACATGATTTACTACATGGACAATGTGCGGATTGGGTCTGGATGTTTTACGGATCCGGCAGACTATACGGCTGTGTTGGAGTTGGGCGGGTTCCCCATTGGCTTGGCAGAGTTCGCCTTTGAAGCTGAGAGCATCACAATATCGGACCCGCCCTTCACGTATACACCATATTGGTCATTCACCACGGAATATGGTGACAGTTCCACCGGACCGTGGTCTACCCCGGATCCCATCTTCCCCAATGCTGGAAAGGTATCATCGGCCAGCGGGGTATCTTTTGACCCGCAAGGCCAACCATATGTCCGAATAACGGCACGTCACAACGCGGATGGCGGGGAATGTATTGGCGGGGCTGGGCTGAAGTTCTTTGAACTGAAGTTTGGTACGTTGGTCACTGGTCTGAATTTGGGGACAGACGGGAAAAAGGTGGGACGTGTGATTCTTTACACTCACCCGGATGATGGTGGAATCGGAAGCTTCAAACTTCAGAAGGGGGAAACCACCAGTTCATTGCATGACATCACGGGAAGTCAGATTGAACGCGTAACCGCCTATACCAAACAGCTAGGCACCTTTCCAGTCAGCACCAATTGGACGGATGAAGGTGTCATCACCGCATGGTCTAGCGGGATACCTGGTGCCAATCCCCCGTCCATCATCGTGGTGGACCTGAAGGAAAACTTTAGCGACGAAACAAACCCTGCCATCAACTTCATCCGTGTCCTGATAACTGAAGCGGATACAGCGGACGGTTTGCCGCGGTGCTGTGAAGTGGAGTTGTTTTCTAGGGATGACATCACTGACAAGACCGTATCCCTGGATATTACCCATCAGGCGGATATAACGTTTGAACGGATTGACGCCCGGATTGCTATGCTGGAAGTGAAGAACCCGCGAACGAAAGACCGTACATTCACGTTCACCAAAGAAATGTTCCAGCGGGCCACCACAGGCCAGACGGCCATTGATGGCACCGCGGAAATAGTCGTATGGCAAACTATCGAACGGGAAAACGAGTGGATACAACTTGGCTGGTTTGCGGTGGATGATCCAGGTATTACCCATGAAACGGGCACCATGAATATTCAATGCCGGGGCCGGAATGAAAAGCTATTACTTGAAAAGTTCCCCGCGGCATGGAAAGAATCCATACAGTACAGTGACGCCATCCGGTACATGATGACCCTGTGCAACATCCCGGAAGGGTTTTGGCTGTTGCCCCAATTTGTACTTCCGGACAATCCGCGGGTGCCGGTGTTGGCCCCCATTCGGACGGCATGGGATGAAATATCCGACATCAAACAAGCGGTGCTAGATGCTGGTATCTACTTTGACGCATACGGAATCATCAGACGCACACAACCGGATCCACCCGTGGTTCTGGACACCATTGACCGGGAAGGGTTCTTCCACCGATTCACTGAACATGTGTCCCATGCAATGGCGGGGATCCCCATGGCGGTTCACGCTGTAGACGTGGACATCTTTTCCGTGTTGACGCTGGCAGAACAAGAACTGTTCAGGGAAGCGGCAACCACGGCGGGGGCGGCAGAACGTATTATCCAATTGATTCAGCCTTCAGACCCGTTGAGCCTGGATGATGCGTTCTCCCCTCTACAAATAACACGTGCCCATCCGAAATATCCCAAGGTGGCCAACACATCAGCCGGTGGAATTATTCGAGGGAAGGTGAAGATCACGACAAGCACCAAAGAATTGGTGGTCAGTGGGTTGACCCAAGCGGATGACCCCAACCGTACGGTGAAGCGGACCATTACCAATGAATACGTGGTGGAAAAATCACAGGCCGCTTCCATTGCCAATCTGGAATTGGATGAAATGGCTAAGGCTACCAACTGGGTTGACGTTGAATGGCCAGCGTCCCCGCATGTGGAAGTGGGCGACGTTTTTCAATTGACTATGGTGCAACGTGCCGTGAACCAGACCTATGTGGTGAAGAAGGTGAATCACCTAATGCGTGGCGAAAAGGGCGTAGGCACCGCCCGGACCATCATGGAGTTGAAGGATATCACTATCCCATGAAGGATGTGGTGGATGGAATATGGGGTCTGTTCATTGCCGCGATCTTGGCGGCGGTGGGGATGTTCTACCGGCATGGATACGTGATTGCTGGATTGTCACAGAAGGCCACAGACCAGGGCGCGAGCCAAAGCAAGCTGTGGGATAAGCTGGACGGCATAGATAAGAAGTTGACAGAAATTCAAATAACATTGGGAAGGGGGAATCACGATGGAAGACGTTAGCGCAATGTCACAGGGCATGGAGATGTTTACCCGACTGTTGACGGTGGCATCTGCCCCGGCAGGGTTGGCCGTCATCCTGGCTATCATGTCCACACAGGTCATGAAGGTGCTGCAACACCGGTTGCCGTTCATCCGGAAGCGGTTGGTGGCGCCGGGTGAACACAAGCTAAGGCCGCGGGAACTGTGGGTGTGTTCGTGGGTGTTGACTGTGGCACTGTTCCCGGTACTGTGTCTAATGTTGAAGGTGCCGTTGACACCCCAACACCTGGCATTGGGATTTGTGGCCGGGTTCTTCTCGCCAATAATTGTGAAGGCCATGAAGAAGGTGGGGCTAGACATGGACCACCTGGCGGCATCAACGCGGAAGAAGAAGTCACGTGGCAAAGTTTGAACTAGCTATTGCCAAAACCCTTAAGCATGAAGGCGTGACCATGCGGAATGGAAAGCCAGTCCCCGGACGTACCGGGTGGTCTGATCGCAAGACGGACACGGGTGGCAAGACCAACTATGGAATTACCATTGGACAGGCGCGGGCTAATGGATACCGTGGGGATATGCGGAAAATTCCATTTGACCTGGTTATGCGTATCTATCGCAAGAAGTTTTGGGATAGGCTGCGGTGTTCAGAGATTCCAAATCAAGCCATTGCGGAGGAAATGTTTGATACCGGCGTGAATTGCGGGAACTATTATCCTGGTCGATTTCTGCAATACGCCTTGAACAAGTTGAACAACCGTGGAAAGCGGTGGGCAGAACTGACGAAGGATGGCAAAATTGGACCAATGACTATTCGCACACTGAAGACCGCGCTGAAGTCCAAGCGGTACATGGCATCTTGCATCCTGAAGATGTTGGATTCACAACAGTGTGTCCGGTACATGAAGATATGCGACAAGAACGATATGCAGGAAGCCAACTTGCCAGGTTGGGTCCGGGCGCGTTGTGGCGTGAAGGCTTAATGTGCGCGTGGCCGTTAGTATTGACGGGGCTGTGTCTGTCCGGTTCAGCGGTGTCCGGCGTTCCTTCCCTGTTCGAGAAAGCGGCCACCGCATATGAGAGGATGGAATCATGAAGCGTAAACTGACCTGGCGTAACCGAATGAAACAGAATCGTGTATGTATCCTTGGGTGGGTACTGGCCGCGGTTCTTCTAGCCTTGTGGATGGGCAAGCCCCGCGTGAAGATTGTGGAAAAGACAGAATGGAAAGTGAAGCGAGTGGTGGAAACAAGGATTGTTACCAATACCAGGGTGGTAGCCGCCAAGGGTGCCGTGGGAAAGGTAGACAAAGATGGCAACGTGACTATCACCGGTGGGTTTACCTTGGACACCACGCGGGCGGAAACTGGCAAGGATGCAACCATATCAGAAGGCCACACGGAAAAAACGACTACACCTGCAACTTGGACCGGAAGGATTGGTGCATCCCTGTTGGTTCCGCCGCCATTTAAAATTCAAGAGTACCGGACACAGCTTGAAATGGATTGGAACGTAGGAAGTCTTTTTGGTCTTGATGTGGGGATGGGGGGACGCATTATCTTCCCTGCCACGTGGGTTCCAGAGTTCTACGGCATAGCGGTATCAATCACATTCTAAGGGGGAAACATGCCAGGATTTAACGACTATGCAGAAGACAAGATTTTAGACCACGCCATTGGCGGTATAACCTGGACGGCACCCACTACGTACCTGGCGCTGTGGATAGGCGACCCAACCGAAACGGGGGCAGGTGGCGCGGAAGTGTCTACGATCGGCACGGCGTACGTGCGCGTGGCTCCTGCGTGGGCTGTGGCATTCGGTGGATCTATTGACAACAGTGCGGACATCAACTTCCCTCAAGCCACTGCAGGATATGGCACGGTGACACATGGACTGTTGGCGGACAACGTAACGCCAGGTGGCGGCAACCCCATCATGTATGGACCGTTGACCAACCAGAAGACCATTGACCAGGATGACCAGTTCCGGGTATTGACTGGCGATTTGGTTTGCACCTTAGACTAGAACGTGTCCGCATACAGTGACGCTGTAAAGGCTCTAAGCCCAACCGCCTACTGGCGATTAGGTGAGGCGTCCGGAGTAACGGCATACGATGAAACAACAAATCATGACGGCACGTATGTAAACACGCCTACACTTGGTGAACCAAGTCTGATAGATTCGGACACAGCCAACGCAGCGGTGTTGTTTGCTTCCGCTTCGTCTGAACACGTAGATGTTCCAGACGATACCGCCCTTGACCTTGGGGCAACCTTTACCATTATTGCGCGGGTCAAGTTTATATCTGGCACATCATACGCAACAATTGTTGGAAAATATGAAGCGGCGATTGCCAAAGGATACATGTTCCTTGTCAATTATGGTGGTGATTACAAGGCTAGGCTTTGGACAAAAAACGGATCTACCACGCACCTGGCAGGAACTACCGCAATTAATGATGGAAACGTACACATGATTGTTGCCACGCTTTCAGGCGGAACCGGAAAAATTTACGTAGATGGTGGCGCGGCAGAGAATAGCGGATCACTGACGACGCCGGGCGCCAATGCTGAACCCCTTGTAATTGCAGATACCGGGGGCGCTCGTGCGTTCAACGGCACGGCGGATGAAGTTATGGTCTTGAAGGGCGCCGCTCTTTCCCAAGCGCAAATCCAAAACCTTTGCGATATCGCAACCGCCGCAAGAACAACGTTCTACGCAACTCCAAATTGTACAATGACTTTTGGCTATAACCCTACTACCATGAAGCTTCTATATGTTGAATGTCCGGGTCCGCCATCAGGATACAAAACAAACTTTAAAGCGGTAGAGTTGGCGGGTGACACTTGGGAAGATTCCTTTGCAGCAGAAGGTTCAAAGCTTTGTCCATATGACATGGTTTATGTGGACGACGGCGAAGGCGGAATCAAGAACATAGATATTTCTGTGCAAATGGAACGGATCTAATGTATCAAGAAGACGCAACCGTGGCGAATGATTTCAACGCCGCCAGTGGTTCGTTTTCGTATACTGTCAACTCGAATGGGGAAAGATTATTCGTTGCCCGTTTCAACCTTGATTCTGTGAACGTGGCAACTGTGTCATACAATTCTGTGGCGCTTACGTTTATTGGAAGAATTGTTAATCCATCATTTGGTGCTACAGAGATTTGGGCGCTCAAGAATCCCGCTAGTGGATCCAATACGTTTGCCTGGACTTTATCAGGATCGGACAAACATGTGGCCGCGGCCACAGGGTTGAGCGGTATCAATCAGACAGTTTCATGGCGCAATTTTGCGGGCGCTACCGGAAGCGGTACTGCGCCAAGCGTGGTGGTTGCCGGAACGACCGTGGAACATAAAGTATTCGATAGCGTGGCGATTCAGGAAGGCGCTACATCCGTGACCGTAACTGAAGGTGCAGGACAGACGGAACAATACGAAGATCGGACTACCGGAGGCGCACCGATAAGCAACGTGATTGGCACTGGATCAGTTGAGGACGGCGGCGCAGTATCTACCACAATGAGTTGGACATTAAGCGCCGCTCGTCAGTGGGCAATTGCAGCCATTGAAATCCTGCCCGTCATTGAAATGGAACTGGATGTGACCGCTATCAGCGTGATGACGCCAAATGGATCCGCCAAGTTTGCCGGGAAGCTGGCCATTACCGCACAGGGAACGTTCAGCGTATCCGGGGCGCCCATCCGGTTGGGCAGCATCCGGATGGACGCCACCAGCGGTTTTGAGTGTATGCCCGTATTCCCCCAAGGGGACGTGTACTTACCCATTGCGGTTCCACAGGTGCTTTTCTACTTCCGGACCGTCCATGAATTCAAAATGCTGTGGGTATTGCAGGAATTGAACCGGCCAAAGCGGGTAGAGCTAGGCGGATTCAAGCGCGTCATTTTGCGTATCAAAGGATTGCCGGACAAAGAATGTACTGTAGAAGATGCCAATGATGGACTGGTCCGGTACATCACCAGCTCGTTGGAATTTGAAGTAGGGTACTGGGCTGGAAAACTGGTGATGGAGTTGTTGACGGAATATGATTCCCAACTGCCGCCAGGTTCAGATACACAGCCGGTGTCCCAACAGGTGGTGGTGGAATCCCCGGAGTTTCTCATCTACGTGGCTGAGTAGCCCCCGGCGGGATCCCGCCAGGGCTTGACACGGGTCCTTGCTTACTGTATACATGACATGTAGACATCATGGCAATTAAGGAATGGACCACCACAAGGGTATGCGAAACGTTCGACGTTAAGCGAACGTTCCTGCAAGACCTGATAAGGCACATGGGGATTCATCCCCAACAGGCGGTCCGCCATGGACGCCGGGTGAATCTATACACGCCCGGACAGGTTGAACGATTGAGGAAGGTTTTGAAGACCAACTAGCACGGAGGTACGTTATGCCAAAAACTGAAAAGGATTCTACTCCCCCATCTTCTCCCGCCCGCAAGAAGTATGCAGTGCAACAGCGCCGTAACGATGCTCGCAGCCGTGACTACCGTACGGTTGACACCTACGCCACGCCTCAAGCCGCACGTGAGGCTCTAACCCGTATGTTCCTGCACACGGTCGGATTGAAGTTCAGGGTTAAGAAGGGAGGCAACTAACACCATGCCATACGATCCAATGGGTATTAGAAAGGCCGTGGACGATGCGACCCGAGCCATTGATGCTCTGGAAAGCATTGCAACTGAACTAGAAGCACTCGAGGCAGAAGACAAACGCAGGATTGAAGCACTAGAGGAGCAGGTTGAAGGTCAAGACAACCGGATAGACGAGCTAAAGGACGAGATTTCTCAACTATCCAGGGAGGCTAAGCAACCCATGCCAACACTCAGTTATTCCAGCGTGTCCAAGTTCTTGAAGTGTCCACGTCTGTATTACCTGGAAAACGTAAAGAAGGTTGAAACGTTTGCCAACGGCGCCATGATTCAGTCTGGCGCATGGCACCAGGCCGCGGCCTGTAACGCAGTGCAAAAGCGGAAATCCGGTGTGGACCTTCCCTTAGATCAAATGAAGGCGCTTTTCATGGGGGCGCTTGACGAGAAATTCAAAGTTGAAAATGTCCGGCTGAAGGAAAACGAGAACCGCCCAACGCTCGAATCACAAGGATTGGCAATCACGGAGTTTTTCCACAAGCTTGTGGCGCCACGGATTGTCCCGGTGTTGGTCGAAAAATACTTCCGGGTGTCTTTGGGCGCATCGTTCCCGTTCGACCTTTCCGGCGTTTGGGACCTAGTTGACGCTGACAATATCATCCGAGACTTGAAGGCCAAGGGGCAAACTCCCAACCAGGCAGACGTTGACAGGGAGCTACAGTTGACCATCTACGCCTTAGCGTGGCGAATCACCTATCAAGAACCGGAAGGTGGTTTGTGTTTGGATGTGGTTGTGAAAAACAAGGTGTTGAAGTATGTACGGATGAACACGAAGCGGACCGCGGATGATTGCTATTGGGCGCTTGGATTGATCGAGCGTGCCGCCTTTGGAATTGGTGCGGGGTGCGATCACCCTGGCACGGATGGGTGGTGGTGTAGTCCCAAGATGTGCGATCAATGGACCCGTTGCCGTGTTGGAACAACTTTTCACGGAGGGAAGAAATGAGTGAAACAAA
>SDBU01003209.1_pt1 | contig 20999 bp, 17 predicted proteins | sample 2277071 | NCBI WGS metagenome assembly SDBU01 (sample SAMN10397929, study PRJNA504765) | marine sediment metagenome | isolation source: marine sediment core GS08_GC12, 126 cmbsf | place: Arctic Ocean: Gakkel Ridge, Loki's castle | collected 2008
CTCATCGTGCCCGCCCGCCCGCCCATCTTGATTTCGAATCCGATCACCACGACGACCTCGTTGGGAGCGACTATCTGCACCAGATGCGGATTGCTCTCAACCTCGGAGATCTTGAAATCGACTTCGACAAGGTCCAACCAGGTTTCATTGAGCGTGGCCAGGGCCCGGTCGGTCATCCGCCCGATCAGCCGCTGCTCGATCATCGTCAGAGGACGCTGGGGAATAAAGAGCTCCTTGTTGCTCCCGCCCAGCAGGCGGTCGATGATCGGGTAGATGATCAGCGGGCTGATCTCCATGCATATCTGGCCCTCGAGCGGTTCCGCGGTCAAGAGGTTGAAGTTGGTAGGGTTGGGAAGCGACTGGATGAACTCGCTGTAGGTGAGCTGCTCGGTGGTGGCTACCCGAACCTCGACGATTGTCCGCAGGAAGCCGGACAGGGAGGCACCGAGGCTGCGGGCGAAGGTGTCGTGCACCCCCTCCAACGCCCGCATTTGTTCCTTGCTCACGCGCTCGGGGCGTTTGAAGTCGTAAGTATAGGAATCCTCCTGCTCCTGCGCCGCCTGCGAGCCGTCCTGCGTCTTTGTTGTCTCAACGCCGCCCGAATCGACGGCGGCCAATAGAGCGTCGATCTCTCCCTGATCCAGTACGTCAGCCACGCTTATCGCTCCGCATCAACAGGCGCGCACCTGCGACGCGCCCGCCCTGTTTATCGGGGCTTAGCTGAGCGGAACTTGAGGGCGGCTCAGAGGGCGTTCAATAAGCTCATGCACCGTGCGGATGCGGTATGATCGAACCACGTTGAGCCGTCAGCGGTCAGCTATCGGCCGTCAGCCGGAATATGGGTTGATGCCACGCAATGCATTGCCAGGAAAGAAGTTACACTCCGGGTTTGCTGTGGGCGTTGGCGGTTGCAAGCCTCCGGCTGATAACTGATGGCTAATGGCCTCTTAAACACGCTCTGAGACCATCCGTCCGAACCGCTCGAAGAAGTCCGGGAAGGTCTTCCGGCAGCACTGCGGATCGCTTATCACGATCCCGGGGGAGCCAAGCCCGGCCAGGGCGAAGCTCATGGCCATCCGGTGATCGTTGTAGGTGTCGACGTCGGCAGGAGTGATCCGCTCGGGCGGACGGATGGTCAGGCCGTCGGGACGCTCCTCGACGGCTGCCCCCAGTTTGGCGAGCTCCCGTGCCAGGGCGGAAAGACGGTCGGTCTCCTTGATCCGCAGGTTGGCTACGTTGCGAATAACGGTGGGCCCCTCGGCGAACAGGGCTATGACAGCCAGGGTCTGGACGGTGTCGGGCATGCTGTTCAGGTCGACGTCGACGCCGCAAAGCCGCTCACCATCGCCCGGACCCTGCACGGTAAGCCGCGATGGGTGCCGCTCGACGCGGCAGCCCATCCGCTCGAGAACGTCGACGAACCCGGCATCGCCCTGGATGCTCTGCGTGCCCAGCCCCTCGACGGTCACCTGTCCCCCGGCGACGGCGGGAGCTGCCAGAAAGTAGGTGGCGTTGCTCGCGTCGGGCTCGACCGCAAACGTCGCCCTCTGGTAACGCTGCGGAGCCTCGATGATGAACCGGGCGTCCTGCTCATCGTATTGCTCGACAACCGCGACCCCGAACCGCTCCATCACCGCAGTGGTGAGCCTGAGGTAGGGAACGCTTGGAACCGGGCCTGCCGTTTCGATGAACACGTCGCGGGCGGCGCATGGGGCAGCCAGAATAACGCTGCTTATGAGCTGACTCGACTGCGGCGCAAGAAACCGCACCCGCCCGCCGCGAAGACCTTTTGCGTGCACTCTGACCGGCGGATAGCCCGGCTTACCCAGGTACTCCGCCCCGGCGCCCAAGGCCTGCAAAGCTTCGATCAACCCCCCGATCGGCCGCTGTCGCATGCGCTCCACACCGTCGAGAGTAAACCGCCCGTGCCCGAGGGACACCATGGCCGTGCAGAATCGCATGACCGTGCCCGCGTTGCCGCAGAAAAGCGCCGCTTCGCTCTCAGGGATGTGTCCGCCGCAGCCGGTGATCTCCGCCGCGCACCGCCCTTCGTCGATCGTGACCGCGATTCCCAGCGAGCCCAATGCGTCGATCATCAATCGGGTGTCCTCAGCCAACAACACCCCGGTAAGAATGCTGTTACCATCCGCAAGGGCCGCGGTAATGAGCGCCCGATTCGTGATGCTCTTCGAACCGGGCAGGGTGACCACGGCATCGAGCGGCCTGGTCGCGGGTTGGCATCTGTGCACCGACATAAGCGCGACCATATCCGGTCACGGGCCGCCGAGCAACCGCGGGATGCGGCGGATGGCTGCTGCGGTTGCAGTCTTTCCGCGACCGCATACCATACGGGTGGGCGCCGGAGGGGTCGTCTCTTGAGCGCCCCATTCCATACAGACCCGAAAGAGGAGATTATTACCGTGAGTCAAGCCAAGCCGATTCCCGATAGGTTCAAAACGATCACCCCGCACCTGGTCGTGCGCGAAGCAGCCAAGGCCATCGAGTTCTACAAGCAAGCCTTTGGGGCCGAGGCGGTCGAGTGCATGCCCGGGCCCGACGGGAAGACCGTCATGCACGCCGAGCTGAAGATCGGCGACTCGATGTTCATGCTATGCGATGAGTTTCCCGGCATGAAGTACTTCCAGGCCCCGCAGACGCTCAACGGCACCACGGTGTGCATGGTCCTGTACGTTCCGGACGCGGACAAGGCCTTTAAGCGGGCGGTCGACGCCGGGGCGACCGTCAGCATGCCGGTGATGGACACCTTCTGGGGCGACCGCTACGGCAAAGTGACCGACCCCTTCGGCCACGAGTGGAGCATCGCCACCCACATGAAGGACCTCACCCCCGAAGAGATCCAAAAGGGGGCCGACGAGTTCTTCGCCAACATGGGCAAAGGCGGCTGCGGGCAATAGACCGGCCCGTGGGTACAAACGGGTTCGGTGCAAACGGATTGCGTGCAAACGGATTGGGTGCCATGGCCAAGCGGAGCGCGGCCATGCCCGGTCCCCAGGAGGAAACATGCCCGCGCCTTCGGCTTGGGCATGGCACCCGGCGCTCTTGGACCACCAAGCACCGCGCGGGCTGAAGCCCGCGGCTCGGGGGGGTTACAGTCTCAACTGCTCGTGCAGGTACTCCGCGCAGCGGGACTTGTCTATGCGGATCTGGGAGGCGTCGTTGCGGTCGCGGACGGTTACCGTGCCGTCCTCTTTGGTCGTACCGTCGATGGTGAAGCAGAACGGCGTGCCCGACTCGTCCATGCGGGCGTAACGCTTGCCGATCGACTGCTTGGCGTCGTATTGGCAGGGGAACTCCTTTTTGATCTGCCGGTAGATGGGCTCGGCGATCTCCGGCATCCCGTCCTTCGCCACCAGCGGGAAGACCGCGGCTTTGATCGGGGCTAGCCGCGGGTGGAACTTCATGAACTCCTTGCTCGCCCGCGTCTCGTCGTAGGTATAGGCTTCGGTGATAAAGGCCAGCACGCTGCGGTCCACCCCCCCGGAGGGCTCGATGACGTAGGGCACGTAGCGTTCCTTGCGCTGATCGTCGAAGTAGGAGAGGTCCTTGCCGCTCTTGTCCATGTGGGCTTTCAGGTCGAAGTCCGTGCGGTTGGCGATGCCCTCCAGCTCGCTGAGCCCGAACGGGAAGTCGTACTCGATGTCGGCGCATGATTTGGCGTAGTGGGCCAGCTCGTCCGCCTCGTGCTCGCGCAGGCGGAGCTTCTCGCTTTTAAGCCCCAGCCCCACATACCACTGATAACGCAGATCGCGCCAGAATTCGTACCACATGTCCGCCTCGGACTTGTGGCAGAAAAACTCGATCTCGTACTGCTCGAACTCTCGCGAGCGAAACGTGTAGTTCCGCGGATTGATCTCGTTGCGAAAGCTCTTGCCGATCTGCGCGATACCGAAAGGCGGCTTCACCCGCGTCGAGTCGAGGACGTTCTTGAAGTTGACGAAAATGCCCTGAGCTGTCTCCGGCCTAAGGTAGACCTTACTCGCGTCGGTTTGTACTGCTCCCGCGTGGCTCTCGAACATGAGGTTGAATGCGCGGGGGTCAGTAAGCTCTCCCCCGCAAGTAGGGCAAGGATCACCGGCGCGCACCGTATCTGCACCTAGCGGGAGTGAGTGCACATAGAACCTTCGATCATCATCGGTTTTGAGAATCGTCAGATTCCATGGATGAATCCGCGCCTTTTCTGTTGTGATTTTGCGTGCCTGGAGTGCGCGTTTGATCAGCTTGTCTCGCGCTCTCATATCGCGACCCGCCTCGTACTCCCCCACCTCCCCGATCCAACGGCACACCGCCTGAGATGCGTCAGCCGTCATCAGTTCTTGAGCTTCTTGGGTCGATAGGTCTACGTCATACGTTGTGGGAATCAGATACATGGGTACCAATTGATCGGCACGGAACAAACGCTTGCAGCCCTCTCCCTTGCATGCGACCATCGGGTCCTTGAACCCGCCCACGTGCCCGGACGCTTCCCAGACCTTGGGGTTCATGATGATCGAGCAGTCCAGGCCGACCATTTGGAACTCGGTGCCGTTTGGGCCGAGCGGTGGGTTTCTCACGCAGTCGAACCACCAGGCGTCTTTGATGTTGCGCTTCAGCTCGGTGCCGAGTGGGCCGTAGTCCCAAAAACCGCCGATCCCGCCGTAAATCTCGCTGCTGCCGAAGATGAAGCCGCGCCGCTTGCACAGGGCGACGATCTTGTCCATCGTGGTCGCGGTCGTCTTGTTCATACCTTCATCGTTCCGGTTTCGTTCAAGCAGTTCCTTTGCCCAGTTGTTGAAGCGTTCTGTAGGAGTCGCCAGCTAGAATGATTCGTTTCGCATCAGCCACCTGAATCATCAACCGCGCCCAGTATCCATATAAGTGCATGAGCCCACCATGTCCAACCTTCAGGGGGTCCGATGTCCACGGATCGCCGTGCGCCCAAGCGCTGTACAGGCCATAGATGGCCTCGTACTCCGGCAATCGTTGGACGTCCTTGTCGTTCGCGAGGTCGCGCAGGCTTCCTTGGTACCAGTGACGTCGAACACGTTCGGCGTCGCGTTTCAGGGCGTATTGGGCGTGAACGCGGTTGTACTCTCTGCGGGCTCGTTCCTCTCCCTCGGCTCGAAGTGGAGACGCTCGTAGATGATCACCGATGGTTCCAGGCAGTTTGGCCCACGCGTGCATGGCACGGTGCTTCGTGATGTGTTCGTAGTCCAGGTAGAGCGCCGCCCTGGGCTCGGGATCACGCATCAGGTACTCAAACTGGACGGACAATTCAAACAACGAGCGGAGGATCAACGGAAGCTCAAAACCACGGTGAAGCTTCAGAAGTCCCGCCCCAGCGGCTAGGAGCTGGTCGGCTCGATTGACGAACCGTTTTGCAGCCTCATCAACGCGCCCGGGCAAACGATGATCCGACCACTTTTTCAGGATCGTCGCCTCTGTTTCGAGCAGATGGCGCCAGATTCGGCGACCGTCAGCGTCAAGCCAAGGCGTAGAGACCCGCGTCTCCTCCAGTGACGCATCGAGGTCGATCTGAAAGCGATCGAGTACATCAAGTCGACCCAACAGGTTGGGCACATCCTCGCCTTCGGCCACGGCGATGCGCATCTCGAATTCAGGCATGTTGCCGATTCTTGCCTCGACAAGATGGACGAAGTATCCCCGCGCCTTCGCGCCAACACTGGCAAGCTCAATGGGTTGGTCGTTCACGAGCCTGAGGCCAAGCAGCTCAGCGACCGATCGAGGAACAACGCTGATGACAGCACCCGAATCCACCTGCATGGAAATGGAGTACCAACGCCCGCGAGTCGACTTGAGACTCAACTCGGCGAAAGGCACCCACTGCTCACCGAAATGACGTGTCACCCGGCGTCGCCACGCGAAGGTGATCATCAAACCCGCTCCGGCTCTGGATCGACGGCTTCCAGGACATAGTCGGCGCCGGGATGTTTCTCCTCCGCCTGCCGTGCCGCTTCGGTCGCAGTGTCACCGACTCCGACCACCTCGCCGTTGAGGACCGCGATCCACTTGCCGGGATATTTCTCGTAGATCTCGCGGCTGTGCTCCGTAAGCCAAGCAAAACCCTCGCTCATGGCCATCTCCCTATTCGATTACACATCCCTGCCGGGCACGCAGACGCATACTGAGCACGCCCAGTGGGCCGTAGTCCCAAAAGCCGCCGATACCCCCGTAGATTTCACTGCTCCCGAAGATGAAGCCGCGCCGCTTGCACAGGGCGACGATCTTCTCCATGGTGTTCGCCTGGTTGGCCATTCAACGTACTCCGCTTAGGTTCCTCTCACTCCCTGGGACGCGAAAGCGTCCCGGGAAACTGCCGGGTTGTCAAGGACGACGGACGCGCCGCGGCATCGAGAGACGATTACCGGGCCTGCCACGATTCAGCGAAACTCGGCTCTTCTCGCACTTGGCCTTGGCGGCTGACGTATCTTACAGTTTGATGGGGTAGACGGTGCCGGCGGCGGCGTCCGGAGGGAAACGTCGCAAGCCGGTGCGATCCTGTCTGCGTACTCGCGCAGGCAGGCCGGGTTTCTTTGTGGCGGCCATGGGGGACCAAGCCGGCGGGTGGACGAACCTATTTAGCCTGTCGGACGGAAACGCCACAGCCTCAGGTGCTTCCCGGTTGGGGGGAGTCAGCCGGCCGGTCGGCCAGGCGACCGCGCGATTCGCGGTTGCTTGTCCGGCCGGACCGGCTGTTGCAATGCCGCGACCAGCCGCTTGACCGCCATCACGTCACTTCTCTTTCCCCCAGACCTTGGCGAGTTCGATTAGGACCGTAACGGCGGACTCCATCTCCTCAACGCAGGCGAATTCCAGGGGTGAATGGAAGTTGTGCATTCCGGTGGAGAGGTTGGGCGTTGGCAGGCCCATCTCCGACAGGCGGGCCCCGTCGGTCCCGCCGCGGATTGAGGCGTACTTGGGCTCAAGACCGGCAGCCCTGTAGGCTAAGTCCGCGAGCTTGACCGCCCGCGGTTCCCTCTTCAGGGCTTCGAGCATGTTGCGGTATTGCTTCTTGATCTGGACATCGATCTTGGCTTTGGGATGCTCGGCGAGGATCGAATCAGCCACGTTTTGGAGGATCCTGGCCTGGTCGGCGAGGTCCGCGGTGACGAAGCTCCGCAGGAGGATCTTGATTCTGGCCTTCTCCACCGCTCCGGTAAGGACGTAGGGGTGAAGGAAGCCGTCGCGATCTGCGGTGGTCTCCGGGGCCAGCCGCTGCCAGGGCAGACGCGAGAGGAACAGGCCCGCCAGGCGAATCGCGTTGATCATCTTCCCGGTGGCCAGCCCTGGATGAATGTTTCGCCCGGTGATGGTCACGGTGGCCCCGTCGGCGGAGAAGGTCTCGTTTTCCAGCTCGCCGGCTCCTTGGCCGTCGAGGGTGTAGGCGCAGGCGGCGTCGATAGCCTTGATGTCGACCTTGTCGGTGCCGCGCCCGACCTCCTCGTCGCAGGTGAAGACCACACGGATCGGGCCGTGTTGGACGTCCGGATTGGCCATCAGATGGGCAGCCGCGGTCATGATGACCGCCACGCCGGCCTTGTCGTCCGCTCCCAGCAGGGTGGTGCCGTCGGAGGTGATCAAGGTTTTTCCCTTGAGAGCTGCGAGCTCCTCGGTATCGTCGACGCGTATCACCTTCGACGTATCCCCCGGAAGCACGATGTCCTTACCGTCGTAGCCTTCGTGGACGATCGGCCTCACGTTTTTGCCGCTTGCCTCGGGGGAGGTGTCCACGTGGGCACACCAGGCGATCGTCGGGGCACCGGGCACGTTTCCGGGAATCGTGCCCATGACGATCCCGTGCTCGCTCACGTTCACGCCGTCGAGCTCGAGGGCCTGCAGCTCCGTAGCGAGCATCTTGCCGAGCTCGAGCTGACCCGGTGAACTCGGGTACGATTCGGTCTCCTCGACCGCGGTCGTTTCAACCTTCACATAGCGACAGAACCGATCCAGCAACGTAGTCACCATTAACCTCCCCGATACCGTTTCCACATGTATCACGTACTACCCACCGCCGGCTTGGGCGACGGCCCGAAGCAGCATCATACACAGTAACCCCGCGTAGGTTCCCAGTACATACCCGGCCACCGCCAGCAGAGCTCCAACCGGAGCGAGCGACGGATGAAAGGCTGATGCTACGACCGGAGCGCTCGCCGCCCCGCCGATGTTCGCCTGAGAGCCGACCGCGACAAAGAAGATCGGCGCCTTGATCAGCTTGCCTACGCCCAGAAGCACGATCACGTGCACCGCCATCCATATAAAGCCCATCATGACAAAGGCCTTGTTCTCGGCGATGTCCCGGAAGTTCGCGGATGCACCGATGCACGCCACCAACAGGTAGATCATCACCGTGCCGATCTTGGAAGCACCAGCCCCTTCCAGATTGCGCGCCCGGGTGAACGACAGCACCACTCCCAGGGTGGTGACGATGATGAACTTCCAGGTCGTCGAGGAGATCATGTCCCCGATGTCCGGCAGGAGCACGCCGGCTTTGTAGCTAAGCCAACTGCCCAGAAAACCGAGGGCGAGGATCATCATCAGGTCGGGCAGGGTGGCGATCCTGTTGACCCGCGCCTGGAAATCAGCCATGCGTTGCTGCAGGTGTTTGATGGCTGAGGCGTCCGCCCCGGTCCAGGCGTCGATGCGCTCCTGGTGGCCGGAAAGGTAAAGCAGCGTGCCCATCCAGATGTTGGCCACGAACACGTCGACAATCACCATGGTCCCGAGCATGGAGTCGGTGACTTTGGCGATCTCGCCGAGGGCTACGAAGTTCGCCCCGCCGCCGATCCAGCTCCCGCAAAGCGCCGCCATCCCCCGCCAGGCGTCTTCCGGTAGCCATTGCTTGCAGATCAGCAGGGCGATCGGCCCGCCGATCACCACGCCGGCTGTTCCCGACAGCAGCATGATTATCGCCTTGGGGCCAAGCCTCAGGATCGCGCGAACATCCAGCGATAGTACCAACAACAAGAGGCTGGCGGGCAGCAGGTGGGTCTTGATCCAGCCATACAGCGGCGACTCAGCCGGGAGTATCCCGGCGGTCGTCAGGGCTGTGGGGACGAAATAACAAAACACCAGCGCGGGAATGATCTTGAAGATCCGCCCCGCAACCGGGCGCTGGGTCAGCCAGAAGATCACCGCCAGAACCGAAATCAGCACCGCCAGAACCCCTGCGGGATTCTCAAGCATCGGCGCCGGCGGGGGGGGCGATTCGGCAAGAAACGCGACCATGGAGCTTAGATAGTGGATAGCCCGCCGCTCGTAAAGCCCGATGCGTCGGGCAGAGAGCTGTAACGCGGAGCGATGAACAGCCTGTCGCGCCCTTCCTGCCGTCGTTTGTTCTTACGCCGCCCTGTTTGGCTTCCGATAACGATTACGGGGCAGGGCAAGCCAGGTGGAGAGGTATGGTCGACAGGTTTCCCGATATTCTGGCCTACATCGACCCCGGCAGCGGGAGTCTTCTTCTGCAGTTTCTGATTGCCGGGCTGGTGGGTGGGGGCGTTTTCTTCCGCAACCAGCTCGTGGGGATGGTCTCGTGGATCAGGAGCAGGGCGTCTTCACGGAAGAGCTGAACCCCCCGGCGCGTGATCCAGGCTCCTTCCGCGACCCGAGCGGGTTCGTCTGCCACCTCGATGGGGCGGTTTTTCGGGCGATCGACCGGGAATGCTCCGCACGGGTCCGCGAGCTGGAATGCTCCGGCCTGCTATCCATGCTCGAGCGCAATGGCGCCTTGATTCCCACCCGCCGGGTCAGCAGTGAGGAACGCGTCTATCAGACTCTCCGCCGCCACATTCCCCAGGTGGCGGACTTCCTGCACCACGAGAAGGTCCCGTTTATCAGCTACCCCTACGAGTGGTCCACGTCGATGCTGGTCGATGCCGCCACCTGCTGTCTCGACCTGCAACTGCTGCTCATGGAGCACGGGTACAGCCTCAAGGACGCCAGCGCGTATAACGTCCAGTTCGTCAAGGGTCGGCCGGTGTTCATTGACGTCCCGTCGATCGAGACCGTCCGCCGCCGCGACGTCTGGACGGCTCTCGACCAGTTCTGCAGGATGTTCCTTTATCCCCTACTCTTGAGCCGGCACCGCAAGAGCGACTTGAAGGGGTACTTCCTTGCACACCTGGACGGAATGACGCTGGATGACGTCTACAAGAGCTTCGGGCTGTTGAGCGCTCTGCGGCCACGCTTGTGGTTGGACGTTCTGCTGCCGTATCATCTGCAGCGTTTCGGCGGCGGCGGCAAGACGATGGGGGCTCGCGCCAGGGAGGAACGAACCGACACGCGCCCTCTCGTCTGGAACCTCAAACGTCAAAAGAGCAAAGTCGTCGGTCTCGGTCGCGGCTGTGGAGACCAGAGTGATTGGGTCGATTATACGCTCACGAATACTTACACACCGGAGGAGACCAGGCGCAAGGGAAGGTTCATCACCGCTTTCCTCGAAGAGCATCCGGTTCACCGGGTTTTGGATCTGGGATGCAATACGGGGCAGTTTACCGAGTTGGCGGCGAAGCGCGCGGCCAGTGTGGTGGCTGTCGATGCCGACCCGGCGTGCGTGGATCGTCTGTACCGCAGAATACGGGGGACGGGCTGGGACGTTACTCCCCTTGTCGTGAACATCGCCAATCCCAGCCCCGGTATCGGTTTTCGCAACATCGAGCGTCATTCGTTCACCGATCGGGCATCTTTCGACTGCGTGTTCGCCCTGGCCCTTTTGCACCATCTGCTGGTGACTGCACGTCTCCCCCTAGGGGCGATCGTCGATCTGCTTGCCGAGTTGACCTCGTCGTATCTGGTCGTCGAGTTCATTGACCGGCGTGATGAGATGTTCGTGAGCCTGCTCGGGGCGCGGGAGGACATATACGGACATCTAACGCTCGACCGCTTCCTGGGCGAATTCGCCGGACGCTTCGAGCTCATATCCCAGGAGAGAATAACTGAACATCGCATGCTGGCATCGCTTGGGAAAAGGCAATGAAGGCTGCTTTCGGGCGATGGACGGTCGCTGTGGTGGTAAGCTTTCTGCTCCTGTGTCCCCACCTGAAGATCTACACCGTCGAAGCTACGCGCTATGAGGCTTTCTGGGGGCGTCGCGACGCACTCGCCATCGCCGCCGCCGCCCTCCTCCCCGCAGCGCTCTTCTTCTTTGCCCTCCGACTGACACGAATGCTGAAGCTGTGGTGGCTCGACAGGTTCTTTGACGCGATCTTCGTGCTTGTGTTCTGTCTGGCCGCCGTCGCCTGTCTGCACGAGGGAGTGGTCGCCGACCTGGGGGTGTGGAAGCATCCGGTATGTATCACCCTGACCGCGGCCGCCTGCATCCTCGCTCTGTCAACCGTGATCTTCAAGTCAAAGAGAATCCGCGAAACCTGCGCGAATGGCTGCCTGATCCTCTCTCCAACGGTGCCCATAGTGCTGATCCTGCTGTTCACCTACCCGGAGTTTTCCGCAGGTCGCGAGCCTCTGCCCGCCGCTGAGGGAAGAGAGGCACGGCAGGTATCAACACCTCTGCTCGGGGCCCACAATGTCTATCTGTTCATCTTTGATGAGTGGTCCTATCAAAGGACGTTCAAGGACCTCGAGGCAAACTCGCAGATGCCGAATCTGTGCATGCTCGCGAAGGGGGCCACGGTGTACCATGAGGCCCACTCGCCACATAGGTCGACGAGTCAGTCTCTTCCGAGAATCCTGTTCCAGACTACCGACGAATACACGTTTGGCGGAGGTCGTGTGGGGTTCCGCAGTCACGGTGCGGGCCTGACACCCGTCGGGCGGCATCGGAATCTTTTCACCGTGATGAAAGAGGCGGGTTATCTGACCTACCTGGTGGGGTGGGCCCACCCCTACCGGCGCATGTTCGGCGGGGAACTGGACTTCTGCTGGTCGTCCCCCTCCGGGGCGGTAAGCGCCGTCGATGACTCATTCACCCAGGCTGCCGCACGTCAGTTGCGCCTCGGCCTGTCCCGCTCCACCATGGCCATACCGAAACCGGCTCCGCTTAAGTGGCGTGTTGAGAGGTTCTGGAAGGGCGAATCTCCACGCCAGGCCGTGCGGATGCTCGCCACCATCCATGACCTCGCGCAGACAATCCTGCGAGACCGCCGTGGGCCCTGCTTTTCGGTCTTTCATTATCCCCTGCCGCATTGGCCGTTGATCTATGAGCGAAACGGTATCAATCCTAACGCATCCCGCGATCACCCACTGCACTTCACCGCAACTGCCGACGGGACACGAGCGGCACCCGATCCGGAGAACTACATAATACGGTACGCAGGTAATCTCCGCTATCTGGACACGATCATCGGTGAGATCATCGACGCCTTGAAAGCCGCAGACACATGGGATGGAGCAATGATTATCCTGACTTCCGACCACACCTGGCGAGCTGACCCGCAGATCAATGACGATCCTGCGAGCAGCGTGTTTACCCACGTGCCACTCGTCATAAAGTTCCCCCATGAGCGCCGCCCCGCCGCAGTCGAGGCCCATTTCAATTTAACTGATCTGGGACAGCTTATTGAGGCGACAGTACTGTCGGATGACCCGGGTCGTACGGTGGAGGGTTGTGCAGAACCCAGCGGCTGGCGCTTCACTCGCCGGTGAAACCCACCTCGAACCCGACGAAATCGACCAAGTCGACATCCACGTCACCATCGTAGTCGAACAGGCTGCAGTATACCTCGATTGGAACGCCGGGGCCCGCGAGACAGTTATGGAAAGCGGCGTAGTCAGTGAGATCAATGTCACCATCCGCGTCGCCGTCACCCGGGAGGGAGGGGCTGTAAGGACCGCGGAAGTGCAGGTTGCTCGTGTCAATGGCCACGTCGATGACCAGTGAACTCACTCCGTCGGGTAAATCGGCAGGGTCAACTTCCCCCTGAAACGGCGGGATGACGATACCACCGAGAGTGATAATCCCCCCATCCTCAGTGATCTGCGCATCAAGTGGAGCAACGACCATGTCGTCAATGTACATCCACTCGTCGATGCCCAGAATACCGCTGGCGATATGGGCGGTACCAGTCATGTGCAGCGGCACGTCGGGGAACAAGACATCGCCGCTGGGATCGATGGTCCCATTCGCGGGGCCCGTCGAATCGAGCACGAGCTCCGTCAGAGTCACATCAATCTGGATAAGGCCGAAGACGAAGCTGTAATGGAAGTCCAGTTGCCCCACCTCGATATGGATCGAGTGCAGAATCGCATGCGTGAACGGAGGGTCGGTGGGGAATAGTGTCATCAACGCCGTCCCGTCGGCCGCGGCGACATCCGTATCGACGCCGTTAAGGGTACCGAACAAATCGGTCTGGGCGACAAACCCTAACGTGACCGCCACCGTTGACCCCGGGTCGGTGACCAGCGAAGCGGTCGACTGGGCTCGGACCGGCGCGGTCCACGTTCCTCCAAGACAGAAAACGGCAATAAGGTGCGCTATTGAAACAGCCCGTGACCGTCGCATGTGCCTCTCCTCCTTCCGGACCGAGCTGGCATTCCGCGGCCCCGGTCCATGAGATAATCCCGCCAGGTAGGGTCGTGGGTGCGTTCGTAGGCCGCCATCCGAGCCGGCCCGGCGACCGTCGCGATCCGGTTCGGTCCACTCGCCGTGTCAGCGTCCTTCTATTGTAGTGAGGGGCCGAACATGCTGCAAGACTTTTATGGCTCCAGTCTGTTATGATGGTTGCCGGAGGGCGAAGATCATCTTTGCCTTCCAACACGCAGGACCGAGCCCATGGACCCATCCGCAACGCTCAACGGAACGAACCCGGCGGCTGGGCGCAGGCGCGTCGCTCTGGCGGTGGTGGTGGTCGCCTGGGGCGTTGCGGCAATCGTGACGCAGTCGCTTCTGCTGCGCGAGGCCCTGGTGCTGATGTTCGGAAGCGAGCTTGCGTGGGGTATAGTGCTGTTCGCCTGGCTTTTGGGCGTTGCGGTGGGAGCGGCCGGCGGCGGCTGGACAGCCGGTCGTCTCACAACCAGACGTACGGAACTCGCCCTGGCAGTGGTGCTGACGGCCCTTAGCTTGGTTGCCTGCGCTGAGCTCTGGGTCTTTCGCGGGGCGCGGTCGTGGCTGGGCGTTGATCCTGGAGCGGTGTTGCCGCTTTTTCAGACGGCCGTCGCCGCACTGCTGTTCGTCCCACCGGCCGGGGCGTTGGTCGGCGCAGCCTTTCCGCTGGCGTGCTCCCTGGCTGAACGCGCGAGGACGGTCTCACTTGCCGACGACGCCGGGGAGCTTCAACCATTCGTGGGCGGGGACTCCGCGCGGGCCAAAGCCCGCGGCTCGGGGGATTCCGGGCGGGTTGAGACACGCGGCTCGCTCGGCAGTGTATACGCATTAGAGGCTGCCGGAAGTCTGATCGGCGGAGCAGCTTTTAGCTTCTGGGCGGTCGAGCACCTGAGCCCCATTGAAACCGCCCTGGCTTGCGGAGCGGTGACGACCGCCGCCTCAGGTATGTACCTCGCGGTCGGATCGCGCCGGCCGCTGGCCGCTGCCCCCTTTCTTTCGCTGGCGCTTGTGGGGATGGCAACCCTGATCGTTTTTGGGAAGTCGCTTGACGAATCTCTCGTGGAGCGCCGCTGGCGGAATGTTGCTTTGGGTTACACGCTTTGCGCCGAGATCGAAACGAAGTACCAAAGCCTGGCGGTCGGGCGGCGGGCCCGGCAGTACACGCTCTACAGTGACGGGCAGGTGACCGTCGATTTTCCGGACATCTACACGTTCGCCCCGCTGGCCCACTTGTGGATGTGCCAGCATCCGGCACCCAACAACGTGTTGATGCTCGGTGGGGGAGCGGAAGGTCTTCTCTTGGAGATCCTGCGCCACCCCGTCAAGCACGTCGACTATGTAGAGCCGGATCCAAAGCAGATTGAGCTGATCGCACCTTACCTGACCCCGGACGATCGGCGGGCGCTTTTTGACCCGCGTGTGACGGTCCACAACCTCGACGCGCGCTACTACGTCAAGACGCAGGAAAGCAGATTCGATCTTGTCATAGCTCGCCTTCCGGAGCCGACCTCCGCCCTTCGAGCCCGGTTCTACACCGAGGAGTTCTTCGGCGAGCTGCGCCGGGCGATGAAACCCCGAGCGGTACTGTGCATGACCGCCACCGCCACCCCCGCCAACCTCACCGCAGCCGCAGCCGAGTACCTCGCCTCGATCCTAGCCACCCTGCACCGCCATTTCCCGCAAACAATCGTCGGCTGGGGCAATCCCGCACACGTGATAGCCGCCACCGACAACGGTTTGGCCACCACGGATGCCGCTATCCTGGCCAAGCGCTACAGAGAGCGAGACGTGCAATCGGAGATGTTCGACCCACTGTGGTTCGATGGGGCTACGGATTGGTTCGAACCGGACAAGGTGCGACAACGCGCCGCCGAGATCGAGCGGGTCACCACCGCAGCGGTGAGCACCGATCTTCGTCCCTTCATTTATATGCAGCGACTTGCCCTGTGGGAACGGATGACCGGCGGGCCGTCCGCCGGTCTGATAGATCGGCTGCGCTCCGTCGGCATGGGCGATATCTCCATCGCTCTGGCGGCGATCGGCGCAGCCACTTTGATCGGCTGTCGTTTGCGTTACGGTCCCGGGCAACGCGCCCGAGGGCGGCGTGGCCCCTCCTGGATCGCAAACGGAGCCGTGATTCTGTCAGTCGCCACCACCGGGTTTGCCACCATGGCTTTGAGCATCATCTGGCTCTTTTCCTTTCAAAGCTTGTATGGTTACGTTTACCAGCGAATCGGCTGGATCATAGCGGTGTTCATGGCCGGGTTGGTGGTCGGGTGTGGAGCGGTCGCCCGCCGATTGCACCGCGGTGGGGAATCAACCATTGGGCCAGCGGCGCTTTGGAAGTGGCTGATCGCCACTGACACGCTGCTTGCACTGCTGGCCCTTACCGTTCCGTTCATTCTGCCCGCCCTGGGAGAGCTGCAGAGCACCCATGCGGCTTTCGTACTTGTCGAGTGGGCCATCTCGATCATGGTAGCCCTGACCGGCGTGCTCGGCGGGGCGACGTTTGCGTTGGCCGGAGCCTTGTGGCCCGGTTTGGCGTCCAAGACCCTGTTCCCGGGCGCGTCTGGGAGCGCCTCTGGCGGCCGGAGCACGGGAGAACCAACTCTTGGGAGAAGGGCTAGGCGCGGCTCCGTCGCGGGCGGGGCCGCCGGGGTCGTGGTCGGCGTCGACCACGCCGGTGCCAGCCTCGGGGCACTGCTCACCGGGATCCTGCTGGTGCCGGTCTTCGGCACTGCCGCTGCGGCGTTTCTGCTGGTGGTAATGAAAGTCGCTTCAGCCGGTCTGCTGGTTTGGGTGTGGCGCTCGGAGCTGCTTGGACCCTCTTCACCCAAGGGCGCGAACGGGTGGGTGCGCGGTGTCAACGGACCGAGGCCCGAGGGCTAGCGAGTGGGGGGGCGCTCGGTGGGCGGTAGCGGTTTTCGGGGAGTGCCGGCGGAAGGCTGCCCAGAGGTGTCGAGGAGTTTCCTATCCACAGCGACGACACCCGCCACGGCGAGCAACCTCCGTCCGTCCCGCGTGGCTATGTCACATGGAAGTTGGGCGAATGTCAGACGAAGGTCATACCAGCCGGGCATGCCGGGAAGGTTGAGATACTGGTTGATCTTTTGGGATCCGTGGCGGGTAAAAACTCGTTGCGACCCGCGGGCGGGTAAGCGTTCGCCCACCCGCCCGAATCGGGTCGCTGTAAAATTGCCACACTTCCGTGTATGGACAGAGGAGACACATCTGTTACTGCTGAGCGTCCTCCAGCATCTTGCGAAGCTGAGCGTTCTCGCGCCGCGTCGCCTCCAGATCGAAGAGCATGTACTTGATGCTCAGCCGCACGAAGTCAATGCTTTCCTGGAGCTGGCTCACGGTTTCCTTGAGCTGGCGATGCCGTTCGCGCGTCTGGGAAGCCAGCAGCTCGAGCTTGTCGCGTTCGCCGGCCGGTAACGTCGCGATTTCCGCAATCAACTCAGCCAGTTTGCGCTGAAACGTCTCTTCGTTCATTGCTTCCTTCCCCTCCTAAACGATCGTCCGCGATGACGCGCCGGTCTTTGGAGCCGCGAGCGCAAGCGACCGGTGGACAACCCCCGCGCTCGCGCTTGGAGCTCGGATCAGTGGCGCGGGATTGCGGACGGTCATTGGGCTCGTAGTTGCATCCCAGAGCCTTCCCAAGCCGCCCGGCCTCCCGGGGGCGGCATTGCCCGGCTACGCGTCGATCCGGTGCAATATCGAGCATCACGCGTACCAATGGAGAGAGGAAGCGGGCGGCTCGGTGGGAAACCGCTAAGGTACTTGTAGGAAAAGGGTTACAGGGGCGCGCGGCGTGATGCTGGTCCCCGGGGACGGTAGCGGTTATGCGCCCGCGCTGCCGGAAGGCAACACGTTGCCGGCTCGCAGGCAACGCCGTAGCGGGCTCGGACTCGCTCGCCCTCGGTGCTCGGGCACTGCCGCATCGAGCGGCTTACGGGGAATGTGGACACTTCCGCGTGGCCGGCGCCCAGGCGATCCGCGACATGATCGGACCTTACTGGGCCACCCGTTGGAATCGATCCTCCGATTCCAAGCAGGGGGCAAGCGCCGCTACCGGCGGGTGATGCGCAACGCAACCAGGCCGACGAACATGCCAACAAACCCGAGCATGCCCAGTGCACCGCAAGCGGCCCCGCTGCTGCTGCCGTTCCCGCCGTTGGAATTATCATCCGGATCGCCCGCCCCAATGACCACTGCCTGCTCCGCCAGGTAAACCGTGCTGTCGTCATTGATATACGCCGCCCGAACGATGAGCGAGGCGTCCTGGGCCACCCAATGAGCCGAGAGGGTCCCGCTGTCCGAGATGGAGGCCGGCAACGTGGAGTTCTTCTCCGGATCGGCCCAGGAAACGGTCCACTCCGCTTCTTCCGAGCGCGATCGGGGCAACGTCTCACCGTCCAAAAGCACCGTGGCCGTAAACGCCGTGGTGCTGTTCGACTCGACCCGCTCGGGACCCGCTACCGCAATCTCCTGGCATCGTGGTGACATCGTCTCGGCATCGAATATCGTTACCGTAAACGGTGGGCAAGCCAGGTACAGGCCGGAAACCTCGGTGGACGCCGTGATAGTCGCCTCGACTTCACCAACCCCCCCGGACACGTCGTACGCCAGCAGCCTGCCGTCGCTGAAGATCAGCCCAACAGAGTCCTCACTTAAACTCCACTCTTGGGCGGAAACGGCGAGCAGCGTCGAACCGTCCGTATAAACAACCTGCACCCGGTACTGGGCGATGGAGGCCAAACCGTTCTCCTGCCGGTCGGGAAAGCGCGCAAAACCGACGATCTGGGCACCCGTGGGCACAACGTAGACCGCCAGGGCTTCGACGTCACTCGATGCCGTGATCGTCAATCCCACGGCGCCCTCGTCTTGCGGCTCACCGCCAACGTCCCAATGAAGAAAGCGGCTGCCGTCGGAGACCTGCGGGGCTGTCAGCGTTATCGTTGTCTCTTCCGTATACTCCCGCGAGAAACCCGACTCGCCGGTATTACCCATCCCGGCTGCGTCGATGTCCGGCGGATCGACGTTGATTTCCACAGAGCCGACGTTGGACGACACGCGCACGGCGAAGAGGGGTTCCACGCGACACCCGTCGGCGTCAATCTGTTGCCCGGGGAGCGAATCCCTGCAGGCGTCTTCGAGGTTGGTTACCCCGTCGCCGTCCACGTCCTGATCGTCACTCTCCGCGCACCCCACGGCATCGACCTCGACCGACCCCGGGCTGTTGGGGCAGTAGTCGTCGGCATTGATGAACCCGTCGAGGTCCGCATCCATGCCCTCATGGTCGGGAATCATGGTCGTTTCCGCCATGTGCAGAAACGCCGGCAGGTTCTCCTCGCACGTGGGCAGGATCTGCTCTTCCGGCAGATCGAAGTCCGCAAAGCGGGGCCGAACCTCGATGATGATCCCCGTCCCACCCAAAGCGTTGTGCACCCAATCGGTCGTGGTGCCACTGGCGATGTACAGCCGATGCGAGGTCTGTCCCCACTCATAGTCGAACTGAGGATCGCTGTGCGAGTTGTTGATCAGGCTGGTCATCTGGGCCGCAACCTGCTCGTAGAAATCCACGTTGGCCACCTCGTCCATGATGTAGCCGTTGGGGTACAGCACCACCTGGCTGTAGTTATGGTAGCTCAAAAGCGAGACGAACTCCCGCCCGTTGGGGACGGTTGGGTCCATCAGGTCGCGCAGAACCCGCGTCTCCGGCTCGGAGAACGCCTCCGTACCGCGGTAGGTATCGCTCCAGGTCGACCCGCTGGCGCCCTCCCCGCCCCACCCGATCGAATAGTTGCGATTCATGTCCACCCCCATCGACCCGTCTCCGTTGTCCCGGCGGTTCTTCCGCCAGAAACGGTTGTCCGGGAGGTCAGTCCAACTGAACGCAAAGCCATCAACGTTCAGCACGGGGATGATCCAAAGCTCGGTGTAGTTCAACAGCCGCGTGACCTTGACGTCTATCAGGTAATTGTCCGTGAGGTAGTCAGCCAGATACAGCGGAACCTCGACGCTGATCCACTCCCGGGCGTGGTGACAGCCGACAACAACCATAGCCGGTCGCTGGTGATCGATGGTCTCAGGCTCTGTGCTGAGTCGCAGGGCGTGAATATCCCGACCCTCTATCGATTGCCCGATAACCAATATGGTGGCAAGGTCGGGATGGTCCTCGGCGATCCCTTGCATCGCAGCCTCGGTGGCGGCAAGGTCGTGGTATTCGACGAACGACTCGTCACGCAGGGTCGGTAAGCCGTCACCGGCCCGCGGGCGACCGGCGTGGCGCTCGCTCCAGACCGCGTAAATGTCCTCGTGGATCAGGTCGTAGACCACACCCATGGCGGTAAGCTGCTGGGCCATGTGCCCGCAAACCCGAAGATGCAGGCGATCGCCGCGAGCTCCGAATGGATCGACGCCCATGTCCCACAGCTCCTGCAGCGGTGCGCTTCCCTGCTGAACCTCGATGAGCATGCCCATCGGGTCACCTTGCGGACATTCCGCCCAGGCTCTGCCGGCAAGCAGCACAAACCCCAGCGCACCGGCCAGCAACGCACGTCGCCTACAAATGCGTGCCTCGAACGCACACTTGACGTTTCCACTAAACGCCGCGAAGGTTGGTGCCAAGTACCGAATCGACATAGATGGCCTCCCATTGACGGCAAGGCAGCTTGCGAAGCGAGCATATCGATCCCTCCACCGTCCCCGCATTCCCGAGGTACGATCCCGCGCCCCGGCTGCGGAACACACGAGCTACCCCCGCCATCATTTTAAGACCCAGTGTACTGCTTCTATGCGGTCATGCACAAGTACCGGCACCTCGCTCGACACCCGACCATCACCCCACGCCGTTCCAACATGAGTCCCTTCGCGGAGGCTTCGCCAAGCGACCTCGGACCGAAAACCCTCATATGACACTTGCCAAACCACACCAAACAGACTACCATATTGCGTGCCAAGTTAGGACGTGTTGGATCTGTAACGTATTGCAAATAAACAAGTTACTTTGCCATTGTGGTGGGCAAAAACATGGCCAACTGGGATTCGTCCAGGTTCGAGCTGCGATACGACCGAAGGGCATTCCAGCCCGAGATCATTGAAATTGAAGCATATCGCCTGTCACTGAATAAGCTAATCCTGCCTCAGGCGTGGAAGGCGGACCTCCAGAACCTTTTTATCATACGCTCGGTGCACGGGACGACAGCCATCGAAGGCAACCCGCTCTCCGAAGAGGAGGTGTCTAGACAACTGCGAGAATCCGCCGGAAAGGGCGCACGCGACCAAGTTCATAGACAAACCGAGAACGCCGCCAGGGCCTTCAAATGGGTTGAGGAGAACTTCGATCCACCGCGCTTGATCTCCCACGAAGACATTCTGACGAACTGAGTCTCTGCTTGACTCCGGTTCGTAAGTTTGGTAGTTGTTAGGCTTTAGCGGTCCGCAGCAAGGAGAAGACCAATGCTTGACAACAACCACAAGG
>SDBU01003210.1_pt1 | contig 20998 bp, 25 predicted proteins | sample 2277071 | NCBI WGS metagenome assembly SDBU01 (sample SAMN10397929, study PRJNA504765) | marine sediment metagenome | isolation source: marine sediment core GS08_GC12, 126 cmbsf | place: Arctic Ocean: Gakkel Ridge, Loki's castle | collected 2008
TTGATGATAGTACCGTCTACCGCAGGGACGATAGGTCTCTATTTCGCGCTCATTTCCCTCGTACCTTGGGCGATATTCTCGGTATTGATTGCCCGAAGGCTCCTCCGGTTAGGGCAGGACGTTTAAGAGGGACGGTAGCCCCTCTTTATAAATCTTCCCCCTCTCCTTTGAAGGAGAGGGGGATAAAAGGTGAGGGGTTACTAAACAATCTCTTATTTTAACCATATTGACAAACTGCCATTCTCAGGTATACTTTGTGAAAGAGGTGTTCAATGCAAAAATGTCCTAATTGTGGTCAGGAGACAAGAATAACTGAAGACTGGGCCTGCCAATGGTGTAGTTACCCCCTGTTCTCCAAGTCCTATAAGAAAATACCAAAGACTTATACAGAACTAAAAAAAGAGAATCTGCCACCGCATACCCCAGAGCCGGAACCAACGCTGGAACTCGAACCGGAACCTGCAGCCGAACCAGTGCCGGAGCCTAAACCAGAACCAACCCCAGAGCCTGAACCAACGCTAGAACTCGAACCAGAACCTGCAGCCGAACCAGTACCGGAGCCTAAACCAGAACCTACCCCAGAGCCTAAACCAACGCTGAAACCCAAACCTGAGCTAGTGACGGAGTCTAAACCTGAAACAGTGACAGAGCCAATACCGACTGCAATAGAAGTAACTGTTGAAGACTTACTTTCAGCTTATGAAACAGACGGGGTAGCAGCGGACGCAAAATTTATCAACAAGATTCTCAGGATAACCGGAGTAGTAGTCAGAATAGAAGTCAAGGATATTCTTGACATTCACTATATTACTCTAACTGGTGCTGAAAAGAAGCAGTTACAGAACGTTCGGTGCACGTTTGACAAGAAACACGGACCTGAGCTGAGCCAGTTAACAACAGGACAAACGGTGACGGTGCAGGGTCAATACGATGGTTCCATAATAGAGTTCCGTATGAAAGATTGTGTTTTAGTTCGTTGAAATTGAAGTTGGCCTCTGCCACAACCACTCTCCGGAAGGACGCCAGATTACGACTCCACCCAGCAACTCACCTCCGTCGAGAGAAAAAACAAGGGGGTAAGATAGAATAACCAAGCGAGCTTGGTTTTCAGCTATTATCTTTCCTCTTCTTCTGACCCTATTCGGTTGCAGCTCGCCACCTGATACCGCCCAGGTTCTCCAAGTAATTGATGGCGATACCATCAGTATAGAAAGTGGTTACCAGGTGAGGTATATAGGCATTGACACGCCAGAGATTTACCCTACCTTAGAAGCCTTCGGAGTTGAGGCACGGCAGGCTAACCGCATATTAGTAGAAGGCAAAAAGGTTCGTCTGGAACGAGACGTGTCCGAAAGAGATAAATATGGTAGGCTGCTTCGTTACATCTGGGTTGATGATATACTGGTCAACGCTGAGCTGGTAAGACAAGGACTTGCTCAGGCTAAAGCTTACCCTCCTGATACTAAATACCAGGACTACTTGGAGCGGATGGAAGTAGAGGCAAGGGAGGCAGGCAGGGGGATATGGGCAAAATAAAACGAGGTAAAGTATTATTTTATGTCAACTTCAAATACTTTCTGTTCAGTATAGCCTTCTTCCCACGACCTCTTGTAGGTAACAACTATAATAGTTCCACCCGTCTTTAGTGCCTTGAACCGGAAATACTGAGTTCCCCCAGCGCCAACCAGACCATCTGCCTTTTCATCTGGTTTGTATGGACTCTCTACCAGACTGAGCATGCTCTCATCGTGACTTTCTTCCCAGTCGTAGCCAGTGGTGGGGTTAGAGTCAAGGGCGATAACAAACTCCTGTCCAATTCCAGTGCTTATCGTCTCCGCCGGGTCAATAATGCAGGTAGCCCCTGCTCCACCACCGCAGCCAGCTACCAGACTGACCGCCATTATTGATGCCACGACCAGAACCGAAAACCTTTTCATCGGAACCTCCTCCTCTTAACTAGCTTTTTCTGAACCCTGTTCCATACATTATGATGCTAAAAAAAACTTTGCTCTTACCCCCTGTTGAGATTTGCCTCTTTTATCTCAGGATAGCATAGACTACCTGAATGTTAAGGGGAATCTCCATCTCGCCTGGGCTAATCGGTGTAGACGCACCCACTACCTTTTCTTCCATACCTACGACTCCACGTGTGATGGGCGGAGCATAGAGGCTACCTTCGGAGATGTATGTTGGCTTGCCCAAGGTGACACCAGCCAGTTTAGCCAGTTGCTTAGCTTTAGCTTCGGCATCAGCCATTGCCTTTTCCCTGGCTTCTTCATAGTAGTCTGATGGGTCATCCACAGAAAAGCTTATGTTTTCAATTCGAATGAGGTCTCCCCCAGCTTCAGCCACAGCATCAATAATGGCACCAGCTTTATCTATGTCTCTTATCTTGGCCGTTACCATATTGGTTACTCGATAGCCAATCACAACCTCTTCTTCCTTTTCCCTATCCCACTTCGTTACCCGGCGAATGCTGAAGTACTGAGTCTGGATATCCTTTTTAGCCACGCCGTTTTGGGTCAGAGCTGTTTTTACCTTCTCCATAGCTGCAGTCGCCTTGGACTGAGCCTGTTCTACGCTTGTCTCCTGGGCTTCAATACCCAACCTTAAGGTAGCGATGTCAGGGACAACAGTTACCTTACCTTGTCCGGTGACCCAAATCCCTTCCTGCTGGCTACTTATATTTATTCCTCTTACCTCTCCCGATGTAGCTATGCTTGGACTACAAGCCACTAAGCCAACCATAGCCAGCAGCAATACCAACCCTACAGCCAATAACCACTTCTTTTGCATTCTTACCTCCTGTGCCTAAATTTCTTTCTACTAAATTATAACGGAAAAGTTATCAATTGGTTAGCAGCGACTCGGGTATTTTGAAAAATTAGTTTGTGGCTACTATTCAGACCTGAGTGCTTCAATAGGGTTAAGACGAGAGGCGTTCCAGGCGGGGTAAAATCCAAAGAACAGGCCGATACCAACCGATACCGAAACGGCTAGTATTATTATGTCAGCAGTGACCACAGTCATTAAAAATCCGGTGCGAGAGACAAGGTATGAGACCATCCAGCCAACAATAACCCCGATAATACCACCAACAAAGGTCAGGAATGCCGCCTCAATAAGAAATTGACCCCATATATCCCGGTCCCTGGCCCCCAGCGCCTTACGAATACCTATCTCTCTGGTTCTCTCCAGTACTGACACCAGCATTATATTCATTACACCGATACCCCCCACCAGCAGTGAAATAGCTGCAATAGCCCCCAGAAGAAGAGTCATCGTGCCTATCGCTTCTGAGAGCATACTGGCTATCTCCTTCACGGAAGTAACGGTAAAGTCATCATCCACGCCAAGACCTAGTCGGTGGCGGGAGCGGAGGAGGCTGGTGATTTCCTCAACGACATAACTCGCCTGTTCCTGGTCACTTACCGTCATCGCTATGGAGGATACTATACGCTCGCCCTGGCTGGTTCTTGGCTGGGCTACCATCTGTTGCAGAGCAGTTAATGGAAGCAGGATGGCATCATCAGACGAACCCATCATGGATATCCCCTTGCTCTCCAGAACACCGATAACGCGGACAATATTATTGCCCATCCGCAGTGTCTGTCCTACGGGGTCAGTACCTTCAAACAAAGTCTCTTTTACATTCGAGCCGAGCACAGCTACCTTCGCCCCACGCTGGTAATCATATTCGGAGATGAAGGTCCCCTCGGTAATCTCCATATTATATGCCTGCTGATACGCCGGGGTTATCCCTGTAATCTGGGCACGCATATTCTGGGAACCAACAACTAGCTGAAGTGAGGTTGAGTATGAAGGAGCTACAGCAGTGACATAGGGAACCTGCTCCGATATTACCGATGCGTCTTCGAAAGTGAGGGTGGCAGCGCCGCCAGCAGCACCCCTGATGCCACCAAAGGTTACTGCCCCGGAGCGGATAGTAATCAGGTCTGCCCCCACACTTTCGATATTGGAGATAATTTGTGCCTCAGCACCCTTACCTATAGACATCAAGGCAATCACAGAAGCCACGCCGATAACGATACCCAGGGTGGTTAAAAAGCTACGCAGCTTGTGAGTAATCACCCCTACCCAAGCTGTAGATAGAGGTTCAAGCCATTTCTTCATGCTCTCTCCTCCGCCACTACCTGGCCGTCCTTAAGGTGTATGACATGCTCGCAGTGGTGAGCAATGTCAGCTTCGTGGGTTATAATAAGCAGGGTTATGCCCTGCTCGGCATGTAAAGATGTAAGGATAGAGAGAATCTCAGCGCCAGAACGGCTGTCCAGATTGCCAGTAGGCTCATCGGCCAGAATCAAAGGTGGGTTCTTCACCAGTGCCCGGGCGATGGCAACCCTTTGCTGTTCACCTCCGGAAAGCTCGGTAGGACGATGGTTAGCCCGTTCAGAGAGGCCTACCTTTGCCAGTGCCTCCATCGCCCGTTGTGAGTTGCTGCCACCGGCATATCTCTGGCCTAAGTCTACATTAGCCAGCGCTGAAAGCCGGGGTAGTAGATTAAAAGACTGGAAAACAAAGCCAATCTTCTGAGCTCTGATGTGAGCCAGTTCACCACTACTGAGATGGCTAATTTCTCTATCCTCAAGATAGTAACTGCCTGAAGTAGGCACATCCAGACAACCGATAAGATTAAGCATGGTCGATTTACCCGAGCCAGAGGGACCCATCATCGCCACCATCTCACCCTGTTCAATAGTAAGGTTTATCCCACTGAGAACGGTCAGCTCTCTTTTCCCCATAGGGTAGACTTTGGTAATATCCTGTAATCGAATCATCAGTGCGGTCCCCCTCCTCCCGGTAAGAATGGCATTCGTCTTCCTTGTTCTGGCGTCGTCGATGTTGTAGCCGTCGTCGATGTTGTAGCCGTCGTCCCGGTAACCATCACCTGTTCGCCTTCACTGAGTTCATCGGTTACCTCGGTGTACTGCCAGTCACTTATACCGGTCTGTATCAAACGCTCTTCAATAACGCCGTCTTTCATCACCTGAACATACGTCTCCATTCCTCGACGAGTAATCGCGCCGTTAGGTACCAGCAGCACATTATTCCGCTCCTCCACCAGGATGCTCACGGTAACGGTCAGACCTTGCCTGAGCTGAAAATCTTCAGGAAGCATTGCCGGCATCTGCCCTTGCTGTGCCTCTTGCGCCTGTTGCGCCTGTTGTCTCTGTTTCATCATTTCTTCAGCCTGCTCCTGAGTAATGCGCCCTTCTTCGATAGCTTGTCTAAGTGGCTCGGGGAGTTCCCCGGAAGAAATAGCCTGCGTCATCTCTTGCCGTTCCTGCATTACTGTTTCCAGGGACTGTACTTCAACCTTCACTTTGTAGTTCACTACGCCCGATTGGATAGTAGCTGTCGGTGAAATGTGAGTCACCTTAGCTGGAAGATTAATCATTGGCATGGCATCCACCTGCACCGAGGCTGCCCCCCCTAGCTTAATCTGAAAGATATCCATCTCACTGACCATAACATCAGCTTCAAATTTAGCCGGGTCGGCAATGACTACCGCCACCGTGCCCTTCTTTACCTCATCACCACCCTCAACGTTTACCCTGGTAATGAAACCGTCAAAGGGTGCCGTAATAACTGGACTCTTGCTTCTGGCTTCGTCTAACTCCTCCTGGGTATCCTCTACATCTTTCTGAGCATCTTCTATTCCAATCTGGGCATCCTCTATTGCTTTCTGCGCATCCTCAAGCTCCTGTTGCGCTTGCTTTATTTGGAGCTTCTTTTTCTGCAATTCTATTGCAACATCAGTTGTTACCTTTACACTATTGCCGGCTAATAACTCCTCTAGTTCTTGCTCAGCTTCAGCAATGCTTGCCTTAAGACAGTCTATCTCATACAACCAGTTACTGCGTTCCTCCCATGTTCCAGCTTGAGCCAACATCGTTCGGGCAATTCTCAAGTCATATTCAGCATCTTCCACAACGTCTTTTAGCTTAGCTACCTCTTCCACTTCATCCAGATTATCTTCGGCCGCCTGTAGATTGATCTGCGCCTGAAGCAGAGCAAGCTCCTTTGTTGGCACCTGGCGCTCGGCTGATACCAATTGCCTATTAGCCGTTGTTACCTTGTCCTCTAACGCGCTCAGTTCATCCTCCCATTCTGAGTTATCCAGTCTGGCTAACTCCTGCCCCTCTTCAACGGTATCTCCCTCTTCTACCAGTACCTCTTCTACCGTCGCTTCCGGGTAGAATATATCAACAGCCAAATCTTCGGTACGGGATAAGGCTAGGTTGCCAACGGCAGTAATATCTATTATCAGGTTACCCCGCTGCACGGTTGCTACCTGATTCTCTAACGCCTTGGCTTCATCGGATGCAGAGCCGCAACCAAATAGGGGAACAGCGAGCCCGCCTAGAATAAGGGTTATCAGCATTATCTTTAAGATTCTCATAGATTCCTCTTACCTCTTTTCTTGCTATGTCAGTAACCGGGCAGCAAGTTATTACTTTATGCATTATAAAGAAGAATTGTTAAGATTGTATTAAGATTAATAGTCTCCCATAGATTATTCTGGCACGGGGAGAGAAAAGGTGAAATGGCTGCCTTTCCCCAGCTCACTCTGGACTTCAATCTTTCCGCCATGGGCCTCAACTAGGCGTTTGGCAATGGTAAGACCTAAACCACTACCTCCAGTAGCTCTGGCGCGAGACTTGTCTACCCGATAGAAGCGCTCAAAGATGTTGGGCAGGTCCTCGGCAGGAAGGCCTTCACCCGTATCAGTCACGGCCACCTCTACATAGTTATCCTGCTGCCTGGCAGCCACGGTGATGGTTCCACCTTTGGCAGTATGAGCTACCGCATTATCCATAAGGTTACGCAGCACCTGGCTAATCCGGCGGGAGTCAATATTCACCGCTGGGAGCATGTCGGGCAACTCAATGGATACCGATACTCCCTTTACCTTCGCTTGAACCTGCGCTGTAGCCATTGTCTGTTTGATTAACTCAGCGATATCTTCTGTCTGGCAAATGAGCTTCAGTTCGCCTGCTTCAGCAAGGCTTAGCTCCTGTAGGTCATCAACTAGTTGTGATAGTAGCATTGCCTCTTCATCCAAGGAGCGAATAGTATCGACATCTGATTTTATCACATCGTCACGGATTGCCTCAAGGTATCCCCTGATGTTAGACAGGGGAGTTCTCAACTCGTGGGCAATGTCAGCTACCATATTCTGCCGTAACTGCTCAGCACGTTCCAGGTCACTAGCCATAGAGTTAAAGGTATTGGCTAGCTCTCCAAGTTCACTTCTGTCCTTAACCTGTACTCTTTGAGAAAAATCACCGCGACCCAGGCTCTTGGCAGCAGAGGTAAGAGCCTTAACCGGGGCTAAAATTCGCCGCGACAGGAAAAAGGTGAGTAAGAGTGCAATGGCAACCGCAATCAAGCCCCCCCAGATGAAAAAGCGACCTATTGCTTTGAAAAGGATCTGTACTGAGGTAAAGTCTACTTCCAGTGATGATTCCGGGGTAACGTAAAGTGTGCCGATAGCGCCTGACTGCCATATAGGTGATAGGAGCCTGCCCGGTGAATCAGGATCATACGGCTCTCCCAAGAGTTCTCTCTTAGAATCAGCAACTACCATTCCATTGGTATCGGTCAATAGAATTCGCTGCCCATAGAGGTTACCCCACTGCTCGACAAAGGGCTGGATTCCCCTCCAGTCCCTGTGCCGGAGGTAATATCTGGATAGCTCAATCTCCATCCTGCCGGCACGCATTCGGTCAGCCCGTTCCCCAAAGCGTCGGATTTCATCTTGAGTAACTTGGTTAACGAAGAAAAATACTGCACCAATAGTAACCAATATTACTAAGGTAAAAGCCGCGAGGAGGCGAAACTGCAATCTATTTATCACCGCTTACCTCTAATAGTTTATAGCCGACTCCATACACTGTCTTTATGTATTTGGGATGGCTGGGGTCTGGCTCAAGTTTGCGGCGCAGGTTGAGGATATGAACATCGATAGTCCGGTCAAAGCCCTCAAAGTCATAGCCAAGGGCTTTTTCGATAAGCTGCGCCCGACTGAAAACCCTACCTGATTCCTTAGCAAGAACCCCCAGCAACTTGAATTCAACCGTAGTCAGATTCAGAAGATTGCCGGCAAGAGACGCCTCGTGTTTGTCAAAATTGACAGTAAGCTCGCCACGCTTAATCTGTTCAGGGCCGCGCTCCCCCGGCAGGCGCCTGAGTACTGCCCTTACCCTTGCTGCCAGTTCCCTGGGACTGAAGGGCTTAGTCACATAATCATCTGCCCCCAAATTCAGACCAACTAGCTTGTCCTGGTCCATGGTCTTGGCGGTAAGCATAATAATCGGTACATCGGATTCATCTCTGAGGGTGCGACAGACTTCGAGACCATCGATGCCAGGCAGCATTAGGTCCAGAACAATGAGGTCAGGGTAGCCCTCCCTAGCCAGGCGCAGGGCATCAACACCATCATAAGCGGTAAGAACCCGGTAGCCATCTCGATTCAGGTAGATTTTGACCAGTTCTACTGTCTTTACATCATCATCAACTACCAGAACCCTTTTACCAGCCATCTTCAATCCTTAATCATTGTACTATCTCTATTATGTTATATCATAAATGTTAAGGAATTGTTAAGACAACCAGCTTTCTTCTTGCCCAGATACTCTTTAAACAAGAGAGGGGGTATGTTCTCCCCCTCTCTTGTTCTTGGTCAGCCAGAATATCGGCATGGGAAGTTTAGTTAGTTATTGTATGGGGGCACACGGTCCACCCATACCACGAAAGCCACGATGACCACGAAAGCCAAATCTAATCGGGACGTCGGGTCTGGCTTCCTGCCACTCCTCCAGTTCTGGTGGTACGCCTGGCCTCGCCTGCTGCCACTCTTTCAGCCGCTGCCTGAACGGCTCCATGTCTGGCCTCGCCTGCAACCATTCCTTGTATGCGGCCGCTTGGTCCAAGTCTATCTTGCCCTCATCTACCAGCTTTTGGAGATAGCTGTCCAGAGCTTCGTCCCGCATCTCGCTTTGGGCTTGAGTAAGGGCATCTTTGAGCTGTTCTGAGGTAATGTTGACACCTTCACCAACCAAGATTTCAGCGGCTCGATCTAATAACGTCTTGGGCTGGCTGTCATTGTCACCCCCATCATCGGCGGCAAGTACTGCCCCACCTATGGTCCCCACCAGTATTACGGCTGCCAGCACCGCACCAACAACCAATTTCTTGCTTCGCCACATTTCTGTTTCACCTCCTTTCTAATTATATTTCTACTTAAAATCATAGCAGCCAAATACTAAAATCCTGTTAAGATTTGGGGGAGACTTTGGGATTTTCCACCGATATATAACAAAAAAAAGCTGCCAATTGATTAGTGGCAACTTAAGAGACGTCTTAAAATTTGCTTTGTGGCTAGTCTAAAGACTCGAGGGCTTTTTCATAGCCAGCCTCTGAGACGGCAATTGCCTGCAGCAGGGCAGCCTTGGCTGATTGCGGTACTGTTTCTAGCAGAGCACGGAGACGGGCAGAATTACTGATAGCATTACGCGCCACAATCACCCTGAGTCTAGCCCGCCGGTCAACTCCAACGGGGGATTCCTTACCACCCCCGGCTGGCTCAGGCGGTAACGGTGCGTCTTCAACTAGGAGTGCGTCTTCCACTGGGAATGCTTCTTCGGGTACCAGCGCTTTTTCGGCTACCGGTGCTTCTCTAGCTGCCGGCACCATAAGTTCACCCGTTACCTCTTGGGGCGAAGCCAAATCCACTATCTTAGCCAGGTAAACATCAAGCCGCTGGGCAGTCTGCCCTATTTGTTCTGGCTTGTTCTCATCAGCCATACGAACTATCTCAATCACTCTCCTATCTGCCAGCTTGGCATAAAGCTCCGCCTTGCCCAGAGCAGAGGGTGTTAATGCCAGCTGCACCTGCTCGGTGGCCAGTTTCACCGGATAAAGAGGCGCACCAGGCATACTGCCACCAGCAGCGACCACTGTGCTACTACCAACCAGCAATAGGACAAGGGTAATAGCCACCGCCACTGCCCACCGCGGCTGCCAGCTCCAACTAAAGAGGGGACGACTCTTCTTCTGCTCCGTCTCCTGGAATGCTAAGGAGAACTGGTATCTGGCTCTGTCCCTGAACTCAGGGCGAGGCTGCATGGTTGACGCTTTATTAATAGCCAGAGCCGTCTCAAGCAATGGCTTAAGCGTATCTACATGCTCCGGGAAACTGCGAAGACACTGCTCTACAGTCTCACCTTTAACCAGCAGTCGCTCCAAGCATTCATCTAGGACATTATCAAATTCTCTGGATTTCCCCATTATCTCCTACCGATAATACCTTGCGCAGAGCTACTATTGCGCTATGCTGCAAGGCTTTCACTGCTCCCTGGCTTTTACCCATAATTTTAGCTACCTGAGCAATTGACAATTCACCGGCAAAACGAAGGGAAACCACCTCACGCTGCGCCTCTGTCAGTCGCCGGGTAGCCAATAGTAGTCGTTCAATATCTAAACTGTGCTCAGCTATTAACCGAGGGTCACCATCACTCCTAACCAGTGACTCATCAAGCAGGGGAACCGCCTGCTTTTTCTTCTTCCTGAAATAGTCGACCACCTGGTTATGGGCGATACGGAATAGCCAGGCAGCGAAGGGTGCACCCTTCCACTTGAAGGAAGAAATAGACTGGAGGGCGTTGAGAAATACCTGCTGAGTCATATCCTCCGCCTCCGTTTTGTCCCCTATTCTGAGAGCCACATAACGGTATATCCTATCGAAGTGTTCCTCGTATAACTGGGCGAACGCCTGCTGGTCTCGCTGTTTGGCTCGCTGGACGAGGCTCTCCTCATCTTGCACCTGACAACTCCCATCAGCCAAACCTCAGCTCATTCTGCATCATACCTCAGTCCAGCTAGCAATCAAGGTGTTACCCTGTGCATATAGTATAACGAAGGAAACGGTGGAAAGATAGCTCTCAGAGGCGGAGCAAACAAAAACTTTATGGACCTGGCAATTAGAGGGCGGTATACTGGAGATGTGGGTAGAGCCAGGGAGTTAATAAGCATATGCTTCGTAGAACAGGTTAAAATAGGTAAATGATGTATCGTTACTTAAAGGTCTAATTATCTGTAAAATCCGGTGACGAGAAGTTCGCTCGAACAAATGTTAGCTAACATTTGTTCTAAAAGTAACATAACTAAACCCGTCCAGAAGTATTTAACTGAAGGATTTTCGTTTTATGGTATAATAGATTGTGAAGAATTGCTATTTATAGTGACTGTTTTAAATATCCGTATTGACATGATAAAAATAATAAGATAACCTTATGCGTAATAAAGCTAGAAATATGAAGTAGCATTGACAAATGAAGCTAGTCAAAGTAACTAACGAAGTAAGATATCTTGAAGGTGCGAAAACATACAAGCCTATGGAAGAATTGTATGTTGCTTTAAGCCCACAAAAGCTTAAAGATAAAATCAAAACCCCCATTGGTGTGGGAATGCGCATCAAAGATGATAAAAATAAAACTACAATGTTAGTTGAGTCAATACGTAGCGTGATTGATGTAGAGCAACCTACAGACAAAAAGTCATGTAAAGACAAGATAATGAGATTCGTTGGATTAGTAGACTCAAAATTAGGGATGCCACAGGTCACAAGATATGGAGTAAGGTCAACTTGGATTAATGAGTATAAGGGCAGTTTTCAGGAATTACTGGAAATGTGCAAAGAAAGTATATTTAGAGATTCAACATTAGTAAAGAATGCTGGTGATATTGGATTAATATTCGATTATTATAAAAGTAGCGGTAAGAAAAATTCGGTAACTTTTGGCCCTATGGAGATATCTCAAATTAAAGAACAATTTCTCAGTTATGGAATAAATGAAGTTACGCCAATTTTTTTATACACAGATATTGACGTAGGAGATATGGTAACAAAGAAGTTCTCTTTGGAATTTCTAAATAAGTTTATTGACGAAGCCTTGGAAGAAGGTGAAAGAATTTCTTCAGAAATCGCTAAAATGGTAGGTTTGAAATAATGACGACGGGAACGCTAATAAGACCAACTAGAATTGACAAGAGGGCAATTGATTATTATTCAACACCGAACTGTAAGGAAAATGAGGAGAAATTAGAAGAAGAACGGTCAATAAAGGAAATTGAGAGCAGAGAAGATATTCCAGCGATTTTTTACGAGGAAACGGATTCTAATATCGATGATTTATACCAGATGCCAATTAAATCCGCATCCGGGAGATTGGTAAATCGAGTAGAACGACACAGGATTGTTCACGAAAAGCAGACTAATATTTGGGATAGTGATAAATTAAGAAAATTATTAGAAGAGCCAATTGGTTCGCCAATATCACTGACAAAAGAAGAGGCTAGAGAAATAGTGCTTCTTGCAGCTGGAAGAAGACCAGATTTGCCTACTGGTAAGGAATTTGCACAAGAAACGCGTGAATTATTGGGTCATGCAATAATAACAAGAGTCGAGAAAGCTTAGTAAATTATATGGGTGATCTATACGACACGTGCGTGTTCATAGATTATTGGAATGGAGATAGTGCTGCTTCCATTCTGATAAAAGCTGCAATAGATAATCCAAATAATGTGTCATATAGTCCAATTAGTGTAGTTGAGTTATGGATATCACCAAAATTAGATAGGCAAGAAGAAATTGAATTTACTGGATTAACCCAACACTTTCTTCAAGATGCAGGATTGACTACAAATGCAGCGAAGAAAGCTGGTCAATCATTGATGGGTCTTAGTAGACACCAGAAGATGATAAAAGCAGGTGATGCAATAATTGCCGCCACAGCAGAAGAGAGAGGAGATAAAATTCGAACCAGGAATATTAAACATATAAGAGAGTTCTATAGTAATGTAGAACAGTACTGAATTTTAGTAATATCCTTATGTAGAGTATTAGTTGGTATAAGCAGGTAAGTAGCCTGCTCATATTTCTTTTAGATGAGATGACTGTTTTATATGGGAAATGGTAAATAATAAAAGCAGTCAGATAATAAGAAGCGGGGAGCTGTATCAGCTCCCCTTATTAGTTATCAGGAGCGTTAGCGTAAAACAAGGCAAAAAGATAGCTCTCCAACCTAAGTGCGCGCATTTAAATATACTATGTATATTGTTGATAATATGGAATGTGTTACAATAGCTCCAAAATTAAAACTTGATTCAAGAGGAATGGAAGCTTGTCTTACTATGTGCGCCTGATGGGCAAGGAAGATGTTACTCAGGTTACCGAGATTGACCGTGAAGCCTTTCCCACCGATTGGCCACCACCTAACTACCAGCATGAGCTACGAAATCGGTTAGCCCACTACATCGTGGCCTGTAATGAAGAGAAGACTGTTGATAACCCAGAAGTGAAAGCTTCCTCAGAGAAGGGCTTGACCGGGCTGGCTTCCAGATCAAGGCGATTACTTAGCCGGCACCGTTTCTTCAACAATAAATTACCCCTCTCACCTGAATATTACATTACCGGTTTTACTGGATTCTGGGTTATGACTGACGAGGCCCACATTACCAATATCGCAGTGCGGGAAACATATCGCCGACAGGGGATAGGAGAACTGTTACTCATATCCACCATCGACCTGGCTACAGAGCTCAAGGCTCGTATCATTACTCTGGAGGTTCGTGCCTCCAACACTGCTGCCCAGAGTCTCTATCTCAAGTATAGCTTCACCCATGTAGGTGTACGCCGTGGTTATTACATTGATAGAGGTCGCTCCCTTGACAATAGAGAAGACGGCCTATTGATGTCTATCCAGGATATCACCTTAGCTACGTTTCAGGCACACTTCCAGCAGCTAAAGCAGACTCACTCCAGAAAATGGGGGATAGCATTCTATCAAATTGTCCAGTAACTACCAGTTTAGTGGCAACTACCCGGTTCAGCCAGGCAATCGATAATTCTGGGTATAGTACAGGTAGCAACAGTACTCTGAGAATACACCTTTGGTAATAGCTCCTTAGACAGCAACTCTAAGCAGTAAAATCCGCAGCAAATATAAATGCTATAATACGCTACACTTTCTTTATCAAGGATGCTGGCCAGTGCTTGAGGAAAATCCTTCAGCCTCTACCAAGCCAATCACCAAATATAGTAGGGTATTTTGTAGAAGGCTCTTTTGTCCCTACCTTTGCCAGGAGCCACTTCTCAAGCCCCTGCTTGCTCTCAGCTAATAGTGCGTTTAGCTTATCCACATTGACATTAGCCATGTAACTAGCTGACTTATACTTTCTAGCCGCCTCTATCTGCCCGTTAAAATCTTCAATCAGCATAAAAGCACCAGATAGAGTACCCTCCAATGGCTGGCCTAGAAAATCAAGCTTCCCCTTGCCCCTCTGCCAGCTTACTGCCTCAAATTTCTTGGGTTTTTCGCGGAGGCTCACGGTTGCTGCCAGCGCCTGATTCAATTTCACTTCAGCTAGCAGGTTCTGAACAATCTCAGGCTGCGTTGCCTCTGGCTTTCGCCTCCGCATAAAAAAGAATTGCAACAATATAAGCCCGACAATTGCCGCAATAAGTGGAATATTGTCCCCTAAAGTACCAAAATCCATAACTTTCTCCTTACCTCGGTTCTAAGGTTCAATTAGACCATATTTCCCAGGTTATGTCCAGACACGCAATAAGCAGAATACTAGGCAATCAGTGCTGTAATACTTGTCAAGGTTGCGCATCAAAATATGTAAAAGTAAGAAACACCAGCTATATTTAAGGCTCTAGTATCAATAGCTGTTTGAATTCTGTTTATTGGAGGCTATTTTGAAACTACTCTGAAGCTAACTTCCCCCCAGTTGCCCAGTTGTGCTTGGGGTTATCCTTGATGATGACAGTAACTGCCTCCTTGGGAATGCCCATCTTCGTCATCACCGAAGTTATACCCTCTACGAGCTCTTTCTTTTGTTCAACGGTTCGTCCTTCCCACGTTTCAACGATAACTACTGGCATGATACCCTCCTGTTTTTGATATATCTCTTCTCCCGCTCAAGTAAGGCTGGCACCCGGAAAGAATCTACTGGCTATTAGTCCGGCTATTGGGGGAAAGAAAAAGGTACAGACGAGGCGAATTGCAGAAAATTTCCAACCCATTAAGCCTATTTCCATTGGCAACCGAGTAACTTGTAACAATGACCACCCTGTAATAAAGGCTATCATAGTGCCAATACTTGCTCCGGCGCGCAACAGTCCCGCAGCAATGGGCAGACTAATAAAGGGACCACCCGGCGTAAGCCCACCCATTAGTGTACCGATTAAGATACCTCGAAGGCCAGATTCTGCGCCTACCCACTTGGATATCATTTCCTGCGGGATAAGAACTTGAATCATACCAGCTACTATAAAGGCAAGAATTAGTAACGGGATAATCTGTAGTAGTAGACCGCCGGCGCCTTTTAGTCCCACTATTAGGTGTGGTGTTCCACCTCTTTGGTAGGCGAGAAAGATAAAGACAATAGCCAGCACACCCATTACTATCGTCGGGATAAACATTTGCGGTAACCTCCTGCTTTTACTCGTACTCTGTTTCATCATTGTCTGCTTATCATAGTTATGAGTGGCAACATTGTCAATGTAGCTATCTTTGACTATAAAGAGATGAACTAGATATACTAACCCTCTCTTTCCCCCAGAAGGCACACGCTTCGGGAAATACGTTCACCATTCTTCAAATGAAGTATTTAGATTCAATGGGAGGTCAAACCGCTCCCAGGTGAAAGTTTCTTTTTATGGTGACTGGTCCTCCAGTACTAACGTACTAGCCCAAACATGACTTTTGGGTGATTGTTTTGCCAAACGGTGAATGATAGAATTAAGTATATCTAAGTAGTGTCAATAGGAGTTTGCACAATGCCAAACATAGTTGACGGAAAAGCTTATTATAAAACCGCTGAAGCTTGCCGTCTGGCAGGAATAAGCAAAAATACCTTTCTCCGGTGGGTCAGGGAGGAGATATTTGCTGACATAGAACACAGGGATAGAAACGGTTGGCGACTATTCACCGAAGACGATTTAAAGAGATTGAAATCCAAGGTTAATAGGATTCAAAGGATTAATGTTGCATAACATTGCATGTATCTGCGAGGAGTCTAAAATGGGTCGAAATTCCTTGGTAAAGGCTAAGCCCTTACTAAACCTACAACCAACTCAAACATCAAACAGCGGAGGTGAATCGTGAAAGACAAAGAGGCTAATAATAGTTTCGTTGAGCTCTGGGGGCATACCTTCAAGAAGATAAACCCTGGACTAAGCGAGGCTGAAGTCACTTCTTTCGTCCAACAGCTGATGGACGAGCGTGATAAGCTGCTCGAACGTCAGGGGCATCTCACATTGCTGGCCGAACTTGCCGAAAGAACAGTCGCCGAAGCTGATAATATGGCTAACCGGATCAAAGAAGACGCGGAAAACCAAGCTCTAGCCGATGCAGAAAAACGAGCTCAACAGATAATCGAAGAGAAGACTACCGAAGCTATGACCACTGTTCAAAAGGAAATCGAAGCTATCAAGGCAGATACTGAAAGGCAATCAGCAATGCTAATAGAAGAGAAGGTAGAAAAGCTTCAGGCTGACCTAAGGGATACAGTCCAAGAGATGTGTAGAGAAACGCTAGCACAAGTTGAGAACTTTCGGCTAGGAGTGACATCATTCGGGGCGAGCTTTGAGCAAAAGTTACTTGAGCATGTTGAACACCATGACCAATCAAGTATAAAAAAAGAGAGCGATATCAGTACTGATTCGGAAAAGGTTGATGAAAATGTCGCAAAAGTACAGGTAGCAGAGCAGGCGGATACTGGTGAAGCGAGAGAAGAGGAACCCGTACCCCGAACAGAACGAAAAGCTACTAATAATGAAGAATGGGTGGTATTGGAGTTCTTACCCCCAAGAGATAAAGACGAAATTGAGTTAATCAAGACATACCTTGATAGTTTACCCGAAGTCAGCACTACCGAATTAACAACCATGGTCGATAATACTAGGATTGAGGTTTCTGTTAACAAGCAGATGAACTTGCCCGAAACAATAAGAGCAATTCCCATAGTCCAAGAGGCCAATGAAGTTGTAGAAGGTGAGCAGCAGAAGATTCAGATCATACTTGGTTTGACGTCCTCGATAGACGAAACCAGAAACACACTAAAGAGTAATTTTAACAATATTTTGTCCGATGGGAAAGAGATGTCTGGCTGAGTAGCAGACTGCGCGTTTTTGCCCACGGCCCTGAGGCTTCGCCTCTCTCTAAAATCCCTCCCCCCTCTCTGGTCTAGTAGAGAATGTAACTGATGCAAGTGCGAGCTTTACCTGAATCGTCAAGTCAGCGTATAGTTGGAACTATGGGATTATTGTTTTTGTCTAATACGAGGGTCAATAGTAATCAAGAAATTTTTTTCCAGAATTTGGCCGTGGCTACCTGAAAATGCTCAGATCGGTTTCATTCCCTCAGCTCCAGATCCAGCTAGAGGGCATTTCAAAGAGGTAGAAGTCTTCTTTAGAGACGTTTCGCCTTCTTTCACGCTGGAATATATTAATCTTCACAACGAAAGAGAAAATCTGACACATCTTGAGCAGCAACTCAGGAAACGTGATGCAGTATATCTAAACGAGGGAAATACATTTCACTTTTTGAAAGCAATCAGGGATTCACACATGGATCTCATACTAGAAAGACTCGCCAGTGAAAAGGTCTTCATTGGTACAAGCGCCGGAGGTCTAATCATAACGCCCAATATAGAATTGGCGAGTGGAGAAAACGATATTAGGCTTGAAAATACCAAGGGTTCAGCATTCATGAAATTTGGCTTTTACCCACATTTTATACCAGAAAACGCGGAGCAGTTGAGAGAAATTAATTCGTGTATTTGTGAATTTCCTGAAATCTATGCCCTCCCAGAGTTTTCTGGATTAGCAGTAACTGAGACAGAGACAACTCCGTTGAGTCCTTTTTACCGCTTCACAAAAGGAAGCAAAGAGTACGAAATAGTAAGGAGTCCTATCAGGGCCACGCTCTAATCCCTCTTCTTCACCAGTAAACATATATTCCGGGAGAATAGTTTTATCGGGTAACGGTAGGAGCTTTCAGGGAAGGATTTGAGCACACTAAAACCAGCCTCTTTCACCAATCCCTCTAGTTCAGGGTAGGAGAACAGGTAGTAATAGCGATACAGGGTCTTGCCCTTTGTGCGCCAGGGCACAACTACCTCCTTGCCACTGAACCAGAACCTGGGTTGCCATCGGTTCCACACGGTGATAAAGGCTTCACCACCCGGCTTCAATACCCGCCTCAGCTCGTTCAGTGCTGCTTGTTTCTCCTTTTTACCCTTGAGATGGTGGTAGGTAGCTACCGAGATTGCCCAGTCAAAGGTTTCGTCAGAATAGGGGAGGCAGCTAACATCAGCTAATAACAGGTTGACAGTGAAATTAAATTTCCGGGAGTATTTTCGGGCAAACCCTAGCATCTGGGTAGAGAAGTCCACACCATATAAGCCAAAGTTTTGCCTGAAGGGTAGAAAATCGGGCCCGTGAGCACAGCCAACATTAAGCAGGCTACCCTTTTGCCAGCGGCGCGCCAGTACCTCCAGTTCACTGCGAAATATCGACCAGTGCCTGAAGTTATGCCAGCCCGGGGCTATCTCATTAAACACACTCTGAATATCTTCTGCTACCATATTCCCTTTATTCCCTCCCCTTAAGAATAAGGAAAGATAGTTTAAAATATATTTGTTGTCACCCCATCCCCTTTATCCCCTTCCCCTTGAGGGGAAGGGGAATTAGTATTTAAGAGGGGCTGACGCCCCTCTTAAACTCCTAGTTACTTACTAGCCTTGATTTTTTTCGATAAGCTTACACATTTCAATTAGAAGTTTTTCCACAAGTTCCAGCATTTTCGGGCTTAGTCCTGCTTGTTTGAGACTGGCTATGTAGCCATCCTTTAGCGCTCTTGGATTCCGAACGTCTGAAGCCACCGCTGCAAAAGCGGTCGCAAGAGCAAATAGTGTCAAGACTGTAGAATCTTTTGCTATAGTGAAGGTGCTCTTCAATGTGGGTTCTGTAGTGTCTGCTTTGTCCATCAACTCCAAGGTTATTTTCTCTAAATCATCAAGTCTGTCAAAAATGTGCCACTCGGGTGTGCTCATATCAACCTCCTTCTTAGTGCATTTCTCTCTATTGCTAAAATCTGCTAAACTACTCTTATCCCTTTAAAGCTTAAAAGAAGTATACTATGAAAAAATTTGCCAGGACAATATCCGGGGTTACCCCGGTAGCCGTTATGACCCAACCTATGAAGTGCCCCGGGCAATGTATTTATTGCCCCACCTACCCGGCTACGCCCCAGAGCTATACCCCGGAGTCACCAGCAGTATTAAGAGCCAAGCAGTGTGACTATGACGCCCAGAAACAAGTTAGACTGAGGCTAAAAATTCTATCCGAAATGGGGCATCCTACAGATAAGATTGAGCTGATAATAATGGGCGGCACCTTCCTGGCTTGCCCTGAGGACTATCAATATCAGTTTATTAAAGATTGCTTTGATGCCCTAAATGGTGAACAGTCGGCTACCCCAGAAGAGGCAAAACAACTTAACGAAACAGCAAGCCATCGCTGCACCGGGCTATGCATAGAAACCAGACCTGATTGTTGCCAACAGGAACAAGTAGATAGAATGCTTGAGTTTGGCGCTACCAGGGTAGAGCTTGGAGTTCAAACTTTAGATGATGAAATTTACCGACTGGTAAGAAGAGGGCATAAGGTGGAAGATGTGGTTAAAGCCACCAAATTGCTCAAGGAGCATGGCTTTAAGGTGCATTATCACTGGATGCCAGGACTGCCCGGCTCAACCCCAGAGGAGGACCTACAGCGAGCCAGGCAGCTATTTAGTGATGCCCGCTTTAAACCAGATGGCTTGAAGCTATATCCCACTATGGTGGTGGAGGGCACCGAACTGGAAAAGTGGTATCAGGATGGGCGTTACCAGCCATACGCTACTGAGACGATGATTAATCTGGTGGCTGATATTAAATCTACAGTGCCCAAGTATGTCAGAATCTCACGCGTGCTGCGCGATATCCCGTCAAAATTTATTGTCGGCGGTCCAAGGGATTCGCTACGGGATGTAGTTAAAGAGCGAATGAAACAGCTAGCAACTGAATGCCGATGTATCAGGTGTCGGGAATATGGCCACCGAGCACAGAACGGCTGGGAAATAGGTGAACCCAGGATGGTCAGAATGGATTACGAAGCCTCGGAAGGTAAGGAAATCTTCTTATCATTTGAGGATGAAAAGGAAACACTATTCGGCCTATTGCGTATGAGAATTCAATCTCAACCCATAGCCAGGCTGGGACAGGAGACTATTCAAACTAAACCCGTAGCCAAACTAGAACAGAAGGTCAACAAAAACCTAGCCTTAATCAGAGAGCTACATGTATATGGTCCTGAGGTGCCTCTAAAGCAGCAAAATCCAACGGCCGCCCAGCATAAGGGTTTAGGTAAAGCATTACTAACACAAGCGGAGAGGATTGCCAGGGAAGAATTTCAAGCGCAGTCAATGGTGGTTTTGAGTGGGGCTGGAGCTAAGGAATACTACCGCTCTGAGTTTGACTACGGCTCACTGGCAGATTATATGGTCAAAAGTCTATAGTTCTGATTTTTCTTCTTCAGTTGTTGCTAACCAATTGGCAATTTTTTCGTTATAAGTAGCTGGAACTTGACAAATAAATATATCGTGCTATATTGGTTATATATAGCTTAAGTTCAATTTACATTAGACAGACTGGTATAGTACCATTGTTTAGTAAGTCAGGTAAATAGAGCTATCCACCTGGAGTAGGTACATAAGGGGTGAGCAGATAGTTTTATGTCAGGTATTGACAAGGTATGTTATACTGCTAGGTGGGGTAGTTAGCTACCTCAGCTTGATTATGAGTAAAACAGGCAAGGAGGTGATGCCATGGTAAGAGCCCGAAAGGGGAATGAGTTATTAAA
>SDBU01003211.1_pt1 | contig 20994 bp, 22 predicted proteins | sample 2277071 | NCBI WGS metagenome assembly SDBU01 (sample SAMN10397929, study PRJNA504765) | marine sediment metagenome | isolation source: marine sediment core GS08_GC12, 126 cmbsf | place: Arctic Ocean: Gakkel Ridge, Loki's castle | collected 2008
GGGACGCCATATGGACACAGCTCAATATAATCCCCACTGTCAACCCCTGCGCCGATTGGTCAATTCACTCTTTGAACCCAACCTGTGTACCAACCTAGACGAACTACTGACCCATTATGTTCCCAGGGATGGCTTCGCTGAGGTAAATGCCTATCACCAGCAATTCGCTGATTGCTGGAACTACCTGGTAAGCTACACCAAGGCGCTAGTCGGGGGGAACAAGCTCCCGGAAGCCTTACCTGAGATGCCTCTGCCTCTCAGGAGAACGCTCAGTGTCATAAGGGGCGTAGTGAGAGCAGGAGCCAGGACGAAAATAGGAAATCCCCGGACTAGTTTAGTCGAGCCGCAACTGGGCTACTGCCTCAGGGAGCTGGAGATGGAGCTTCAGCGGGGGCAGGGATGCGGGCATGGGCTGGTGGCCATCTTTGAGATTGTGAAGTAAGCCTTGGCTAATGTTATTCCATTTGTGAGGAGGGTTCTATATGGCAGGTATCGCAGGAACAACTTCAGCTAGCGCAGATACCTTAGAGTTGATGTTGGGCAGGTTACATCACCGAGGACCTGAGAGCAAATGGATACACTGTGGAGAGAGGGTAGCCTTTGGGTGCTGTGTCCTGTCCTCAGAGACAAAGCAATCCGGAAGAACGCACTCACAGATGGCTGACACAGTGGCGGTAATGGATGGTCACCTCTTTTCTGAAGATGGGGCGCAGTTGCTTGAAGCAGACCTCTTGGTTAGCCTTTATAGCAGATTTGGTCCTAGATTTGTGGAGCGGTTAGATGGCGATTTTGCCCTTTCTCTAGCCACTGATAGCGAGCTAATATTGGCCAGGGACTCCGTGGGCTTGCGTCCCCTTTTCTACGGCTATAAGGATGGCGAACTCTACTTCGCCTCAGAGATGAAAGCCCTCCTTGGTTTATGTGCCGAGGTTGTGGAACTACCGCCGGGTCATGTCTATACTCAACGGCAGGGACTTCAACCATTCAGGAGCCTGCAATATTCGGTTCCCAAATTTGACAGCCCTGAAGAAGCAGCTCGCATTCTCGCCGACCTATTGCGACAGGCAGTAGAGATGCGGCTGAAGGATGGCGATGTCGGCGGTGTCCTGCTCAGCGGCGGTCTGGACTCAAGTATTATCGCCTGCCTGGCAAAGGAATTTCAGCCTAAGCTAAAGACGTTCACCGTGGGTACCGGGATAAGTGTCTCTGAAGACTTGAGGCGGGCGCGAGACATGGCTCAGTACTTAGGTACTGAGCACTATGAGTATATCTATGGAGAAAAAGAAATAGAGCAGGTGCTACCTCAGGTCATTTACCATCTAGAGTCCTTCGATGAGGACTGTGTATATGGGGCAGTAGCCAATTATTTCGCCGCCGGGCTGGCTGCCCAGCATACCGGATGCATCCTTTGTGGCGAAGGTGCCGACGAATTCCTGGGTGGTTACCACGAACTGAAAGAAGCCAGAAACGAGGCAGAGTTTCTTCGGCTTACCGAAGACCTAATAGGCAATGCCTACCACACGGGGCTCCAGAGGCTTGACCGGATGATGGCAGCTCACTCGCTGGAATTTCGTCCTCCTTTCTTAGATGGGAGAGTCACTGCCTTTTGTTCCAAAATTCCCGTGGCATGGAAGGTGCATGGCACGGAAAAGGTTGAGAAGTGGATTTTGAGGAAAGCCTTCGCTGGCTTATTGCCCGACCACATATTAAACAGGGTGAAGCAACCGTTCGCTCAAGGGGCTGGCTCAGCAAAACTTACCAAGTTGATCGGGCAGAGAGCAGCCGCCGGGGAAGACTATTCATATAATCGGCAGACTAAGTCCGATATATTACTCAAGTCCGAAGCTGAAACATACTACTACCAGATATTCAAAGAGAAGTTTCCAGAAACTTCTTTCGAAAAGTTGGTCACGAGGTGGGACCCGCTTACTAGGCGACAATAGATAGCTGATGATGCCCTCAGAATTTTTCATCAGGTATTACACAAAAGTCCATCCCGTGCAGTCTTAAACGAGGCCAAAGAGATAAAACACCACAACTACAATTAAAGCTGCCAGAGGAGCCCCTGTAGCCACCTGAGCTAGTGAGTGATACTTCAATTCTATCCTTGCCCAGGACATTAAAGGGATTAGCACTACAGTTATCGCAGCGAGCCAGCCATATAAAATAACCAATACTGTTATTAGAGCAGCTATAAAAGCAGTATGGAGGCTTATCTTCCACCACGCATTTATGCACATAAATATGGCTACCGCTGAAAGTCCAGCTACAAATATAGCTACCAGTATTGGTGGTGCCCCAAAATAATGAAGAATAAAACAACCAGCGCCGGCACAGGCACCTGCCAGCCAGTAAATCTCAGTCCTTTGCCCACGAACCCTGATGGAGATGCCATCAAGCCTCCCATTCCGAACTAGGTAAATAATAACTAAAAAAACTGGCAATATACTAAGGGCTATGGAAATCAGCGACCATTTAAGGGCATCGGGTACGCTGGATGTTGACTCAAAGGAAAGCAATAGGATTAATACCAGACTCACCAAGAAGGGATTCAGGATATTAGAGGTCAGGTTAGCTATTCGTTTTCTCATCTGCATTTGCCAAAAGCTACTCCCAGGTCTACCCAAGCCAGACTCACCATATTAACCTATTAGCATACATTTTGCCAAGAGATGGTATAGAGATTGTCTGCTACTTAAGCTGGTAGATTGTGGTAAAATATAAGAAATGAAGGCAATTATCTTAGTAGGTGGAGAAGCAACCAGGTTATTCCCCCTTACCTGCAATACACCCAAAGCTATGGTGCCGGTGCTTAATAGCCCATTTCTAGAGCATGTCATCCGCTACCTCAGCTCGCACCAGATAAAGGATATAATCCTGGCTCAAAGCCACCTTTTACAGCCTATTGAAAGCTATTTTGGTAACGGTAGCCAGTTTGGGGTCAAGCTCAGCTACACAATAGAAGATACCCCTCTGGGAACGGCTGGGGCGGTGAAAAATGCTGAAAGCTATTTAGATGAGACCTTCCTGGTGCTAAATGGCGATATTTTCACTGACCTGGATATTACGGCTATGATTGACTATCACCTGGAAAGCAAGGCAAAGGCAACCATTGCCCTTACCCCGGTGGACGACCCCACCAGCTATGGCTTAATAGAAACCAATGCCCAGGGCAGGGTTACACGATTTCTAGAGAAACCTGAGTGGAGTCAGGTAACTACCAATATGATAAATGCTGGCACCTATGTTCTAGAGCCTGATGTCCTGGCTCAAATCCCGCCCGAAGTTCAAGTTAGCATTGAGCGTCAGGTGTTTCCACAACTTTTAGACCAGGGGGAGCCAGTTTATGCTTATCCTTCCTCTGTTTACTGGATAGATATAGGCACCCCAGAGAAATACCTCCAGCTACACCGAGATTTGCTCAGTGGCAAAAGTAGCCAGTATCCTCTCGCCCCCGGTGAGGAGATACTCATTGGAGAGCAAAGCTCTATCCACGCCACAGCCCAGATAAAGGGAGCAGTAGTGATAGGCAGTAACTGCTCTATCGGGCGCAAGGTCAAACTAACAGGACTAGTGGTTATTGGCACTGGCTGCACAATTCTGGAAGATACTGTGATTGAGGAATCCATTATCTGGCGAAATACTCGGCTAGGGCAGCGTGTTAACTTAAAGAACTCTATTGTGGCTGACAACTGCTACCTCAATACCGATAGCATTATTGAGGACTCAATTTTGGGTGATAATGTAACAGTAGCTAGTGGTTGTAAACTTGAACCAGGCAGTAGAATCTGGCCAGGGACAACAGTGGGGCATATCTGCTTTGACAACCTACAAAATAACGAATAAAATTAAGCAGTAAGAGAGAGAAAAGGTGAAAGTATGACTAATTCCAAAGGAATAGATAGCGCTAGTTATCTGCCCACAGGCATGCATTTGTGGCCGTCGAAGCGATACCTGGAGATGCATCACCGTTCACTGGACGACCCCGAGGGATTTTGGTCAGAGGAAGCGCGAAAGCTGGACTGGTATAAGACCTGGGATAGGGTTTTGGATTGGGAGCCCCCATATGCAAGATGGTTTGTCGGGGGAAGGCTCAATGCCTCTTTCCAGTGCGTTGACCGCCATGTAAAGATGTGGAGGAGGAGTAAGGTGGCAATCTACTGGGAGGGTGAGACAGGTGAGATAAGAGTGCTTAGCTATTCTACCCTTTTCAGGGATGTCAACCGCTTTGCCTCGGTGCTGAAGAAACTTGGGGTGGGCAAAGGGGATAGAGTTGCCCTTTACCTGCCTATGATTCCGGAGCTGCCTACTTTTATGCTCGCCTGCGCCCGAATCGGGGCAGTGCACACGGTTATCTTCTCCGGATTCAGCGCCCAGGCGATATGCGACAGGGTCAACGATATCCAGGCAAAGGTCGTTGTCACCGCCGATGGGGGGTATCGGCGCGGCAAGATAATACCACTTAAAGAGATAACTGACGAGGCAGTAAAACTCTGCCCCTCTGTTGAGAAGACAATTGTGGTTAAAAGGACGGGAGAAACGGTGCCGTGGACTGAGGGCAGAGATATATGGCTTGCCTCTATGCTTGACGATGCTGAGTCATTTGTAACACCTGAGCCGGTGGAATCTACCCATCCACTATACATCCTTTATACCTCGGGGACTACCGGGAAGCCGAAGGGTATTGTTCACAGTACTGGTGGCTACCTTGTGTTCAATCACTCGGCATACCAGTGGGTGTTCAATATAAGGGAAGAGTCTGTCTTCTGGTGCACCGCCGATGTTGGCTGGGTAACCGGTCATAGCTCCATAGTTTATGCCCCCCTCTCCCATGGCGCTGCCGTTGTTCTGTATGAAGGAGCACCTGATTACCCGACGATTGATCGGTGGTGGGATATTATAGAAAAATATGGGGTTACCATCTTCTATACATCCCCAACCGCGATTCGGATGTTTATGCGCTCCGGAGAGGAGTGGCTGGAAAAGCATGACCTCTCTAGCCTTGAGCTTCTTGGCAGTGTTGGTGAACCGATAAACCCTGAGGCGTGGCAGTGGTATTACAAACATATCGGGAAGGAGAAGTGCCCTATTGTTGATACCTGGTGGCAGACGGAGACAGGAGGCATTATGATCTCGCCTACGCCCGGGATTGAGCCAATGCCTCTAAAGCCAGGGTCAGCAACCCTACCCCTTCCCGGGGTCGATGCCACAGTAGTTGATGCTGATGGGAAGGAGTTACCCCCAGGTCAAACCGGGTTACTCATAATAAATAAGCCATGGCCCGGGATGCTGGTTGATATCTACGGCGACCCGGAGCGCTACCAAGAGTCCTACTGGTCACGCTTCCCAGGTTCATACTATACCGGAGACTTCGCTATGCGTGATGATGATGGTTATTTCTGGTTATTAGGCAGAGCTGACGAGGTGCTCAAGGTAGCCGGACATCGCATCGGGACAGCGGAAATTGAGGATGCGGCTATATCCCATCCAGCCATAACTGAGGTGGCGGTGACAAGCAAGCCAGATGAGATAAAAGGGGAAGCCATTGTTCTTTTCGTCACCCTCAAAAAGGGGAACTCGCCTTCATCTACCTTGAGAAAGGAAATCATTCGACATCTTCGCCAGGTTATTGGTCCCATCGCCACCCCGGATGAGATTTACTTTGTCGAATCGATGCCCAAAACAAGAAGTGGCAAGATTATGCGCCGCGTCCTCAAAGCGGTAGCTTCAGGGCAGAGCCTTGGCGACCTCACTACCTTGGAGGATGAGGCATCGGTAGAGGAGGTAAAGAGAGCCTACGAAAGCCTGAAGAGGGTCTCTAAAGAAGCAAAGCCCCTCTAGAGGCAAAGTGAGACTAAATCATGTTAAACCAGTTGGAAAAAGTAGAAAAGCGTTATCAAGAGTTAGATAGGCAGATAGCTATGCCTGAGGTAGCATCTGACCTAGAACGATTGCAGATGTTGGCTAAGGAGAGAGCCAGCATTGAAAGCTTGGTAACAAATTATAGGAAATATAAAGCAACCTCCAAGTCGCTAGAAGAAACAAGGGCAATGCTGAACGACGGGCTGGGCGAAGAGATGACGACCCTAGTTAAGCAAGAGATAGAAAGCCTTGAGTCACAACAAGACCATCTACTTCAAGAGCTGAAGCTTGCCCTTGTGCCCAAGGATGCAAATGATGACAGAGACATCATTATGGAAATCCGGGCTGGGGCTGGTGGCGATGAAGCTGGATTGTTTGCTGCTGACCTCTTTCGTATGTATAGTCGGTATGCTCAATCTAAAGGTTGGGAAATAGATATTATCAATGTTAACGAAAGCAGTATAGGCGCCTTCAAGGAAATTATATTTGAAATAAAAGGCAGGAGGGCTTTCAGCCGACTCAAGTATGAAAGGGGAGTTCACCGGGTGCAGCGAGTGCCTGTTACCGAGTCCTCAGGTAGAATTCATACCTCAACAGCTACGGTAGCCGTTCTACCCAAGGCTGAGGAAGTGGATATATCCATAAATCCTGACGACCTCAAAATTGATATTTTCCACAGTGGTGGTGCTGGGGGACAGAATGTAAATAAGGTAGCCACCGCCGTCCGCATCACCCACCTGCCTACGGGCATTGTAGCCGTCTGCCAGGATGAGCGCTCGCAACTAAAAAACAAAACGAGGGCAATATCAGTGCTCCGCTCCCGACTCCTGGATATGGAACAACGCCAGCAAGAAGCAGAAGTAACCGCACAGCGTCGTTCCCAGGTAGGCACTGGTGACCGAGCTGAGAAGATACGAACCTATAATTTTCCTCAAGACCGTGTTTCCGACCACCGCATCGGTCTAAGACTCCATAACCTGCCCCGAATCCTGGACGGAGAACTTGATGAGCTTGTTGATGCCCTAGCCACCAGTGACCAGGCGGAACAGTTAGAGGAGCAACTGGTGTGACTCTAAAACAGGCTCTTGGTCGTGCCAGGGAAATCCTGGTCGCCAATAACATTGAAGATGCCTCTCTGGAGTCTGAGCTACTGCTAAGGCATGCCCTAAAAATAAGTCGGGTTCAATTATATCTAGACCTCAACCATGAACTAAGCCCCGAACAAGAGGAAACCTTCTGGCACCTGATTGAACGCCGGCTTAACTATGAGCCCACTGCCTATATATTAGGGTATCATGAGTTCTATGGGCTTGATTTTTATGTTGACCCCAGCGTTCTCATCCCCCGACCGGAAAGCGAGCTGCTGGTAGAAAAGGCTGTCAAACTGGCTCAAAATCAGCCGGTGTCTGTTATAGCTGAGGTTGGCACTGGCTGTGGGGCTATTGCCATCAGCCTGGCGCTAAACCTGCCACAAGCTAAAATCTATGCCACCGATATATCAGTCCCCGCCCTCAAGGTTGCCCTATCTAATTGCCAAAAACATGGGGTGGTAGATAGAATCTGTCTTCTACAAGGCGATATGCTTACCCCTCTGCCTGAGCCGGTTGACCTTATAGTAGCCAATCTGCCGTATGTTAAAGAATCAGAAATAAGTGCAGGAAACCTTGAGCCACTGCTGGCACTGAACGGGGGCTCAGATGGACTGGATAAGATACGCCGGCTATGCCATCAGGTAGGTAATAGGCTTCGCCCTGAGGGCTGCCTGCTTCTGGAGATTGGGCAGGGACAAGAAAAGGCAGTAACTGCCTTCTTGCATAGCCTCTTCCCCTCGGCTGAGATAGAAGTGGCACCGGACTTGAGCGGCACAAACCGAGTTATAAGCCTACGCTTGATAAAAACCCCAGAGCTTAATCCTCCACCAGCTTTTGCCCAGCGAGGAACGCCTGGCGTAAGGCGTCAGGGTGCTTAGCTATAGCCCCTTTTTCATCTATACCAGAGAATAACAGCTCTCCAGCATAGGTAACATCAAGGATTCTAAACAGTGTCTGTACTGTAGCCAGCGCCGGCTCAAATAAGCTAGCTGAACTTCTGCCACCAACGGAAACAAATAGTCCCTTCCTCTCCTGCCTGTTGCCCAACGGCGGCTGCTTAAGTATATATTTCCTCGCCCATAATGCCTGGCAACGGTCAATCATAGCCTTTGCCTGAGCCGTTACCCCCATAAACTGGATAGGAGAAGCCAGCACTAATCGGTCAGCATCTTCCAGTTCCCGGTACACCACCTGCATATCATCCTCCCCCTTACACCTACCTGTCTCCAGACAGTCATCGCAGTGCTGGCAGGGAGCAATCTTAAGGTCATTAAGGATAATAGTTTTAACCTTAGCCCCTCTGCTGGCGGCGCCTCTCATCACTTCACCCAGCAACAGGTCAGTATTACCGTCCCGTCGTGGACTACCAGCAATACCAAGTACCTTCACTCCAGTTCCCCTTCAATATGGCTCAGGATTTCATCCTCTCTGGCTGACATAAGGCGCTTCAGCTCAGGCTTGTCATGCTCGTAACCCAGGAGGTGAAGTATGCCATGAATAATGAGAATGGCTATCTCCTTTTTTATAGAATGCTGGTGCTCCTCAGCCTGCGTAACTGCTTGCGGGTAGGAAATAATCACTTCACCAAGGTGTGACACCCCATCAGGAGGCATAACAAAGGGAGGAAAGTCAGTCCCAATTTCTTCTATAGCCGAAAAGGCGAGCACATCGGTAGGCTCATCTCTGCCCAGGTAGCCCAAATTCAACCGCTGTACCCTCTCCTGACTGGCAATAACCAGACCGAGCTCCACTCTGGAGCCAGCATTCTGGGCAACAAGGACTTGCTCAGCCACGCTCTGTAGCCAGCTCACCTCAAGGCACCCCTCAAGGCCCTCGTCAATTAAAACATTAATCTCCATATCGGCTAGGTGCCAGTCATCATAGCACAGCTAAGGGAAGCCCTCAAATGAGGTCATTTAGCAACCTATCCCCCTGACCCCCTTCCCTTATTAAGGGAAGGGGGAATTAATTTGTTAAAGGGACTTGCGTCCCTTTTAATCCCTTTACTAAATAGCGTAGGGGGTGTTTAAGAGGGGCTGACGCCCCTCTTAACAAAATCTTCCCCCTCTCCTTCCCAAGGAGAGGGGGACAAAGGGGGTGAGGTTGACATACAATATATGAGGAGGCTGGACTTAAATTGGGCTAGTGTTATATATTTAGGCAACATCGGGAGGTGAGCTATGCTGGAAACAATTTCAACTGAGACACTTGAGGCTATCTTTGACACCCTGCCAGTAGATTTAAGCTTCGTTGACGAAACTGACACTGTCAGGTATTACAGTAAGGGTGACGAGAGGATATTTAGACGGACTCCAGCAGTGATAGGCAGGAAGGTGCAAGACTGCCATCCACAACAAAGCCTGCACAAAGTAGAGCAGGTAATAAGCGACTTAAAAACCGGCAAGAGAAATGTAGCTGAATTCTGGATTGACCTTAAGGGGCGCAAGATATATATCAGGTATTTTGCCGTCAGAGACAAAGCAGGCAGGTATATCGGCACTCTTGAGGTTACCCAGGACATAACCGACCTCCAGAAGATAATAGGCGAAAAGAGACTTTTGGATGAGGGGTAGTCCTACCTCGATAAACTTGGTGTCTGTAGTGTGTAGCCTTCATCGGTTTCGGGGAAGATTTCTTTTAGCGGCAGAGTTCTGCCGGTTTGTATGGCGGTGAAGCCATATTTCTTGCGAATGCGGTCAATGGTCCTATTTAGCTGCTCCAGCCTCTGGGCTGAGGTGTCCAGCATCTCTAATTGCCTATCTGGCTCAGCTAGGTTTGAAACCCCAATGCCAATAAGGCGAACCGGCTGCTTCTCCTGAGTTAACTCCCCTTTTAACAGCTTTGTCCCGGTATCAAAGATAGTCTGGTCAGTATCGCTAGATTGGCTCAAAGTATGACTGCGAGTAATGGTGGTGAAATCAGCGTATCTCAGCTTCAGGGTTACGCACCTGGCTTGCTTACCTCGCTGGCGTAAGTCACTGCCCACCCGCTCACCGAGATAACGCAGTGTCGCCTTGAGTAAGGAGTGGTCTCTGGTATCTTTACCAAAAGTAGTTTCCCGACTGATGGACTTAGCTGCAGTGGGCGGCTCTACTTTTCTATCATCAATGCCACTGGCAGAGCGATGTAGAAGCTCACCAGACGCACCAAAATGGCTTTTTAGAGCAGTTAGAGGCATAATAGATAGTTCGCCTATAGTGTTGATGCCTAAGCCGTCTAGCATTCGCTCAGTCTTCTTGCCTATTCCGGGCAGTTTAGCTACAGGTAAGGGTACCAGGAAGGAGCGCTCATTTCCCCTAGCTACCTCCAGTAATCCATCTGGCTTGGATAATTCAGAAGCAACCTTGGCCACTACCTTGCAGCTAGCGATGCCTATTGAAGCACAAAGCCCCAGCTCATTTTTAATCCGCTGCTTTATAGCTACCGCCATTTGGTGAATGGAGCCGTAGATAGATTCAAAGCCGGTTACATCCAGATAAGCCTCATCAAGGCTCACCGGCTCCAGATAGGGCGAAAAATCAGCCAGGATAGTCATAAACCTTTGTGAAACATCACGATACCTGTGGAAGCTGCCCTCTATGAAGATAGCCTGGGGGCAAAGACGGTAAGCAGTGGTAAGGGGCATACCAGCATGTAAACCAAAACCCCGAGCCTGGTATGATGCCGAAGCAACCACACCCCGTCGGTCAGGTCTGCCGCCAACTACTACCGGTTTACCTCGAAGCTCAGGGTTCAGTGCCTGCTCCACCGAAACAAAGAAGGCATCAAGGTCAATGTGCATAATGGTGCGTGCCATTACTCTCCCCGGGAAATAAAGGTTTTAACTCTACGCTCAAAGACACTTCGTTCAAGGAGGACGCGGTGCTGGCACTTAAGGCATTTAATACCTATATCAGCGCCGAGCCTGACTACCTGCCACTCATAGCTGCCGCAGGGGTGCTTCTTCTTGAGGCGAACCACATCACCCAGCTTTATCTCCATTACCATTCTTTTTGCCTCAGCAAGTGAAGTTCATAAACAGAGCTTGTTTATCTACCTCACCCCCTTTGTCCCCCTCTCCATGATAGGAATATCTTCCTTGCATGAGGGGGAAGAGATTTTAGAGAGGGGCTTCGCCTCTCTCTTACTTCACTCCCCCTTCCCTTAATAAGGGAAGGGGGTCAGGGGGATAGGTTGTCAAACAATCTAATAAACAGCCCCTTGATTTTTACTACAAGGTGGGATTAGATAAAAAGTAGTTAATCTGGTCCCGAAGTTCAGAGGCAACACGCCGTGCTGCCTGGGCGAAGTCCTTTCCCCGTGAGGCGTAGATAATTTGCCGTGACGAGTTTAGGATTGCCTTCTCTCCCTGAGCATCAACTCCATAGCGGACTGCTAAAGCTATGTCTCCCCCCTGGGCACCAATGCCTGGTATTAAAAGAGGCATATCGGGGTAACTGTTTCGTATCAGCCTTAATTCCTCAGGGTAGGTAGCTCCGATAACTAGCCCAATGTTGCCGTAAGTGTTCCACTGACTGGCCTTAAGGGCTACAAGCTCAAATAGGGGACGGTGACCGTTTTCTACCTCGCAGCGGAGAGACTGGAAATCAACAGCGCCAGCGTTTGATGTCCGGCACAGGATAAATACCCCTTTATCACGGTATTGAATAAAGGGCTCTATTGAGTCGAAGCCCAGGTAGGGGTTTACTGTAGTGGCATCAAAGTTATAGTTAGAAAAAATAGCCCGGGCATAGGCTTTAGCCGTATTACCTATATCGCCCCGCTTAGCATCTCCTATTATTGGCACATCATCCGGAGTGTATTTAATGGTGCGCTTTAAGGCATCCAGTCCGTCATCTCCCAGAGCTTCGTAGAAGGCAAGGTTAAGTTTATAGGCGCATACCAAATCGGAGGTGGCATCAATAATTGCCTTATTGAATTCAAAGACACCTACTTTGTCGGGCATCAACTCCGGGTCAGGGTCAAGCCCGACACAGAGTAGGCTTTTGTTTTTCCGACTGGCAGTTATCAGCTTTTCATTAAAATTCATCTGGCATCCCGATACATTTGTTCATGGGCTAAGACTGGCACCACAATTGGAGCAGAATTTACTCCCGGGAAGGTTGATGTGGGAGCAAGCCCCACAGGCTAGGTCTCCATTTGCCTGGCTTTGACCCAAGTAAAGTTTGACATGAGGCCAGGGGATTTCTATCCCTTGCTCATCAAAGACCTTCTTGATTCTTCTTCTCAGTTCACCCATAACATCCCACTGTTTCATAGGTTGAGTTTCACCTACTACTTTAATAATAATCCCAGAATCTTCAAAGGCATTTACCCGAAGAAGCCAGGGTGTTTTTGAGATTAGGAAAGGTCCCCAGTCGGGGTCTTCAGCCATTTCTTCCCATGTTTTTCTTATTACCGCCATTACTTTATCAAGGTCTTCTTTATAAGCCACACTGATATTCAGATGAGCTCTAGACCACATCTTGGTAAAGTTACTGGCTACTCTGATTTCACCGTTGGGAACAACATGAAGAATGCCATCCAGGTCTCTGAGCAGGGTTCGTCTAAGGTTAAGCCCTTCCACTAGACCGGTTATACCGGCCACTTGAGCCACATCACCTATATTATACTGATCCTCGACCATAATAAAGAAGCCGCTTATTATGTCCTTTATCAAGCCCTGAGCACCAAAGCCAATAGCTATGCCAGCAACTCCTGCCCCGGCTAGGAGGGGGGTAATATCTATTCCTATCTCGGAAAGGATCATAAATATGGCAACAATAATTATGAATATCCCAATAATATGGGTGAGGACGCTGCTTAATGTCCTTGACCTCTTGGCTAACTCCGCCTTGGCACGACGCCCTTTGCCTCTTACTGCAATAAACCGCTCAACTATTCGGGGCGTTATTACTTTAATTATTGTGTAGCCTAGATATGAAAGCAAGAGAATGATTAAAATAAGGATGCCGTGCCCTAGAAGCCAGCCGCCTACTGCTTCCAACGCCGGTGTGACATCTACGCCGTAGCGTGAGATGATAACTGCAGCTACAGCCAGGGCAAGTATTGCTCCGCCGATACCTATGATTACCCAGGTAACTATTCTCTGAGTGCCTTTCGTCTGCTCTTGCCACTGCTTTGGCACTACTTTTTCTACAGCCCGGAAAGCCCAGTGCCTGAGAAAATAGAAGAGAACCAAGCCCACCAGAACGGCAATTAATATCCACACCCCGTTAGTAATGAACCATTGCCACATAGCAACTAGCCTCCTCAGGGTGACTTAAGCATATTATACCACATATAGCCTTACCAAAAGGTCGTTTAGCAACCTATCCCCCTGACCCCTTCCTTTTAAGGAGAGGGGGATAATAGGGGTGAGGTTAATAAACAATCTCACTAGCTTCCAGCTTTTAATTGTTTGCTCCTAATTAGCGGTGATATAATTGGCTTATATTTGGTAAAGGGGCGGTAAGCGTGGATTACCAGCAGGCTCTAGACTACATATTTAGCTATACTGACTACGAAAAGGAACCGATGCCACACGACCCAGCTTTTTATGACCTGAGGCGTGTGGAGGAGCTGTTGGCTCGGTTAGGTAATCCTCACCTGGGAGCCAGGTCAGTTCATATCGCCGGCACCAACGGCAAGGGCAGCACAGCGGCTATGGTAGCCTCAGCCCTAACTGCCTCCGGTTATACTGCTGGGCTCTACACCTCACCCCATCTGCATACCTGGCGAGAGCGCATCAGGGTTAATGGTGAGCTAATCTCTGAAGGAGAACTTGCTGCTCTCGTGGAGAGGCTTAAACCTGAGGTTGAGGCAGTAAACCAGAAAGCCACCTACGGTCAGTTGACCACCTTTGAGCTGTTAACGGCATTAGCCTTTGCCCACTTCAAGCTAAAGGGGGTGGATTTTCTGGTGCTGGAGGTGGGGTTGGGGGGGAAGTTTGATGCCACTAATGTCATCCAGCCTGAGGTTTGCATTATCACCTCTATTAGCTTTGACCACACCGAGGTATTAGGTAACTCTCTGGCTAAAATCGCTGCTGAGAAGGCTGGTATTATCAAGCCCGGTTGTGTGGTAGTGACCTCTCCGCAACCTGACGAAGTAGGTAAGATAATAGAAGAAACCTGTTTTAGTTACGGGGTAGAGCTGGTCAGGGTGGGTAGTGATGTCACCTGGCAGGGTCTCAGTTCTAATCTTAACCGGCAATTATTTCAGGTGAAGGGGAGATTGGGTAGCTATGAACTATCTATCCCCCTTCTCGGTGACTACCAGTTAGATAACGCAGCTACAGCAATAGCGGCACTGGAGGTTTTAGCTGGAAAGGGCTTTAATATTTCTAAGGATGGTATCATTAGCGGTCTGGCGCAGGTGGGCTGGCCAGGTCGCTTTCAGATTCTTAGCCATCACCCCCTTCTGATAATTGATGGTGCCCACAATCCCGACTCAGCCCGGAGGTTGAAGCAGTCTCTTGAGCAATACTTTGACTTTGACCGAGCTATCCTGGTTATAGGGGTATCGTCTGATAAGGACATAGCCGGCATAGTCTCTGAATTAGCCTCCCTTTTTAATAAAGTGATTATCACCCGCTCTCGCCATCCTCGGGCTATGGCACTGCCACAACTTAAAGCTGAATTTAGAAGGCATGAAATAGAAGCCCAGGCAGTTGAGGCTGTTTCTGAAGCTCTATCCCTGGCTTTAGCTCTAGCTGAGGCTAGAGACCTTATCTGTATTACCGGTTCTCTATTTGTGGCAGCCGAGGCCATTGAGCAGGCAGATATACGAGGTTACTTCTCGGGGAAGCTCGAAAGGTGACGCTATTCTCCCCGTTTGATAATCTCTACAATGCCCTTGTCTCCGTCTACCTTTACATAGTCTCCTGTTTTTATGACCTCACTCAGATCTTGCTCAAGGCGGTCAACGACGGGTATCTTCTTTTTATAAATCAAGTCGGCCATTATGAAACCTGCCCCAATGACTGGCTCTGTTTCCACATTAACTACGGCTAATGGAGCATTTCCACATCTTACTGTTTCGAGAATATATAGCCCGCCTGTCGAGGAAGACTTCCCGTAGGGAAAGACTAGTATCTTGCCCCGCATGTTCTCCCCCCTTAGGTCATGCCTTATATCTGTTATATCCCCGGTTAAAGGGTCAACGCCATGCGTAAAGCCGAACGGGAGTTTAGTCACTAAAGCCTTCCCTTCAGCTGACCCCCATTTATTTTTCGTCCCTTCAAAATTATTTTCTTTTCCATTTCGCACCTCACTCCAAAGTAGTCGCCACCTCTACACATTCCTTGGTGTCAGCATACCATACATCAAGCCAAGTAGGATCAGAAGGCAGTATAATTGCATACTTTGCTGAGTTCGTCATTACTCGTTTCCACCCCCATTCCTTTGTAGGGCAAAATAAAATGCAGTCGCCCTCCAATATATCAGCACCTGCAGCTTCAATTATATCCACATACCCCATCTGGCGCGACCAGTTGACCACATTGCTCGAAGCAAAAACGCAAAACTTGACATTCCCCCGCACTTTCCTGCCCTGTAAACATTGCGCAATTTCTTTTATCTCTTCTACCGTGGGATGGGGGCATCCCATTACAACCGCATCAATCTGCTTATCTTTGAATGTGCTTAACTCATCAATCTCCTTTACAGCTTTTCTGACTTCCTCTTCTCCTATTTTGAGCTCAAATTCAGGCTTTCCCCCTCTGAATGCCTCCCGTGCAGTCCTGGCTTCCGGCGTTATACCCACAGCGTGATACAAAGCAATCCCCCCTTCACAGGCAGCAGTAGCCCCAAATCTTTTTAAGTGATTCAGGGTTGTATGTCGTGGCATGTTCTCAATCACTGGTATCTTGCCGCTACAGAGCTTGCCTACAAGATACCCACAAGTACCGTAGTCGAACATGGTCTTAGGTTGGAATTCCATCCTCACCAAAACATTTCCAATCCTATTCTCGTCTAGAAGAAGTCCAAACTTGGGCACTCTACCGGCTATGGCGGCGGCTAAGTCTACCCCCATGGTTGTTCGATTAGTGCGGGCTCCCAGAGCTGAGTTAGCAAAGCAGATTGCAGAAGACTCCATCCAGGAGATGTTTTCACCAAACCGAGGCAGATTGCCTTGGAAGTAAGGGGTACAACTATAAGTAGGAATAACCCCTAATCTCTCAACGGCGTTTTTTAACCGCGTCGCATTTTCTTGAAGACTAATCAGCTCTGGAAATTCCTTCCACCTATTAAAGTTGTAAGGTTGGTGGGAAGGATTAATCGTTGTAGGAATGGCAAATTTTCCACCCAGGTTAGCAAATCGCTCCACCAACTCAACGCTTGCCAGCAAATGGGGATACACAGCTCCTACATGAGCACTTTGAATTGTCGCCATTTCACTGGCTCCATACGCTGCACCAAGTCTGGTCAAAATCTCCATAGCAAGCCGGGCAGCTTCACCATAAGCTCCAGACAATATCTTTTCCTCTTCCTTCGTCAACTTCATCTTCCCTCCTTTATGGCAACCAGACCATGCATTAGAAAACTGGAGAGAAATAGTTTGTCTTACTTTAAAGATTTTGTCAACTCATTGTCGGCTCTATGCTGATTTGTGTGGAAAAGTGGTAAGGTGGTAAGAACCCTGAGCAATAGGTTATTAAATGAGACCGCTGAAAAAAGTCCTGAGTACCCTACACGCCACCACTAGCTTCAACTTCCTCTGAAAAACGCAGTCTTTCTGAAAAAACCTATGGTGCCGGACTTGATAAATGGAACTCAGGGGGTAATGTCATATTGTGTAGTCAGAGCCTCCTGGGGTAGCATATTACCCAGAATCCTCTGTAGTGCCATAGTATGACTGCAGTAGCCCCAGCTTGAGAAAAAGTGGCAGGAACAATGCCACTTGCCGTCCTTATATCCAGTAATGTAGTTGTCATTGTCTCCCCGGAATTTCACTGAAAACTCGGAGAGGGTAACCCGTTCTGTCTCTTGAGCATAGCGTTTGGCCTTTTCGATTTTCCCAATTAGGCTGGACTGCATAATTAAAACCTCCTTAAACTAAGAAGCACTGGCTAAGTTCGCTCAGTGCTTCTTTTTCTGTGTCACTATTAAAGTTGTAACTGCTAAACACATATTATCTGCTTCTCATTAAAGTTACCATCACTTAATTTAATTTTACTCCCTTTTTGCTTATAAGTCTAGGAAAATCCAGAAGAGATTGTTTATTAACCTCACCCCCTTAATCCCCCTCTCTTACCTACACTCCCCCTTCCCTTAATAAGGGAAGGGGGTCGGGGGGATGGGTTGCTAAACGACCCCATAATTTGCCTAAGTTGAGCTATTGCTGTAAAATATGTCAGAGAAAGCTTGTGTGAGGTGAAGTAGTGCCTATCTATGAGTATAAGTGTAGTCTTTGTCACTTTAAGTTTGAGAGAAAGCAGGGGTTTGATGATGAGCCGCTAACTATATGTCCTAAATGTCAGGGACAGGCACAGCGTGTTCTTCATCCCACTCCTATTATCTTTAAAGGTAGCGGCTTCTATACTACAGATAATCGCAAAGACAGTGCTAGTGAGAAAGCCGAAAAGGAAGTGCCAACCAAGGATAAGCGAGAGGGGAAAAGTAGGCGGTGAAGGTGCTACTACAGCGAGTCACCGGAGCCTCAGTCAGCATTGGTGGTGAAACAGTGGGTAGGATAGGTCAGGGACTGGTGATTTTTGTAGGAGTAGCCAATGGGGATACAGAAAGGGATGCGCAATATCTGGCACAGAAGACAGTAAGCCTGCGCATTTTTGCTGATGAAGCCGGCAGATTTAACCTTTCGGCTCTGGATATTAAAGGTGAACTATTAGTAGTGAGCCAATTTACCCTGCTGGCTGATACCAAGAAGGGGCGTCGTCCTAGTTTTATTGAGGCAGCATCGCCAGCTCAAGCTGAAGAATTATTTGAGCGTTTCGTGGAGCAGGCTCATGCCACCGGATTAAAGGTAGAAACCGGGCGCTTTCAGCAATATATGCAGGTAGAAATCAATAACGATGGCCCGGTAACAATACTATTGGATAGCAAAGAGAAGTTTTAAAGCAGACTTTTTACTGAAACTGATGGCCCTACCAGCCATATTTTAGCCGATAAACCTCTACTTACAGCCCATAGACTATCTCTGACAAATGCAACCTAGATTAGTTTGAGGGTCTGTGGTTCAAGCTCAAGGCTTATATCCAGGGCTTTGGGGGAATGAGTGAGGGCACCGACAGAGATGACATCAACCCCTGCCCTAGCCACAGCCTGGACATTAGCCAGCGTAATACCCCCTGAGGCTTCAATCTTGACATGACTTGCGATTAAGCTGACTACATGGTGCATTTCATCAGGGCTCATATTATCCAGCATGATTATATCAGCCCCGCCCTCAACCGCATCCAGGGCTTCCTGGGTAGTTTTGACCTCTACCTCAACCTTTAAGCCCTGGGGGGCATTCTGCTTAGCCTTGGCTACAATGTCCTTTAGGCTTATACCCAGGGCTCGCAGCGCCGCTATGTGGTTATCCTTAATCAGGATACCATCACCCAGGTGAAAGCGGTGGTTTTGCCCGCCACCCACACGCACCGCATACTTTTCCAGTAACCTGAGACCGGGGGTGGTCTTGCGAGTATCAGTTATACTGACCACGAATCCATGTGTTTTGGCTACATATTGGGCTGTCTGTGAGGCAATGCCACTGAGCCTCTGTAGGAAATTGAGAGCTACCCGCTCAGCTTTGAGGATGCTGACTACTCTGCCGGAAACGGTGGCTACTATGTCTCCCGGTCTTACATTGGTTCCATCTTTAATAAGCACCTCAACCTTGAGCGATGGGTCAACCCTACAAAATACCCTTCTAGCTACCTCGGCGCCAGCCACTATCCCTTTGGCTTTAACCAGTACGGATGCCTTACCCTGAAGTTCGGGTGGTATCAGCGCCTCACTGGTTACATCACCGTGGCTTATATCCTCAGCCAGGGCAAGGTCTATAATGTTATCAATCTGTTCTTCAGATGGTTGCATAACTTACCTTATCATTTTGATGTGAATACAATATGGTGTTGCCATTGGGGCGAGGTTGATAAACAAACCTCTAACTAATAGCCAGCATTCGGTCAACTGCCTGCTTTGCCTTTAGTCTTACCTCTTCTGCAACAGTTACTATATTCTGCCTTAGTTCCATCGTTTGAGCCAGTGTTTCCAGAGTCGTTCTCTTCATATCGGTGCAGATTTGGCTATTTGAGATTAGGTAGAAGGACTTATCTGGATTCTCCAGGCGTAACTGGTGAAGCAGCCCCTCTTCAGTGCCGATAATAAAGCTGCTGTGTGAGCTTGCCTTCGCATAGATAAGCATCTGTCCGGTACTGAGGGCAGCATCAGCTAAGTCAATTACCTCAGGTCGGCATTCAGGATGGACTAATATTTGAGCATCAGGGTGCAGTTTTTTTGCCAACTTCACCTGCTCGGGCTTAAGCCGATGGTGAACATAGCAGAAGCCAGGATAAAGGATTACATTCTTTTTAGTCTGGGTGGAAATATAGTGTCCCAGATTCTGGTCAGGCACAAAGATTATGTCATTACTTAATACTGAGTCCACCACTTTAGTCCCATTTGCCGAGGTGCAGCAAATATCACTCTCAGCTTTGATTTCGGCTGACGAATTGATATAGCAGACAACTGATGCCCGGGGATACTTCTGCTTCCATTCCCTCAACTCATCAATGTTAATCATATCTGCCAGTGGGCAGCCAGCACTGGCTTCTGATAGCAGCGCGGTGCGGTTAGGGTTCAGGATAGCGGCGGTTTCAGCCATAAAACGGACGCCACAGAAAACAATTGTCTGAGCATCTACCTCAGTGCATTGGCGGGATAGCTCCAGGGAATCACCGACAAAGTCAGCTATATCCTGAACCTCGGGGCGCTGGTAATTATGGGCGATGATAACTGCCCTTAGCTCCTGTTTTAGTCTGGCTATCTTTTCCTTGAGTTGGTTAAGGTTGCTCATTTTAGTTGTCTATCTCTCTCGTTTGAGGGCTACGCTATTTCTAGCCACCCTCATTGTTGCTCCTGATTCTACTTTTATGACTATACTGTCATCGCTGAGGCTCTCAATCGTACCATAGATTCCGCCAGCGGTAATTACCCTATCTCCCTTCATTAGCTCTTCCACCAGCTGCTGGTGTTCCTTTTGCTTCTTGCGTTGGGGTCTAATCAAGACCAAATACATCAGCCCGAAAATCAATCCCAGGAAGATGATGGTAGGCCAAATTGATGTTCCTCCTTCAGGCTCCGCGGCTGGAGCACAGCCACCAATAAATACCAGGCTGATAAACAATCCCCCTATTAACCCCAAAGTTAACATTTTCTTTTTCACTTTTCCTCCTTATTTTAATTGATGCTATTTAATTCAACCCTGCCCTGTAATGACCAGGGGCTTGCCTTCTCAATCCTGATTTTCACCAGTTGCCCCAGACAGTCATCACTGGTACTGAAGAATACCAGTTTACCAGTTCTGGTTCTACCCTGCCACTTACCCTTTTTCCTTCCTTCTACCAAAACTTCAACCGCCTTGCCCGAGAGCTGGGCATTAATTTCAGTAGCGATACTCTCTTGAAGCTGCTCAATCTTATTTAGCCGCTCCCTCTTCTCAGCAAGCGGGATATTATCCTCAAGCTCCCTGGAGGCAATAGTCCCTGGTCTTGGTGAATAGGCAGCTACATGGATGGTATCAAACCTTAGCTCAGAGAGCAAGCTGACTGTTTGCTGGAACTGCTGTTCGCCCTCAGAGGGGAAACCAACAATGACATCGGTACTCAGGGCTACCCCAGGTATCTTACTACGTACTAGCATGATAAGCTGGCGATAGTATTCTATTGTGTAGCCTCGTCTCATTGCCTTTAGAATATCATTGTTGCCTGACTGAACGGGGAGACAAATTAGCTCACAGACCTTGTCTAGATTAGCTACTGCCTCAATGAGCTTGATACTCATGTCCTTGGGGTGATTAGTCAGGAAGCGTATACGGGCTAATCCACCTATAG
>SDBU01003212.1_pt1 | contig 20990 bp, 15 predicted proteins | sample 2277071 | NCBI WGS metagenome assembly SDBU01 (sample SAMN10397929, study PRJNA504765) | marine sediment metagenome | isolation source: marine sediment core GS08_GC12, 126 cmbsf | place: Arctic Ocean: Gakkel Ridge, Loki's castle | collected 2008
TGCGAGTGAGTGGGTCTGGCGCTGAGTAACGGCTCCCCCAAAGGCGCAGGTGTCGAGAATCGCTGTGGAGCGCCGCCATGGGTCACGACTCAAATCGAGAGAACAGATTCGGAGAGCTCTGACCGGTGGGGGCCTCGAGCATATCCCGACCGACCCTCGTATCACTTCCCAGGAGCATGGCATGGCGGCAAGCGTCGCACTCACGGTCGTTGGGGTTATCCTATTCGCGCTGGCGATCATTTGGCTAGTCGGCGAACGAGGGAAGCTGTTGCGTCCCTCGACTCTGGAACTGGTTCGCGCCAACGGCTGGCGGCGCTGAGCTGGGTGCGGCCTTATGCGGCGATTGGGGCCGGCAGGAGTGCTATGCGGAAACCGCATGATCAGTAGTCGTGAGATGAGGAGAGAGAACATGCTAAACGTCATCATCCTGGTGCTGGTCCTCATAGGGCTCACAGTTCATCGGTACTTGAGCGTCTTGTGGGAGGAAGGCCTCTTGCCACACTCATTCGGATTTCTCTTCTTCGCGAACTCCTTCGCTGTCACGTGCTTGGTCAGCTTCGTCTGGATGTTTGGCGCAGTTGCGGGAGTTACGGCCTTCCTCCTGTGCTACCTCCAAATCGTGTACTCAGCAGTTCTGTGGATCTTCTTGCTCCCGTGGCTCATCGCCATGCACAGGAACCCATCGGCCAGGAAACACAGTTCCGGGTCAGGCGTGCTCATCGAGACGCGCTTGAACCGGGCAATGGTCATGTCCTGCTCTTTGGCGGCTTGCACCGCCTGGCTCATGACCTCGCCCTCCTCGGTAGAACGCCCATCGGAAAAGAGCAGCACTGCCGAGACCTTGCTCTCCTTGAGTTCCTCCAGGGTCCGGGTCACTGCATCGAAGATGTCGGAATGCTCACCTGTGGGGGATTTTAGCGCCTCCCGTATGCGCTGGACCTCCTGGGGCGAGGTGGGCACTGCCTCTTCTTCCTCCCCCCGGTAGGCGATGTCCCTGACCAGATTCAGGGTGTCGGAGAAGGTGTAGAGCTTGACGCGATGCGTCCGCGTGAGCTGCTCCTGAAGACGTATCACACCCTCCGTGGCGGCAGCATAGCGGCTGCGCTGCTTCGGGTCCTGACCGGGGACATATGGAATGAGTGGGTTCTGGCGACCGGCAGGCAGCGTCATGCTGGTGGACTCATCCACCAATATGGCTACGATGGGGAGCCTTTCCTCACGGCGAATGATGTTGAGGGCGGGTCTCAAGAGCATCAGTACCACCAGCAACACCAGCGCGGTGCGGATGCCGGTAAGTGTTCGCACCTGCCAGCGCGCGAGCCGACGACCGTCCTTGCGGTAGAAGCGGCGATAGTAGATGAAGACGAAGACCAGGATGGCCAATAGTATCCAGGCGGGAAGCCACTGGTTGGACAATATTGGCCTGGCCTGGCCCTCGGCGTCCAGACCGGAGCTTAAACCCAGCAGTTTTTCGAGCAAAGTTCCCATTAAACCCTTCGCATGCCAAAGCGGGCGGCCAGATATATTTCAACCGCCAGTACTATAAAGAGTAACCAGAGTATGGTGCCCGCCAACTCCCTGGTTGCATGAAGCTCCTCAATGAAGCGCCTCATCTGGGCGACGGGGGGGAGGAATCTTACCTCAGGCTCGCCAAAGCGACGGGCAAACTCCTCCCGCTCCAGGTGCGCAAGCTCCGGTTCGTCCGGAGCCAGGTTGACGACGAAGCGCCGCTTCGCCAGCACTTCGGGGATGGTGTCCACTTCGTACTCGCCCAGCCGGTCAGTATTGGTATAGGTGACGTGGCGCAATGCCTGCTCATCGCGCCTGGCGGGGGTCAGCCGAGCCTTGCGACCGTCGGGACGTTTGAGCGTCAGGTGTTGAGACGTCATCAACACCGGCTGGTCAAACACACCTGACACCGTCAGGTTCACGGACGCATCCGGGTTGCCTATCGCATAGCGCAAGAGCTCCTGGACCAATACTGGGAAATCGCCCGAAAGAGGCAAGCTTCCCCAGATTAAGTTAGCGGTGCTGGTGAACATCAATGTCCTGCCCTGCTCAAAAGTCTTTTCCACCAGGGCCGGCCCCTCATCGCTGAAGCGTGCGAGGATGTGAGGTCCCCCGCCATCCACCGGCAGGTCCAAGGGCAGGTATTTCAGCACTGAGCCCCCTTCGAGCACGTTCTTGCCCCTGAAGTGTGCGAAAGCTTCTTCCGCACCCGGGTTCAACCTGAGTGCAAGCTCCTCGCCGCCTCCCTCTGGACTACCGGCTTCATCAATGGCTGAAGGTAGGAGTCCCGTGCCTTCCTTGAAGAGCCTGCGGTTGTACTCATAGGGCGAGACCGCTTCGCCCAGGAAGACCAGCAGGACGCCGCCCTCCCGGACGAAAAGCTCAAGGGCACTGACCATCCGAGCCGGGACTTCCGTTAGATTGGCCAGCACCACCACCTTGAAATCGGTTAGGTTCTCCTGTGAGAACTCTTCGGGAGGACGCACCACGGCTTCGAAGAGCGACACCCTGTCAAAACCCGGCTTTTGTGGGGGTGCGATTGCCAATTGCAGGAGACCCGCATTCTGTTCCATCAATGAGTCATCTGCGCGTTCGTCCACGAGCAGTACCTGGTGGCTCTGGGGCACAGTGGCCAGGTAGTAGCGAACGTTGTCTAGCGGCTGTCCGTCACCCTCAAGCACTGCTTTCAGCAGATACACGCCTCCTTCGAGGAAGGAATATTGAAAGGTCGCCGTATGGACTTCCCCGGTGATGAGGAAGTCCTGGGAGCCTTGCTTTTCCCCATTGACGTAGAAGGTGAGGCGCGCTGTCTCGGGGTTATCGGGGTCCACGCCCGTGGCCTGGACCGTGACTTCAAAAGTGCTGCTCACGCCGACGGCCAGGAGACTTTCACGAGGCTCAAAACGGGTCAAGTAGCAGTTCATCACGTCACCGGCGCCGGTGTCGGCGAGGAAGACCTGGTTGTTTACACAGAGTTGGCGAAGTTGAGCTCCGACGTCGCGCGAGCCGCCCGGACGCTTGCCCCAACTGCTTTCCTGCATGTCCGAAAAGAGATAGACCTCACAGGCGGGGATATTCTTGCTGCTCTTATAGTCCTCGACCCAGGCCAGCGCCCGGGCAAGATGTCCGGCTTTGTTGCTGACCTCCAGCCGCTCGATGTGCTCTCGCACGGAGGGCAGGTCGTCCGATGCCTCCAGCTCCACGCTCACCGTGTCACTCAGAAGCGCAACCGTTACCTCCGTGCCCGCGGGCAGACCCGCTACCACCTCACTGCCCATCTTGCGAGCCAGGGAGAAAGCAGTATCCGCTCCCACCTGCTGGGCGTTGGAATAGGTGGCATCGAAAATCATCAAGACCTCTGGCGCCCGGCCCTGGTCCCTGGCCAGCGGGTTCTTTCTGAGGATGGGACGCACCAGCGCCAGCACCAAGAGAAACAGCGCAAACATGCGCAGGTAAAGCAGCAGCAGGTCCTGCAGGCGAATTTTCTTCTGCTTCTCCGCATCCAGCACGAAGCGCATGGCGGCAAAGGGAATCGGCCGCCGCCGCCGCCGGAACAACCACTCGATGACCCAGGGCAGAACCACGAACACCAGTGCCAGAAGCATTAAAGGGTTGGTCAACAAAGCGCGCTGCATCCTTCAATAAGCTTGGTCGATAGCTTGTCTCTAGTACCGGGCCAGCTTGAGCCGATTACCCAGCAATGTCCCAATCGGCTGGTCAAAGGGTTCGGAGGTAATCGTCTCCTCCACATCGAACCGTAACTTTCGGCAGACGGTTATCAACTCGTTCAAATGCGCGTTGCGGTTGCGGATATAGGTTTCTCTCAGGTCGCTGGGGTCACACAGAAGCCTGCCTGCGTTCTCCAGCCCCTCCAGGATGGAAGGACCGCGAAAGGGGAACTCCTTCTCCCAGGGGTCGTTAACGTAGAAGCAGATGACGTCGTGCCCGCCGAAGGAGAGCTGACTGAGTCCCTGCGCCACCGGCTCCAGGTCATCCAGGAAGTCGGACATGATGATGACCAGCCCGCGGCGTTTCATCTGCGAGGCAATTTTTGACAGCGTACCCCCAATCATGGTGGCCGACCCCGGGCTGGCGGATTCGAGCGTGTGCAGCATATTGTAGTAGTTGGTGGGGGTGCCTCGGGGGGGCATGGCAGTGCGCACGTCCTTATCGAAGATGGTCAACCCGGCGGCATCCTGTTGGTTGAGCAGCAGGTAAGCCATGGTGCCCACGATGGTGCAGGCATAGTCATACTTGTTCATGGGCGCCCCGCCCTGGTAGAACATTGACTCGCTGGCATCGACGGCGAAGATGATGCGCATGTTGGTGTGCTTCTCGTACTCCTTCACGTAGTAGCGGTCGCTCTTGGCATAGACCTTCCAGTCGATGTGGCGGATGCTGTCACCCATGACATAGGGACGATGCTCGGCAAACTCCACGCTCACCCCCCGGAAGGGGCTCTTATGCAGACCCAACATGACACCTTCCACCACGCGGCGGCTGCGAATCTCCAGCCGCTTCAACTGGGCGATGGTATGCGGGTCAAAATACCTGGATAAATTGGCCATGGATTGTCCTTGAATATTATACGGCGACCGGTTCCACAGCTTCCAGCAACTGCTCCACAATCTGCGGAGGCTTGATGCCCTCGGCCTCGGCGGCGAAGTTCACAATCACGCGGTGGCCCAGCACCGGCTGGGTTACCAGCTTTACGTCGTCGATGGTAATCTGGTTGCGTCCTGCCAGGATGGCATTGGCCTTGGCGCCCAGGACAAGGTACTGACTGGCCCGCGGCCCGGCGCCCCAGGCCACCCACTGATTGACGAAATCGGGCGCTTCCGGCTCCTTCACACGCGTGGAGCGCACCAGTCTGACCACGTAGTGCTTAACCTTATCCGGGACCAGCACCCTGGTGACCAGGTGTTGCAGGGCGATGATGTCAGCACCGCTGAGCACCTGTTCGATGTCCGGCTCTACTCCCACGGTGGTGAGGTCGAGAATCTCGATCTCCTCGTCAGTGGTAGGGTAGCCCACGTTAATCTGGAACATGAAGCGGTCGAGCTGCGCCTCGGGCAGGGGATAGGTGCCTTCCTGCTCGATGGGGTTCTGGGTGGCCAGCACGAAGAAGGGCCGACTTAGGCGCATGCGGTTGCCTCCCACCGTGACCTGCAGCTCCTGCATGGCCTCCAGCAGTGCCGCCTGGGTCTTGGGAGGCGTGCGGTTGATCTCGTCTGCCAGCAGCATGTTGGTGAAGATAGGCCCCTGGATGAACCTGAAGGAGCGCTCGCCGGTGGTCTTGTTCTCCTCGATGACCTCGGTGCCGGTGATATCGCTGGGCATCAGGTCGGGCGTGAACTGCACGCGGCGAAACTGGAGGCTCAGGCTCGCTGCCAGCGTTCGTATCAGCAGCGTCTTGGCCAGTCCGGGTACGCCCACCAGGATGCAGTGCCCCTGGGCGAAGAGGGCAATCATCAGTTGATGGATGACCTGTTCCTGCCCCACCACGGCCTTGTGAATCTCCCGGAGAAGCACCTCGTGCGCCTCTTTCAATTTGCCGATCTGCGCTATGTCCTCTGGTGACCACTGTTCCATTTTCTGCGCACTCCTGATTTATGGTTAAATAAACACAACAATCCGCATCTTGTTTCACACTGCCAGTAGTTGGCGCAGTCGGCGGGAATTGGCGGAGGGCCCGTATTGCGCGTCACAGCGGGCGCTAAGATAGTCCACCACCTCCCGTACCGAAAGCCCCCGCGCTTCGGCGCGAAAATCCAGGATGATGCGGTGGGCGAAGACCGGATACGCCAGGTCTTTAATGTCCTGTCGGGAGACGTAGCTGCGGCCCTGGGTGATGGCCCACACCTTGGCCGCCCGCAGCAGACACTGTCCGCCCCGGGGCGACACCCCCCAGCGCACCATGTGCGCCATCTCCGGGGGGCTGCCCCGCTCACCCGGTCGACTCTGGGTGACCAGGGCCAGCGTGAAGCGTTTAACCGCAGGCACCACCGGGATGGAGATGGCAAGCTTCTGCATCTGGATGAACTTCTCGGGGTCAAGCACCTGCTTGACCTCTGGTCTCGCTCCTACCGTGGTCAGGTCGATGATGTCTTTCTCCTCCTCTGCCGAGGGGTAGTCCATCTCGATGGACATGATGAAGCGGTCCATCTGCGCCTCGGGTAGTGGATAGACACCCTCGGTCTCCAGACTGTTCTGGGTCGCAATCAAAAGGAAAGGCAGGGGTGCCGGGTAGGTATGTCCCCCCACACTGACCTGCCTTTCCTGCATCACCTCCAGCAGCGCCGACTGCGTGCGCGCGGGACTGCGGTTGATCTCGTCAGCCAGGACGAGGTTGGCGAAAACGGGTCCTTTGAAGAAGTGAAACTCACGCCGGCTGTGGTCGGGCGATTCCTGCAGCACCTCGGTGCCGGTGATGTCGGTGGGCAGCAGGTCAGGCGTGAACTGGATGCGGCTGCTGGTGAATCCCAGCACCTTTGCCAGGCTGGTTCCCAGAAGCGTCCGTCCCAACCCGGGCACCCCGGTCAGCATCACGTGGCCATCAGCCAGCATGCCAGTGAGCAGAGATTCCACCTGCCGACGCTGCCCGACGACCACCTTGCCTAATTCGTCGAGCACCCCGTGGAAGGTGGCGCGAAAATCATCCAGCACCGCCCTTCCGGCTGTGCTGTCCAGCACCTTCGCTTCCGACATTTGCCTTAAGCTTCCCGGTCGAAATTCAACTTACCGATTCCCGTGACCGCAGCTTTGCTCATCTAAGAAACTTCAAGTCTAGCCGCTCGGTAATCGGAAGTCAAGCCTCCATTTCAGAAAAACTAATCTGTGACATTGTAATTTTACGGAGAGTCTTTACCCGCACAATCTTTCCGCCCGCTTTCACCGTCGCCAGCCTCACCAGTTGAAGGTAGGCACCTCCCGCCAATTGCCATCGCTCATAGCGGATTCGTGGGCAATGATGCCCGGTACCGTGAAGTCCATAGCGCGTATGACGTCAATAGGTGGTCTAGCGCCCGTGTCGAGCGCATCCAGGAAGGCACGAATCATGTAGTATTCGGAGGTCCCATGCCCGCCGGCCCGCGCCTCTTCGGGCGCCTCCGGGTCAGCAACTGGACAAGGCATCGCCCGGGCGCCCTTCCGGGTTCTGAACAGCCCCCCCAGTGACTCGGCCAGATGCTGCCTGCCAAGGGCGTTCCCACAGGCGGGGTAATATCTATCTCCGCTACACCTACCAGCAGTCTTTCCGTCAGTCCTTCCTCTCCGCATCTCGAACAAAGCTCACCAATTCCCCATCTTTCTGCCCCGGCCTGTGGGATGGACCTTTTGCCGCTATGATTATAATAATTGCCGCGAGAAATTCTTTAGATAAAGGATAAGATTGCTATAGTATCTTGCCCGGGGACAGTGATTACGCTGCCAAATTGAATTCTGTCCATGATAGCCCTGGCGCGATCCGGCGCGTTCACATTTTATGGAGAATGTGCTCAACGGCCAGTGAGTAGCAGGGAGGCGATAACACGTGGGAGAAAAGAGGGAATCCGTTACCAGGGACGAGATTGCAGAGGGCTTTCGAAAGCTGGGCCTGTCGCGCGGCGACGGCGTGATGGTGCACTCGTCACTGAGGAGCTTCGGCTACGTCGAGGGCGGTGCGGAGGCAGTGATAGCGGCGCTCGAGGACGTGCTTACCGAGGAAGGCACGCTCTTGATGCCCAGCTTCAACCACGGCGCACCCTGGAAAGAAGGTGGCAGCAGCATCTTCGACCCGCTTTCCACACCCACCACCAATGGAAAGATACCGGATACCTTCTGGCGCCTCGTGGGCGTGTGTCGAAGCTGGAACCCCACCCATGCCTTTGCCGCCTGGGGCAAGCGCGCGAAGGCCTACACCAGATGGCATCACCGCACGCTGAGTATGGGACCTGACAGCCCACTGGGAATGCTCTGGCGGGAGGGTGGCAAGTGCCTGCTCGTGGGTGTGGGCCACGGACCTAACACCATGAAGCACGTGGTGGAGATGACCACCAGCGTGCACTGCCTGGGCCTGAGGACCGAGGCCTATCCCATGCGTCTGCCTGGTGGCTCCTGGAGAACTCAGAAAACAGAAGTGTAGTGACCTGAGGGACCCGTGTGAGGCATCGTTCTTGATGGGTCCGCCTTGGCGGATAGGTAGCAGTTTCAGAGGGTTCGTAAGCTGAAGGCGGGACGGAAATGAAGGAGGTCGGAAAGGTTGGCTTGGTTTGCGTGGTGGCGGCATTGTGGGCTTTGGTTTGGGTTCCCTCTGCCTGGGCCGCAGTAGTCTATGACGAAGATTTCTCTTCAGACCCGGGCTGGAACACCAATGCCCCGGATAATATCTACTGGAAATTAGTATTATGTCCCCGGATTAACCCGGATTAACACAGGGGAATTCCCCGATGAATGTCGCGAACCGGAATCATTTGGTGTATCAGCATACCAGCCAGGCACTTAGATATGGTGGGCGAGGGGGGAGTCGAACCCCCACGAGCCTAAGCTCACAGGATTTTAAGTCCTGAGCGTCTTCCGGTTCCGCCACTCGCCCAGTTCTCACTTCCATAGCAGCTTACCACGCAGACGCACTCTAATCTTTCTCGAAGTTATGGCTGAAATCAAGAAAAAATGCCTGCGCCTGTGATTTGTGCTCAAGCGCCACAAACTTGACAATGGCAGCAATTGCGTTAGGATGGTCTTTGTGCACCAACCTGGGCTGCGGTATCAGTAGGGGATTGACGGTTGGCATCCTTATTCATTATCTCTCCAGGTAAGACCCATACCTACGAGCTGGGCGTTTCCACCACCATAGGCAGCTCTCAGGAAGCAGACATCTACTTGGAATTGCCTGACCTGGAGTCTGTGGAAGCCAGAATTGATAGAGAAGGGTCGAACTACTTGTTGAGCGATGTGACCGGCAGGGGCCTCATCCGGGTGGACCGTAAGCCCGTCCAGCGCCACCTGCTCAAAGAAGGCGACAAGATTGAACTTGGAGGCAGCTTCCTCATATTCACCTCAGAATCAAAACGTGTTACTCCACCGCGAATGCAGGAGCCTTATCCGCAGCCTCCCCCGCTAGCACCTGCGCCCACCAAGGAAACCCAGGAGCCGAGTTACCAGTTGGCGGAAGCAGCGCCTGTCCCAAAGCGGGCCCGCCCGCGGCCCTGCATCTACTGTGGCCGTCAGATTCTCAAAGGTTCTGCCCGCTGCCCTCATTGCGGCGAGCTGTTGGGTGAGGAGGCGCGCAAGAAAGCAGAGGAAGAGGCAGGGCCCTGGAGTCTGCTTACCGACCGTGCTATGGCTACCCGAGGCGTGAAGTTGGCGGTCATGGTCCGCTGGGTGAGGGAGGGCAGGATTGACCGCAACTCCACCGTGCGCGGGCCCAGCACCCGTTTTCAGTGGCGCTATGCAGCGGAGACCCCGGTGCTGTCGAAATACTTAGGTTTGTGTCCACATTGCCAATCTCCCGTAGCGGAGAAAGACGTATTCTGCGCTGCCTGCAAGGGTGACCTCGACGGCAAGGGGCGTATCCCTCCGGAAAAGGTGGCCCAGGTCAAGAAGAAGGTGCCCAAGCGCCGGGGTAAGAAGCGCCTCGTGCTTTTGGTGTCCCTGCTCTTGATTGTAGGTGTGGTGGCAATGGGCTACACGGGTCTCTGGAGATACCTATTTCCTGCCGCTCAGGAACGATGGGTTGAAGAGAAAGTCAATGCTGTCACGCTTCGCTTCAAAGTGGTGGTGGGGCCAGAGCATTTCGGGCGCGAACAAGCGCTGCTCAAACAGGCCGCGGGGGCCTCTGCGCGAGGTGATTTCCAGGATGCCATCACTATCTATGAAGGACTTATGGCTACCTATCCCGACACCGACTTCGCTGCTGAAGTATCCGTCCTGTTGCAGCGCACCAGGGGTTGGCAAAGAGCCCGCCGCCGCATTAACTTGGCTGATAACTTCCGCCGCAATAACATGCATGCCCAAGCCTTGCTCATCTACCAGGAACTTAAAGCAACCTACCCCGACTATCCCCTCATGAACAAGCTGAATCAAAGAATTGCGGACACCCGTAGAGCGCTGGGAACCGAAAACCAACCCTAGGCAGGATAATCGATTATTGACTTCGGCTGCGCCTCTATTTACGCTGCAGGCAGGGCAAGGATTGCACGAGTAGTGGCGCCGCGTTCCCCACATTCTTGAGAGAAGGAGGCAGGGAAATAATACCTATTTCCAGGAAGCTCCTATTTGCAGCTTCCTGCAATCAAGAAGTCTTAATAGGCCCAGCCGGTTTGCACGCCTTCCTGTTTCTGCTCCAGCATGGTATTGAGTTGACGGACGTTGGTCATCTGGACATAGGAGTTGGTAATTAGGACATTGGTGAGCATGTCCACGCCTTTTCGCACACCGGCGCGCTCCGCCAAAACAGCTCCTAGCGGTCTTTTGGGAGGCGGGGGCTTTTGTAGTTCGAGGCTGCCCCGGAAGAAGGCAAAGTCGGCTCCTCTCTGGACCAGGATGGTGGAGCGGCCGCGGATGTTATCCGCCACGAAGATGCCTCTGAGGTCGGTATCGCCTATGGTGAACTGGGGGTCGTCAGCGCCGATGACCTTCACGTGCGCATCTGCCACCCCCATCTGCTTGTCGGCATCCATGACGTTAACGCGGACCCTGCCACTGGCGAGTTGCTCCTGCACCTCGATCTTCAATCCCGTGCGCAGCGCCAGTGCCGAGCAATCCGCCTCACCGGCCCTGGCCACCAAAAGATAGGCGCCCGGCTCCTTAAGAGGCAGCTCGACGGTTTTCTCCTTATCCACGTAGTCCTTGCCCTTACCCAGCTCAATCTCACCTTCGTAGTCAGGCGCAATGCCTGCCAGGTTGATGTCGGTGATGGTGGAGAGGTCGCGCCGGGAGAGATACAACTTCATCAAATCGACCTTGTAGGCACGCAGCTTCGCCACCTCCACATTGCGATAGGTGAGCTTCACCTTGGCCTTCTCGCCGGGGAGTAAACTGGTGACCTCGGGAAGTGAAAGCGACTTCCGGGTGAAGTAAGCAACTGCCTCGCGCGCATCCGCAAACTTCTTCTCCACCTTCTCGTAGGCTTCCACTGCCTGCTCCGGTTGGCCCATGGCATGATAGACCTGACCCGCCATGTAGATGGCCAGGTCCTGGTTGTCGCTTGCTACGAGCCTACCCTTCTCGTCAGGATACTTGGTGGTGGCAATGCGCTCGCACAGGTCCAGCGCTTTACGATATTCGCGCAGCGCAAAGTTGCAGTAGGCCTGGATGTACTCGTAGCCATCCAGGTAGGAGCTTTGCGGGTAGCGCTCGGCAAGCTCCTTGCACAGCGCAATGGTCTCCTGGTAATGACGCAGGTCCAGGCCGGTGTTGGCGAGCGAGAAGCTGGCCTGGTCAGCGGAGGGGTTCTCCGGATAGAGCGCCAGGAACTGTGTGAGGAGCCCCGCAGCGCGGGCGATGAGGTGCTCACGTCTGACCTTCTTCTCCTTCAGTTCAGGAATCTTCTCTACTTCACCCGCCTTCTGATAGATAAGTTGAGTCAATGAGTAGAAGGCTCCCTGCATGGTAGGCAGGTCGGGGTAAGCGAAGCTCAGCTTATACAGGTGGTCGAAGGAGCCCAGGAGCTGGCCCTCCTTCTGCAGTTCCTGCGCAACCTGCGCTTCCTTGATGAAGCTGGATTCAGCCGTGGCTTTGAAGACCTGCACGGCACGCTCATACTCCTTGATGCCCCGGTAGGCCTTCGCTACACGAACGATGTCCACAAACGGAATCAAGAGGGTCGGGTAGCGTTCCTTCAAAGGTTCAAAGTACTTGACAATCTTGCGGTCGTTATCCTCGGCGATGGCAACGTAGAGCATCATGCGCAGCGCTTCTTTGTAATGCTGGTCGCGCAGTTGCCAACTCGCCAGGAGCTTCTCCAGGTGCTTGCCTGCATTCCCAAGGTCATCGTTATCGAACTCGGCCTTGCCCAGGTAGTAAAGCTCATCAGGGGTGAGCCGATACTTGTCAGGCGTGGGCTTGCCCCGGTCCAGCACTGTGAGTTTCGCCTGCTCGCCATAGGACAATACCTGGGGCTGATAGAGCGAATAGACCTTACTGGGCAGCACCCTGAAATCTCCGGGGACGCTTCCCACCAGGTCGTAGTGGATGTTGCTGTGGGTCTTCCGGCCCACGAAAAAGATGATTTTCCCGGCACCGAGCTGGTAGCTTTCGAAGTTGCCCTGCACCGATTTCTCCAGTACCTGACAACCTGCGGGTATAGGCTCCTCAATCACGTAGTAGCCTGCCTGGATATCCTCGCCGCGATAGTAGTAGCGACTCTGGGTCAGGCTCACCTGAGTCACTGTGCCTACGGGGAGATTGGAGACTGCGTTGCGGTAGGTACTATAGCTGCCGCTGAGCACGGAAAAGCCTCGCCTGATGGGCTTGCCCTGGTACTCGACCGCCGCCGGCTCGTAGTAGCGCGTCAGGTTGTAGGGTGGCTTGGTCCTATCCACCTTCAGTGAGGGGTCAAAGCCCTTGAGCACGCAGGTGTAGGAATACTCACCGGCACCTTCCAGGTCGAAGGCAATGCGGTTGTCACGAGCCTTTATGAGCTTGTTGGGAACTTCGATGCTTTCAGAAGCGGCTTCACCCTTGAACTCGACTTTTCTCACCTGCTTCTGATTCACGGAGACGGCGAGTGTGAAGCTTTCCGCCTTGGGCTTGGTGCGAGTCAGATATTCAGAAAGCGCGGCGACCGCAAAGGCATTGGCTTTGGGCGTAGTCCAGCCCCTTCCCGCGCGCTGCGCCAGGAGCCAATCAATACCCTTCTTGATAAGGGGCGAGGCGGGCTTCGCCTTCTCCAGCGCCAGGACTGCCAGCGCTGAGAGCTCCACGTTGCCCAGAAGCATCGACTGTTTCTCGGAGACGGTCCAATAGACCCGGTCCTCCAGAGTGCGCGCCTTGGCCTCGATGAGGGAAGCAATATCACCCGCCATCGCTGAGCGCTCCTCATTGACCAGTGCCAATGCCAGGTAAGCCAGGCCCAGAGTGTCCAGACTATTGCGCAGGCGATGGAGGCGATTCAAGAAAGCATAGTCGGCTTTGCCTGCCTCAGAGAGCGCATGCAGGATGAGGGCTCGTGCCAGGTTGTCCGTCGGCGCTGCTTTGCCATATTGAGCCTCAAGGTAGGTGGCTGCCTTATCCAGCACCTCAGGTGGGAAGTCCATCCCCTGAGTGTTTGCGTTCACCAGCGCCCAGTAGGTGAGCGCCGAGACCTCCCGGTCACTGGCCTTGCCTCTACCGGCAAAGCTCCAGCCGCCGTCATTGTTCTGTGCTGCTGCCAGACCCGAAGCCAGTGATTGCGCCCGGTCGGTGAGCATTCTGCCCGTCTCGTCCGTAGCCCGCGCACCGCCTAGGTAGTCCAGCGCATAAAGTGTCGCCAGGAGGTCACTGGCAGCATTGCTGCGGCAGGAAAGTCTAACTGGAGCGGGTGCCAGCACCGCATCGAGCAGGTCCGCATGGAAGGCAGGGCCGACCAGGATGTTCAGGCTCACATGTGTGTACTCGGGTCTTTTAGGCAGGCTCAGGGTGTGGCTGAGGTCCAGGCGCGCCACACCACTGACGCTCGCCACCTGCTCGATGCCCCAGGGCACGACCATCACGGACTTCTTCAACGCATCCTGGAACTTGCCCGCACGGGCGGCAATCTCATAGACCATCTCCTCGCCCGCAGCTTCGGGTGAATCGAAATAGACATCAGCGGACTTATTTGCGGAGACTTTGATACGCCGGGTTTCCGTATTGGATTTGTCGGCGAATGACGCCTTGAAGCTCAAGCTTACCTCCTGTTCCTCGTCAGTCAGGTTGTGGACGGTGACGACCAGGCGCGGGGTATCGCCTTCGGTGAGGGCGCGAGGGGCTTTGAGTTCGACGAAGAAGGGCTTGCGGGTGATGAGCACCTCCTTGGCCTCACCCACCAGTGTCTTCTCGGTGACGCCTCTTGCTATGAGCTTCCAACTGGTGGTGGTATCGGGCAGCTTGAAGGTGACTTCACCTTTCCCCTTCCTATCAGTGAGGACGTGTGCCTTCCAGTAACCGGTTTCGGGGAAATACTCACGGAGCGAGACAAGTTCGCTTCCTGGTCCCACGGCTGCGAACCAGGCCAACTCGCCTGCCACAATGGAATGGTCCGCATCCCACATCGCCATTCCATCAGAGGGGCCGCGACCTCGGACATACCTCCCTGGAGCGCGCCCATTTGTGACAACGGCGGGGGCGTTGGCGTCCACGCCCTCGGTGAGGAGGCTGTAGCCACCGCCATATCCGCTACCTCGCTCACGCTTTGCCATTTCCTCCATTTCGGCTGGTGCTGCGAGTGCGGCGACAGGTCCTGACACTATCAGCGACGACACCCTCCCGGCCTTGTCGCTTGCTGCGATGGAGTTAAGCACGCTGGCGCGCGCGGAGTGGTCAGCCTTCCTGGCTGCTTCCAGTTGTTTTCTGTCCAGCTCGGTGAGGATGGCCTGGATGACCTCGGTGGTCTTGCCTTTATAGCTGAAGGCAATGGAGCTGGCCGCCGCGAAGCGGCCGGCGCGGCGCTGCTTGTAGAAGAAGTCCCGTATGGGTGGGAGCCTCTCCGGGAAGCGCGCAAAGAGCGCCTCATCCACCAGCGCCAGCGATAACTCTGCGGGTATAAGCTTGTCATTCTGGTCGCGGGTCTCAAATCTAACCGTGACCTCCTCGCCGGGCAGATACTCTTCCTTATCGGTGGAAAGGGAAATCTTGAGCTTCTTGGCTACCACGAACTCTTTGCTGGCCTGGTGCAGCTTACCGTCAGCCATCACTCCCACCCAGAGGGTGACGTTAGGGGTGAAGCTGTCCACCAGCTCAAGTTCCAGATTATTCTTGCCCTTCTCGAGCTTGCGCAGCTCGTAGTCGATGACGGTCTCACCTTCATAGGTAATAAGCGCCAGCGCCTTGTCCAGCCGCCAATGCACGGGGATGGTGGGGGTTTCACCCAGCAGGAAGTGCTCGCGGTCGGCCAGAATCCTGAGCTTGGTCTTGTCCTCATCACCCGAGATGAAAAGATGCCTGTCGGCAGTAATGTCATTACCGAAGCGGTCCCGGGCGCGGGCTCTGACGATGTAGGAGCCACCCTTCCTGGTCTTGAAGGTGGCTCGAGCTTCGCCCTTCTCCTTATCCGTCCTGACGGTCTTGGTTTCCACCTTGACCTCGGAGGTCTTGCCTTCGACCTTCTCCTTCCGCAGAAGCTCAAGTTGGGCTTCTGCCTGCTTGGGTTTGCCTGCCATATCCTTGATGGTGAGTGTCACTTCAAAAGGCTCACCTGTCAGATAGACGTTACGGATGGTGGAAAGACGTGTGGTGAACTCGGTGACGGCCAGCCAGACCGGCTGTCTGGCCTGGACGTTTTCTTCAGGGAGGCTGGCATCGACGGTGAGCGCCACGGACTCGGCAAAGTCGGTGGTATCGAACTTGAAGCTGAACTCACCTGCATCGTCGGTGGTGGCCTCCTGCTTCTGTGTGCCTCTTAAGCTACAGACGATTTTGCGACCGGCTACGGGCTCACCGAAGTAGTAGCTGGCTTTCAGCTTACCCTCGATGGTCTCACCGCGATAATAGACCTCGCGCTCCATCTCGATGACGAGCCTCACCTTCTCCAGCTCGTACTGTGCCACCGTGAAGCCGCCCGTGAAGGAGGGGCCCTTCTCTCTGCGGGCGCGGATGCGATAGCCTCCCAGGTCGGCTTCCTGAGGAAGCTCATACTGGAGGCTGAAAGCACCGACCTCGTTCAGCTTAAGACTGAAGGAGCGCAGGGGTCGGCCCTGCGGACTTAAGATCTCCACCTGGTATTCATCGCCCGGGGTGTAGGCATAGCTGCCTCCCTTCACGTCCCGGATGATGCCCTTGACTTTGACCGTCTGCCCCGGCCGATAAGCAGGTCTGTCGGTATAGATATAGCCTCTGGGCTGAAGCCCGCTGACGTAAGCGAGCGCGCCCATACCCAGCGCATTAGAGGCGCAGTGGGCGCCCGTGCGCGCAAAGGCCACCACGTTCTTGACACCTTTCAGGTCATCCGATACCTGGTGGAAGATGCCTTTCTCATTCGTGCTACCTGCGAAGAGGATTTTGTTGCCATCGCTCACCAGGATGCTGACCTTTGGGTAAGGCTTCCGGGTACGCAGGTTCTGGGCAAAGACCAGGCAGTCGCGCTTGCTGGAGCGCACCAGGATACCCAGGTCACTCACCACTGCCAACACCGTGGCTTCCAGCTTCTCCTCGGAGACGTTGATACAGTAGGTGCCTGACTTCCTGGCGAAAGGCAGCTCGAACTCGTTCTCCAGCGTTTTGTAAGCTGCGTAGTCGGGGACCTTGACCTCCCAGGTGCGGTCGGGGTCGATGAGGAAGGTGTCGAGGTTCTCCACCCCTCGCCAGGTCTGATGTTTGCGGAAGTAGGTCTCCGCATCCAGCACGTATGCCTTGAGCGTGAGCTTCTCGATGTTGCGGGTGGTCACCTTGAGTAGGGGGCGCTCATTAGAGCGGAAGATGCGAGGCGAGAGCACCAGCAGGTGCTTGCTCTTCAGCTCCCGGAGGTGCTTTTGGGCATCCCGGCGATAGGGGTTCAGTGCCACCTTCTCGTAGGCCTTGACGGCTTCCTCCAGACGGTCGAGTTTTTCCTCCAGTGCCGAGGCAATCATGAACTGTCCGTGGGAGGCTTCGCCCGTTTTCGGGTACTTGCTGGCCAGGTGCTTCCAGGCCTCGATAGCCCCCTGGTAGCGCTCGCGGTCGTACTCGATTTGACCCAGCATGAACATCACCTTAGGAGCGCGGGAATCGAGCGGGTATTGGCTCAAGAAATTTTGCCAGGATTTTCGCGCCTGGTCGTACTTCTTCCCCTGGTAAAGCTCCTCGGCAATGCTGAACTCACTGTCCAGTATGCGCTGCTGCACCCAGTTCCAGTCCTGGTGCGCGGGATGAGCGACCAGGAAGCTCCGCCAAATCTCTATAGCATCGTCGAACTTCTTCTGACGATAGTAGCACTCGCCCAGCCACCTCTTGGCTCGGGGAAGCTCGTCGGTCACCTTGCCTGCATAGTTGGTGATGTAGCCACCCAGGGAGGTCACCGCCTCCTCCAACCTGCCCTGGTGATAGTAAGAAAGCCCCACCTCGTACTCTGCCAGGGAGGAGAGCTTGTGGTCCGGGAAGGATTTGAGGAAGCGACGGAGCGAGGCGACGCCCAGTTCCAGTTCCTGCTTGTTAGCAGGCGTGGGCAGGCGGTAGGTCCTGGAAATCTTGTAGGCCACTTCGCCCGCCAACTCGTGCCTGGGGTACTGGCGCAGAAAATCGCCCATGACCTGGCGGGCCTGGCGGAGGTTCTTTGCCTGCAGGCGTGCCAGTCCCAGGTAGTAGAGGGTATCCTGCGCATATTTGCCCTGGGCATAGTCCTTCCGAATTGAGGTCAACTCCTTGATGGCGGTGCCGAAGTCCTTGAGTTCGTAGGAACAGCGGGCGGACTTGAGACGGGTCTCCTCGCGCCGGGGTTCGCCCAGCCCCATCTCCAGCGCCAACTGGTAGAAGCGCTTGGCCTTCTTATAGTCCGGTTTCTTGTCGCTGTCGGCAGGCGCGAAGAAGCGCTCGGCAAAGTCCAGATAGACCTTCGCCACCTCCTGCTTGCGCTCCTCGGAAACGAGCCTCGACACCTCGCTCTCGTAGATGGCCTCCGCAGATTTGAAATCGCCTTTCTTGATGAGGGCGTCCGCCTTCTTGAAGAGCGCCTTGACCCGCCAATCGGAGTCGGGGTAATCTTTCAAGAGACGCTCGTAGGTCGCCAATGCCTCCTCCACGTCATCACCGTGGAAGTAGGCATTGCCCAGGAGATAGAGGAGATAGTCTGCCTCGGCAGGCTCCCCCGCCAGCGCCTTCTTGAGCGCATCACGCGCCTCGCCGTATTCCCTTGCCGCCAAAAGGTTCTGTGCTTCTTCCACCTCCTGGCTGATTTCTGCCCCCACTTGACTCACCAGCACCAGCACCAGCACCAGCCCCACCAGCAATCTCACCTGCGCCCTCATCTCCCACCTCCTTACAAAGCCTCAAGACAATGCTACCTTAATCTATTAGATTGCCTGACAGGGGAAATAGTTCACGAAAAATCGAAAATATTTCCCAAACTGGCAGAAATTGAGTCACAGGAAGCTCACACAGCCACCAAGAGGCGCCCTCCACAATCAAATAATGATTGACAGAAACTCGCCAGGCGGGCACGGTAGGACAGCGCCGAACGGTATTTGCCGGTTGAACTTACACAAAGGAAACGGAGGTGCAAACAATGTCCAATGACAGCCTTCAGAAAAGCTTTGTCCTGACCGTGGCCGAGTCCAAGCGGCTCATTGCCAAGGGTATCAAGGACTTCCCGCCCGTGGCAGCGGCGCTGGAGGACGGCATTGTCGCTGTAGCTAAAGGAACCACTAATGCCTACATCGTGGAGGAGCTCTTGGGCGAGAAGATTAACAAGCTCTTCTACTGCACGGGCACCACCCGGCCCAGCCGTCCGCTCAAGCAGGTGGAGATTGCCGACAAGCTCCCGGACCTGGTGTTGCGCAAAGGCGAGCGCGTCGAAGGAGTCAGCGCGACCGAAATTGTGGCCGAGATGAAGCCGGACGACGTTTTCATCAAAGGAGCCAATGCGCTCAACTATGCGCTGGACCAGGCAGGCATCCTCATCGGTCACCCCACCGGGGGCACCGTCGGCGCGGTCCTGGGGACCGTCATTGCCCGCCGCGTGCACCTGGTTATCCCGGTGGGACTGGAGAAGTCCGTCCCCCACGACCTCGACGATGTCTTTCAGATGCTCAACACCGCTGGTCGCCTTGGCAGCGGTCCGGCCCTGTGGCCGGTGCAGGGCGACATCTTCACCGAGCTGGAGGCATTGGCCTGTTCCTGTGGGGTGCAGGCCGTCGCCATTGGCGCCGGGGGTATTGCCGGCGCCGAAGGGAGCGTGCGCATCTCGGTGTGGGGCGATGAAGAGGACATGGAGAAGGTCGAGAGATTACTTGAAGAAGTCCAGGGCGAGCCCCCTTTCGCTGATTCCGCGTGACGGGAGAGAGAGGCTCAATGAAGGTTAGACGATTTGCCCATAGTCCCATCATCCGACCCTGTATGGACGAAAGGATGCGAAGCAACGTCAACGGGCCTTCGCTCATCCGGGCGCCGGGCTGGTTGGAGAACCCCCAGGGCAGATACTACCTCTACTTCGGCCACCACCAGGGCAAGTACATTCGCCTTGCTTATGCTGATAGCCTCGAAGGGCCCTGGAAGACCTACGAACCCGGCGCCTTGAGCCTGGAAGACTCCCATTGCCGCAGGCACATTGCCTCGCCCGACATGCACGTGGACGATGACAAACGTGAGATACGGATGTATTACCACGGCAGCGTGGGAGGAGGAGCGCAGGAATCAAAGGTAGCGCTTTCTCGGGACGGGTTAAATTTTACCAGCCTCCCTCAAAGCCTGGGGGCCTCCTATTTCAGGGTGTTCAGATGGCAGGGCTGGTTCTATGCGCTCGCCATGCCAGGCATCATCTATTGCTCGCGGGATGGGTTGACGGACTTCGTGCAAGGACCGACACTCTTCACCGAGAGGATGCGCCATTCCGCAGTCAAACGGGACGGGAACATCCTCAGCGTTTTCTATTCCAACAAAGGGGACTGTCCTGAACGTATCCTCCTTGCAACTATCGACTTGACATCCGACTGGATGCAGTGGCGCGCAACTGAACCGGTATCGGTACTGGCGCCGGAGATAGACTGCGAGGGAGCAGATTTGCCTCTGGAACCTTCTGTAGGCGGCTGGGCACCGGAGCGAGTCAGACAACTGCGCGATCCGGCTATCTTTCAGGAAGCGGGAAAAACCTACCTCTTGTATTCGGTGGCCGGGGAATCAGGCATTGCCCTCGCCAAGCTTCTCGATTGACAAAGCACGAACAATGATTATCGATATTCACGCCATTTTCGGCGAGTTTGCCCTCACTACAAACTCAGGTTAACGTAACCGGAGTCGCAGCGGTTAGATTAGAGAAACGTGAGCGCTCCGAGGGTAATTGCATGAGCATGCCCATCTTTGCACTCTTCGATCGCACACTGCGGGAGGACTCGCGGCGGATACCTAACTTATTTGATGAGACTGGCGCTGGTGGGGGCATTCTCCTTTTGCTCATTTTTCTCCAGCTAATCCAGTTTCGTTTCGGTGCTCCAGGTCTGGAATTTCTCAGAGGCGTCATTTATGTCAATTATGGATTCATTCCCCTTGCTGGGCTTGGCTATTTTGCCGACGCCATCACCGAGGAGAAACAGCGTGGGAAGCTGAGGCGGCACCTCTCGCTCCACAAGAAACAGGTATAGACCCGGATTTCCCAAGTAGTGCATGACAAATGAACTGTGATTTGATAGTATAGGGCCTAATGGGGACCATTCAAGCCAGTTTCAACCATCTGCTACGGGAGAACCCCATGGGTGAAGCACGCAAGGACGCTCTGAGCCCCGATTTTGACCGCAGACAGAACTCTCTTTAGAGAGCCACAACGGGCAGCTAATTCATCTGCCACTGGCTTGGCAAATTCAGTCAAAGCATTTCTTCTTGTTCCCATGATTATAATTTTTGCAAGAACATTTTCACTTGCAAGTCTTGTCTAAATAAAGATTTACGTATCATACCGTATTTTTCGTGCAAAATATCCTTGACATGATGACAGTTATGTATTACTTTATGCAAGCTGTGTATTGCTTTATACCATATAAGAATGTCACAAGGAGTCAAAGTGAATCCAAGAATCAAGTTAAAGCTGGCCCGAGTGGAACACGACCTCACGCAGGCCGAACTAGCGGAAAAAGCAGGCGTCACACGCCAGACCATCGGCCTCATCGAAAACGGCGGGTACAATCCCACCTTGTATCTATGCA
>SDBU01003213.1_pt1 | contig 20990 bp, 20 predicted proteins | sample 2277071 | NCBI WGS metagenome assembly SDBU01 (sample SAMN10397929, study PRJNA504765) | marine sediment metagenome | isolation source: marine sediment core GS08_GC12, 126 cmbsf | place: Arctic Ocean: Gakkel Ridge, Loki's castle | collected 2008
TTTTTTATTTTCCCATCAAATCCTCAATAACCTGCAGGCTATCAAGTGCACCCTCTAGCTGCTGAGTCGAACAACAAATGATCATTCATGGCTTCTCGATCTTCACTTTATTTCTAGCCATTTCCTTTACTGCTCATACACAACTTTTTACCCTTTATTTTATTCTGCCTAATAATAGACTAGCTGGTGCTGACATCTTGTATCCACTTTCACTCTGTTGATCTTAATCTCTCATCTTGATGAACACTGATACTAACGTGTATTAGCTCATCTCCCACATGCTTTTGCCAATCTGTCATTCCGTATCCCAGCGCATTAGTTTCGTCTTCCACTAATTCAAATCCGTTCTTCTCTAGTAGCTTTTCTAGCTGTTTAATCTTCATCTTGCTTACTCCCTTTATTCTTTATTGGCTTATTTTAACCAGCTTCCTGCATCTTCCACAGATATACTCGGTTTTTTCACTAATCTTCTCTTCTCTCTCTCTCTGTACTCTCATCTACATACCATTCTGATGTGGTGAGCTCAATAAACGAGAGATCATTCCCACAATCAGTGCACTTTAACTCTAACATGTTGTTTACTCCTTTTCCTCTATTTTCTCTTTACCAAACTCAGAACTTCTCTTTCAAAATCTCATTTTTCATCTTTATAGTTTTGATTTTTTCCTAAAAGCTCTACTACTTCCTCACTACTAATACAATCTTGCAGCCATTGTCCGGCAAAGCAAAGTCCATAGCCTCCGGGCGTTAAATCACAGCTGCATTTACCTTCATAATGCTCTTCAATTTTGTTTTTTTAATAAATCACAGGCTATTTCATCTAATAGTCTCATCTCTTCCTCTTTTTTCTTTAGAATCTTGGAGTCAGCCCCCACTTCTTCGATATTCTTCTCAAAGTTTCTATGTTAATTGTTTTGAAAATCTCCAGGCACTCCTTAGCCAGATAATCAATATTTCTCCAGTCTCCACTGACGGTACTTATTGTCCTACAGCCAGAGGTAATGTTGGTTGCCTGGGTAGCATAATACCTTACTACATCTTCAATTGTTATTTCGTGTTCATTACTTGCTGAATAGTCGCTGATTAAAACAACTACATACTCTTTGCAGATTCTCTTAAAGTACTCTGGAACTTCTCCATCCCAATATAAGTCATATACCCTGGGATTTATGTATTCAGTCTTTTTGTTCTTCATTGTCTTTTCAGTCATGGCTTAGCTCCTTTTGTTGTTAATGTTTTTCTATTCTTCCTATATCATGCCCCTGTCTTTAAAAGAAAAGTGTTCTTTATCCCCGATAATGATGTGGTCAAGCACCTCAATACCCAGAATCTTTCCTGACTCAGCCAGCCTTTTAGTTATCTCAATATCGTCCTCAGAAGCTAGAGGATTTCCACTGACATGGTTGTGCACCAAAATGACTGCTGCAGCACTACTCAAGATTGCTGCTTTAAAGACTTCCCGGGAAGAGATACCACAGGCATTAAGAGTTCCTATGGCTACTGTTTCGATGCCGACTACTATGTTTCTGGTATTAAGATGGATACAGATAAAATGCTCTCTGTCCTTTTTTACTAGATACTGCATCAGTTCTTCTACCTCTTTAGCACATTTGATGGCGGGACCTTCATGGTAATCTCCGTCTCTGACGAGCTCAACTCTTACCTTTAGGTCATGAAACTCAGCTCCCAAGTTTTCCTTTTGCATCACTTACTCCTTTCATAAAAGAAAAAACCAGCTCTTTATTCTTTAAAGAATCGACTTCCCTTTTAGCTTTCTCTTTAGACCTTGAATTGACCTAGCGCGTTTTCTTATCTCTTTTTGCTTTTTGGCGAGGTATCTTTGGCAACTGCTTTTCTAATCATCTCATTGAGAACTCTTGTCATTGGCTTGCCTTCTGCTTTTGCCATTTTGTAAAGTACCGATACTAAATCCTCATCAATCTTTGGACTGTACATATGAATCAGCTCCTTTCTTTATTTATGAACTAAGAAGTTCACCTTTATGGTTTTTCAATCCGCTTAATCTTTCATAAAAAGAAATCCGGGAGGCTCCACTCTTCCTTTAGCTAATCGAGTAGTTTTGAAACCTTTGTTGTACCTGAAACTATTTGAATCTTCTTGTTTTCAAAGAAATTTCACCTATTCCACTTATTCCGTCCGAAAGAACTCTACTATCTCATAATCTTCAAAACCTTTAAGGTACTGACTAATTATGTCTCTTACATATTTTTTTTTGTCTTTTTTCTTTAAGTCTTAGATTGAGACACGACTCTAAAACTTAACAAATGCTTCTTCTTTTTCTAAGGACCTTGTACTAGCAAGGTATCCGCTGTGTTCCTCTTTTGGCTTCTGCCTTATCTTTTAGGTGCACAACGCCTTAGCTTCTTGGTAAATTATTTATTCTTATGATTCTTTTTAGAATCTTTTGTAGTGGTAGGAATGCTCATTTAAATAGTTTGCACTGAATAGATTCCGGGGGGCCGGACACTGAGGGTAATGAGGTGTCGAGATTGACGGCAACCTGAGATATGGTACTATTCTCTTGTTATATGTGCTCATTATCTTGGTATCCGTATAAACAAAAAGGGGGGAAGAGGAATGAAGGGAAGATATTTCGTTTTTTGCCTGGTGGTTCTTTTTGCTTTTTCCGCCATGGCACGAGGCGAGAGTCAATTTGAGAGTAGAGCCTCTGAACAAATAGCACTTGAGCTTACCGTCTACAATAGCAATGTTGCTCTTATTAAGGAGACTCGGGAGATTAAGCTTACCGTAGGTGAGGGAGAGCTAAGATTCCTGGATGTTGCTTCTGAGATTATTCCCACCACTATTCAGGTAACCTCCTTAACCTTTCCGGAAGAGTTCAGAGTACTGGAACAGGCCTATGAGTATGACCTCTTGACTCCAGAAAGACTTCTTGATGAGTACGTAGGAAAAAAGATCAAGATCATACAGTGGCATGAGTTCCAGGATCGGAAGGAAGTAATAGAGGCACTCCTGTTGAGTACTACCCAGGGCGAGATCTACCAAATAGAGGGGGAAATCTATCTCGGTTATCCGGGCTACAAAGTGCTTACCGAAATACCGGAAGGCTTTGTTAAAGAACCGACAATAAAGTGGCTCTATGAGAACCTGACGGAGAATACCCACAACCTGGAGGTATCCTACCTAACTGAGAATATCAACTGGCAGGCAGACTACCTTCTCCTCTTAGATGAGGAGGAAAGCTCAGCGGACATCTCTGGCTGGGTAACCCTGGAGAACCAAAGCGGGCTAAGCTATCAGAATGCCAGCTTAAAGCTCATTGCAGGTACTCTACACCGGGTAGAGGAAAGAGCTCGGTCAGGACTCTATGCTATGGAAGCAGCACCCAAGGCAGCTTCTCCCTTCAAAGAGGAGTCTCTCTTTGATTACCACCTCTATGACCTTCAACGAAAGACTAGCCTAAAGAACAATGAGACCAAACAGATTAGACTTCTTCAAGCTCGGGGAATAACCATCAAGAAAGAGTTTCTCCTCTACGGAACCCAAGGTTATTTTACCCGCTCCTATTATGAAGAGCCGCTAAAGATGCCGGTAGATGTCTACCTCACCTTCAAGAACTCCGAGGAAGATAATCTGGGGATGCCTCTTCCTACCGGAACTGTCCAACTCTATCAAAGAGATAGCGAGGGGAGCCTTCAGTTTATCGGGGAGGATATGATTGAGCACACTCCTAAAGATGAGGAAGTTCATCTTCAAGTGGGTGAGACCTTTGATATCCTGGCTGAAAGAATCCAGACTGACTACAAGAAGATCACCAGCAATATTCACGAATCAGCGTGGGAGATTACCCTCAGGAACCATAAAGAAGAGGATATCACCGTCGGAATCCTCGAACCCCTGTTAGGCAACTGGCAGATCCTTAGTAGCAGCCATCCCTATGAGAAAGTAGATGCCTTTACCGTACGCTTTGATGTAGCTGTTCTGAAAGGAGAAGAGGTGAAGGTAACCTATAGAGGCAAGGTGGGATTATAATAGGCCCCTTGGCTTTAAGAATGAGTACCTTTTTTTAGCTTAAGTCCTACTGACACCCAATCACTCGAACTTACCTGAATTAAGTATCAGTACTCTGTGCTGTCTTTCGTTAAGATTCTTCTCTTTGATAGCTTTTCTTATCTGATTCTCTATTTTTTTGTTTAATGCTACTGAAACGACTAGACTGAATCCAGCATCTAAGCATTTCTTAATGTTTTCTATAGCCTCAGAGCCACCGCTCTCAATCTCAACAGCAATTCTCTCTTCATCCTTTTCAGCCACAAGATCAGCCCTTTCTCCGTTGAGCTTTTCTTCAGAGGTTACTTTATATCCCAGTTTCTCATAATACCTTTTTACCTTATCTTTCCAGAACTCATGCAGTAGACCATATTGTCTTATTCTATTCTCCGTATCATATCCTAATTTTTTGAGGAGATGAGAACCTTTTTTTCTTAACTGAACAAGTACAATTCTTCCACTCCTGGTACTTATCTCTTTTTGCTCTATTGAATTCTTGGCAATCAATAATTCTTTTAAACTATTTCCTTTGCGAGTACTAATTCCTAATCTTTCAATCCTTTCAACTATTCCTGAAAAAGGATTTTTCACTATATCAATAAGATACTCTTTTTCTTCTGCACTTACTTTGCCTCCGGACGGAATATCTTGAATCTGCCCTTGTTCCTCATTCTCTCCATCCCAAAGGCTGGAATAACCGGAATATCCCCTCATCTTCCTTTGAATCATCTCATCAGTCACAATTCCCTTCTTTATCTCGATCAAAGGAAACTTCACCAAGAAAGGAGAAAACCATCTTCCTTGAAGTTTTACAATACCATAACCTACCTCCAGCCTTCCCAAATATTCCTTTTCTTCATTACCTAAAAGCATGCAGTCAGCGGCAATGTTAACATCACTTCTATGTTTTAGATTCATGGTTATAGTACAGTAAGTATTTCCCAAAGCAGGAATAGAGATTAAAGAGGGATGTTGGTCAATTAAAATCATGGACTCTCCCAGTTCTCTGATTTCTCTAAGAATAGTATCAGTAATTGCTTCTCCTCCTTTAGATTCTTGCTTTTGCTTTAAGAGAATGTGATGAGCCTCTTCCAGGATAATTGCATGTTTAAAGCTTTCTCTTTTTCCTTCGGCTAATCTATAGTGATGAATCCATAGAAGGAGTGATTCAATAAAGAAGATTTTATCTGAGTTGGTTAATGCATCTAGTTCTAAGATAACATTCTTTTTCAAAAGATGAGATAAATCTATTTGTTTTTTCACATTAAGAATTCTTCCCATTTCTCCAAAGCATAGAGTCCCTATTGCTCTTAAGGTAGAACTCATCCACTGCGCTTCTCTTCCTTTAGCCGGATAATCTTTTAGCCAGTTATGGACATCTGTCATGGTAGGATATTTCTCTGGTATTCCTTTATAAACTCCAGACTCTTGATAGACTGCATCAATTGCTTTTTGCAGCAGATACATTACCCCTTCTCCTAGGAAGTAAGCATGACTTACTATTTCGATAAGTTTCTTAAGCCAGGTAGTAGGCTGTGTTCCTTCTGGGGGAATTAAAGGATTAAAAACCATGGGAGAGATCTTTCTTCCCACAGTAAAGATAAGAATATTTTCCTTTTCTGAATCTTCTAGTTTCTCTAATATATCCCGGTAGTTTCTTTTCCAGTCAAATATCAAAAAAGGTTTTTTCTTTTTTAAAAGCTCTAAAATAATTACACAGACGGTATTAGTTTTACCAGCTCCAGACCTACCAAAAATAGCCAGGTGCTGAATCCATTCCTTTTCCCTTATTCCTAAGGGATAAAACTCTCTTTCATTGTAATAGACAGTTCCTATTGGATATTCACCGGAACAGATCTCTCTTGGGGGAGGAGAAAGCAATATCTTCTCAATATCGACTCTTTGATTGAGGCTCTGAAGAGAAAGAATCTCCAGCATATTCTCTATCTCTCTCCTTCCTTCATAGTCTTCGGTTAAATAGGCAACCCAGAGCGTATCTGCTTTATTTCCTAGGATGGGCTTTAGCCTTCTACACATCTCCTGAACTTTAGTTACGCTCATCTTCTCTAACCTTCTCCTCCAGACTGGCCAGATAAATAGGTGAAGCTAGTTCTTTTCTCTTCTTGGCAGCTTGGTATTGGTTCAAGGTTTCCATGAATTCTTTCTTCAAAAATACCAAATCTCTCCAGTAGTTTAGCTCCTCTGATCTTAAATCTTTCTTCAAGCTAAACAATTGGCCGTCTAGGGTAGTTCTTCTTCTACCCATATTGGGGCCTTGAGCGTACACAGAATTGAGTAATGCTTCAGTTTCCAGCAGATGATTCTCACATTCGAACATGTCTCTTCTTATCGTTATCGTATTTCTCTCTTTGATTCTCTTCCTCTCCTCTATCTGAGAGACAATATTCTCTATAGTTGCCCTCGTCATTGCCACCTTATCTGAAAAGAAAGTATTGATTAGATCGTTGTTATCCCCCGAAGTTTGGTTCTGTAGGCTTTTACTCCTTAGAAGATCCTCCTCTTTTGAAAAAGAAGGTATGAGATCACCAGTTTCTTCAAAGCCCGGGCTATAAGAAAACAGGCCTGGTCCAGTATAAGCTAGAACCAGGGGTACATCATATTGAGGTAAATAGTAGTTCATTTTTTTCACCTTACTTTTATCTTCTCTAAAGTAGTGATTTTCTCCTTTAAAGGCTTTATACTGAATCTATCTTGAAAATAAGTTGCATTATGGGATAAGAAAGCACCCAAAAAAGCTTGTCAAAAAGTAAATTTCGTATATAGTTATCTAGAAGCAATACTATTCGACGCATGTATCAATGGTATTCACCGGACAGGGAGGCCCCTCATTCCCAGGGTGAATTTTCCTAAATTAATTGCGTAAATCCGAATAGAATATTTGCTGAAATCTGAATAAGCATTCGTTATATGAAATACCGTAGCTCGAGCATTGGGAAGTATAAGATGACAGAGGATCAAAAGCGTGAGTTAATCAGTAGTGCGTATGTCGCGAGACGAAATTCGTATGCCCCTTACTCCAATCTCCATGTGGGGGCAGCTGTGTTAATGGAGGACGGTGGGATCTTCACAGGTGCTAATGTGGAAAATGCCTCCTATGGGCTTGCCATTTGTGCAGAGAGATCCGCAATCTTCAATGCAATTTCTCACGGAAAGCGAAGGATAAAAGCGATAGCTATCGTTACAAATAACGACAGACCCATGTCTCCTTGTGGTGCCTGCCGCCAAGTCGTCTACGAATTCGCCGATGCCAACACAATTGTCATTATGGTTGGGAACAGTGGACCTTGCAACACAAAGACCATAAATGAGCTATTACCTTTCAGTTTTGTCTTAAATAAAAACGCGAGGGAATAACGAGATTTCTAGCTCTTCATTTCGAAGGCTTCACCCGTTATTTCTGTCTTCATCCCATCGAGCCTTCCTCCTACTTTTGTTCACGAATCATGTCTAAGCGGTTATTCATAAATTGCTGACTTTCCTTAGCTCTGTGCGCGGCAACTTGATTTCCCGACATACTCCCTATCCGGTATTTGTTGTTAATTGCTCAGCAACTCTTTTTTTCAAGAATTTCATTATTTTCCTAGGATCTTTGTCTGATGCGCCGCCTCCCATCTTTCTGTGTCCTCCACCAATACCATGAAAAAGCTCCCCACAATTAATCTTTCTGTTTGCAGTGATGCCTCGATATTCAACGAGATCTGCTCCACGCTCATACAGAACAACAGTATTTCCCTTCTTGATCTCCAGGCCTGATCCACTAATATCCTTAAGAACTCCATCGATCAAGCTAAACTTCGAACTGGCTATGACTTCAATAAACTGTAGGCACGTTCTATTCAAACTTCCCTTGATGTCAATTAGGATATCTCTCAAGTCAGCTTCCAAGAGATCGTACAAGCCACACAAATCACCATTCCTGAACAAACGATTGAATTGGCCAACAGACTGTGCTTCTGATACCTGAAGGATGAGTTCCTTTCTCCTGGATTCAACATCGTCTGCTGTTTCAGAGCCATCAATCCTATAGGTTGTGCCTATCAAGTTAACCATTTCAGCCATTTCCGTTATCGCCTGCAACTTCTGTTTGCCAAAGTTACCCATGAAATGAGGCCAATATTTTTCCCTATTATCGCCGCAAAGGCCAACGGCGCCAAGCCAATTTAGGGAAAATCTATTGCACAGGTCGTAGAGTAGCTTTAAACAAGAGTAGTTTTCGACGCAAGAACCTGAACACAAAACATGTGGGTTAAGAAGATATTTTGTTACGTTTTTTACTTCAGGTCCATATTGATGATGATCCAGAACAACTACCATGAATTCATCGGCTAGTTCTTTCAATTGTTTGAGGTTCCTAGGTGCCACGTCAATAAGAACGACAACCTCAGGATTGAACGTCAATATATCCTTCATTTGTCTTACGGTGAGACTTCGGTCGGGTGTGTCAATAGACAAGAGCAGGGTCTGTTTTTCCCTGGCAAATACTTTGATAAACATAACCAAACTCATTATCCCATCTGCATCAGGATGATACCCAATCGCCGGACGACTACAAGCATGTAGGTCCTCAGCAATGCCACCAAAACGTGACCTAACAGTCGACTCTAGCTGTTTTTCGGTCACTTTCATATAATCTCCCCTGATGAAGTTACGATTTCCTGGCTTGTGAAATATAATCGTTTACTCTGAAAAACATTTTCTTCACTGAAACATTCATATTCAGGTAAGAAACCTTTTTTTTATGAGTTGTAAGGCCTTTCTGATTGCGAGATTTCACCAACTCTTATTAGCCAGTTTCAGGTACATCTCCGCAAGAGTGATATTCACGGGTCTTTCTTTAACAGCTGCCTTTAACTGGGCCTTTAATCCTCGTTCTTGAATGATTCGTTCAATCTCGTGTGTTCGGTCTTCAATGTCTTGATCCGTCTTTGCATCTACTGGTATATCAGTTTTTGCTAGACTATCGCCTAAGAACATGAGTCCAATTTCCTGTCTAAATTCTGGGAATTTGCCTACGATCCGACTGCAAGCCTCCTTACAGCGTTCACTTCCAAGAAAAGCAATGGTGTAGCGCCTACCTGTTTCTTGTACTTCATCCCTGACTTTTCCTAGCTCATAATGCAAACCTGCACACTTGGCAATGTAGGCAACCTGGGAGTCTGCGAGTCCGTAAGTTTCTTGCAGCAGATTTCTAATCTGTTCGTTTTCCATAATGAGTTTTTCAGATTTTTCCCAATGTCCGTTATAGTCCGGCATAAGCTTCCCTTTCTTGTCCTTAAAACCTCGGGCAAACTTTCCTACATCATGAAGAGGAATGCTAATTCTCAAAAGCTCTTCTTTGGTTTTTCCATCAATTTGCTTCGATAACTGTTCATCGATATATTTCTCGGTCCCCAATTCTCGAAAGTATTCTCGAGCCTTAGTCTGATAGAACTCGCTGAATTTCCTAGTATGTGTGATAATCCCGAATTGGTGCCACTTAGGATCGTGTTCTTCCGGATCATCGGGATTTTGTTTGAAATTATCGTTTTCTGGTCGGTCCTCAATGACAATTCTTGCTAGCTCTGGTAAGTTTTCTAGCAATTCTTGACCACTTCTTTCCAAGCTTTGGCCTGGTCCGCCAAACCTCATTTGAGGTGTTTCTTTCATAGTAGTCTTGCCTTCGTGGTCAAGATCAGTCAGCAAATAAACCTTGACAGAAATTTAGCTCTTGAACGTTTTATGTAACATTAGACTGTGAAAAACCACCTGATTTTCTCTTCCATCAATAATAATTATATGTAAAGAAAACGAGAGGTCAAGGAGAGTCTTATGTGTTACGGAGAAGGGATGTCACGAAATCAAGCAATATCATTTCCTGATGTAATGGATGATTATGTTGAAAATAATCTCCTGGTCGCTTTATACATGCATTCAGGGACAATCAAGATTCAATGAAACTTAGATCTGGAGAAATTGGCGGTATCGACAGGTAAGGGATATTATGACTCTTTCAAGATAAAGGAAGTGCTGAGAACGGCGTTATCCTATATGATTAAGTCAAAGCCAACGGTCTCTAAACGGATAGATATTTCGAATACTGTATTATATGAGAACAAATTCGGGTCTGACGCAAAAGAAGGAGCTATCAATGGATGCATGGCACATGATACTCGTAGAGTAATTGACCTAAAAGGATTTTCACATATCCATTTGATTAGAGAGATTGATACATAGGCGACGCTCCTCTGTGGTTTAACTCAATCGTAACAGTCCTGGCATAACGAAATTTAATGGTTCTGCCAGTTAGAATATTGAAAGTCTTGACTGGTCAGTCAATCTATAAGCAAGCTATAAAAGTATCCTTGAGCCTGGACAGGTGCAAATATTGGAAAATCATGGAACCCCTCATACTCAAATAAGAGCCCCAAATTTGACTCGGTTAAGAAGATATGCTAAATTTACTGACAGTTCAATCTGCCCCGAAAGTGATAAGCTTTCGGAATCCCTAGTGAGGCTCTCAAAATCATATGGAACAAACTAGCGATAAACAGAAAGAAATATAAATACGAAGGTTTATGTACCATAAGAGAGGAGCCATAAAAGATGGATATGAATACGAGAGGATTTTTTGAAGCCGCAGAAGCAGATAGGGTCTTGGGGTTAAGGGGGAAAAGGCTAGCAGACCACCTTAGCGGCGAGATCGTAAGAATTATTCAAAAGGATTTACTTAATTTTCTTTTGGCCGAGCCACTAATCCACGAAGATTCCTTAACTATTAAAGAATCACCCCATGTGATGCTTCGAATAGAAACTATCCATACTATTCTGGATAAGTTCAGGGAAGTGGTAGGAGAGTCATATTCCGATGTCCTGAGGATAATTGGGGAAGACATAGGATTTTCATTCTCCCTAGACCTATTCGGCATGTTACAGGAGATGCCGGTCCCCATTGATTACGAGGCTTTGTTATCCTTCTGGTGCTGGTTCGATTCCAGTGCCTCGATGGGTAAATATTCATACACGCTTGATGAAGAAAGAAAACAATTGACGATAAGTCTAAACAATAGCTTTCTAATCCTAGGTTACAAGAACAAAGCACATCGACACTGTTCATTTTTTAAGGGCTATATACAAAGCTTCCTTAGAACATCATTTTCTCAATGGTTATCTTGGATAGAATTAACCAGATTCCAGAACCCAGAAAAATATTTTACTGTCATGGATATCCATGAAAAGCCTACAAAGAATGATGAATGTATATTCATATTAGAACTACAAGAAGAAAACTATCCCAAAATACGAAAAGCACTTACTCAATCAATGGGCTCTGTTCGAACAGGAGATTTAAGAGAGGCCGCACAAAAAGCTAGAATTGCGCTCGAGAGAGCCGTCAAGCAGCCCTTGGGTTACGAAGATGATTTCTCCTTATCCTATGGAAAACTTCTGAGAGCTTATAAAAATGAGGGTATTAAACTCAGTTTTAAAGATTGGGTAAAGGCGTACGATACTCTTAGTGATGTGATGCATGGGGATAAATCTATGGACAGAAATACTCTTCGAAGTGTACTGTTTCAAATAAGCAAGGTTATTGCTGAAATCAGCAAACTTAAACTATCCGAAGAAAAGAGAAAAAGGTTGATCGAAGCAAAAAAAGAGTATGGCATTTTTAGAAAGTAATAGGCAGGAATGAAGAGCGAAAACTCATATGTCTGTTTGCGTTGTAAGGGAACGCAGAAGGTTGAATGTCCCGGCTGCAAAGGTTTTGGTTTCATTTGGCCTGGGAAAAGAGAAGAGAGATGTTTAGAATGTCAAGATGGCTTTATTCCTTGCCCATCCTGCACCCCTGCCAAAATCCTTCAGATAGGAGTTACGAGTGAGCCCGAGGATCAGCTCTACTTAGGCCTAAAGGAGGAAATACGAAAGCTTCCTGTTGCTGAGGCAATCACGGATAGGGTAGCTAACGTAATAGGAAACTTGTTCTACGACGCTACTTTCAACGCAGCAATGAGGCGTGTAGAAAATGAATCTAAGAGAAGAAAGATAAATAGGCATGATAAACTCCACGTCTTAAAGGTTGCAACGCATTCTCTTAAAATATTTAAACTTCTATGTCTGGGTAAAACCAATATTTCCGACAGTCTCTATCTGGTAAGAGAAGGTGGGAGTTTGGTAGATTCTCTTGCGGCAGTTCTTATAGCCGCTATCGCTCATGATATCCGGAGGGATTTGCCTGACCACGCAAAGGAAGGAGGAATTTTTTCATCAAATCTCGCGGAGGTTTTGAGGTTTTTTAGCGATTCGGATACAGCAAGGAATAAAATTATGAATATAGTAGAAACATCTATTAGAGGTCATTCTGGAGACCGAAAATTCTGGGAGTTAGAGGAAGGAATTGTGTATGTAGCAGATGCGCTTGACAATGATAAAAACCGCACTCAGCCAAATATTGAAATACCAGAAGCATTAAGAAGTGACCCTAAGCCCATAGAGTATTTTGCCTCCAAAGACATTGAATCTGTTGAAGTTCTTGATCCAAGAGGAAATAGTTTAGTGCAGATAGAGTTTCATGTGAGGGGAAACGCTTCGTTTCTCAAAATTAACGGGTTTTTAAATAAACTGAGAAAGGCGGGGTTCGACAAGCAAATAGAAGGAAGGGACTTCTTTCATGTTTGGGCAAAAAAAACTGAAAAATTGGAGATAGAGAACTGGAAGACCGATTGCTTGTCTATATGGCCTTTTATTGAATGGAAAAAACTCGGAGGAGAATAGAAGGTGTTTATTCTTCTTACCAGGAAAGCATTGTGCGAGAGTAAGCTACTGTTTCTGGAGGCTTTGGAGAGACAATCGTTCTTTGCCTGCGGCACTTCTTCCAAAACTGATAGACGTCCAATTCTGAAAGTCCAAAGTGCATAGGATAAGTGGATTACAAAGTAAGAGAATACATGTTTACCAGGCGCTGCACAGACTTCACCCTGCGTTGATAGCTGAACTTAACATCTGTTTTAGGGTGTAATAATATATGCTTCCAAAGCTAAGGAAAGAGCAATTATTGCCGATATATTATAGTAGGTTAAAAAAGATTTTTTGGAGTCGTAATTGAGGTGATAAAGTATGATACACCGTCCATAAATTTGTAGTCAGTTGAGAAGAGACATAGTCGAACGTAATAAACAGAACCAAAAAATATATAAATAAAAAGACATATAGCTGAGAGAGGACTTTGGGGTATTTGTCTAAAGGTGAGAAAGAATGAAAAAAAGTACGCGGTTTGACAGTCTAGTCATAGCATTAAGATTTGGTGCTAATAGGAATAGCGTTATAGGGGGTTGGAAAAGAATTAACTCGACAATTCGCTTGCTCCAACAAGAATACCCCCGTATGCTAGATTATGAGTGGGATTTATTCTTATGGGGTCCAAATAGCTCAGAACTCTTGAGTGAAATTGAACTCCTTATTCCAAGCCCTATTATGGGTTATCTTCATGAAAGGGATACGGAGCCAATACATCATCACTATGTTTGGGAACGGGATGAAGCACTCTTTAGAGAAAGTATGGAGTCTTTTTGGAATAATGGAAGTCTTTCTGACAAGGAAAAAATAGATTATATTGTCGATTCCATTATATGGTTCACTTATGTGCCTTCAAATCTTAGGGTACCAAAAGCTCTTTCACTGAAAGAACCTTCGGAAAAGAGAGAAGGAAATACTGTGGCACTATCAAAAAAATACGAGTTTTCTGGAAGATGGAAGGATATAGCTATTTTTTCTGAGGACAACATTTCTAACCTTTTGCAATTATATAAGTCACAAGGAATAAAAATAGACTCCTACAATGGCAAATATGAAATAAAAATTCCTCCACAGAGAGTTGAGATGTATAAGTATTTAGAGCCTCGTTACGAGAAGATTGAGGTGGAGAAGGAATACGTCAATGCCGATGCCTTCTCCTTAATGGGCCTTATAGGACAGATGACCAAACAAAAGAAAACCATGGATCTACCTGGAGAATTAAGCCGCAGGGTAGCAAGATTAGGAGAAGAGTTCAATGGGAACAATTTAGAAAAACTGAAGAAAAACTGGGAACAGGAGTACAGTAGATTAGCAGATCTTTTTGATTCAACACAGAGAGGTGGACTTTCTCTTTCTTTTGAAAAGAATGGGGTAGTTTTTGGGATGTCTTCCGAGCTTCGCAAGAATGCACAAGAAAAAGGATATACTTGTGGCGATGCGTATCTGAATTTCTATCATACGCTCCAACCTTTGGAGCATAGAGTATTGATGGAAAATTAAGGGTAAAAATATGAAAGGAAAAGTAGACTTTCACAAGAATCTACGGAAATTTTGTATTCAATGCGGATGCCCTGAGGACATTTTTCCTGCAAAACCACAGGTAGGGAAAATCAAAGCTTCGTTTTATATTGATAAATCTTTTCCAGCGAGGGGAGCAGCAACAGAGGTCACAATTGAAATGACATATCTTGAGAAAATGAGAAATGAGTGGGACGAGGTTCAGATGCAAGCTACAACGGGTGAACCACGTAGCTTTTTGAACATATCGGGAGTCCGACGTAGGGAGCGAGAGAACCTAACACGCCATCTCTCGAAGGCGCTGAAAACAACTAAAGAAAAAGGGAAAAAAGTATTACTGATTTTAGGTTCCGGCTGCGAACCCGACCAGTTACAACGAGAACTAGAGGAATGTGCACGAATTAGTAGACAAGCAATGAGGAGGATTAGAATTCGTGAGGAGAAAATCAGGTCAGAGTTTAATCTTAAGCTTCAACGAGCCCTAGTTGAGCTGCTATTGCCCCCCGAGGATGTAGAGGATAAATTAATAACATTATTGGATAGGTATAGACTAGACGTATTTACAGAGAATTGGACAAGAAAGCTTTGGGGAGGGGGCAACAAAGGCCTTTGCACAATATATGCGTTGTACCATAATGACATTTGTCTTCAGAAGAAAGGTGAGAAGTATGATATTGAGATCGAGGTTGCCAGACTAGAACACAGAAAATTTACTGAAGAGTTGTGTGAAAGAACAAAAGAAGTAGATTTTGTGTTCGTTGCCGGATATTCCATGTTCGGCGATGCGCTCGGTAAATCAGCATATCACGGAATACTGATAGCCGCAATCCATGGCAAGAAAAAGCCTCACATTATCATATTTAGACGGAAAGACGAATTGTATGATGCTGTTCAGGAGTGGCCGAAAGAGATTAAAGAAAGGGTAAGGACAATTTCTGTTAGTAGCCCATCAACGAAAACCCCGCAAGTAATTTCCTCCTGCCATAGAGAGTAAAAGATTCTAAGCCTACCCCGTACCAGACGGTATTTACCTTTTTCTATCAAAACGTTGGTGCTAGAAGCCTATTTTCCGGGTTCGTTTACATGCCAAACCGAATTTTGTGTTACAATTACTAAGGAGATCAGCACTCAAAATCATAGCAAATTAATTTGTTTTATGTTTCATAAGGGCTGGAAGATTTCAAAAGCTTTACACCGAATCTATCTTGAAGATAATCTTCGTTATTGAATAGAAGCCGCAACAAAAATTTCACAAAGAGCGAATTTGGTGTATAATTGAACGACACGCAACTGGCAGGAAAGGAGCAAACATAGTGACTGAGCAACTTCAAAGGCTACGTGTGTTTGTTGCATCACCTAGAGATGTTGTGGAAGAAAGACGACGACTCTCACCGGTGATCGACGAACTCAATCGGTCAGTTGCTAAGGACAAAGGATTGATTCTAGAACTTATACGCTGGGAGACACATACGACTCCAGACATGGGCAGGCCCCAAGAAATCATAAGCCGTCAGATAGACCAATACGATATTTTCATCGGTATTATGTGGAAACGATTTGGTACACATACTGGACTGACTGAATCAGGCACACAGGAGGAATTCAACCTTGCTTATAGTTACTGGAAGAAGATGGGGAAGCCGCGGATTATGTTCTATTTCAATCAAACACCTTACACGCTTAGGACAACCGAAGAAGTGGAGCAGGTTCGGAAAGTTCTGGATTTTCACAAGCAGCTTGAGCAACACGGCCTAATTTGGGAATATAACGGCGCTGATGACTTTGAGGGAACAGTGAGAGAACATTTAGCATCGGTTATTCGAGAATTGAAGAAAGAGGACCTTGATTCAGCTAGTGAGGCTGTTTCTCTGGAATATACAACTGATCCAGTACTCGAATTGTTTGATACTGCCTATTCAGAGTGGAAGACTCACCATGTATATGCTAGCCGTGACAGGTTGGAGCTTTTTCTGCAAAATCGTGGTAAGATAGGCCTTACTGATGATAAACTTAGATTCGTATTAGAGAGTTGGTTCAAATGCGAGCATTCGCCCCAAGTTCATGTTGCAGTCTATGATGACCAGCCAGTTATAGATATCTGTAAGGATATTATCGAAAATGAGAAAGATATTGAGCTTATCGACGGCGCAATAGAGATTCTTGGCAGCAAAAAGTCACAAGATTGTGCCGAAGTACTTCTGAAGGTGATCGAGAAGAGAGAAGTTTACCAAGAGCTTAATAGAGAAACGGCCATCACCCAGTTTTGGTTTTCGAGAATCAGAGAAGTTGAGTATGATCGAGTAGCCGATGTCTTGGCACATGTGCTTGAAAACGATCCAAGCTACAAACTGAGAAAGGAAGCCGCATACACTCTTAGATACTATCCAAATGAGAGGACTATCAAGGTTCTCGAAGCGGCTCTGAATGATTCGAGAAGTCATGTTCGCGCGAATACCGTGGATTCTTTGGCAAGCATTCAGAGTTCTTCAAGCATAAAACCATTATTGAATCTTTTAGACTCTGAAACATACAGCACCAAAATGAGAAAAAAGATAGTGTGGGCATTAGGTCGTTTCTCTAAGGATGAAAGAGTAGGTAAGGTTTTACAATCGATTGCCAAGGATGATCAAGAACATACAGACATCGTCCGAGAGGCTAGATGGAGCCTTAGCCAGCTTGACAATTTATGAAACCCTCGACCAGTAGCGCCCAACAACGGCCGCAAAACGAAATGAGAGAGAATACAAAATCCGTATATGTCCTCCAAACTTAACAAAAGGCGAATTTGGTATATAATTGAGTTATAAGAAATACCATTAAAGACTGATATTATATTATGAGGGAAAAGGAAAGAAGATATGATGAAGCTTTTAGAATTTAACATTCCAAAATCGAAATTGGATGCCATACCCGAAGATGAACAGATATTTTTTATTCAACTTACCCATTTCCTGAATGAATTAAACATCTTGCAAAAATGCGTTATCATCTCGAGTAACGGAATGGCCTCGTTAAATATAGTTAAAAGGAGAGGACAGGTCTCTCAAGCGCAATTTTTTATTAGAACATTAGCAGGTAAGTTAAACGAAGGCTGGGGAATGCTTAAAAAGGGCTTTTTCACCACCCAGTTATCAAAAAAGTACGAAAATATACTTTCTCAGGTGGGCAAAGATAGTCTATCAGAATTAAAAAGATACTTTAGCGGGAAAAACAATATTAATTTAATCAGAAATAAATTTGCATTCCATTATGACATAGAAGAAATCAAAGAGGAAATTGCTAAAATAGCTCAAAGCGAAGTGTTGAAAATGTTCATTTCTGAACATCGGGGAAATTGCCTATATTCTTTAAGTGACGTTATCGCCAATTGGGCCATTCTGCATTCTATAGATCCTTGTAACCCACAGCGGGCGATGGAAATATTAATTAATGAGGTTGCTACAAAGGTTAGTGGGTTGTTTCAAGAATTTGGTGGTAATTGCATAAGCATCATTATGGAAAAATTGGATGTAGCTTATGTAGAAGTTGAAATTCCCGAACCTCCTTTAATAGATAACGCAAGATTACCGTATTTTGTTAGAAAAAACTGAGTAGCAAATTGAAATGTTACTTCTGACCAACAAAGTATTTATGGTTTGGCTTTGTTCCGCCTACCTTGCTTTGTGAGGTCGTAATGTCTACCGTTATCAGCAATGTAACCTTGTGAGGAATTATCGTGTCAGGAAGAAATTTTTCTCAAGTCGCTTATATGCCATACGCTCCTATTAAGGAAGCCTTTCGAATTGGTGATTATGAAATATGGCCTTATTTCAGGGAATCCAGTAAAAGAATAAAGAATAAAGATGTTATCCAACATTTAAATCGTCATTTTGGCCGATATTTCGAACGAGAATATGATGAAGAAAAGGGTGGATATGATAAGCCTCTTGAAGAGATAGTGATAATTTCACCTGCTAAGTTTGAGCTCGGAATCAGCAAATTCTCTGAGGAACAAATCAAAGAAATTAGAACAGTGAGCCACGCTATCGCATTCTGTGCAATTAATGAATGTGCTTTCGTCAGTTCTTCAACGGATGCATTTATTGTCCATATTCAAAATTTTCAGGTTGGCTCTGATGGAATTGCATTATGGAACAAACATTTTACCAAATTGGATATGGTCAAATTTATGAAACCCTACTACTTAGATACTTCATTACTAAAATTTAAGAGAACCCACTTGTGCGATGCTTTGGGAAACGCTCTTCAGTTTAAGGACAAAAAAGAGATAGAGAGTATATTTAGGGCTCTCGAATTGTTCTATCATACAGCCACTCACGGTGAAATGGTTACAGATGAGCATAGGCTGTTATCTTCGGTTATGTGCTTTGAAGTCTTATTGAACTTTGAAAACAAAATAGAATTTGTAAAAAAAATAGAAAACTTACTCAATAATGCTGAACCTAAAATGGAAACAAGAACTGTAGAGATTAAAAACAAGGACACCATGGTTATAAAGTCCAAAACCAGTTGGTGGGCGTTTGACCTTTATAATTTAAGAAGTGATGTAGTGCATGGTAACAAAATCAACTGGGATATTCAAAAGTATGGTAATATCTGGACTCGCATTCAATTCGGTGGAATTTTATTGAGAAAATTGATCAAGAAAATATTATCTCAAGAATCACTTTGGCAACCTGACCCTATTGATTCCATTATTGAAGCTGGAACAAGTGCTCTAGACGAGACACTTGAAAATATGGTCGCTGAGTTCATTAAAAAGTATGGTATCTAGTTTTGGTCGTGCGGCAATTAACATAGCACAAAGGGTACGCGCCTTATCGTGTTCACCAATTCTTTCTTCACAGATCCTTTTTTATCCGCAAAACAAAGTCAGAGATAATACGAAGTTCGTATACCCCGCCAATCTAGACCAATAAGTGAATTTTGTGTATATTAGCCTATACAAGATTGCTGATTTAATCTAGGTAAAAAAACTTGCTTGTCATCAATTGATCATGTGGTATAATCAACGACAGGTTGTTCGGCGCGGCCGCAATTTGGCATAGGCCGGTTACGTCATATTAAATTGGCAACCTAAGGTTGATATTCGTATGAGAATAAGCAACGATACGTTAAAAGGTTATATCCTAGAGGAAGTCCTAGCTTACCTTGTCAGACACACAGGATATAAACTACTTGTAGATTCCCGTCAAGATTCTCACGATTTAGATAATCGCGGTAACGGACTTGTAGTGAAAGGGAGGGGTGGTGTTCACCAGGTTGATGTCTTAGGACAGTTAGAATGGATACCCGCATTTACATTTCCCCTTCGACTTTTTGTTGAAGCAAAATTTAGACGGAAGAAAACGGGCATAGGTGCTGTAAGAAATGCTATTGGGGTTGTCTTAGACATAAATCAGAATAACTTTCCAACCCGAGAACAAAAAATATTTCCCCAAAAATATCAGTATGTTTATGCGTTGTTCTCCACTTCTGGGTTCTCTAGACCTGCAACAGAAATGGCATTGGCTCACCAGATCTCTTTAATCGACTTGAGTGGTGATGAATTTAATGATTTACGAAATGCAATCTCTCAAGCATCTGATAGAATCGTCGGTCAAATAGATCGAGAGGAGCATTATGAGTCAGATGAATTAGACATTCGTGGTCGAGGGGAATTGGTGTTGAGTGTCAGAAATATTTTAAGAAACACCCTAGGAACTATGCCTTCGGATATAGAAACTCAAATATATGAGGACTCTCAACTTAGAAACGCATTAGAACCTGTAACAAACGTAGCAAGAGAATATAACGAGTTGTTTGTTGCGATGGCAAATGGACCTTATATGTTGTTAATGAAAGCGGATAACCCTCAATTCTTTCTTGACTATGCAAGAGAACGTCCACGGCATAGGGTGACTATCAGATGGAACAGACAAATTGATAATGGCCGAACTTGGATAATAGCTCCTTCAGAAGATGGGAACGCTTATACTTTATCATTTAGGCTTCCAGAATTACTTTCTCGTTGGATATTTAATGTCAAAGATGGTGTCCGCGAAAGAGCATTACAGACAAAGCAAACCTTCTTCTCTAATATTGCGGTTTATCGTTACATTGATGGACAAGACTTTCTATTTAGATTGGAATTTGATCTCGAAAGTACCCGACGACAAGTAGAAGGGGCGAACATAAGATGAAGATGATGCCAACTTCATGTAACAAAGCATGTCTGGCTACGGTGCTTCGCACCTCCACCAAAATTCCTCGCTTCGCCCGGAAGCTCGTATATCCGCAAAGTGCTAGACCAATCCTCATTTCGGCCAAAGTATCTTTCCACAAAATAGACACAGATTGCTAATAGAGATTCCTACCCAGAATGAGAAGATAAAAACTAGAAATATTGAGGATTTAATTGGGAGGCCAGGCCAAAACTTTTTGCTTGCTTCCGGGATTTTCAGCACAAATTCGATTAAGAAACGGTCTCTAATAAAATTCTTTTTTCACTTCCCTGGTTTCTTCCATGCCTTCCTGACACTCCAGCCAAACCAAGCAAAAACCTTTATAAAGTATAATGTTTCAGACCTTATGGGACTCAGAAAAAAAATAATTTGTCACAATTATGACTTGAGGTCTCCTCAAAAACAAGTATAATAAAAAAAGAAGGA
>SDBU01003214.1_pt1 | contig 20986 bp, 20 predicted proteins | sample 2277071 | NCBI WGS metagenome assembly SDBU01 (sample SAMN10397929, study PRJNA504765) | marine sediment metagenome | isolation source: marine sediment core GS08_GC12, 126 cmbsf | place: Arctic Ocean: Gakkel Ridge, Loki's castle | collected 2008
GCATATTGACCCAATGAGGAAAGTCGTACCTCATACGGTTACATCTTTTATGATACAACAACCTAAAGTTGGGTTACCTGCTTAAATGATTTGACACGGGTTGTGTGCTTCATCCTTGCCCCAGCGAGGATATTCTTCCCTTAGCTTGAGCATTGCTGCCATGAGTTCGGGCAAATTTGCCTGCCCTTCACGGACCACATGGCGATCGCCCCTGGGCTCGTGCCCTCTGGGCAGTAGCTCATGGAAATTCGGCATATAACCTACACTCCGGGATTCGACCGACTAAAAGTTGACAGTAACCTTACCAAAGACACCCTTGATTGCGTTGGCTATACTTCTTTCGGTATGATGTTAAGCTTTCTGGCTTGTTCTTCCACCTCATCCCTGAAGTCTGGGTGAGCGATGGAAATAAGGGCTTTTGCCCTTTCCCACACAGTTTTACCTTTAAGGTTAACTACTCCAAACTCAGTTACAACATATGAAACATCGGTTCTAGGCACAGTAACAATAGTGCCTGGAGAAAAGCCCACTACAATCCTCGAGCTTACCTTGCCGTCTTTATGCTTATAGGTGGAGGAAAGGCAAATAACCGGCCTTCCCTCCTGGTGAGGCATAAGCCCCCCTGGTGAGTTCAAGCTGACCTCCAGTGCCACTTATGTGTCGGTAGCCGTGAGACTCTGAGGATACCTGTCCTTGAAGATCTACTTCTATCGCACTATTTACAGCTATTTGCTTTCGATTTTGGGCAACAATATAGGGATCGTTGGTGTAATCTATAGGAAAGGCTGCAATCATAGTATTGTGATCTACGAAATCATATAGCCTCCTTGACCCTATGACGAAGCTGCACACAGCTTTACCTGGGTGAAGGCTCTTCCTTCTATTGGTGACTACCCCAGCCTTTAACATTTCCATCAAGCTCTCAGCAAACATCTCTGTATGGATACCTAGGTCCTTCGCTCCCCGTTCTATAAGGAGCCTGCCCACTTCATTAGGTAGACCACCAATCCCTATCTGGATAGTTGATTCATCTTCTATTAGCTCGGCTACATGCTTCGCTATCACCCTGTCCACTTCAGTTGGTTGAGGAAACAAAAGCTCAGGGATTTCAAATTTATCATTCTCAACAATATAGTCAACCTGCGAAATATGGATGCACTCATCATATCCACCCGAAAGCCAGGGCATCGACTGGTTAACCTCTGCAACCACAGTTTTAGCCATATCACATATTGCCTTATTTTTTTCCACTGTCCCAAAATTAAAGTTCCCCTCTTTATCCATCTGGCGTTACTTCTATGAATGCTACGTCTGGTCTTTGTGCCAAAAGCTGGCGATAGAGTTTGGGTCCTTCTCCCAGGTTGTACGGTATATAGGAACAATACCCTTGGTCATGACATCTTCTGGCGAAGTCGGAGAAATGCCAGTCATTGTAAATGAAGTGCTCCCCTTCAGTATCTGCCTTAAGAGTTTCTGGCTCTTTTAGAGGAAAACAGCTTCGAATTTTAACCTTCTCTAGTTCAGCAGTGCGTTTTGCCAGTTCCTTATCTATCAGAGAGGGAAAACTCAAGATAGCACCGTAATCTATCCACATATTAGACTTCACTAACCTCGCCGCTTCCTCAGCCGAAATTAGTTTCCTTCGATACTCACCCTTATAGTCCATTTTATCGGTCTTATCAAAGCCTTCCAATATAGGTTGTGTTCAAAAGTTGGTTAATTTTTCGACCCACCCGAAAAAGAGCATAGCACAACTCCCCGGTTTTCAAGTGCATCGGCCTTTTTCTCAATAAGATCCCGCCCTTTTGGGGCAGCGGTATTTTCCCTCACCAACAGACATCCTCTCGATTCAGCTTTTTCAGTTCACCCTTCGCCGCCAGTAAGCCTTCCAACCTTTGCGGTCATACCTTAGTAGCTTGAGCTTCAGCAGGTTCTGGGCTCCAGCCCGACTCCAGCTCATCCCTCTACCTTTAAACCGACGGCAGAGAATAAGGTCTATACTCTTCTCAACACCACCGCTGCCTACTACCAGAACCTCCCTAGCCTCAATCCTATGCCTCAAACCCCTCGACCTGTAGATTCCCATCCCAAGTTCTCCTCAAGATAGCTCAGAAGGTCATCCAGCTTCTCACACGGACCATGACCACTGAGATTGAAATCCAGCCTTGCCAGATGAGTCCATCTGGCATCGACTGCCTGTTGTGCCGCTGGCGCCGGCTTCTAAGCGACAGGAACTGGCAGCGATCTATCATGGTCTGAACCCTGTTTCACTCTTGAAGCAGATCAATGAGAACCTGGAGCGTCTGTGGGATCTGGCAGAACACCCTGCCCGCCAACACAGAAAGACCAAAACTCAGGATACTCCGGTAACCGTGATTTATGACGCAGCGATGCCCGTTCGGTAACAGTTTCTATTGACGCAACACGCCCTGAATCGAAAGGGTTACAATATAGCCTCCTTATGACGGGCGCTATGACATTGTAGGTTCAGGGCTACGGGTAGGCTGGCAATGTGGCAGGGGAAAACCTCTAGGTGAACTGCTAGAGCGGTGATTCTCCCCCCGAAGCCTTGCGGTCCAATACCCAGGGCGTTAATTCGGGCTAAAAGCTCCCTCTCTAGCTCAGCAACCTCCTTATCCGAATTTGGTTTGCCCACCGAGCGCAGTAATGCCCTCTTTGCTAGCATCATTGCCTTCTCTGCTGTGCCGCCAATCCCCACCCCTACGATTACCGGAGGGCAGGGATTACTACCTGCCTCATCCACAGCTTTGACCACGAAATCAATTACCCCTTGCCGCCCCTGGGCTGGAGCGAGCACAGTGAACTGACTCATGTTCTCACTGCCACCCCCTTTGGGAGCAACAGTGATCTTGAGCCTATCACCAGGAACAACATCAGTGTAGATGGCAGCGGGGGTGTTATCTTTAGTATTGACTCTGGCTGAAAATGGCTGGCTCACTATGGACTTACGCAAGTATCCCTCCTCATAGCCTCGCCGCACCCCTTCTTCGATGGCAGCATAAAGCTCACCCCCTGAGATATGAACCTCTTGCCCTAACTCAAGAAAGACGACTGCAGTGCCGCAGTCTTGGCAAAGAGGCAATTTCCCTTCGGTGGCGATTTGAGCATTTTCCAATATCTGATCAAGAATACTACGTCCCACCAACGAATCCTCCTCTTCCCGTGCCTTCTTCAAGGAGTTTAGTACGTCATCCCCTAAGAAGTAGTTTGCCTTCTGGCAAAGCCGAGCCACGGTTTCCGTTATCTCCTGACAACGGATTTCTCTCATCGCTATCTCTGCTCCTTTCCAAGGACAGCGGGGTAAGATAGAGTTAGGTCTCGGGGGCAGGAGGGATAAAACCTTCCTTCATCAGGAGGGTAGTCATTTCTTGTGCGCCTTTGATCATAGTTTCAGCGCTTTTTCGTAGCTCCTCCTCGCTACGACTTATCCTGGCAACTCCCTGCTCCTGAGCCTTCATTGCTACAGCCACAGCCTCATTGATATAAGCCTCTGGCTCCCACATTGTGGGGGCGATGTTATCCTCGCTTATGCCGCGCTTTTGCGCAGACTCTGCCAGCGCATAGGCAGCGACGATGCACATTTCATCGGTGATGGTTCTTGCGTGGACATCCAGGGCGCCACGAAAGATTCCTGGGAAGCCTATGGAATTATTCACCTGATTGGGGAAATCGGAGCGCCCTGTGGCTACGATCCTAGCCCCGGCATCCTTAGCCTCCCAAGGCCAGATTTCAGGTATCGGATTGGCACAGGTGAATACGATGGCATCTTTATTCATTGCCTTGATCCAATCTGGCTGAATGACGCCAGGACCCGATTTGGAAAGAGCAATGCAAACATCGGCGCTCTTTAGTGCCTCAGCAATCCCTCCTGTTCTTCGCTCAGAGTTTGTTATCTGGCAAAGTTCCCACTTATCAACATATTGTTCCTTTTTCTCCTCAAGGTCTTTTCGCCCCGGGTGGAGGATACCTTTGCTATCAACAATGATGTAGTTTTCAGGCTTAGCCCCAGCGGCGAATAGCACCCTAGAGGTAGCGATGTTCGCTGCTCCAGCACCAATCATGGTAACAGACACACCCTCTAGTTTCTTGCCCACAAGCTTTAGGGCATTTGTTATTCCGGCTAATATAACTGCTGCTGTGCCCTGCTGATCATCGTGCCAGACTGGGATCTCCATCTCCGCCCGCAGCCGATCGAGGATATAGAAGCACTTGGGATTGGCAATGTCCTCCAGATTGATACCACCAAAAGAGGGTTGAAGCCACTTGACCGCCTGGATGATCTCATCAGGATCCTTGGTATCAAGGCAGATGGGAAAGGCATCGACACCACCAAGATACTTAAACAAAAGAGCCTTGCCCTCCATCACCGGCAAGCCAGCTTCGGGACCAATGTCGCCCAGACCTAATACCCTGGTCCCATCAGAGACCACAGCCACCATATTCCACTTGTTGGTTAGCTCATAAACACGCTCTTTATCCGCCTTGATCGCTCTACAAGGCTCAGCGACACCTGGGGTATAATAGATGGCAAAGTCATCGAGGCTGCGGACAGCACACTTAGGTGCAATTTGAATCTTCCCATGATAGAATGGGTGCAGTATCATGGCATCCTTTGCCGGCTTAGCTGCTTTGGCTAAAAGCTCATCTTTACTCAACACTTTCCTCTTCCTCCATTTTTTCTATCACTGCCTCTGCTACCTGGGAGGTGCCCACAGGTGGATAGGAGTTTGGTCTAAGGTCATAGGTAACTTTTTTACCTTCGGCAACAACTGCGGCAATCGCCCTCTCCAATCTATCAGCAGCCTCCTTTTCGCCAAGATGGCGTAGCATCATTGCCCCTGAAAGCATCATAGCCATAGGGTTCACTTTATTCTTTCCAGCATATTTTGGGGCACTGCCATGGGTGGGTTCGAACAAAGCTATGTGGTCTCCAATATTAGCCCCTGGCGCCACCCCTAACCCACCAACAAGCCCGGCACATAATTCAGAGATAAGATCTCCGTAAAGATTAGGCAAGACAAATATATCGTATTGCTGGGGGCTTCGCACTAACCTCATACAAAGGGTATCTATAATCACATCATCAAATTCGATATCAGAGTAATCCCTGGCGACCTCTCGAGCTACACTGAGAAATAGCCCGTCAGAGTATTTCATGATATTAGCTTTATGAACCGCAGTTACTTTTTTCCTTCCATTAGCCCGAGCATATTCTAATGCAAACTTTACAATCCGCCTTGTTCCTGTCTCAGAGATTATCTTTAGGCTAAAGCCGGAGTCCTCCCTTACTGCTTTTCCCCTTGTATCCCTGAGCAGGTTGAGAAGTTTTGCAGCCTCAGGAGACCTTATTTCAAATTCAATCCCGGCATACAGGTCCTCGGTATTCTCCCTAACCACTACTATGTCTACTTCCGGGTAAAGGGTGGGGACCCCGGGATATATCTTGCAAGGGCGGAGGCAAGCATAGAGGTCTAAAGTTTGACGCAAGGTTACATTGACACTCCTGAAGCCGAGCCCAACAGGTGTGGTGATAGGTCCCTTTAAGGCAACCTTGTTTTTCCTGATCGAATCCAGAACATAATCGGGGAGGGGGGTCCCAAACATATCCTGTGCTCCCTCTCCAGCTATAGCTAAATCCCAGTGGAATTTGACCCCAGTTGCCTCCAGAACCCTTTCCGTAGCCTTGGTAACCTCGGGACCTATTCCATCACCATGGATGAGCGTAACCTTATAGGGCATAGGAAAGCACTCCTCCTAGAGACTGAAATCTCTATACTTCTTAATATAAGGGACAAGCCCACCTTCAGCCAAAATACTGCGCATCACCTCAGGGATTTTACCGAAGTCGAGTTGAGCCGCATTGGTAAGGTCTCTAACTGTTCCTGCGGTTAAGTTTACTTCTAACTCATCCCCGTTGTCAATTTTATCCGTATCGCATATCAGGACTGGGAGTCCTGAGTTAAAGGTGTTTCTGAAGAAGATTCGGGCTGCTGATTTGACAAGGATTGCCCTTACCCCTGCCATCTTAATAACTAGGGGGGCGTGTTCTCTACTTGAGCCCAAACCAAAGTTCTTGCCAGCTACAATGAAATCGCCAGGTTTGACCTCGGAGATAAAAGAAGGGGCGACATCCTCAAGAACATGCTTTGCCAGCTCAGGGAGGTTGCTTCTGAGATGAAAGAAGCGCCCAGGTATAATATGGTCGGTGGAGATATTGTCGCCAAATTTAAATGCCCTTCCTCTCAGCATTACAGGAACTCCCTGGGATCGGTTAGCTCACCCTTGATAGCGGTGGCAGCGGCTGTAGCTGGGCTTCCCAGGTAGATGAAAGAATTTGGATTGCCCATACGCCCCTGGAAGTTACGATTAGCGGTAGAGAGGCAAGCTTCCCCATCTCCCAAAACACCCTGATGCAACCCAACACAGGCGGCACAGCCAGGCGGTGTAATCACTCCCCCCGCCTCCAGGAAGGTCTGAATATAGCCTGCCTTTATACTGTCCTCAAGAACCCTTTTTGATGCTGGGGCTACAATCAGTCTTGTATCAGGATGGCGCCTCCTTCCCATGAGTATACTGGCTGCTATAGCCAAATCCTCCAATCGACCATTGGTGCAGGTGCCAATGAAGACCTGTTGCATTTTAATGCCTCTGACATCCTTAAGCGGTGCGGTGTTATCTACAGCTTGAGGCTTTGATACCATAGGCTCCAGATTGGAGACATCGATTTCAAAAATTTTCTCATAGATGGCATCAGCGTCAGGTTGAAGTGGGCGATAGCTTGATCCCCTACCTTGCTCAATAAGGTAATTTTCGGTAGCCTCATCGGAGGGGAAGAGCCCCACCTTTGCCCCTGCCTCCACCGCCATATTAGCTATGGTGAGGCGTTGTGCTACTCTCATACTATCAACCGTTTCGCCACAAAACTCCAGTGCTTTATAAGTAGCACCATCAGCGCCAATTATTCCAATGAGGTGAAGGATAAGGTCCTTAGCATACACTCCAGTGCCGAACTTCCCTTTGACTACAATCTTAAAGCTGGGTGGAACCATTAACCATGTTTTACCTAAAGCCATAGCGATAGCTATGTCAGTGGAGCCCATCCCGGTAGCGAAAGCACCTAACCCACCAGCGGTGGTAGTGTGGGAATCAGCCCCCAATATCACCTCCCCAGGGTTGGCGAAGGATTCCACCACTAGCTGGTGGCAAACCCCTTCTCCTACTTCAGAAAGCAGCGCCTCAGTGCGCTTGGCAAATTGGCGAAGAAAGATGTGATCGTTGGAAAGTTCTTTGGCTGGGCTGGGAGCAGCGTGGTCTAAGAATAGTATTGTTCTTGCTGGGTCAGCCACCCTGTCGAAATCGCTTGCCTCAAATTGCCTCACAGCTAATGGTCCAGTGCCATCTTGGACGAAGACCAGGTCTGCCTTGGTGATAACAATATCTCCGGCATGGACATCTATCCCTGACCTCTCACTTAGTATCTTCTCAGCTAAGGTTTTCCCCATATGAGTCAAAAATAACTGTATACTCTCCCTTAAAGCTACCTGTATTTAATAAGCGGTCTAGGGGATTAAATCTTGGCAAAGACATTTCGGATATCGAGGTGTAAAGCAATGCCAATCTTTTCTATAGCTTCACATCTAATTCGGTTGAGTTCTTTTTGTTTTTCCTCAAATTCGGCTCTCGAATAGAGCTTTTCCGGGCACAAGTAAATGTCGTCCACAGTCCTTATCGCTCTTGGCACCTTGAAGCCCATAGGCGAATCTACAAAATCCTCGAGACCTCCTCTTAACAAAGAATCTAATATGCCCATCGTAAATTCTAACTTTATGTCCATGTAATGCGTTCCTTCACCCACACCACCTGTATTTAATAGGTAGTAATTCATATGAGGAAGACCTCTCAATATTTCATAAAACCTATTTGCATGCTCTGCTCTATCACCGGCTACAAAGGGATCATAGAAAAACTCACTCTTAATCTTTCCTGCTTGGGTTGGGTCGCCTGCCGAGGATTCCATTGCTTGCCCTGTAATCATCAAGGCTACCGCTTGCTCCAAGGTCAACTTTGAAATCGCAGGGATCAGTGGTCCTCTGGTGATAAGAATAAAGTTATCAACACTATCAACATCAATATAAGGGGAGGCGTGCATAAAGTCTTTTCTGCATATAACTGCTCTTCCATTTGATGTTCTTTGGAAATTATAAAAGTCAAAGTCCCCATCTTCGGTTACATAAACATTTTCACACACTGTCTCCCGTTTTAATAAGCCGTAGAATATTTCGGTCTGTTCCCCTGGATTCACGCCCTCTGTTTTTACGAATACTCCTCCGAGTTCAAAACCATAAAAGGAGCCATCTGGCATGAGGGTTCCGCCATCGTCTTGGATAAGCCAGGATCTTTCTCTCCCTTTTCTTGCCAAAATCCTGCAAGTTGTAGTTGTTTTCCCATTGGCACTTAATGCAAGAAGTAACGTTTTAATATTTCGGTAATCCCCATGCACTGATTGAAGGTAATCCTCTCTACAACCAGCGTGCAAGAAAATCCCACCCCTTCTTGTTTTAGCCATCCAATCCTCTGCGGCGAAAACCCCCTTTTTGTATTCGCCTATATAGTTGCTATTCCTAACTATCTTGATAACCCTCCCGTCCTCCAGCATAGCTATCCTTATAGTAATGTCCTTCTGAGGAAGAGGTTTGGATTTATTGGTTTCCCAAGCTTCGTCGCCAAAAAATATAATTTGATATTGTGGCTTCTCCACCTTTCTTTTTACCGGTATAAACAGGTTCTTGCCCCCATAGGCAACATGGGCAAACCTTTCCGGAACGATCAATCTGACCACTGTGCTACTACTTTCATTGCCCACAATTCTATCAATAGAGATTAGTCTTTCCTTGGCTAAAGCCCTTTCACATTGGGCTAATAGTTGCAGTTCTTCTTCGCCGAAAGGGTGGTCAACGCTGTTCTCGGTGAACGTCGCTGCTCTGGAGGTAGGTTCACTTTCAGCAACAAAATTCCCGTAGATTGTTTTCCTCACCTCTGGTTCCCTCTCAACAAGCGCCCTTAGCTCCTCATTGGCGGGGTTATCTAACAACCGATTCTCTTCTATTGCTTTTCCCCTGATTCTATCCACAGTTTGGGCAAATTCTTCCAGGTCAAATTTTGCCATAGTCCACCTTCCTTATCTCCTTTCTTTAAAGGGGGATATTACCGTGCTTCTTAGCTGGGAGGGTATCGACCTTGTTCTCCAGCATTCGTAAAGCTTTAATCAATTTAGGTCGTGTTGTCCTTGGGTCAATTACATCATCTATATACCCCCTGGATGCAGCTATATAGGGGTTGGCAAACTTATCTTTGTATTCAGAGACAAGTTGTTGTCGCGTCTCCTCGGGGCTATCCGACTTAGCGATGGTATCCCGATGGATAATATTTACTGCCCCTTCTGGACCCATTACTGCAATCTCTGCTGTAGGCCAGGCATAGTTAATATCGCCACGAAGGCTCTTACTGCTCATTACTATATAGGCACCCCCGTAGGCTTTCCTGGTGATAACTGAGAGCTTAGGTACAGTTGCCTCGGCATAGGCATAGAGGAATTTAGCCCCATGCCTTATAATCCCTCCATACTCTTGAGTGGTGCCTGGCATATATCCAGGGACATCAACAAAGGTGACCAAGGGGATATTAAAGCAATCACAGAAGCGAACAAACCTTGCCCCCTTATCTGAGGCATCGATGTCAATAACCCCGGCAATGTGGGAGGGCTGTTGAGCCACAATCCCCACACTTCGCCCGTCCAGCCTGGCAAAGCCAACCACAAGATTGGGAGCGAAATATTGCTGCACTTCCATAAAATCGCCGTTATCTATCACTCTACGGATAATCTCCTTCATATTATAAGCCTTAGCAGATGACTCAGGCAACACATAAAGTAGCTCCTCATCCATTCGATTGGGGTCATCTTCAGTTGCCGCTACAGGCGGGTCCTCCATATTATTTTGTGGCAGGAAGCTCAATAAGCGACGCACCATCTTGAGGCATTCCTGGTCATTATCGGCTACAAAATGACAATTGCCCCCCCTCTTTGCGTTGGTCATTGCCCCGCCGAGTTGCTCATGGGTTATCTCTTCCCCAGTAACTGCCTTTAGTACATCAGGACCGGTGATATACATTTGCCCGACTCCCTTTACCATGAAGATAAAGTCGGTAATCGCTGGTGAATAGACAGCTCCCCCAGCAGTAGGTCCCATTATTACCGAAATCTGGGGTATTACCCCTGAGTATAAAGTATTACGAGTGAAAATTTCGCCATAGCCTTTGAGACTATCAACTCCCTCTTGTATTCGTGCCCCCCCCGAGTCAAGCAAGCCAATGCAAGGAGCACCGTTTTTGGCTGCTAAGTCCATAACCTTGCAAATCTTTTCAGAGGCTACCAGTGATAGTGTGCCACCAATTACGGTGAAGTCCTGGGCAAAGACAAAGACGGGTCTGTCGTTGATTCTGCCGTAGCCAGTGACTACGGCATCACCAGGATAACGCTGCTCAGCAAGCCCAAAGTCTGTGCAGCGGTGGGTGACAAATGGGTCAATCTCCTCAAAGCTACCAGGGTCAAAGAGAATATCAAGCCTCTCCCGTGCCGTCAGCTTACCTTTAGCGTGCTGGGCTTCGATGCGCTTTGCCCCACCACCTTGCTTTGCCTGTTCCCTGCGTTCTGCCAAACCTTCTATCCTTTGTTCAATAGTCATTTTTGACTCCTCTATTGTCTTTCAGCTAGCTGTGTTAGCCTTTCCTTTAATTTCCTCAACCTTTCCTGAGATTCCTGAAGCTTCCTCTGCTCCTTCTCTACTATAAATGTGGGCGATTTGGAAAGAAATGAATCATCGCCAAATTTGCTCTCAAGATAAGCAATTCGCTCTTGGCAGGTTTCTATTTCCTTCTCAAGGCGTTGTTTTTCAGCATCGAGATCGACCATCCCAATGGTAGGTAGGATAACTTCGGCATCTCGTAATACCATTACCAAGGCGTTATCCCCCCCCCTTCTCCCCTGTGAGCGGCTCGATATGGTCAATGGCTTTACCTTGGCTAAAGCCTCAATAGCCTGGGAATGAGGCTCTATAGCTGGTATATTCTCAGTGTAAATTTGTGCCTCAACCCAATTAGCTGGATTCACTTTGAACTGGGTGCGAGCATTGCGTATGGAGCGTATAATCTCGATTATCGATTCCATCTCTCGCTCAGCCTGGTGGTCAATCATACCTTGGGCAACAGGATAGGGTGCAATCATTAAAGAGTCAGGCTTATCTTGAGGTAAATATGGAATGAGATTTTGCCATATCTCCTCGGTAACAAATGGCATAAAGGGGTGGAGTAGACACAAGGAGGTTTCCATCGCCTCAACCAGAGTGGGGATGGGGGAGGGAGGGGTTTGCTGTCTAAGGCGGACCTTCGCTAGTTCAATATACCAATCGCAGAATTCACCCCACAAAAACTGGTGAATTTGTCTCTCAGCTTCGCCAAACTGGAAGTCCTCGAGTAAATGGTTTACCGATACCACTACACAGTCCAGCCGACTCAAAATCCAACGGTCTTCTATCTCTCCTCGGATTTCCCCTTCGAGTGCCTTCTCTACCATGCCTTCGATTGGCTCTGTCTCAATACTCCTTATTACAAACCGGGCAGCATTCCATAGCTTATTGGCAAAGTTGCGACCACCCTCCAACTTTTGATCGCTCACCCGAATATCATTCCCTGGGGCATAACCCATAGTTAGGGCAAAGCGCAATGCATCGGAACCGTATTTATTGATGGCATCCAGGGGATTAAGAACATTCCCTTTGAGCTTGCTCATCTTTTCCCCTTTCTCATCCCGTATCAAGCCATGGAGGTAAACGAAATGGAAGGGGATGTCGCCGGTATTTTCTAGTCCCATCATAATCATCCTTGCCACCCAGAAGAAGAGGATATCATAACCCGTTTCCATTACTGTGGTGGGGTAGAAGTAGTTCAGGTCTTCAGTGTCATCGGGCCAGCCCAGGGTGGAGTGAGTCCAAAGCGCTGAGCTGAGCCAGGTATCAAGAACATCGGACTCTTGATAGATGTTGGCTGAGCTGCAGTGATTGCATCTTCTTGGCTCATCTATAGCTACAGTGACTTTGCCACAATGTTTGCAATGCCAGGCTGGGATGCGGTGCCCCCACCATAGCTGACGGCTGATACACCAATCGCGAATATTCTCCATCCAGTGGAGATAGACCTTAATGAACTGCTCAGGGACGATTTTTATTCGCCCCTCCCGCACTGCTTGAATAGCCTGCTGGACTAAGGGGCTCATCTTGATAAACCACTGCTTGCTCGCCCAAGGTTCAACAATAGTGTTGCATCGGGTGCAGTGACCCACAGAATGGAAATAAGGTTCGGCTTTCAATAAAAGGCATTCCCTTTCTAATTGAGAGAGCAGAGCTTGGCGGCAATCAAAGCGTTCAAACCCCTCGTAGGGTCCAGCATTTTCATTCAGAGTAGCATTGTGGTTCAGTATATTTACTAGTGGTAAGCCATGCCGCTGAGCCACTTCAAAGTCCACAGGGTCGTGAGATGGGGTTATCTTCAGTGCTCCAGTGCCAAAGCTTGTGTCGACAGCCTCATCAGCGATAATAGGTATGGGACGACCAATTACAGGGATGCAGACCTTCTTATTCATTAAATTAGTGAAACGATGGTCGCTGGGATTAACTGCAACTGCTGTGTCGCCGAACATTGTCTCTGGTCTGGTGGTAGCTACAGTAACATAGCCAGGTTCTCCAGAGAGGGGATAATTGATATAGTAAAGGTTTCCCTTTATCTCCTTATGCTCCACCTCTAGGTCGGAGAGGGCAGTCTGGCAACGAGGGCACCAGTTGATAATGCGTTCCCCTTGGTAAATGAGCCCCTTATTATATAGGTTGACGAAGGTAGTGAGCACTGCCCGTGATGGTCCTTCATCCAGTGTGAAGCGTTCCCTGGTCCAATCACAGGAGGCACCGAGCTTTTTGTGTTGCTCCGTAATTGAAGCTCGGCATTGAGATACCCACTGCCACACTCTCTCAATAAATCTCTCCCGCCCTAGTTCCTGCCTGGTTATACCTTCCTCAGCTAGCTGCTGCTCCACTACCACCTGGGTGGCAATGCCAGCATGGTCGACACCGGGAAGCCAAAGGGTAGGCTCTCCTTTCATTCGATGCCACCGAATCATAATATCCTCCAGGGCTGCGGTTAGGGCATGACCCAGATGGAGTTCACCAGTAACATTGGGAGGGGGCATGATGATAACAAAGGGCTTCTTCTGTGGGTCTATGGTTGGGGTGAAATAGCCCTTCTCCAGCCAAAACTGGTAAATCCTATCCTCAACCTCTTTTGGCTCATAGGCTTTGGGGAGTTCTCCTCTTTGCCTTGTTACTGTCATACTACCATTCCTTTACTCATATCTCATGTAGCGCGACCCTTTAGGGTCGCTGCTTATCTGGGAGATAGCCATGCTCCAGAAAATGCTGAGCATCTTCTAGCTTCTTTACAGGTCGGAGCAAGCAAACCTCGTCCTTCCTAAAAGGATTGGTGTAGACCCCATACCGCTTCTTTGGAGTCTCGAGGAGATACCTGTCGTCCTTAATAGCTTTAACCTCGTAGCCATACTTCTTATAACCAACTAGGATACGCCCATGCTCCAGGAAGTATTGAGCATCCTCTAGCTCCTTTACAGGTCGGAGCAGGCAAACCTCGGTCATCACCACATACCTCCTCCTAAAAGGATTGATGTAGATTCCATACCTGCCCTTTGGAGCCTGGAGGAGATGCCTACAACCCTTTCTATCTACAACCTTCCAACCATACTTCTCATAACCAATTGGAAGAATTACATACGTCTGCCTCCCCATCAATTCCACTACCTTATCCAAAACCTTATGAGCTACCTCTGACTTTGGCAGCAGTGGCAGGTCTTCTATATTGCCTCGGCGGTCAATTAACACCACCTTATTGGTATCGGCTCCGAAACCGCTATCGGCAACGGTGATGTCGTTGGCAACGATAAGGTCGAGGTCTTTCTCCTTCAATTTGGCGGTGGCATTTTGTATCAAGTCTTCACTTTCAGCGGCAAAGCCTACCTTAACCAGGCTTCCCTCTACTTCACTTAAAATGTCTGGATTTCTAATCAGTTCCAGCGATAGTTGAGGCGTGGTCTCTTTTTTAATCTTGGATTCAGCCAGGGTCGCCGGTCGGTAATCGGCTACAGCCGCTGCCATAATAAGGGTATCAGCTTGGGGAACAGCATTGAGGACTGCCTCCTTCATCTGGAGGGCTGTTTGAACTTGGACTACCTCTACACCAATAGGAAGAGGGATAGAAGTGGGGGTAGTAATTAAGGTCACTTCTGCCCCTCTGTCTCGGGCTGCTTCAGCTAGAGCGTAACCCATCTTCCCTGATGAGCGGTTGCCGATATATCGGACTGGGTCAATAGGCTCTTGAGTGCCACCGGCAGTAACTATGATATGCTTCTCAGCCAAGTCACCGCCCTTTCCCAATACCTGTCGAATAGTGCCTAAGATGTGGTCAATATCAGCAAGGCGTCCTCTCCCTATCTTCCCGGAAGCCAGGACTCCATAGGCGGGTTCAACAATGGTGAATCCCCGGGCACGAAGCCTGGCAAGATTATCTTGGGTTATGGGATTTTCATACATATTAACATTCATTGCCGGCGCCAGGATGAGAGGTGCCTTGGTGGCTAGAACAGTGCAGCAGAGCAGGTCGTCAGCAATACCTGAAGCTAGTTTGGCAATAACAGTGGCTGTAGCTGGAGCGATGACCACTACATCGGCTCGCTCAGCCAAGGCTATATGCTGGATGTCAACCTCTGAAGGAGATTCAAACATTCCGGTGGCTACCCGTCGGTGAGTGATGGTGCGGAAGGTCAACGGGGTTACAAACTCGGTGGCTGCCTCGGTCATCACCACATCCACCTTTGCCCCAGCCTGTGTCAGCTTGCTAGCCAATTCTACTGCCTTATAAGCGGCAATGCTTCCTGTTACTCCCAATATTATATTTTTATCAGCAAGCATCTTCCCTCCCGACTGAGCGATTCAAGTTATAAATCAGCCTCAATCCCTGCAAGGTTAAGTGAGGATTGACTACCTCTATCACTGGTGTCTCTTTGGCGATAAGCTCAGCATAACTACCAGTGGCAATCACTTTTGCCTTTTCTTCAAGTTCACGGCTAATGCGAGCCACCAGACCTTCGATAAGTGCCACATAGCCAAAGACAATTCCTGACTGCATAGCAGTGACGCTATTCTTACCAATGGCATGCTTAGGGTAAATCAATTCCACCCTGGGTAGCTTTGCGGCTCGCATAAACAGAGCCTCCGCAGCTACTTCCATACCTGGGCTGATAGCTCCGCCAAGGTAATCACCTTCTTTGGAAATAACATCAAAGGTAGTAGCTGTGCCCATATCTAGAACAATTGCTGGTCCGCCATAGAGGCGGAAGGCAGCGGCAGCATTAACTACCCGGTCGGCACCAACCTCCCTTGGGTTATCAAGGCGGATGCGCACTCCTGTTTTGACTCCTGCTTCAACCGTAAGTGGCGTAACTCCAATATAGCTCTGACATAGCTCCTCAAAGATGGGCTGTAACGGGGGAACAACGCTACATATAATTGCATCCTTAATATCGCTTGCCACTACATGGTGATAAGACAATAGGTTGAATAACAAAGAGGCATACTCATCTGCCAGCCGATGGATACCAGAACTGATACGCAGAGTGGTCTTTAGCTTTTCAGCCTCAAAAACCCCTATGTTAATCGTGGTGTTTCCAATATCAATAGCTAATAGCACTTGCTCTCCTTGTGGTTCTTTAGGCTTTTTATAACTAAGGGCAAAACAGGTAAGAGGTCGGTAGCTACCATCCCAGCATCACCCAGCTCTTCTTTCACCCTCTCGCCAGCTTCACTATGAAGGAATACTCCGCAAGCAGCGGCATCAAAAGGTGGCAGACCTTGTGCCATTAGCCCTGCGATCGCTCCAGCAAGGACCTTCCCGGAGCCTGCTGAGGCAAAGCCAGGATTGGCTACTGGTCTGAACCTTGCCTTACCGTCCCAGGCAGCCACTACAGTATGCGCCCCTTTGAGCACAATCGTTTTCCCCCATTCAGTGGCGGCTCTTCTAGCCACCTCCAGCCGATTGGATTGGACCTCCTCTATAGAAAGCCCGGTAAGCCTTGACATCTCGCCAGGATGAGGGGTGAGCACAGCATCTTTAGTTAGATACTCCCACCATCTAGGCACCTTTGCCAGGGTATTGAGTCCATCGGCGTCAATAACCAGAGCTACTGGGGGATTAGAGAAGAGGATTGACTTGATAAATTCCATTGTTTGAGGGCTTTGTCCTAAGCCGCACCCTAAGAGCAAGACATTATACCCAGGCAGCCATTGTTGAACCACCTCTGAAGCTGTGGCAGCAACAATTCCAGGCTCAGATTCTGGTAAAGGGGCATAGGTTACTTCTGTTAGCTTTGAAGCTAAAATAGGCTGAAGGCTGCGGGCTGTAGCCAGCGTCACCAGCCCTGCTCCTACCCTGGTAGCTGCGGCACAAGCCAGATAGGCTGCTCCAATATAGTTGATTGAGCCTGCGGCAACAAGAACTCTGCCGAATGTCCCCTTGTTGGCATTTTGGGGACGCTTGGGGAGAAGCTGGCTTACCCCTTCAGCGGTGATAAGCTCTGTGGAAATGTCCTGAGCCAGCCTGGCTGGTATGCCAATGTCAGCAACAACAAGCTTGCCCAACTTGGTGGTGCCGAGGGGGGTGAATAACCCCCGCTTAGGATAAGCCAAAGTTATAGTAAGTTCAGCAGGGAGACAAGCAGGGTCGGCTTGACCTGTATCAGCATCAAGACCTGAGGGGAGATCAAGGGCAATAATATGGAGGTCAGCTTGTTTCCCTTTTGCCTCAGCCACCTTGTCCAGTATTTGCTTAGGGATGCCTTCTATAGGGCGCGCCTTACCGGTGCCGAATAAGGCATCAATGACCACTTCGAGCTTGGGGAGCAGGCTATCGAGAGCAGCTAAATCGTTGCCCTCAACAGCTAGGAAGGTAGGGATGTGTCGCTGTTGGGTGAGACGGTAGTTGGAGTCCGAATCAGCCCTTGACCGTGACAGGTAGAGGGAGACCTTTGCCCCCCAGTCATGGAGGTGGCGAGCTGTGACCAAGCCATCTCCACCATTATTGCCCGGTCCTATCAGGATGAGGATATGGCGTGCCTTAACATTTCCTAGCCAGTTTTTCGTCTCTTGAGCCACAGCTAGTCCAGCGTTCTCCATTAGTATCTCAGGAGGTAAGCCTATCTCAGCGGCACGCTGCTCAATCTGTCTCATCTGGTCAACCGTAACGACTTTCAATCCTGGTTTTCTCCTATCGCTGAAGCGATGGCATAATCTCTTGAGTGGGATAAGCTTATATCTAACCCATCTAGCCTCATTTCCTTGGCTTGGTTATAGGCTCTGCCATGAAGAGTGACTATAGGTTTGCCACTGGGGGCGGGTAGGATCTCTATCTCTTGCCAGCTTACCCCTTTAGTGCCTGTTCCCAGCACCTTCATTACTGCTTCCTTAGCAGCAAAGTGAGCTGCCAAGGAGGCAATCTGATTCTGGCAAATTTCAAGCTCCTTTTCTGTATACACCCTTTTCAGGAATCTGCTTCCCCAATGATTCACTGCCTGTTCAATCCTGGCTATTTCCACTATGTCTATGCCAATATGGTGCATGGGTCTCAGCTATCATTATAACAATGGAGGTTGCTCCAAGCAATAATGAATGAGGTAATCTGTCTTCGCTATGAAAGGAGACGATAGATCAATTGGAGGAGAACAATAGCCACAATGGGTGTAATGTCCAGCATACCTATCCTGGGAATGATGCGACGCAAGGGGGAGAGAATAGGTTCGGTAATCTGGTATATGATAACCAGAAGAGGGTTGTTGGGGCTGAGGGGAAACCAGGATAGAATGGCTCGAATTACAATGGCAAGGGTGAGCAACTGACACACAACCCCAATAAGTGTTAACACTGTTGCCATGGCTTACACCATCTTCCCCATTGCTTTAGCCTTCTCATAGCTGGCAATGATGGCTTGACTGAGGAGGGCTCTTAAACCGCCCTTCTCTAGTTGGAGCAAGCCTTCGGCTGTTGTCCCTCCAGGGGATGTAACCAGACTTCGTAGCTCAGCAGGGTGTAGCTGGGTTTCCTTGACCAGCTCTGTTGCCCCCAATACCGTTTGTAGCACTATAGGTTCTGCAATCTCACGGGGGAGACCTATATGTACTGCAGCATCGATGAATGATTCAATAATTGTAAAAACATATGCCGGTCCGCTTCCACTCACCGCTGTAGCCATATCGATGTATCTTTCATCGGTGACAAATATTTCCTTACCCAGGGCATCTAGGATAGAGCGCGCCTTCTGCTTATGAGGTTCACTCACCTCAGTGGCTACAGTCCAAACACTCATCGCCTCACCAACTTGAGCGGATATATTAGGCATAGCACGAGCTATATTTGTGTGGTTTAACCCTTGCCTGATAGAGGCAATCGTTGCCCCAGCAACAATGGAAAGCACCAGTTGCTGTGGCTTAATGCATCCTTTCAACTTCTCTGTTACCTCAGCCAATGAGCGTGGCGGGATAGCCAGAACGATGACTTCAGCCTTCTCCCCAGCAGAGCAGTTATCTTGAGCAATAACCACCCTGTGTTGTTGGCTGAGATAGGAACTCCGTTCAGCACTAATATCACTAACTACAACTTCATCCGGGGTTGTTAAGCCCTTATTCAGGATGCCTCGGATTGCAGCTTCTGCCATAACCCCACCACCAATAAAGGCGATTTGCATTAGCTACCCCTTTCTTTCACCGAAGATGGCTACTTCAAAGTCATCCCCATAGAAAGATGCTCCAAGCCTAGGGAGTCTCGTAGTAACCTTAGTTGCTAGATTATTCTGTAACCCTTGGGGAAATGGCTATTTCTTCAATATTGCAGAGGCACTATTCCCTCAGAACTACCAGGCTCGGCTTAGGAGGCAAGCGGCGTTATTCCCCGCGTACCCATAGGTCTGTGCAAGTGCTAACTTGACATCCTTCTTTACCTGCGCATCACCGGCTTCCCCTCTCAATTGGTCCACAACCGAATTTATTTGAAACATCCCTTGGGCAGCAACAGCCTCGCCGGAGCAACTCAGCCCACCACTAGGACAGACCGGAAGCTTGCCATCTATTGGGTCAGTATCACCCCTTCTGAGCATCTTATCAGCCTCTCCAGGCTGTAGACCCAATTCACATTCTAGGTAGACAAAGTAATGCCACGAGCTATTATCTGGTAATTCTATTATATCTATATCCTCTGGGAGATGCCTGTGATATTGAGCTCTCGCTCTACTATAAATGGCGTTAATAGAATTCACGCTCTCAGTCAACATAGGAACGCCTGGCCTTGGGAAGGTGCATAAGTTGTAAAGGCGGATAGTTTGATCCCCAAATGAGCTGGTTCCAATAGAGACTGCTTCTACCAATACTGGCTTAGCCGTATACTTCTTTGCTTTATCAAGCGAGGTCACTATAATTGCCCCAGCTCCATCACTTACAGCACATATCTCAAACAAGTGAAGAGGGTCACATACCATTGCTGAATTAAGAACAGCTTCCTTGGTGAAGGTTTTCCTATACCTTGCATAGGGATTAAGAGCACCAGCTTTGCTAGTTAAAACCTTGACCATAGCCATGTCTTCTTCAGTTGTGCCCACTTCCTGCATCCTTCTTCTCATTTCTGCTGCCCAGTAAGCAGGATTAGTATAACCAGTAGTTACAAAGCGGATATAATCGATGTCAAATTTGGCATCTTCGGATTGCGGATGGAAAAATCCCCCTGCTGATTTGTCTGCCGATACAGCAAGGGCTACATCATATTCGCCACTGGCAACTGCTAAGCAAGCCGCATGCAAGCAAGCCGTGCCTGTGGCACAAGCATTAGATGTACTGATTACAGGCACTCCTATTCCGCCCATAAGCTCTTCATTTGCTGTGCCACTTAAGCTACTATTTGTGCCTTCCTTATCATGAACCCATATAGGCGAGCCAGATACTATGAATTCTATCTCCCGCCAATCCATATTTGCTTTCTTAAGTGCACTACTCATTGCCTCTACAGCCATTTCGGGTTGCGATTTATCTGGCCATACACCCCACGGATGTAACCCTACACTTACTATGGCGATTTCCCTGTTTTTCACTTTTACCTCCTTAATCTACAGGTTTCCACATCCAGGTTATATATTCATTTTCTTCATCTTCGTATAGCTCGCCCACTGCTGTTTCAACTTCCATCCCTATTTTCAAGTTTTCCTTTCTGGTTATTATGCCCCATATTCTTATACCTTCAGGGAAATCCACCATACCTATTGCATATGGCTCAAATTTTCCTTCTTCTGTCTCATGCCTGAAAGGCAGTGGTGGCGGATAACGCTGATAAGAATAGGAATAAAGCGTTCCTCTTTTATTTAACTCTATTTTCTCTATGTTCTCCCGCACCTTCTCACAATCCGGATTAGGACAAAAAGGATAGGCAGGGAACCATGCCGTCCCGCACTTCTTGCACCTGCTTACTATGAGCCTTGGGTCATCAGAGGGCCAGGTAAACAAGCCTTCAATTACGGGAACTTTTTTCTTGTTAGTCATACAACCTCCTTAAAGAACTCACTGCTCCAGCCAGGCTAAAGCCCCTTACACCACAGCGCCTTAACCCCCAGATAGTGGAAGGAAAAAGGAGATTTGTTTAGTTTTTTAATCCCGATTGCTCGGGAACCGACCTAGGAGATTTAGCTCCCTAGAAAGGAGGTGATCCAGCCGCACCTTCCGGTACGGCTACCTTGTTACGACTTCGTCCCAATCACCAGCCTC
>SDBU01003215.1_pt1 | contig 20978 bp, 40 predicted proteins | sample 2277071 | NCBI WGS metagenome assembly SDBU01 (sample SAMN10397929, study PRJNA504765) | marine sediment metagenome | isolation source: marine sediment core GS08_GC12, 126 cmbsf | place: Arctic Ocean: Gakkel Ridge, Loki's castle | collected 2008
GGTATTAGTATTGCATTAGGATTAGATACAACATTTATGAAAGTAGCGGCTTTATATCATGATGTTGGAAAAATGTTTAATGCAAAATATTTTACTGAAAATCAACTAGAGGATGAAAACCCACATGAAAAATTAGATCCTCTAATAAGTTACCAAATTATTAGTAGACATATTTCAGATACAGCACTTATATTATTATCAGATCAAACCTTTCCAAGAGATTTAATAAGAATAGCTACTGAACATCACGGAACAAATGTGATGAAGTACTTCTTTGATAAATCCAAATCTGACGTTGATGATCATTTCAGATATAAAGGTGAAAAACCTAAGTGCATTGAGTCAGCAATATTAATGATATGCGACTCAATTGAAGCTCGATCAAGATCTGAGATTCAAGGAGGAAAAGGAGTCTTCGATCCAACGAATGTAATCGAGGACACACTCAACTCATTATTAAGTGATGGTCAATTAGATGACGTCGTCATGCGGTTAGGCGATCTTCAAAAGATCAAAGATGCTCTCGCTAAAGAACTTGAGGGCACATTTCAAAAACGAGTTGACTACAAAAAAGCCAAAGAAGAAGGAGAAGAAAAAAATGATTAATTCTTTTGTTGGTGGCGCGGGAGGGATTCATGACTAAGCTAACGTAAAAGGAGGTGATTAGTCATGAGCAATCCCAACCGCAAAAAAGGGAAAGATGGTCAGAAAAAAATTGGCCGCGCTTCTCGTAAACCAGCACATAACAATTATACTATTGAAAGACGCTGGGAGAAAAACAAAGTTCGCAAAGCAGCTAAAATTGCGAGAGAGTTAGAAAGAAAAGCTGCCAGAAAAGTTCGCAAAGCAGCACAATAAGATAGCGTGCCGGAAGACTCGAAATCCTGGAGTACTCCTTTGAATGGATCAAGTATTACCAGAAAAAGTTCTTCCGGTATATTTATTATGTATTATGACCCCGTTGTCCAGTCCGGTTTAAGGCAGGCGGTTGCAGCCCGTTTGTATTGGAAGATACTTCGTAGGTTCAAATCCTACCGGGGTCTCCATTAAAATGGGTCCGTTCGCTTAGTTTGGTCGAAAGCCCTGGGCTTTTAACCCAGTAAAGTTTTCATACTTTCACCGCAGGTTCAAATCCTGCCGGACCCACCAATATCCTTTTATTTCAAGAACAAATAATAAAAGGATAAAAATATTATGAAAATTTGTGAATATGGTTGTGGTCGAAAAGCTAAATATCAATTTAAAAATGGCAAATGGTGTTGTAGTAAAAATCATAAACAATGTTCAGGTTTATCATATACCCCTCCACTATCTATATCAAAAATTCCCTGTCCAGAATGTAAAAAATTAATTGCTAAAAATAGAATTAAACATCATATAGAAAGTTGTATAAAATATAATATTTGTCTGGAGTGTAAAAATAAAACCAAAAATCCAAAATTCTGTAGTAAAAAATGTTCAGCATTGTATAACAACAAACATTCAAAGGAATTGCGAGCATTTCAAGATAAAAAAATACAAGATGGTATTAAAAATAGAGGAATAAGAAAGGATCAACTGAAAAAATTAAACAATAAAATTATATCTATTATTAAAGTTAATAAATGTTTATATTGCTTAAAACCAGTTAATAATAAATTTTGTAATAATAGCTGTCGTGCTTCTTATAAAAGAAATATCAAAATAAAAAAGTGGTTAAATGGTGAACTTGATGGTTGTTCTCAAGGTGGGCATGCTAGTTATGTAAAATATTATTTGCTTGAAAAATATAATCATAAATGTTCAAAATGTGGGTGGAGTGAAATAAATCCATATACAAAAAATATTCCTTTAGAAGTAGAACATATAGATGGCAATCCTTATAATAATAAACCTAATAATGTAACTTTATTATGCCCTAATTGTCATTCATTAACAGCAACATTTAGAGGAGCAAATAAAGGTAATGGTAGAAGAACGTATCTAAAAAAATATTATATAAAAAATGATAAAGGAAAAACTATTTAACTTATTTTCTATTACAAAATCTATTGAAACAGTTAATCTTTCTCCTCTTCCTGTATTTTCTTATAATCAAAACCATCATATTCTATGTGATTTTTTTGTCCCTTTTTAATTAAATGACGAACTCTATAATTCTTAAATAATTCGCCATTAGAATCTTTAAATTCATCTTCACCACATACTTCATGAATTTTTATAACTACCATTTCTACAGTAGGCATTTTCCATTTAGCTTTTATATCATGTTTAACTACAGTTGGCATCATATACATTACAATATCTTCAGATTCAATTTTCATTTTTAATCACCTCTTACTACCAAATTAGATACAATTTTCATCGCATCTTCAATTGATTTATTTAAGCCATGTTTTTCTGTGTAATGACCACCATCCCTATGTGTTACAGCTAATAAATTTAAAAGATGGTTTTCATAATCAATTTTTTCTTCTTGATGGTCATGTGCTATTCTTATTACTTCCTTACCATCTGGTAATGCATACCAACACCAGATAAATACTTTACTAACATTAGGAGGAACTGTCATTGGTCCATTAAGTAAATATGAGTATAATGAAAATATTTTTCCTTTATTTTTTATAATTGGTTCATTTACGATATGAACTTCAATACCTCTATCTAATATTGTTTGTACTGCCTTTATTTGATCTTCCTTATTTGGTTGTTGATACATTAGAGTATCGCTTGGTAAATTATCTCTTATTTTTGATACTATTTCACTCGCATTCATTTTTTACTCCTCTTTCTCTGAAATTAGTTTATATATTTCTGTAGTAGATGGTATTATCATTAATTTATTATTAGGATATTCTTTGTAAAAACCTTTACTTAAACTCCTTAAAGCCATTGGTGGAGTTCCTTCTTTATATCTTATAACTAAAGTGTCACCTTCCGACATATTTATTTTCTTTAAATCCTCAACTTCAATTTTCATGATATTCTCCTAAAATGGATCTATTTCGTCATCTATTTTTATACAACCTATTAGTTGATTTTTTCTTTGTAAAAACTTTTTCATTTCTACAAATCTTTTTCCTGACATCCATCTGTAGCAAGGCGCAGTATCATACTTAAACACAAGACCATCTTGATCAACAGCAACTGCACCACAATACTTTGTCGTATTAAACCAATAAATTGTACGTTTGTATGTTTTCATTTTTTTCTGCCATTATTTCACCTCGTTATAATACATTCACCTATCGTTTTATCTTTATCAACAACCATGGAATAAAAAATTGAATTTTTAATTACTTGTGATTTTTGATCATTGAATTTATAATAAAGTTTGGAGCAGTATTTATAAGCATCTATAATTGTTCCAGTAAATTTAAATCTTTGAATGTTTAGGTTAACATAAAAGTGATAAGTCTTATCTAAAAATACTGACAAACTTATTTTCTCTTCTGGATCATCAACTATAAACCAATCTTTCCAATTATCTTCAAATGGTTCCACTTTTACTTCTGATAGTTTCATTATTCTTCCACTTCTTCGGATAATTCTTCTATATTGTTAAAGTCACCACCACGTCTTAAATAATCAAGTCCACCATCAACAAAAATTGCTCGACATGAGCAATATCTAAAATCATGACGAAAAGTTGACTCAATTATATCACCACACTTAAGACATTTTGCTGCATTTTTTGTTATTTTAGTAGCCATTTCACTCTCCTTTATTTGCACATTTCAACTCATTATATCCACATCCTTTTATATTCATATGAATAAATTTATGACATTCTTTACATAAAGTTATACAAGAATCCATATCATTCGCAAGCATAGGATTCTGTGATACTGGATCTATATGATGGCATTCAAGAGATTCTTTTTTCTCACATTTTTGACAGGTCCAATCATCTCTTTCAAACACCATTTGTCGTAGATTTGGATCAACTTCAACTCGACGATTATTATAATGATTATCATATGGTTTGTAGTTTTTTGGCCACAATACTTGATAAAAATCTGGACATAATTCTTTACATTCTTTAGAACAATAAAAATCATTGCCAACTTCCTTTTGTTTTAAGGCTCTAATGCGATTATCCATTTCCACAGATGTTGGTATAAACCATTTTCCACAGTAAGTGCATTTAACTTCAATCTTCCCTTCTTTATTTTCTCGGTTTTTATCTATATTTAATTTTGGACTCCAATGTTTATAAAGAGAATCTTTTGCACCTTTATAATATGGATTTTTTTCACCTTTTCGATCTTTTAATTTAGGATTGCCTGTATTTTTTTCCGATAATATTTTTCTCATTTCATCTGCTTTCTCTTTACCATAATATTCATCCCAGGTTTTTCCTTTACATGCTGGTATTCTCCCTTTACTTTTTAATCCTACTTTCTTCTTAATTTCATCTGCTTTTTCTTTACCGTATTTTTCTTCATATGTTTTACCAAAATTTGCTATTCTGAGTTTTTCTCGGGTTTCTTGAGTTATAATTATATCCTTAGCATTATGCCCCCAAATATATTTATTCTTTGAATTACTTACTCGTTCTCCACATCCACATTGACATAGTGGATTATTAATATTATTATTTTGATTGTCATTTATTTTATTTTTGATTGTATTTCTTCTTTTGTTTTTCGTTTCTTCTGACTGAATAACTCCTCTTTGAGTATGCCCGTATATATATTTATTATTTAAATTGCTTACTCGTTTCCCACATCCACATTTACAGAAAGGTAATTTTTTATTCATACTAACACTCCTTATGTTTTATATTTTGTTCTAATTCATAAGGTATGTTAGAATGAATTCATTTCTAAACATGTGGTAATGTATTAATAATATGATATACCTCATTAACACATTTTTCATGTTGCATCAAATCACCAAAAGCTGAAGAAACCCACATTTTGTCAACATACCAACAAATTAAAATACCCTCAACTGACCCTCTTTTTATTGAGTTATAGTATTTAACTAATCCATCAGTCATAAAACCACAATAATTTCTTACAGATTGTATCTTACCATCTGTAAAATCTAATTTAACCGCTTCATCATGAATATCATAAACAATTTTATCTAAATCATTTAAATTACAATCCGTTATTAATGAGATAAATAAAGGCCATCCCTCCATCTGATACTTTCTAACGATAAGTGGGCTCCAATGTTTATCCAATAATCGAGTTGCTGTTGAACTATCATCTCTTGTTAATCCTGCATTTGCTTCCTTTCCCATATTCACATTTTTTTCTTCAGTCATTTCCCATGCTCCTTTTTATTTTTCTAATTTTCCTTCGACTCCACGTTTGAGTCTATCTTCGGTTCTACTATTTAACCACATTAATGCTTCTTCTAATTTAGTTAAAGCTTTTGCATTTTCTCTACATGAAAATCCACTTTGTTGAAAACACCTTAATCTATCTATACATATTTCAATTAAATCTTCTTGAAAGCATCCATTTAGATCATTTTCCTTTAATGGTCCTTTTTGAAATTTTATACAAGCAAATGATTTATATTCACTATGTTTGCTAACAATATCATATTCATGATAAGCATTACCGAATCCTCGTTCATCTAATATTTTAATTTTCACATTTGGATTTGAAGTTGTTATTTCTCTCATTATAATTCTCCTTTTTTAAAATCCTGCTTTTTCATATTCTTCCCATTCTTTTATTGCCTTTAGTACACTATCCTTTTCATCTACGGACAAATAAAATGTAGTAGATCCACGATGATTTAACCATGTCGCACTAGGAAATCTATCAAGAAGAAATTGATCTTCCATATACGATTCGGACCTTAATTCTATAACCTCTTTTTGTTTCATAATTAATACCTCACTTATTTTTAAGTCAGGCGTTTGTTCTTAGTTCAATCCGTTATAATCCTTTATCTTATCCTCCGAAGCCAACTTCTTCCATAATAAAATTCTTCGTTGTCTTTCACTTTCTTTCATTAAACTCAAATCATATGGATTTCTATCATCTCGGCCCACAGAACATCTCTCATATTCCATTAAACAAAAACATTGCCATACCACCATTGCTAAATGGTGACAATTACTTTCTTCATCTAATTTTTCTCCTCTAATCCATTTCCATAAATGTCTTAAAAGAGGCCCTATTACATTCTTTCGCCACTTTAAACCTTTTCTCCAGTTATCATCATCATATTTTTGTGACCCATATGTATAAACCTTTGATAATTCTTCCAGAGGCCAAGCAGGGATTAAATCATGGCGCGTTTTTCCTTCACTGAACCTGGCGGCCTCATCTTTTCCTAACTGCTTCTCTTCCTCATTTGAACGTTCGTACTGTCTCATAGCTTTATCTGTTGGAAGTCCACCCATCATTATATTATCTCCTTTATATTTTTATATTTTGAAGTTAAAAATTTATAGCATCTTTTAATGATAAATTCAATATAAGAGTCATAATAGCAGCGGTATCAAAACCATCTCTCTTCTTTGTAGATGCAAATCTACAACCTCTTGCCTCATCACCAAAATATAAAAGTAAAAAATCATCATATTCTTCTTTATTAACTATATTTTGTAGTTCATGAACAAGTTCTTGTGGTGTATATGATCTATTTATATTTTGATAGTTATTTAAAAGTTCAATTTTATTATTGCTAGCCATTTTAAATTGCCTCCATATCAATAAAATATTTATCAACCACATAACATGCCTGTTCCACATCTTTACACCAAGTATGAACTGCTTGAGTAACAAAGGGATGTTTACATGCATACGAGTTAAGATCATCTGCAAAAGCAATTACTGTTTTTTCTGGCATTGTAAAATACCAAGCAAGTTCAAAAAATGAGCCAATCAAAGGTTTAATTGAGTCATATTGATTCATATTAACTATTGCTAAAGTTGATCTTTTACAATAAGTATAATCTTTTGGTGGGAGCACATCAATCCCAAAACTTCTATGTTTTTCTGAAACTGCATAACTATTTTTACTTAAAACTTTCTTATTGAATGGATTTGAACAGGGGTCGATAATTTCAATACTTTGGTTCCCTTTAAAATGTTCCCTTACATCTTTTCTCCATTGATAAGTTATTTCAAACTTCGGTGAAATTTGTCCTACTAAATATATTGTTTCCATTATTCTTTATTCCTTTCAAATTATTCTTAGTTTTTTTCTTTCTTCTTTAGATTCAATATATGGCACTTTAATGAATCTTTTTCCAAAATATTTATCTCTTGATATTTTATCATAAAACATTTCTTTTGGTCTACTAAATATTTCTCCACTTGTAGCACAAACATAAGTAACCAATTCTTCTCCAGTTTCTGTATGTATTGATTCACAAATCTTAATATAAACTCCACCTTTGAAATGTTGATAAACTTCTAAATGATATGGAATCATCATTCACTCCTTTTCGGTTCTGACATATCTGAATCGTAGCAATATTCTAATAGTCTTTCCCATAATTCATCAGGTAAACTTCTTACTTCATATGGTTTACCTTTTTGTTTACAGTCTTCGAGTCCTTGAATCATTCCTTTTGTCATACCAAGATCTTTATAGAATACAGTTCCTTCTGCTACATCACGCCAACAAAATCCCGCTTCAATACCAAGCTTTCTGTCTTCAGGAACTTCATCCCTTAAAACAAATGTTCGTGTGTATAATAAATGAGATGCATACGGTGATTCATGATAATTAACCAAACAATCATGCATAGCTAATTCACCATAAGCTTCATTTAAATAAATATCTTCTTCAATTTTCCCAGCATACGGGGATTCAATTACTACTCTTTTCATATTAGATACACCATTCCTTTCGGGTGAACTTTAACAAATTTCTTAAGCATATCTTCTGTTCCACCCTTTTTCCTTTTCAATACTTCTTCTAACCCTTCCTCTGGATGCCTAACACATGCAATTACAATATCTGCATTTTCAGCTACTGAACCATTACGAATCGTTGGAGCACCTCTATTATATCTTTTATAATTTGGATAAAATAATAAGATTGGAATACCCTCTTGTTTTGCAAGTTGTTCTGCAAATCTATCAGCTCCTTTTAAACATCCTCCAGAAACTATCCAATCACCTTCCTTATAAATCTGCCAAAATTTCTCTTCTATTAACTTAAATGCTGCAGAAGTATTCCGGCTTCGAGTCCCCACTAATGCGATCTTCTTTCTTTCTCCCACGATATACCTCCGGTATCAAAGATTCATTTAACCAAAATACAACTTTTGGTTGTGAAGCATGTTCAAATGAATAAAGTTTCATTTTGTTATGTCTTAATTCATCTTTAAATAAAGATAAGAATGGCCAGGTTGAATCTGTAAATGATCCATAGTCATTAATTGCTGCCCACTCCTTCTCTCTACGACAAAATAATATACCATAAACAAACTCTTCAAAATATACATCTTTAAACCTCATACGCTCTTCATGATTATTAAAAATAATAAGAGGTTGTATTTTGGGTTTCTCTAATCTTTTTTCCTCAATAATCCAATATGAAGCTTGCCAGTCCATACCATCAACCCATATTTCTGCATAGTATTTATCATTAGGAATACCAAATCTATATGAACTAGGATGTGGCCAATTTTCAGATGGAACATTAAACTCTTCTCTTGCTTTCTTGATTAATTCAACTGCTCTTAAAAAATGAGTTGAATTTTTGCTTACAGTATTCACATCTAACATTTATTTCTCCTTTCTTAATGTTTAGTATAATCAACATTAACAAACTTAATGTTGATGTAAACGAAGGTTAATCTTCATTTTGTTTCTTTTTGCCATCGTGAATGCTTCTCACAGGTTTAATTATTTTAACCAATTCATATTGTATTATAGAATCTTTTATCTTTTCCCATGTTTGTCTATTAAATGGACCATCTGGTAGATCATTACCTCGTGTCCAATCTTCTCCCGCTCTTGGTTTTCTTGTTGATACAGTACAACCAAGATAATCTTTTCCATTTTTCCTAAATCTTGCACCTATTCCGTAAACATTTTCACGAGTATAAATTCTAAATCTAGTAAATACCTCTTCCGCATTATAATTATCTGGAATAGTAGACCAGTGAATAAACCAATCATCTCTATCCCACCTACATAACTCTTTTGACCACTCTTTAAATATTGCTATTTTTTCTTTTGTTGATTTTATTTCCATTTTCTTTTCCTCCATTTTTATTCCGCAAGGTTACGCGGTTTATTTTCTCTCCTAATCTGTTCACACTTTAATTTTAATCTTTCTCCTAAGTAAAACATCTTAACAATTTGAAACGTAACAAAATCAGAAAAAGGAGATTTATCTCCATAAATTTTTTTATGTTCATCTTGAATATAGTTATTCTTTTTCATTCTGAGTTTCTCCTTTCATTAATGATTCATGTATGAATCATTATACACATTTAAAAGTAATTGATACTTCTTGTAAGTGATCATATACTCGAATTGATATACCACTTTCCTTTAATAAATATTCAGATGATTGATCATAAAATTCCATCTTGGTAACAATAATTTCTTCAATACCTGCATTGATTATTTCAACTAAACATGGTGTACAAGGCACGCCACAATCCATATAAATCTTTAAACCTTTAGTTGCGATACCAGCTCTTGCAGCATTAATTAAAGCATTTCTTTCAGCATGACCTGCAACACACCACTCAAGTCCGTCTCCTGATTTGAATCCCATTTCTGGAATATATCTTGGACAAATGCCTTTCAGATCTTCTTCGCATTTTCGTTCTATCTGTGTTTGATTAATATAATTTGAATATTCTGTTTCAAATCCAGCTGCTTCTCTAAGTTTTTTATCCACTAACCATCTCTCGTCACAGGTTCTAACGCCGCGTGGAGGGCCATTGTATCCCTGTGATACAACTGCCTTATCCTTAACTAAAATTGCACCAATCTGCCTTGATAAACATTGACTTTTTTTAGCAACAGTAACACATAATTCATGATACCATTGATCCCATTCCATTCCTTTTCTCATCTGTCGTCTCCCGATCCATGTATTTTATTTCGTTTTTTCCGACTTGCTAATTTCTTTACATTCATAACCGCTACAGATTCAAAATCAATCTCAAAACAATCAGCAAGTCTGGCCATATACCATTGTACATCACCCATTTCTTTAATAACAGCTTCTTTAAATTCAAAATCAACAACACCATTTTTATCACGAAATAGTTTCTTGATTTTTTCCATCAACTCACCTGTTTCACCTGCTATACCAAGACAATAATATAACCATCCTGGTTCTAAACAATCTTGAGCAGAAGTTCCAACATCTGTTTTTCTACATTCTCTTTGGTATTCATTAAAGTCCATATTATATTAATCTCCCCTATTTAAATTAAACCAATAATCTCTAAATTGAAGTAAATCATCAGCAGACTCATGTAAATGTTCATCAGTAATACCATTACCTACCTCTATAAGAGTATCCAATACATCTTCTAATATTGAAGCTGCTTCATCATCTGATAATGGTTCCTTATTCTTCCTTTTTTCTTCTATACGTTCCTCTATTGTATATCTACAAATTGTTCCACAAGTAGGACACTCAATTGTTTCGGGTATATCACCTGATACAGGCCAGTTTATAGGATGAAGTCTTTTCATCATCTAAGCCTCCATTTCTCAATTACGTTACTCTAACAGTTTCATAGTTTAGTGTAATTGACTTATCTATCTTTTTGTCTATAAATGTTCTTATATTTTTTTCTGAGTCGTTTACTATTGCTTCAAAATTTTGAGCATAGTCAATTGCCTTAATTACTGGTTTGACAACCTCAAGTTGATCACAATCTTCTAATTCTTCCATATACTTTTTATTATGTTCATCTTCACTTTCATGTTCATACCACCTCTTTATATTATAACGCATAATATTTACTCCTCCATAACAGTAACGTTATGTTTTATTTTATGTCTCTTAATAGTTGTAACGAATGTCTTGAATACATCTTTTGCATCTTCAAGTGAAATTTTCTTTTTATAACTGAATTTTACCCAAACAGTTTTATTATTATCTTTAACTACTTCACCAGTTTTTTCACCTTGATTTGTTCTAAATTTTATATTCATTTAAATCACCTATTGACCTTTTTAGTTCAGTTAAAATAATTGAGCAACCATAACTTTTTCTTCTATTTTCTTTTTGTGTCAAAACCTCTAAGTTTTTCCAATGACCAATAATATGAGGGTCAACTTTATCTAAAAATCCTTGATAAACTGAATATTTATGATCTAGTTGATATTCTTTCTTTTCTAATAAATCAATATTATTAATCTTATTTTTATGATTTCTCAAACCTCTTTCTGTCTCACTTAAAACAAGTATTCTATATTTTTTAAGTTTCTTATATTCATCTGGGTCTGAATGTCGATTATAATATTTACAATTCTTTTTACAATCATCTGAACAATATAGATACATATGTATTAATCTAATATTTTGTTTTATGGCTCTGACTCGTTCAACAAGTTGAGAAGATGTTGGTGTAAACCACTCTTTGCACTTCTTACATTTAAATTGAAGTTCCTTATATTCATTTTCTCTTATATCTTCATGATCAAATAAAAAAGAGTATTCTTTCCTAATTCGATCTAATGTAAATCTTTGCCATCCACATTTATATCTAAGATCGGGTCTTTCAGAAAACTTTATCTTAGCAGATTCAGACATTTTTCTTTTTGTTTCTTGTGTATATTTCATTCCTGTTCTGCTCTTTCTCATTTTTTGTTTAGTTTCTTCTTTATGATTATATCTTTTACCAAAATTCGGATGATTCTTACCAGAAAAATCAGATCTTTTCTTTCCTGCAAAATAACCAGGTTTACCTCTCATATTATGGCCGCTAATATATCTATTTTCGGATTTAGTAACCTTTCTACCACAACCACATTTACAGAGTGGTAAGTCACTCATTTTATAATCCCCCATACCCACTAAACATTTGATCTTCTTCTATTCCCATTGATTTAAGGGCTTTAAGAATGCTTTCTTTTGTAAGACCTGCCAATGGAGCTTCTAATTTAATCGGTTTTGGTCCATTGATTTTTAACACTTCATTGACAGCTCCAAACCATGTTTGCATACAATCTGGAAACTTATTAACAAAATCTGAAAAATCAGCACCGTACCACACAGTATCAACTCCCATATCTTCTGCAATTGAGGTTGCAATCCCAACAAACATTAGATTTCTTGACGGCACATACATTTCATGGACACCTTCAAATCTACCTTTCTTACCTGCTCCAGTTAATCCACTTTGAATTTGAAGATCATGAAGTTTGACAAGACGGTATGGCATATCATTTCTTTTAAGAAATGCTTTTGCAATATTAATTTCATCATAATGAAGTTGTTGATAATCGATAAGAACACAATATGGATTGTATCCCATAAACTTTGCCATATGTAGCATAAGAACACTATCGGCGCCACCACTAAATAAAATTACTAAATCAAATCTCTTACTTTCTTTTTCATGTTCGGTTACAGGAAAACTTGGACTTCCATCACTTTTCATTTGAACTTATTCCTTTCGCTTCTTATTTATATTATGTTCCTAAAAAATAAAAAAAAATCTCACATTTTGATCCATTATAGTCATCTTAACTATATATATTAATAACTGAAATATTAAGAATCTCTGTTGGTTCTATTATATTTCACTAACCTTTAACTAATTTGAAGGAGGATGTTATGACCGAAGACGAACTCAAAATTTTGGCAGAGAAAGTTGACAAGTGTAAGGATTCTGTAAATCGTGCTAAGGTTTCATTGAAGGAATCAGACGGTGAGTATGCAATAGATTCCAGGAAAAAAGTTCTTAAATCCGCCAAGACCAAACTGAAGAATGCCAAGGCTGCATATAAAGCTGCCAGTCCAAAAAGTGCCATTCATCGAAAAGCTGCCGTAGTAAAGGAAGCTATCGGAAACACAGCAAGAAAGATCCCAGTTAAAAAGGCTCTCACATATACTGGTCTGGCCATTACAACAGTTGTCACCGCTGCCGGTGGATATCTGGTGTATGAGTATTTTAACAAGGGTAGCGAAGAAGGGAACCAGGATTCTATGTAATATAAAATTCAGCATAGAAAAAATAAGGGATTCAATCTAATTCCTTATTTTTTATAAGAAAAATTTCAGTTATTTTTTTTGTTCTATATATATTAATAAATGAATACAAACTTATTTTAAAGGAGGCTTATTATGTCAAATACTTATAAAATATTACAAGAATTTACCAATCCTCAATTTGAGTCTGAAAATCTGGAAGGAACTGTTGGTTTCGTTTTAGATAATTATTATCAAGCTCTAGAAATTTATAGAGTAATTGTACAACAGACAAAGGAAGCAGAGAAACAACGTAAAGATGCCCACAATGAACTACAAATGTTAAGAGATGACGATGCAAAGAGGCAAAAATCAGGAAAGATTCTTTCTGAAGATGATGAAAACGAAAACGTAAAAAGAAAAGAATATTTATCAGAACTTCGGGAAAAAGAATTTGATATTATGTATAATGGAAAACCTCTTCCGCATACTCAACTAACTCATATGATTATTAATCATATGGGTACATTTGAAGTTCTACATAAGATTGATAGAAAGGGTCGAAAGAAAGTAGGATATGTCAGTAGTAAAGTATTATCAATAGTTCTTTGGCCAATGAAAAAAATGATGGAGGCTACTGCTAAGTATACCGATAGTTTATATACAGAGAAGTTTCTCAAACAGAAACTCAAAGGAATAAAAGCAGCACCAGAGAAACTGAGGAAGAAAATCGTTAATGTGTAACAATCAATTAATGATTGTAAAATATAAGTCTTAACGGACTTATATTTTTAACTCCTTTTTCCACATCACAATATTTTTTTTGCAAACTTTATCAAATGAAATATTATCACGTACCGTATGTATAACTTCAGATTTTAATGTACTATAATTTTTCATTGCCCATAAAATTTCAGTTTCTATATTTGTCTTATTAAGCTCAACAACACCACCATCTTTATATAAAGGTAATAATCTAGTTTTTTCACTAATAAGCATTGGAGTTTCTGTCATTAATATTTCTGTTGCAACTCTTGGGCAACCATCGTTTCTATTACTCATACATAGTCCAAACATACTACTATTCAACACATTACACAATTCTTCTCGAGTTTGAAGTCCTAAAAATTCAATATTCTTTACTCCATATTTTTGGCACATTTTCACACCGACTTCTGGTTTATTTCCACAATGAACTATCTTCAATTTTTGCAAAGATGGATATTTTGCTATTACACTAATAAATTCCGATTGTCCTTTATATCTCACTTGTGTAAAATTACACGGCCAGCATATATGCCAATAAATATTAAAAATAATATTCTTACGTTGATTAAATATATGAGGAGATGCTGTTTTATAAAATGGTAAACAATTAAAACCTTTCTTAAAATCCTTTTCATCTTCTTGTAATATCACATTATATTTACCACCATATTGTGGGTAGATTCTCTTTCCTGTTCCCAAATATAATTTTAATCCAAAATGCTCAGGATGTAGTTTTGTAATATTATCGTATGTTTTAAAACCTCCTCTCCAAAAAGATATTTTTGGTTTTGGATATTTTAATGTTTGAACAAAATTTCTAACCCATCTTTGTATAAATTTTTTTCCATTTACATTAAAAATTATATCATCTCGAACATAATCTCCCAACCGCCATATAACTACTTCATCAAAATGATTGTTGCGTAATAACCATATAGGAAACAACATATAAAAATCATGACATTTTTTTTCAAATGTTTCCAAATCTTTAAACTTATGATAGTATTCTAAATTTCTAATATTCGATCTAAATAACCAAAATCTTTTCATTGTTTTATACCAATCCTTTCTTCCCTTTCAACATTTCATTTGTCACACTCAAATCTTTACAAGACCATGCATCCCATAAGAAATCATCAATATAATCATATGGAAGATAACCATAACCAGCTTCACCCCAACTAGTTCCCCAACTATTCTTGAATTTAACTAGATTAGTATTATTATTGAATCCGACAGCACAAACAGCATGACCACCATATATATCTTCTGGATTAGTAGGATAATCAACTATACCATCTCTGTCTACTAAGAAAAATTCATAAAAACATGGTATACCAATTGGTACTGGTCCATTAAGTAAAGCTGCTTTCAATTCACCCATAGTACCAACTCTCCAATAAGAATCAATCAATGCCCATCGAGCAATCATATTTGCCCAATTTTCAGGTTCTCCAACATTTATATCATTATAAGGCCATGCGCTTTCAGTTGGAACACCTACTTTATTAAGAACTTTCATAGCATATCTAATTGAAGTTCCTTCATCATCTGGCCAATCATCAATTTCTTTACACTTCCAATATAACCAAGCTTCTGAAAGATCATAAATTCTTCCTTCTCTAGTATCTCTTTTTCCTTCTGCAACTTCTTCTTCATGTTCTCGTTGTTCTTGCCATTCCTTCATAGCAGTAACAGCAAAACCAACACAACTACCAAGCTGACCCTGCTTTTTAACAGGAGTCATTTTTGGAGTATGATCAACTACACCCGGAAATCCAGGTATTTCTAAAATATTCATTTTTGAATTTGATAATAAATAATCTCGTTTATCTACTGGATCTCTCTTATATGTTAAAGAAAATCTAACTACACGATCTCTTATTTTCTTCGGAAGAATCCTAAAAATTCTTATTATCTCACGCCTTATTTGTCTACGAGTAACATAAACAATATTATCACATGTAATCCACTCTGATAAATCCATTATTTTATCCTCGCTTGTCTAAATAAAATGGCTTTATACCATAATTGATGCCATTCCCTATCTTTATTTGCTCTACCATTACAAGAATCACATATAGTTATTAGATTACCAGGATGGCAATTTTTCTTATTATAATCAACATGATGAATTACGAGATTTTCACTAGTTTTGAAACAATATGGATTTAAACATTTATTTCCATCTCTTTCTTTTATAGATTGTTTATAATCCTGATCTGACCAAATTTCGCAATATGGTTCAAATGATATCCCACCTTTCCAATTAGAAGATTCTTCTCCATATCTTCCGAAAAAAGGATGATTTTCACCTTTCATTTGTTCAGAGTGATCTGGTCTTTTCTTCCCTTCCCAATAACCGTACCAACCATTCTCTTTTAAAGATTTACTTATTTTTAATCTGATTGTTTTACATTTCACTTTTCCTATATTACGCTCTTTACATAACTTTTTCAATTTATCTGCTTTCTTTTTACCATATAATTCTATATAACTTTTTCCTTTACGCCATGAAATCTTTCCTTTTTTTGCTTCACTTTGTTTTCTCCTTGTTTCTATAGAAACAATTTGACCTTCTCTTTTTCTCTTAATTACATCTCTGATATTTTGACATTTACTAACATTACTACTACAACACCACTTACCATTCCTGAATTGATATTTAGCTTCTTGTCCACACCCATATTCACACTTCATTAAATTACCTTCGCTCGTCTTGGATCAAAACTACTCAACTGATTATATGGAATTTCCATACATTTTAATCCAATTGCTGACAATGAATGTAAGGTTATATAATTCCCATTCCGTTTATTCGGACTCAAGTCCAAATTTGGAATTCCTGATCTTCTTTTGCCTTCAATCGTATATACTTTTGATAATTCTGAATTCTGTAAAAACTTTCTTAACATAAATCTTATTGTATCAATTTTCATTTTTCTTCCAAAATCACAAATTATATGAAAAGAATTCTTTCCTGTGAATCTTATTGAAGCAGTACGAACGATTGGCATTTTATCCATAACATAATCATAGACATCAGCAGTAACTTTCCTTGCCCACCTGAATCCATCACTTTCATGAATATCAACATCTATTATACCAAATTGCTCAGTAGAAGTCATAGCTGAATAAAAACCTATAGTTCTACCAGTAATTATCTTATCATAATTTTGTGGAGTCAATCGGATTGTTTTTCCCTTAATATTTCTTCTTAGAACAATTTTATTTATATCAATAACAATAAGAACAGTCAAATCCCTATTTTTAGTTGATTGTAAAAAACGACCCCTAAAACTATCATAATAATTCCAGATATCTAATTCAGTTAATCCTCTTGGATAGAAGGTGTTCTTAACTATGATCGTCTTCGGATTTTCTGGATACCCCATATCTTTCTCCCATTTCAATAGTTATACATGAATTAACTCAAATGACATATTACCACAAATATTACAAACATCAGGTTTATATTCTGAATATTTTATATGACCATGTTTACAAATATATGCTTTAAAAATTATCATAATATCGCTTTTATATTTTGTTCTTGAATATTATTATTCATACTCTTTTCTATTTTCTTTTAAACGATAAATTATTAAAGCGTAAATTGCTAATGATGATACTAACACGATAGCATATATCATCATTATTAATTTATATATAAGTCTAATTATCTTAAAAATCATTTTTAATTCCCTTAGCTATTCTTTCAGATATATTACCATCTCCTATGTTAGCCTTTACTATCATTATTTCTCCTTTATTAGAAACAGTTCTAATAATTCGAGCTGGATTTCCAACAACTAACATATTATCTAATACATCTTTAGTGACCACTGAACCAGCACCAATAAATGCATATTCTCCAATTGTTACACCACAAATAATAGTGCAGTTAGCTCCCAAGGTAGCTCCTTTTTTTGATTAAAGTAGGTTGTAATTCATTCATTCTTTTAATGTCTGCTCTCGGATTATAAACATTTGTAAAAACAACACTAGGCCCACAAAACACATAATCTTCTAATGTAACCCCTTTATATATAGATACATTATTTTGAATCTTGCAATTACTTCCTATTATAACATCTGGACCCACCATTACATTTTGTCCAATCACACAATTATTACCAATCTTAGAATCATATATATGACAAAAATGCCATATCTTCGTTCCTGTTCCTATATTACTATTTTCGATATAAGAAGATTCATGTATATGCATCATTTCATCCATTCATTTGTTCCTTTCTTATTCTCTACTTCCTTTAAAATTTTCATATCTCATACTCCGGTCCATCAATTTTATTTGCAATATCAAGAACTTCTGTTAAATCATAATTCAACTTATATTCTTTTTTCTTATATGCAAAAACTCTTGATTGATCCAATTTTGTATACTTTGAGTTTGGTATTGTTAAAAGATATTTTCTAAAATCAACATCTTTATCTACTTTACAAAACTCAAAAATTTTTGGTAATAAAATATCAGAATTCATCAAAAGGTCTTCATACTTAAACGTAAATGTATTTTTCTTAAGCGAAATTAAAGGAATATATTTAACCATTTTGGTTCTATATAAATTGATAGGCATATCAAAATTTTTATTTTTGTATTTATTAACAACTGAAAATGCTATATCAACTGGATGTCTGATAATATGTAATATTCTGCTATCATCACCAAACCATTCATTCCAAGTATCACAATATTTTAATGTTGGATATTTTTGAAAATTTGGATAAAACGGAACCTTTTCCCCCCAATTATCTTTTTTCACATTTATATTTTTTTTAGATATAAATTTTAGAAGTTCTTGTTTGGTTAGATATTTTTTAAGAAAAAAACTCTCATGGAAAATTCTCTTAATATCTGGATGACCTTGAACTATTCTTCTCATTAATGTAGTACCGCTTCTTTGAAAACCTATTATTAATATCTTCATCTCTTTATTTATCCTTTCTTATTATAGATGGACTATGAACGAAGTAGTTCATTTTAAAAATCCCACTCGGATAAAATGAATTTTTAACTATTATTGTCTTCGGATTCTCTGGATATCCCATACTGTCCCCCATTTTCAATAGTTATACCAAAAATTAACTTAAATGACATATCATCACCTTTAGTATTTTGTTCTTAAATATTATTTATTCAAACTTTTCTTCTGTTTTTTTAGACGATAGATTATTGAAGTGTAAATTACTAATGATGATATTAACACAATAGCATATATCATCATTATTAATTTATATATAAAAACTTTTATCAACATAATCAGTTTAAACATTATTTTTAATTACCTCAGCTATTCTTTCAGATGCATTTCCGTCATTTAACTGTTTTAATTGTTCTGGAAAATTACTTTTCCAGGGTTCATTATAAAGCGGGAATGTTGCAGCAGCATATATTTTATGTCTGTCTGCCTCAACTAATACATTTGTTCCATGCTTAACCGTATATTCAATATTTGTTGTATCCCTAACTGATACACATGGAATGTTTAAAATTGAAGTTTCTTGTTGAATTCCATCTGAATCAGTAATAATAACCGCAGAACATTTCATACTTTTTATAAAATCAAAATATCCCATTGGTTGTTTGCATTCTAATGATTTAAAATAATGTTCCAGTTCAAATTCATAAATCATCTTTTTAGTTCTTGGATGTATAGAAAATATAATATTTTTATGTATTGATAACATATTTAAAGCAATGAGTATTTCTCTTAAATTATGTTCATTATCTACATTTGCAGGTCTGTGAATCTCAACAAGAATATGTTTTTCAGACGTAGATATTTTTTCAGTTTCTTTTGTATAATATAAAAGATTATCAATCATTGGATCACCAACAAGAAATATTTTATCTTGGTCAATTCCCTCATTATAAAGATTCCGTCTATCTTGTGGAGATATTGGAAATAAATAATCAGAAATATGATCTGTTACAATTCTATTTATTTCCTCAGGCATTTTTTTGTCATGAGATCTCATACCACCTTCTTGGTGAGCAATTGGTATATGAAGTTTAGAAGCTACAAGTGCAGCAGCCATAGTTGAATTAACATCACCAACTGTAAAAACAAGATCAGGTTTCTTTTTCATACATAGTTCTTCAAACCTTTCCATTATCCTTCCAGTTTGTTTACCATGAGGTCCAGATCCAACTCCTAAATGAGCAATTGGTTTCATCAAACCAAATTCCTGAAAAAAAACTTTATCCATATTATAGTCATAATGTTGACCAGTATGTATAATTTCATATTCAATTTCATACTTATCGAATGCTCTTGTAATAGCTGCGATTTTCATAAAATTTGGTCTTGCTCCTGCTATACAATATATCATTATTTATTCCTTTTATTTACAAATTTTATTTGCTAATTTTCCTGTACTACATTCTGTTCCTTTTTTATGTCCATATTTATAGTGACATTTCTCACAACAAGCTATTCCAAAATCAGGATCTAAAACAAACCCTGGTTCTAATTTCTGTGGTCTTGTATGATGTGAATCTGTTGCTGGTTCTCCACAATACTCACATAAATATTTAGATCGTTCTAAAACTATAGTTCTCCATGTATGATATTCTTCATTAGTATACAACTTTTCTTTAATATAACCAGCATTAATTTTATCTTGATTGATTAGTGCTGTCACAGATTTTGCATATAAAGGACATTCTTTTTTACATTTTTCTGAACAATAATAATATGATCCTTGTGTACCATCTTTTAATTCTAAAGCATAAATTCTTCTTGTAAATTGACCATGTTCTGAGGTAAACCAACCACCTTGTTCTTTAGAATTTTGACATTTATGATTTTTACAATGGACTTGAATTTCTTTTTCATCTGGTTTATTTGGGTTATATCTCATTTCTTCAATTTTAGCAAATGTTGGATATTTTTCTTGCCATTGTTCAATTGTTCTTAAATGATATTTATTATCTTTTGCTCTAATTCTTAAAAATTCTTTAAATTCTTGACTTCTAACTTTACCCTTGTTAGATTTACTAATTTTATTTTTAGTTTTTTCAGAGTGTTTAAAAGGTTTTGGATACATTTTTGCTAAAGATTTTTTTGAAAAACAATTTTTTAAATTTTTATTCCATGGGATTCGAC
>SDBU01003216.1_pt1 | contig 20977 bp, 22 predicted proteins | sample 2277071 | NCBI WGS metagenome assembly SDBU01 (sample SAMN10397929, study PRJNA504765) | marine sediment metagenome | isolation source: marine sediment core GS08_GC12, 126 cmbsf | place: Arctic Ocean: Gakkel Ridge, Loki's castle | collected 2008
TCCATCCCCATAGAAAACAGTGAGATGGAGAAGTGTATCAAATCAGGTGCCAAAAGCATAGGCTGGAAGGAAAAGAGAGGAGGGGAAAAGAAAGGAGTAAGGAAACGGGGCGTGGGAATGGCACTTCAGATGCATTCGAGTGGTGATTATCCTATCCTGATTGAACACAGCAGTGCTTTTATTAAGCTGAATGAGGATGGCTCAGCCAATCTGGCAGTTAGCCCGGGTGAAGCAGGTCAGAACATTATAGGGGCACTTGCCCAAATTGCCGCCGAGGAACTGGGTCTGCGTTTCGAAGATATACACTCGGTCTGGGGAGACACTGATGCAACCGGATTCGATGTCGGCTCGCATGCCAGCCGAACATGCTACGTAGCCGGCAATGCAGTCAAGAAGGCCGCAGCAGATGCAAAGCAGCAGCTACTGGCCCGCGCAGCCAAAATGCTCGAGGTACCGTCGGAAGAACTGGAAGTCAAACAGGGACGTATCTACCTTACAGCCGCCCCGGACAAAGGAATATCTGTCGCCGAGGTAGCCAGAGACGCAATCTATAACTTCAAAGGGGACGTCTTGCAAATCACAGGAGGAAGTTCCTCTGAGGCCGGGCAGTGTCCTGTACCTGAGGCAGTCTTTGCCGAAGTAGAAGTTGATACGGAGACGGGAGTAGTAAAACTATTGAAAATGGTCCTTGCACACGATATCGGCAGAGCAATAAATCCCATGACTGTAGAAGGACAGCTTGAGGGCGGAATGGTGCAAGGCATAGGGTATAGCCTAACTGAAGATTATACTATCAACAAGGATAATGGCATTGTAGAAAGTGATAATTTCACGACCTACAAGATTCTTTCAGCCAAAGATATGCCGGAGACCGAAGTGATAATCATTGAGCAACCGATTTCTTCAGGCCCATTTGGAGCCAAGAGTGTGGGCGAATCACCGATGAATGCCATAGCTCCAGCTATAGCCAATGCCGTTTACAATGCGGTCGGTGTACAAATAAAAGACCTGCCCATAACACCAGAAAAGGTTCTCGCAGCACTAAAAAACAAATAAAAAGTAAGCCAATGCTATAATCCCAGCAATGGTGGCCGACAAACAATGGCTTCGGTTCGGACACGCATCAAAACTAAAGGAGTTATATGCTCCACCTCCACGGATATGACTGTTTATCTACCCCACTGCACGTCATTAATTCTTCTGCAGTAGCCTGAGCTTCTTCCATTATCTTATCTTCGTCTAAAGTAAGTATTTTACGATGTAGCATGATTATCTTCCCATTTACAATCATTGTGTCAACATCATCACCCACGGCACTGTACACGAAGAGATTAACGATATTGAATTTTGGCTTCCTCAAAATCGGAGTGAGGCGTGGTTTATCCAGGTCAACAAGGATTATATCAGCCTTTTTACCTTTTTCCAGTGAGCCAAGCTCATCGTCCCACATCACCGCCTTTGCGCCATTGACCGTTGCCATCTCCAGTACTTTTTCTGCCGTCAAGATTTCTGGGTCCAGCGGGTAATTTACCTTATGAAGAAGCGTTGCCGTCTTCATCTCCCGAACCAGGTCAGTGGTTCCATTGTTCTGTCCCGTAGAATCTGTTCCGAGTGAAACATTCACCCCGGATTCCATAAGTTGAGGTATAGGGCAAATGCCGTCTGAAATCTTCATTTCAGTCACCGGGCTGTGAACTACACTGACACCGGACCTGGCCAGAAGCGTAATCTCATGTGGAGTCAACCAGCAGCAGTGAGAAATAAGTGTTCCCGGTCGGAGCAGCCCTAAATCATTGGCATACTCAATCGACCTCTTTCCGTAAGTTTTCCTGATGGCGTTCACTTCGAATAGCGCTTCCCCCAGATGCACATGGATGCCCGTATCATATCGCCCTGCCAGCTCCACGATATCTATAAGTAATTCCTTTGACGTGGCTAATTCCGTCATGTTTCCAAACCAGCACCTTATTCTACCCTCAGCCTTCCCATTCCAGTCATTGAAAAATTCGACGGCATCATCGACTATCTTTTTCCTGTCCGGCATACCGGAAGACTCCTCATCTGGAGTCCATAATACATCATTCATGAATGGTGCCAGCACACCCCTGATACCCGCCTTATCAAAGGCTCTTGCTACTTCAGGGGCTTCTCCATCCAGGTTAACTATACAGGTTGAGCCAGACTTGATATATTCAAGGCAGGATAAAAGCGTTCCTATATATATGTTACGTGGCGGATAGGCAATAGTGGGGTCGTGACCACATGGAAAGTATATTTTGCTGCCGGCCTGTTCCAGGTCCAGGTCATCGCCAACCCCACGATATAGAGAGCCCGAAGCATGGGTATGACAGTTTATCAGTCCGGGCAATACCAGCTTCTTCGTAGCATCGATGATTTTTTCAGCGTTATATTTCTTTTCAATTTCATCGGCCGTCCCGATATCTATAACTTTGTCCTTTTCGATGGCGATTGAACCACCATCGATGATTCTTCGCTGAGAATCCATGGTAACGATTATTCCGCGACTAATAAGTATATCAATTGTCTTCATAAAATCCTGCCCTCCTCATAAGAATTTGAACGGCACCTGTCAGGACACCATTATACCAGAATCATTCTGAGTATTTACCGAGATAACCCCCCTTTTATCAACACAGAGCTTATCAAGAAGCCTTGAATTTTTGCAGGCAAAAAAACTTCAAGGCATTATCCGTGGTTACTTCAGCAATCTGAGCTTCACTCATGCCTCTTAATCTGGCCACACCATTCAAAACCCTCAGGACATGGGCCGGTTCCGATTCATACTCAAATTCACTTCCCCTTCTATATACCACAGGGGAATCCGTTTCCAGAAGCAATCTTTCTACAGGAATTTCCTTTACGGCTCTCCTGTGTTCTTCATGATATTCAACCGCCGGGGTTGCCGAGATAAAATAGCCGTGACTAACTATGCCTCTTAACACACTCGAAGTGCCCGTGTACCAGTGAAACACCACTTTTTCAAGTTGTGCTTCTTCAACCAGGTTTAAGGAGTCCTGCCACGCATACCTGGAGTGGATTATCACTGGCTTTTCATGTACCTTTGCTATTTTAAGAACCTCTCTAAGCGCGTGCTGTTGCAAGTCTTTGTCTGCTACCGCCCTGACTTTTTTATGGTAATCCAGTCCCACTTCACCTATCGCCACTGCTTCATCTATATGAGCCTCAATAAACTCCAGGTTATGGTCTATTTCCGAACTCTTCAGCATCCCCGGATGCAAACCTAATGCCGGATAGATGAACCCGTTATAATCCCGGGCAAAATCCAGGACTTTCCGGTTGGACTCATAATCAGAGCCAACCCCGATTATCGCTATAATATTAGCTGCCCTGGCCGAAGCCAGGGCTTTTTTCAGGTTTTTTATTTCTTCCAGGTGAGCATGGGTATCAATTAGCTGACGCATAAACTTTTACCCCAAGACCTGTCTTCCTCATGCTCCTCTCTAGACCACTTCCAGCATCCTGTCCACAGCCGCCTTTGCCCGGAGGCGAATCTCTTCAGGCACTTTGACCTCAGGGGTCATCTCCTGCAAAGACCATAATATGCTCTCCAGAGTGATTAACTTCATCCTTGGGCAGACTGCCTGTTCAGAGGCCGGAATGAATTTCTTGCCCGGGTTCTCCTTTCTGAGTCGGTGTATTATGCCTATTTCCGTCCCCACAATCATCTGGGTAACATCCTCACGCCTGGCATACCGGCAAATGCCTCCGGTACTCAAAACCTCATCCGCAAGAGCAATAACCTCAGGTCGGCACTCAGGGTGGACGGCTACTTTGGCCTGGGGATAATCTTTCTTGAGGTCGATAATATATTGCGGATGTATCCTGAGGTGGGTGGGGCAATATCCCGGCCAGAGTATCATCTCCTTATCAGTCATGGTGGAAACATAATGCCCCAGATATTGGTCGGGAACAAAGAGTATCTTACTGGCATCCAGACTTTCTGTGACTTTAACCGCATTGGCTGAAGTACAACAAATATCTGATTCTGCCTTGACCTCAGCTGAGGAATTAATATAGCAGACCACACCTGCATCCGGCAGTTCAGCTTTCCTTTCTCTCAACCTTTCCGCAGTAATCATATCAGCCATAGGACAACCGGCATGAATATCCGGCAACAGGACTATCTTATCCGGGCAAAGCATGGAGGCGGTTTCTGCCATAAAATGAACTCCGCAAAAAACTATAACATCAGCCTCGGTCTTTGCCGCTTTCTGGCTCAGCTCCAGCGAATCCCCGGTGAAATCAGCTATATCCTGAATCTCGCCCAGCTGATAATTATGTGCGAGAATAACAGCATTTCTCTCTCTCTTGAGGCCGAGGATTTTATCTATCAACTCAGTGTCGCGGCGCATCACAAAATGCCTCCCTTTGATAAGAGTTCGACTATATCCTTCCTTTTCCCATCTTCTGCACCCTCTCCCCTCTTAATAATTATAATCGTTGAAATAAGAATAGTCCAAATTACAGGCCCGATGAGAACTGCGAAGGAGTCCCTATCAGCAGGAAGAACAAGATAATGCTCAAATATTCTGACGAGTGAGGAATATAGCCAGCACCGGGCTATTAATTCTAGACGCTCGGCTAAAGCCGAGCGTCTTGGTTCACCATTTAAGGCCTACTTAAATCAATCAGCTAATTTATTCTACCTGTGTCCCCTGGTAAAGCTCCTGGAATAGCCAGGTAGATAGATAGCGCTCACCGGTATCCGGTAAAATTACTACAATAAGCTTACCTTCACTCTCCCGCCTTTTTGCTACCTCTAATGCCGCCCATACCGCTGCACCTGAAGATATGCCAGCCAGTATTCCCTCCTCTTTAGCCAATCTCCTCGCCATTATCCCTGAATCTTCATTGGTGACCTTGATAATCTCATCTACAAGCTCCAGTCCCAGAACATCGGGGATAAAACCGGCACCAATGCCCTGAATCTTATGAGAGCCAGGTTTCCCTCCGGATAGAACCGGGGAATCAAGTGGTTCAACGGCAATAGCCTTAAATTCAGGCTTCCTTTTCTTTATCACCTCGGCGACGCCAGTAATCGTCCCTCCAGTTCCTACACCGGAGACCAAAATATCCGCCCTGCCTTCCGTATCTCTCCAGATTTCTTCGGCAGTAGTCAGTCGGTGCACCTCTGGATTTGCCGGATTTTTAAACTGCTGCGGTATAAAGTAGTTCGGATTTTCTGCTGCCAGTTGCTCCGCTTTCTTCACCGCCCCCGGCATCCCTTCCGACCCCGGGGTTAGCACCAGCTCGGCTCCAAAAATGGAGAGGAGTTGCCTTCGCTCCAGCGACATAGTATCAGGCATGGTAAGGATAAGCCTGTATCCCCTGGCAGCGCAGACGAAAGCGAGGGCAATGCCTGTATTGCCACTGGTGGGCTCGACGATAATCGTATCTTTGCCGATAAGCCCTTTCTCCTCCGCATCAACAATCATTGCTGTCCCTATTCTGTCCTTCACACTGCCCAGGGGATTGAAGGACTCAAGCTTTGCTACTACCTCTGCTTTTAATCCCTGTGTAATCCTGTTCAATCTGACGAGCGGAGTATTACCGATTAATTCAGTAGAATCCTTGGCTATCCCCCTGGTTAGCTTCGGTATTTCTATCGTCTTATATCTAAGGATATCCGTTTTTTGAGTCATCTCTATCCTCCTTTCCTTATTTAGCGAACGATTTACCAAACCCGAAAAACAGGTTTCATCATTATTGCTTTTCGACCATCACTCAATTTGATTATTACGCCATCAAACAATACTCAATCTCTTTCATCTAAAAGTCAATGATATATCCGCGATAACCATAATGTACTGCATACGCTAACAGAATTTGCGGCTTTCTGCAATATCATCACTCACAATCAATCCCTTCCCGAGGGGAAGGGATATACTAATCGGTGCACGGACAGGAAGCTTCGGTTGACTTGTTTATTGTCGACTATTATAATCAACTTAGTATAGAATATCATACAGCAAAATGCTTGTCAATACCTTTTTGCATATATATACTTTCTTTCTATTATTCCCTGCCGGAACGGCACAGACCGATGCGTATGGCAATGTTGACAGCCGTTCCATTAGGCGATAAAATTTTTATGTCTGGCAGAAGACCAGGTTATAGCCAAATTCGACCAAACTGAGGATTGACGTGGCGGAAACAAGACGTAAACAGACAACCGACAAGCCTGTGAAACCAGCAAACTCGGTAGCACGAGATGCCCGGACCCGCTGCCCTGTATGCGGCGCTTATTTCAAGCATCTCACGAACTTAAACAGGCACCTCACAGGAAAGCATGGTGTAAAGATATTTGAAGACCTCGGGGTGCTGGGCGGAGGTTAAAGGCTACATAAAACGGCGAGGCACCCTCTTCACTTATTTTTACAAAGCGCCCCAGACCTCAGGATTTTAAATCGCCCCTGACCCCGATAATCACCTCTTTAAGAGGAATGTCTTTGCCGCTCAAGTTAATTGCCTGCTTCGCCATATGTGCTAACCCTGAACAACAGGGCACCTCCATAATCACCACAGTAAGACTCTTCAACTGCGCATGTTTCAGTATTTCGGTCAGCTTTCTCTGGTGAGCCTGGAAGTCATCCAACTTTGGACAAGCCACCAGTAAAGCACTTCCCCTGAGAAAGTCCTGGTGAAAACCGGCATAGGCAAATGGCACACAGTCGGCAGCCAGCACAAGGTCGGCCCCTTGAAGGAATGGCGCTGACGGTGGAACAAGAGTAAGCTGGACTGGCCATTGAGCAAGCATCGACTGCTGGTGTACAGCATCTATCACGGCATCTCCTGTTGCTTCTGATTTCTCAAATTGAGTGACCATAGCAGAAGGACAACCACAGGGAAGCTCGTCTTCGGCTTGCCTCTCAAATTGAGTGACCGTAGCGGAAGGACAACCACAGGGAAGCTCATCTTCGGCTTGCTCCTCTTCCTGCAGGTGGTGATTCACCGCTTCCTCGTCAAACTCCACTACTTCCCTCTCTTCGATAGTAATAGCTCCCAGAGGACATTCACCAAGACAGGCACCCAAGCCATCGCAATATTGCTCACTGATGAGCTTGGCCTTACCATCGATAATCTGAAGGGCACCTTCGGCACAGGACGGGACACAAACACCACATCCATCGCACAGTTCTTCGTCGATTTCGACTATCTTTCTGAGTACTTTTGTTTCCATTGCTTATCATCTCCTCTCATTTTATCTGATAGGACTTTCTTCCAGCCCCTGGTCCTCACCCCTCAGCTCCTTCCACCTTTCATCCCCCAGGCACAGGCGTGCTGAAGCGCACCATTCAATGCATGAAGGTATCTTTTCCCTGTAGACCTTTTCGCCACATTTCTGGCACTTCACTTTGATTTCATCAGAAAATATTTCAACCTCAGCGCCGCAGTTCGGGCACTTGTATAGTTCCACACGTAAGTTTCTAGTATCTTGACCGGGACACCGGCTATTCATCTCTGTCACCTCCTCTATCTCCGTACACTTTCCTGCCCACTATAACCATGATAGAGCCAAATTACACTGCTTACAATGATTTAAATCATATAGACATAACGGCTATTTGATTGCTTCACCAACGGAGATACAGTGAGCCAGCGGGATAAGTCTTTACCTGCGGTCGTATACTTGTGGTGGACCTTCGCTTAACAGCCTGAGTTTAGCCATATCAAGGATTGTTATCCTGCCGCGAACGGAACGAATAATTCCTCCACTCTTCAGACGGCTCATAACACGAATCGCAGTCTCTGTGGTGGTGCCAGCCATGTCAGCGACCTCCTGGCGTGTCAGAGGAATGACAGTTCCTAGCTTTGACGAAAGCATTAGCAGTATCCTGGCAATACGCTGCTCAACCCTCTCCCCTGACAGATCCCTCAGACGGCTTTGAGCATCCCGCAAGCGTCCTCCAAGAACACTGATAATTCTTATGGCTACCTCCGGTCGACCGGCAAGAAAAGACAGGAAATCTTCCCTCTTGATTCCCAATACTCTGGTCTGGGCTGCAGCCTGGGCCGAAGCAGGATAGGGCTTATTTTCAAAAACAGCAACCTCGCCGAACATTTCTCCGGGGCCAAAAAAGGCAATAACAAACTCCTTCCCCAGTGAGGAGTGTTTGAGAACCTTTATCTTTCCGTCAACGATAATATAGAAGCGGTCAGGGGCATCTCCATCCCAGAAGATATACTGGTCTGGCACAAAACTGCGCTCTATTGCCAGATTAGCCAGCTCAGCAAGCTCATCTTCATCCAATCCGGAGAAGATGAACGCCCTTCCCAATAGCCCGGCCCTGCTGTCATCCTCCAACTCGCCAGCCCTCTTTCATATTAGTTTTCCAAATAAAACACATTCTTATACGAATTATAGCACATAAGATTTCCAGTTCGCTCTCGCAAAAGGGTACGGAGACTCCGGTAATATGAAAGAAAGAATGGGATAAGGGTCCTTTTAAAACAGCGCTGGAATATTGAAAAAAAGATAATGGTATTGTAAAGTTATTACCAGCCAGCAGAAGGTCTTAGATACCGGATACCATGCTCTTCAAGGGCATTGCTTCCGGACTAAAGGAGAAAAAATGACGAATCCTATCAGTGCGGTAAAGAACATTGGCCAATCTATCTGGATTGACTACATCCGCCGGGATATGTTCAACTCCGGCGAGTTCCGCCGGCTCATAGACATGGGGGTCAGCGGGATGACCTCCAATCCAACCATCTTTGAGAAAGCTATCTCCGGGAATACCTACTACGATGATGCTTTACTGGCATTGGCTCGGGCTGGAAAGAGTGTGCAGGAGATTTATGAAGCTCTCGTAATAGAAGACATCTGCACCGCGGCAGACTTGCTGCGCCCGGTCTATGATAACACCGGTGGCGCCGATGGGTTTGTCTCACTGGAGGTAAATCCACTGCTGGCCCATGACACAAACAGCACGATTACAGAGGTCAGACGACTATCTGCAGCCGTGAACCGCCCCAACGTCCTGATTAAGGTACCAGCTACACCGGAAGGCATACCTGCCGTCCATCGTCTCATAGGCGAAGGCATTAACATCAATGTCACCCTCATTTTCTCGCTGGATATCTACCAGCAGGTGATGGAAGCCTATATTGCAGGGCTAGAAGATATTGCTCTGACCGGCCGAGATATAAGTACGGTAGCATCCGTGGCATCATTCTTCGTCAGCCGGTTGGATACAGCGGTGGACACCCTGCTGGAGGAACGCATTCAACAGGGTCACGAAGAGTCGAAGGGTCTTCTCGGCAAGACCGCTGTCGCCTATGCCAAAATAGCCTATCAGAAATTCAAGGCAACTTTCAGCAATGAGAGTTTTGCCGCATTACAGTCCAGCGGCGCTCGCGTGCAGCGCCCTCTCTGGGCGAGTACCAGTACTAAAAACCCTGCCTATAGCGACGTATTATACATTGAGCCGCTCATCGGTCCCGACACTGTCAATACCATGCCACCGGCGACGCTTGCAGCCTTTCATGAACATGGTCATGCGGAGGCAACTCTGGAGCGTGGTTTGCTTGAAGCTAAGCAAACACTGGAATCACTGGAAGCAGCCGGCGTCAGTATAGAGCAGGTTACAGCGAAGCTGTTGTCAGACGGGGTAAAGCTGTTCAGCGATTCTTTCGAGAAGCTGCTGGCAAACATCGAGGAAAAGAAGGCGCTGCTGCTGTCACAGTAGCATTACAAACATTCACCGGCCCTGTGCTATAAGCCTTCCGCAACCATTGCCTTGAGTCGGCGAAAGCTCTCGGCAGGCTCAGGCTGCATGAAAATGGCACTACCCACATAGATTACGTCAACCCCTGCCCGAGCAATCTGGACTATGTTGCTCTCCTTTATGCCCCCGTCAATACCTGTCTCCACACCCGGCTGCGCACTGCGGAATTCGTCTATTTTGTCGAGGACTTCAGGTATAAACTTGCTTCCATAAAAGCCAGGGTCGACTGATAGAAAGAGCACACTGTCCACCTCACCGGTCGAAGAAAGAATATCGGAAACAGGGGTCTCAGGGTTGACAGCCAGCCCCACACCCAGACCGAGCCCCCTGACCAGAGATATGACCTCCCTCGGTGAAGGGGTAGCTTCATAGTGAAACACCACCTTCTGTGCCCCCGCCTTGCGAAAGCCTTCCACATAATCCTCCGGGTGCTGCACCATCAGGTGGACTTCCCACCCTAGCTTCACAGGAAGATTATCAAGATGCTCATAGTTTATGCTTTGAGAAGGCACAAACTTGCCATCCATGATGTCAACCTGCACCCAGTCAGTGAAGGTCTCTGCCTGGTGAATCATGTTCTCCAGGGCTTTTGGGTCATCGGTCAGGATTGCCGGTACCACTCGAGTGTTGCCGTGCATTATATACCCCCTGAGGGAAAATTCGCTGAGCTGGTCAGGCTATCGTATCTCTCATGTCCTGAAATAACTGGCTGATAGTAATTGTAGGCACAGACCTACTGATTGTCAAGGTAAACCGCATAGAAAGCCCCCCATAGCCCCCTAATGCGGAGGGTTGTTTGATTGACACCCATTTAAGAGAAGCATACAATTGTAATGACACTGCGCAGAATCAGCTTCGGGACAATCCCGGCAATAGATTAGGAGACAGCCACTCATTTGTTAAGACAGACCTTCCTGCACGTGCCCGGCGTTGGATATGCAACTGAGCAGAAGCTCTGGACACAGGGTTTCCTCTCATGGGATGATTTCTTCGACAAAAGCCGTCATTGCTCTGTTCCAGTGACCATGCGTGATACGATTTCCATGCATCTGGAGGAGTCAGCCAGGGCGCTTGCTGCAGATTACGCCTATCATTTCGAAACCGGGCTGCCGGCGGGCGAAATGTGGCGGCTATATGCTGACTTCAGCGGAAAGGCTGCCTTCCTTGACATCGAGACCACAGGTCTATTCCACGACGCCGATGCCATTACATTAATCGGGCTCTTCGACGGACAGGCTACCAAGGTCTTCACAAAAGGTATTAACCTGCAAGATTTCCCCGAGGAGATAAGGAAGTATTCCCTGATAGTTACTTTCAATGGTAAGCGATTTGACATCCCTTTTATCCGAAGGGCCTTCGGGGAGTTTCCACCTTACCAGGCGCACATCGACCTCCTCTACCCGCTGAGGAAGCTGGGTTACCGGGGCGGATTGAAAGCAATAGAGGTTCAGATGGGTCTTGAGAGAGAAGGGTTATTAAAAGAGGCAGATGGCTTTCTCGCCGTCCTCCTATGGCGCGAATACCAGCGAGGGAACAGAGCAGCACTTAACACGCTCGTTCGCTACAATCTGGAGGATGTAGTGAACCTCCAGTACCTGGCCGATACGGTTTATAATGAAGCCGCGGCAAGACTGCCAATCAAGGTAAAACCTTTACCGGTACATGAAAAGTTTTCGGTAGACACCCCTTTCGACCCAGACCTTATTCGGCGCCTCAGGCGATTCACCGAAAGGATATACCTGTAATTTTAACAGTTCAAAGCACCACCTTCTTATACCTCTTAATTAATAGCACCTGCTGCTTGCCTCAGCCAGTGGTCAAGAGTTATTATGTAAGGAGAAATATCAGGACTCACGCATGAAAGGCGGGTATTTACCGGCGCAAGCCGCTAAGTGAACAAAATAATGGCATACAGACACCAGAGTTTCAAACTAACCCCTGTGAGGGTCATCATATCTGTGAACTTCCTGCTGTTCATAGTTACCCTTATAGCTCCAGGACTCATCTATTCCCTTTTCGGGTTACAGCCGGCAGGCTTTTTATCCCGGCCGTGGACTATAGTAACCAGCATGTTTATCCATGCCGGCTTCGGGCATATTATAGCCAATATGTTGACCCTCTATTTCTTCGGCACATTCCTGTCCAGATTGATTGGGGATAGAAGATTCCTGTGGGTGTATTTCGGTGGAGGTATATTGGGCAATATTTTATTCATTCTTATGGGACCGTCATTTTCCATAGCCGTTGGAGCTTCCGGGGCTATCTTTGCCCTGGGTGGCTTCCTGGTAATACTGAGACCTCAACTGAAAGTACTCGTGTTCTTTTTCGTACCGGCACCCCTGTGGTTAGCCATAATAGGGGGTTTCATTATCCTTTCTTTCTTCCCCAATATTGCCTGGCAGGCCCACCTCGGCGGCCTCATCTTTGGTCTCATAGCAGGCTATTTCTTCAGAAAGAGGTTTCGCTATCTCTTTTAGCTGGAGTCATGCTCAGATTTTCAAAAATAAAGGAATTCATAAAAAGACACCTCGTCATCACAAGCACGGTTACTGTATTGTTAATTCTCTCCGTCGGTGTCGCTTACCCTATCCTTAATAATCCCACCCCGGCAGAGCCAGCACCTCAAGTAACGGCACCAGTGGAGCAGCCAGCTCCACCCGTAGAAAGCAAACCACCACCTGCGCCAGCGCCACCACCACCAACATTCGAACAAAAAATAGAAAACTTCAATGAAGCAATAGCTGAAGTTTTCGACACAGGTGAAAGAAAGGAGATAACCCTGGCCTTCACTGAGGCTGAAGTCAATGAACAAGCAGCAAAATTGCTTGCACATATTGAGATGCCAGCGGATATTCCATTAGAAATAGAAGCAGTCGACATAGATTTCCAGGCAGATAACAAGGTGATAACTGAAGCCAGAAGCATTATCTACGACAGATTTAAGGTTACCATCAAAGCAAAAGCACAGGTCAGCATCGAAGAGGGAGAACCCGAGGTAGAAGTAACCAGTATCAGCTTTGGATTTGTCCCTCTACCCAAGTCACTAAGGGACAGAATCGTCGCTCTTGGTATGCAAAAGGTTGATGCTGTGCAGGCTCAACTTACCCGGGCAGGAGCAGGTGGTAATGGAAAAGTCGACCTGGAATTTACAAATATAAATATTCAAGAGAGCAATATAAGCGCTACGTTATTAGTAAAGCCAGGAGCATAAATCCATCATCGGACCGCAATCGAGAAAGGTTATATCCCGTATATGATTCGGCACTATAAGGAAACTAACAAACAGGACACGAGGACAATCCGGTATTAGTTTACCGTAGAGAAATATACAACCGAAGGGAGGTACTGAAAGGATGGAAGTTATTGATTTCCACACCCACCTGGTTCCCGTTAAAAAACTAAACCCCCGCTTGACTGAGTTTTACGAAAGTACTAACCCCGAATTTCTTGCCAAGGTTGGTGATTTTGAAAACCCCGGGATAGCTGTAGAATTATTCAGGAGTCAGGGGTTAAAATATGCAGTTGTGCTGGCTGAAGAGGCTCCTGCTACCACTTATAATGCTTCTAACGAAGAGGTCTTAGAATACTGCAGAGGCCAGGATATGCTCATCCCTTTTGCCAGCGTAAACCCGAATCTCTATCCCGAGCCGGTACAAAGGCTAACAGCATATGTAACGGAGTATGGAGCAAGAGGTCTCAAACTGCTGCCGTCTTACCAGTTCTATTACCTCGATGAGCCGAGGCTTTATCCACTCTATGCCAGGGCACAAGAACTGAAGATACCGGTTTTGATTCATATTGGTTCTTCAATGTTCAAAGGAACAAGGCTGAGATACTGCGACCCCATCTACCTCGATGATATTGCAGTTGATTTTCCAGACTTAAAACTCGTTATGGCACACAGTGGCCGGGGATTCTGGTATGAGCAATGTTTTTTCCTCTCCCGCTTTCACAAAAATGTCTATATGGAGATATCAGGCCTCCCACCCGACAACCTGCTCAATTACTTCCCCGAACTCGATAAGAACAGTGAAAAGGTTATATTTGGGTCAGACTGGCCTGCCATGCCCCGCAGTATAAGCGAAAACGTCGAAGCGATAAAATCCTTACCGCTAAGCGATAAAACTATTGAGGGAATTCTCTACAAGAACGCTGAGAGAGTACTCTTCGGGTAATTTCACCCCGAATCGTTGATAACTGAAGAGGGGGAAGAATATATTCAGGAATCTCTATCAACGAACCACACTTTATGTAAAGTATTTTATCTCTCCCCTGCAAATAAACATAAAGAAGAAGGTTACTGATTCATAAGCTGAGGTAGCTCCCCAGTCTCATCTACCGCCATACACTTACGCACATATTTATAAATCTCCACGATAGTGGCTGTCAGAGGGACAGCAAAAATTATACCCCAAAAGCCGGCAATATAAGCTCCCAGGACAAGTAAAACCATAATGAGAGCTGGATGTATATGCAGATACCTACCCTGTATCCTCGGGACAAGCAGATTATTTTCTATTATCTGAACGAAGAAAAAGAGAAGAGCTACCCATATCGCCTTTTCAGGTGCCAGGGCCAGGGTAACTATCACCGCAGCAGCACCACCAATCCATGGTCCCAATATCGGGATAAGTTCGGTCAATCCGGCAAATGCGGCAAGCGCGGGTGCAAAGTCTATCCTTAAAATGAGTAAACCAACAAGACAAAGGTAAGCCACAAAAAAACCGAGTATTAACTGGGCACGAATATATCGTCCAAGTACCATCTCAAGAATTGAAATAATATTTCTGATGTGTTGCGCCACCCATGGTGAAAGAGCCGAATAAAAACTCTTCTGCAGCTTTTCCGAGTCTTTCAAGATATAGAAAAGAAAAATGGGTAGGGAAGCGAGACCAAATAACAGGCTAAAAGTGGTCGGGATAAATGAAACGCCCCTCGTGAAGATGCCTCTGACAGCATTACCCACCGCTTCCCCGACTTCCACAATAAACGAGTCTATCTGCTGCTGCATTTCCGGGGGGAAGTTTCTCCGAAAGCCCTCGGCCCACTCCCCCAATGTGAACAGACCAGCAGAGATATACTGGGGAGCATTCTCCACAAGCACCAAAAAGGCACTAATCACCGCCGTAACGATAAAATATGAGAAAAAGCCAACCAACCCCAGAATTAATATAAAGCTTATTAGTATTAAGGAAACTCTCTTAGTTTGCAGCCACTTGCCCTGGCGAGGCAGTTTTTTCTCAACCCAGGAAATACCCGGCAGCAGAAGATAGGCAAACGCCAGTCCAATAACAAAAGGTAATATGGCAGTTCTCAAAGCATAGAGAAGCCATAAAACTGCAATTATACCTGCTACAAAGAATATAAGGCGCCGATGCCTTCCGAATACACTCCCTACTGTGTCCAAGTTCTACCTCGTTTACTCCATATGACTTCCTTGAGAGATGCCAATTGGATAGACTTGTTGCGCACTACTCTTTAAAAAAGTATACTACAACATTTGAGGCGTAGATTCTACTCCCCAATTCCTTTCGAACCTGGCTAAAGGAATATAAACCATCTTAAAGATTTATGGATAAGCCCGATTGCTTCGTTTACCCCTTTACTTCCTTCAGTTTTTCCTGTGCTTTCTTCCTCGCCTCGGCTGCGGTTTCCTTCACCTTTTCAATAGTGTCAGCCGCCTTATCCTTAACCTCTTCCGCCTTTTCCCTCAGCTCTACTGCCTTCTCCCTCATCTCTACTGCCTTCTCTCTTATCTCTCCTGCCTTCTCCTTCAAGAGTTCCCTCGTTTCCTCGCCCGGTCGCGGGGCATAGAGAAACCCAATAGCCAGACCAACTGCTGCCCCCACAATAAATCCGATGCCGAAACCAGTGCCACCATCTCCGTCAGACATCTTTCTTTCCTCCTTTTCCTTTTTTTTGAAAAAATTTACTTGCAGTGTCTATTCCTTGCTTGATACCATGAGCAAGAGCTACCGCTTGAATCACAGGTTTTACCACTTCATCTCCAACATAAGACGTAATCCCCTGTACAGTTTTTGAAGTAACACGCATTGAATCCATTATGGCACTTGTCCTGTTGTATAGCCGATACAAGAGCACAGCAATAAAGATAAGCACTCCAGTTGCCACCAACCCCGCAATACAAATTACTAAATCCCGGAACAAACCGATGCTCATTAGGGCACCTCCATATCTACAATCGCTTTACCTTATTGTATCACTATTGTATCACTTATTGCCGATGTGTAAAAAGTACTTTGGCGGGAACACATGACTATTTATCGATTATGCAGCAATTTTAATCAATTTCCTGTCAACGACCACACGTTTTATATTGCTTCTTGTTCTATGACTATTACCAGTGCTTTCTATCCCGGGAGTAGCCATGCTTGTAAATCTGTTGACGACTCCACTAACGTGCAGGGAAATACCTTCTACCATTCTTACTATTACGGTATAGCGTCAGTGACACAAGAGATGATGATAGCAGGATAAAGGTAATTGATAAGTTCAAGACCTTTGGCCCGCTACATTTTAAGGAAGAAAGGAGCTTATAGAGGAAAGAGCTAAGCTACTACCAATGAAATGGCCAGGTATCTAACCACAGACACCTGGCCATTTCATATTCATGATATCCGTAATCTTAGCTTTAGCCCTTCCCTATCCTGAACATCTTGGTCCCACACGCGGGGCATACACCCTGGGTTGCCGGTTTACCATTCTTCATGGTTATACTCCTGGCATCTTTCATTTCCCGTTTGGCACGGCATTTTACACAATATGCTTGCATTTGTATACCTCCCTCCTTTTTACCAACGATAAACCATTCATCTCATGATGTCAATAGTTTTTTACGGCTATACACTACTATATTACCCCTTTGGTATAAGACTACAATAGTTACTATTGTTACTTCCTGCTATGTGTATGGCACCGCAAGTTCAATACCGCCAGGGAAACCTGGTAACTTTTCCAGATTTTTCTTCGTTCGGCAGTCACATGCTTGACTTGACACGGCATCAGTAGTATAGTCAATGATATAGTAATTACCTAGGTTCAGTGTCGTTCCAGAGTTGGACACTCCATTAGAGGCTAGCCCCTCTAAGCAAAGTGGTGAAAATCATTACATTAACTCGACAAAGGGTTTTGGGGTCAGGATACTGCACTGAAAAAAAAGGTGATACAAAATCAAAGGAGGTGCAGTTATGGCACTGACGGACAAGACCCTGGTGTGCAGTGACTGCGGGCAAGAGTTCGCTTTTACAGTTGGTGAACAAGAATTCTATTCATCTCGCGGGTTATTGAATGAACCCAAGCGTTGCTCCGAGTGTAGAATTTCCCGGAGGAGAGAGCGCAGGGGTGGCTACGGAGAACCAAGACGCGTTTTTTCTGCAACATGCGCTGCCTGCGGCGTGGAAACTACGGTTCCATTTGAGCCCGTAGAGGGACGACCGGTCTACTGCAAAGAGTGCTATGTCAAGATGAAATAGCATCAACTCTGCCTCTGATAGCAACAATATACACCAAAAGAAAGCTTTGTCTACACCTGCGGTATGGCAGTCGCCTCATATCTTCATGACAGCATAACATGGTGAGCCATAATCGACCGCAATGAAACCACCCAGCAAACAATCAGGTGAGAACAGATGTGGTATGGTGTGGCATCCCTCGGAAGCGAGTCAAGTATTACTCTCATGACTGTAAGTGCATATCAGCCGACGGCTCACTTCGCCTCCGACTGAGGACGAGCATAGCTTTTAGCAAACCCTGGATTGAAGATGATTCTTATCTTCAATTATTTTTTACGCGGATGCTTGGAGGTTCACAATATCTATCTTTTGTCTTTGTCCTCTTTGAAATGGTCGGCTACGCTTCCACCAAAATCTTGAGCAGCTTTCCCAATGTCTCTAAACTTAGCCCTGACATCCTCATCTTTAAACCTGCTCCCAAGAGTCTCCGCCGACTGAGCTGCGCTTTTGCAAAATTCCCTGGCTTTTTCTTTCAGTTCAGGATCATTAAATATTTCACTCATAGCTTTACCAAACGCTTCAAACATTTCACCAAAACTTTCAGCGGCACCCTTTTTGCCGGGATTTTCTCCTTGTGCCATTGTGCTCCTTTCTATTTCTTCTAAGTTATCTCACAAGTTGAGGGTCTTATTATAAATAAACCCTTGTCAGACGATTAGCCAATCTCTATAACCCTGCTGGATAACCGCCAGGTATTCCTCTGAGGGCCGTGTCTCTTCTGATTGAACTGCCTTGATATACGTTACTGCCTGGACAGGCTCACCATCTTCATCAAATACAGTTACATTCTGTTTATTGTAGCTTTGAGGATAACCTTCATAGCTGTCCAATCGTCTTAAATCCCTATCCGAAACGTCATAAATAGCACCCAGAACCTTTTCCCCTCTGAATGGCTGAATGCTGGCTACTCCACCCCGCCACTGCCTTGACCAGCCAACGAATACGAACTTGTAGTTAGGAAGGGTAGCTATAAATATAGGTTCGCTATCAGGGCAGCGCTCCAGCATCTGCTCACGATTGAGATTAGTGCCGTAGGCAAAATAATACACGTATCCTCCTCAACGCTATGGTAACTTTTTGCATCCTCCTGCACCAGGAGGTCATCTGGCTGCTTCTCAGCAACCAGGCTCGCCGGAGTGGCCACAACAACTCTGTCTCTTCCATATTTTGATAAAATTGTTGCGGAACACGAGATACAATTTTATCCGAAGAGGCATCGGGGCTGACATATTAGTAAAGAAAGCACGCAAACCTGGCATTTCCCTGACCCCTTTCGGCTCGCTGGACACCTATCAATCACTGCTTCTTTCTTCCAGAGCCATAACTCGGCGATGGAAAAAGTCTCCTGTACATGCGGCATCTTTCATTTGCACAAGACCAGCCCCGTACTTTTGAAAAAAAGAACAGTCTTTTAGTTTTTACAGGATAGACGTCAGGACTGCCACAAAAAGGGCACAATGGTTGGCCCCTCGGTCCCCTCAGGCCAGCATAATATTCGTCTTCTCTCGTTGGCATCTTTAACTCAAACAGCCGGCACCCGTATTGAATAGTAGGCCTTAATTGATTTACTGTCAATCCATCCCGCAATGTATCCAAACAATTGAGCCGTGCCAGGCGCACGGTAGTTTCAACTTGAGAAAAATGTCATGGGGAGCAGTGGTTCTCTCAACGTTCGACTGTGCTCGAAAGTTGACAAAGCGGGGTCGACTATGGTATTATACTATACATAAAAGAGGCTCTGGGCATCCAGGGCTTTTATTACGCTTAAAGAGGTCGCCTGATTTCCCCGGCAACTGGTCCTGATTCAATGAAAACTGAGTAATTCTCAGTCTATCTCCAGCTATAAAAACACCCTGATAGAGGCAAATTTAACAACATGACACTTAGATGCAGTGTCATGTCCCGCACGAGGCAGTACTGACCACCGGTTTAATGCACGGCAGCAGTTGGGCCGAACAGGCGTGAAAAACCCTCGCCAAAAAGGAACCAGCAGCTTCGAATCTGTCATTAAGGCGGGTGATGCGATATAGAAGACCTGAGATGTGATAAGGATAAGTTACACCGGCTGGTGCAGGAGGAACTGGGTGATTACCAATTCCTGATGGTATCCAACAGGGAACCCTTTATTCATACCATGTCTGGTGACAAGGTAATCTGGCAACGTGCGGTCGGTGGACTAACCGAAGCTTTAAACCCGGTAATGCGTGCCTCAAAAGGAACCTGGGTAGCCTGGAGCTGCGGTAGCGCCGATAAGGAAGGGGTGGATTCCCACAATCGGATAGCTGTTCCACCGGTCAATCCAGAATATACTTTACGCAGAGTGTGGCTGACTAAGGACGAGATAGAAGGCTACTATCACGGATTTTCCAACGAGGCACTGTGGCCATTGTGCCACGTTACCTTTACACCCCCAGTCTTCAGAGAATCCGATTGGAATACCTACAAGAAAGTTAACCAAATTTTTGCCGATGTAATTCTACAAGAAGTGGCCGACCGTAAGGCACTGGTACTGGTTCAAGACTACCACTTTACCCTTCTCTCCCGCCTCATCAAAGAGCAGAATAGCAAGATAACAGTTGCTCAGTTCTGGCATATCCCCTGGCCACCACACGAAGTATTCCGGATTTGCCCGTGGCAAAAGGAAATATTAGACGGCTTATTGGGCAACGACCTTCTGGGGTTTCATACCCAATCTTATTGTAACAATCTATTAGAGACAGTCCAGCACAGTCTGGAAGCCGATATAGACCCTGAGAAATCGGCCGTGGCATATCAAGGCAAGACCACTGTGGTACAGCCTTTTCCTATCAGCGTGGACTTCGAGAGTATTTCCCATGAGGCGGAAACCGAGGCCGTAAGGCAAGAAATGAATAACCTCCGTAACAGGTTTCAGCTGGAAGGGAAAGTTGTTGGGATTGGCATCGACCGGCTGGATTATATTAAAGGTATCCCCGAGAAACTGATGGCACTGGACAAATTCTTCGAAGACTACCCCGGTTATAGAGGAAAGATGGTATTCATCCAGGTCGGTACACCCAGCCGAACACAGGTTAAGAGCTATCAGGAGATAAACCAGAGGATTGATGAACTCACCAGAAGCATAAATGATAAATATGGTAATGACTCATGGAAACCAGTAATTTTGCTGACGGAACAAACCGCTCGCCTGACATTGGCCGCCATACGCCGACTGGCAGATTTCTGTGTGGTTAGCTCTCTCCATGATGGTATGAATCTGGTAGCGAAAGAGTTTGTCGCCTCCCGGGTTGATGAAGACGGAGTTTTAATCTTGAGTCAATTCGCCGGGGCTGCCATTGAACTGCAAGATGCTCTCTTAATCAATCCCTATGCCACTCATGAATTTGCCAGAAAAATAAAGGAGGCGATAGAAATGCCTCAGGTAGAGAGGCAGCGACGTATGAAAAAAATGCGGGAAACCGTTGCCAGAAACAACATCTACCAATGGGGCGCCTCTGTTGTCTCCAGGCTCATCTCAATAGCGAGGGGCTAGTGCAGCACCTTTTTCAGTCATGGGAATCTTTGTCATCTGATATAAGAGCCGCTTCACACATTCTGCTGCTCTCGGACTACGATGGTACATTAACCCCCATTGTCCATCGACCGGATAAGGCGGTATTACCACCCGAAGTCAGGGAGAAACTTGGTATCCTGGCC